>MDSW01110586.1_pt1 | contig 63048 bp, 56 predicted proteins | sample 811171 | NCBI WGS metagenome assembly MDSW01 (sample SAMN05326641, study PRJNA326480) | marine metagenome | isolation source: seawater | place: Atlantic Ocean: North West | collected 2012
CCCAATTTGTACTCAATGTTGGATTTGGGATTCTATCTCCTTACATATGGAATAATATTTTATATGAACACCAAAAAGATCGAATTATGACTTTGCTTAATCCTGCATCTGATCCTCAGGGATCCGGCTATCAAGTTATTCAATCAATTATTGCTATTGGCTCTGGAGGGCTATGGGGTAAAGGCGTTGGGGAGGGGACTCAGACTCAGCTAAGATATCTTCCTGTGAGAGATACCGATTTTATTATATCTGTCATAGGTGAGGAAATGGGCTTGTTTGGAATTTTAATTATTCTAATGGCTTTCTTTATTATGCTCTATTGGATGATTATTTATGCCGGAATAATATCAAATAGTTTTTCAAGTTTAACTATTATTGGTTTTGCTAGTATATTATTTTCTCATTTCATAGTTAATATGGGTATGACAGTAGGCCTATTTCCTGTTACAGGCCTGCCTGCACCATTTCTTAGCTATGGAGGTTCATTTTTATTATCATGCATTTTAATTATTGCATTATCTTCTAGTATAATTAATAATCATATTTAGATAAACTTTTAGAAATTGGTATCTTTATTAGATTTGTTGTAAATTTAACCCCTTTTATTCAAATTATTTTTATAAACAATCAAGGAGAAAAGTTATGCTAGTCATGTCAGCTATAATTAGAGTTATAATAGTTGCTTGTATTATGTTTTTAGTTGGGTGCTCTGGAAATATTCCAAATGAATCAGCTGACCCAATAAATAAAATGGGCTCTGAAGATGTGGAATATTTAAAATTAATGATTGAAGAACAAGAGAATAAAATATCTTATATAGAAAGGGAGTTAGAAAAGTATCAAGTTATAATTGATGATCAATCAAGCATTTTAGAAATATATGATGATAATAATCAAAATCTGATTGATTTTAGAAGAACACTTGAAATGGAAGTTCAAACAGCATTACAAGAATTAAGAGAAGGTTCTTTTGAAAAAGAAATGAAAAATGCTATGATTAAAGTTCAAAATAAAATTCATATACTTGAAGATAGAACTTTTTATACTGATAGTTTATATTTTGAAATAGTAAATGAAATGGTTTTAATTGAAAATGAAATTACATCATTGATTGCAAGCTTCCAGGAGATGAGTGAAGTTTCAGGTAAGAAGAAGACTAGAGTTGTTCCAAAAATAACTAATGAGGAGTATCAAGCCAAGTACATTGAGTCACTATCAAATTATCAGAATGGAGAATGGAATACTAGTTTAGATGGGTTCAAATTTCTCATTCAGTCAGATAGTAATCATGAGTTGGCAGATAATTCTCAGTATTGGATTGGGGAAGTTTATTATTCCTTAAAGGATTTTAGAAGAAGTATAAAAGAATTTGAAAAGGTTTTTACCTTTGCTGGAACAAATAAAGCTGATGATGCTCAGTTTAAATTAGGATTATGTTATATTAATATTGGCGAATTAGATAAGGCTAAAGTTGAATTTGAAAATTTGCTAGAATTATATCCTAATAGTGAATACTTTTCTAGAAGTCAAGAGCTTTTTAAACAGTATTAATTATTAATAAGGAAGTTAAATAAATGTCACAACTTAAACTCTATTTTTTATCATCAGAAATTGCCCCATTTTCAGAAACATATGAATTAGCTTATTTTTCAAGAAAAATAACCACTAAACTTCATAATATGGAGGATGTTGACATTAGAGTGTCACAGCCTAAGTATGGATATGTTAGTGAGAGAAAATATATTCTTAGAGAAGTCATTCGACTTAAAGATATTCCTGTAATTTTTGATAACACAAAACATATTATTAATATGAAATCTTGTTTTATTCCTGAAACTCGTGTTCAGGTATATTTTCTTGAAAATAATTCATTATATAAGTCTTTACCTGATTTGATTTATAAAGCTAGAAATGGACGAGTATTTAGTGATTTAGATGAACGATTTGCCTTTTTTTCTCTTTCAGCTATTGACACATTGACCTCTTTGTTTTGGGCGCCTGATATTTTTATTTGTAATGATTGGCAAACTTCTTTTGTTCCTGCTTTATTAAATGACAAATTCAAGCAAGAAGATTTTTATGCAAAAATGAAAACAGTTTATATTTTACATTCAATTAATGATTATAGTTATGCTTCTAAAGAAGTCTATGATATGTTAGGTTTAGCTCCTAATAGCTCAGAGAAGTTAATTAATAATCATATTTCAGCTGTTGAAAATTCAGATTTAACAATAGTGATGAACTATGAATCAACTAATTTATTAGAAAATTTAAAAAAAGAAGAAACTCTATATAAAACAATTAAATCAAATGAATTTTTAATAATTGATATACCTAAAAAATCAAATAGAGAAGCATGGAAAGATGCTGCTGCAACAATTAAATCTTCTTGTGAAAAATTAAGATGAAATTTTTGTCGCACCCTTTATTAAATAAGGGCTCTCGAATTACATATTTAATTTTTATTTTAGTCTTACTTAGCTGTGAATCAGATCCTATTCTTTTTAATCCAAGTGGAGGCTATGAGTACTTACATCAAAAATTCTTATTAAATAAAGACTCTTCCAGATCTTTTCAAGGAGATATGCACACAGGGTTGAGCCAAAGGTTATATTCTGGTTTTATTTCAGATGAAGATTCTGCTTTAGTTTTCATAAATTTATCACCTGGAATTTTAGATTCGCACTCTATTTGTTCTGCTCATGAAATCAATAATATGAGTTTTATTCTAAGTACTGTTTCACCAATTTTATTAAAAGATGATTCTACGGTTATAGATACCTTTATTGATTTTAGCTCATTAGAAGCTAATATGGTTTTATCAGATCTTCTATCAGAAGATATTCTATTAAGCGATGAGTTGATAAATCAACAGATAAATCAAACCGCTGAAACACCTAACCCTACTATAAATCTTTTTGATAGTAGCATCGAAATTGATTTATTATCAACTGATAGCAATATAGTCTCTAAATGGTGTGAGGAAGATAAGCAAATAGGTCTAATACTTAAATATTCGCCAAATGATTCATCTAATATAGAATTTTATTCATCGGATATTTCTACAAGAAGTTTGGCACCCAAGTTATATATGAATTATAGTAATTATGATGAAAAGACTAGAATATATAATAGATATAGTATTGATAAAATTTCTTGGTCAAATTTAATCAATTTTGATGTAGGCCCTTATTTTGTTAAAGATTCTACTTCGCTTGATTGGGGAACTTTTTATCTAATGGATTTAAATTCACAAGAGCAAATTATAGATAATCCTCCATTGGATTATTCATCTGTTTCATCTCAATCTAATTTGATTAATGCTGGTGAAAATCGAGATTTAATAACAATCACGTTAAAGTTAAATCCTTTACTTTTAGATGAAATAGATTCAATTGAATTCTTAATACAGAATGCATATGGATATATTAGTGATTATGACCCTCAACAAGATAATTATGATATTGATTTACAACCCGAAAATCCAGAAAATAATTTGCAATACGATGCAGGGGAATTATTTAATGATTTTGGTCTTGATAATTGTCCAGATAGTTTAGAAACCGGTCTTGAAGATAATAAATGTAATGCTGATTTAAGTGCATATAATCTAGGTAAGGAAGGTAATAATATTCGAGACTGGATAGATTATAATAATAATAATAATTGGGACGATGGAGAAGGTGAAGAGTGGGGTGACTGGGGTAATGATTGGTGCCCTGATAGTTTAGAAGGAGGTAGTGGGATATGTTTAGCTTCACCTCCTGAATTCAGTTTAGGATATGATCCTAATCAAGATAATATAGATCCAGTTGGTGATGATTGGGATAGTGTTAATAATTTAGATGGAACAGAGAATAATAAAATTTGGGATTTTGGTGAATCTTGGCTGGATTGGGGTACAGATGGACTACCTATATCTATATTAGGGTATGCAGATTCTAATGGCTCTGAGAATAATGGCGTTTATGACTACGGTGAAAGTTTTGATGATACTGGGTCTGATGGTTTATTTAATATAGAGGAAGTAGGTTATAATGATAATAGGACAGAAGGGAATGGTCAGTTTGATGGACACGGTGAATTTAATGATTTTGGATTAGATAATCTATGTCCAAATTGTGAAGGAGATAGTGATTCAGATGATTATAATATAGACCCCAATAATGATAATTGGCGTGATTGTGGAAATGATAAAATATGTAGTGAAAATGAAATTGATTATGATTTAGATGGTTCTGAAGGAAATGGAGAGTGGGATCAAAATGAAAGAACAGAAAATAATGGTAATTTAGATATAGATGGATTGCTAAGTGAAGAATGGTTTGATTGGGGTATTGATGGAGTTCATGATTCATTAGAAGCTTTTCAGTCTTCATCTAGTTTGCCAATTATGATTGATCAAAGTAATTATGTGTTTAATTTAAATGGTGGCGATCAAATATTAAATTATGAAAATACAGATAATGATACAATCTTATTGTGGATATCTAAAATAGCTAGAAATGATAGTGTGATAGTTATAGATATTGGCGGTAAATCTCATTTGGGTTTAAGGGGCCTTGAATTTCAACTAATTCACACACCATTTAGTAGAGTAGATACATTATTAGTAGATCATAAATATTACATAGAAGATTATAATAATAGTAAGATTTTTAAAGACTTAACACTAGCTCCTAAAAAAGAATATTCAGTAGAATATTTAAGTAATAATTTATTAATTGAATATTCAAATGATGTATATGCGGTTCTTGAGTTTGATAGTTTAAATGAGTTTATTAATAATGAAGAATACATTTTTTCTCATGAATATTCAAATTTAGTTTTTTATATAGATAATACAAAATCTCATATTGATGAAAAAGGCATGCAGATATCAATAGTTCATACCTCTGAAAATAATTTAGACCAAGTACTAGCAACTAAAATGATATTTGGTGAAACTGATTCTGTTGAAGTGCAGATTGGTCAAGCTCTAAGAGCTTTTCAATCGGGAACAATAGATACTTATAATGGTTTTAAAATTATATCTAGTAATAGTAATCTTTATAATTATTCAAAGTTATTTTTTTCAGATAATCCTAGGCTAGATATTATGTATACAAAATGAAAAAGTTTTTAATTTTATTACTTTATACAACTTGTATTTATTGTCAATCTTCAGGTTTTTCATTGTATGGCGTTGGCGGTCGAATTGATGTTGTTGATCCAATTTCAATTGGTTTAGGAAATTCAAATTATTTTTCAGGTAATTCAAAAAATATTAATAATGATTCACCTTCATCTGTTTGGCGATCTGCTTTAACTCGAATATCTATTCATTCAGGAGTTGATTATAGTAATATTTCTGATATATCAAATCAGTATAGGCATGGATTAACATCATTTTCTATTTACTTTCCTGTGGGAAATAAAAAAGTTTTTGGTTTTGGTTTGCAGCCTGTTTTTAGAATAAATGATATGAGAATTGTAGATGAAACATATAGTTTTATCGGATCAGATAATAGTCTAACTAAAAAACCAATAGCTTATAAAAATAATTATAATATCAATGGTGGAATATCTCAATTATTTTTAGTTTATTCTTCGAAATTAAATTCAAATTTTTCTTATGGAATGAAGTACTCATTGTTATTTGGCAGTCAAGTTATATCTGATCAATTATATACTTATGATGTTTTTGTGGATACTTCAATTTCTACAAGTTTGCTTATAGATGAAATAGTTAATGATACCACCAGTTTGTTTGTTTTAGCTGAAACCTCTTCTTTAACAGAAATTAATAGATATAAAAAATTTAATGGCTCAAGCATTTCTTTTGAAGGGAGATATGTTTATCATAATCATGAATTTGTTTTCAGCACTCTTGTTCATAATAAGAATAATATTAAAATTACGACAGAACAAAATATAAATAATTTTATTTCGTCATCAACTTCTCAAATTACATCTGGAAATTTTACATCAAATTTTGGTTTTGGATATAAAAATAAAATGTCAAATAACAGAGGGATAGTATTTGAGTCACATCATAAATCACCCTTTAATATACCTCGTAGTGTATCTATTTTTAATGTTCTTCCACCAAAAGAAAGCTCATATCATTTAGGTTTTTTTTACAGGCACCTTAACCCTAAAATAGGTTTTTGGAACAGTTTTATATATAGAGTAGGATCTTATTATAAGAGTAAATTATTTTCTGATAATAATTCATTTAGTGATTTTGGATTTACTTTAGGTTTTGGCATAGAATATATCAATAGTTCGCAATCTATAGATATTGCATTTAGATTTGGTAATAAAGAAAGTTTATCTTTTATAGATAGAGATGAAAAATATATTAGTTTACATATTGGTCTTACGACTGGTGAAAAATGGTTTATGAAAAGAAGGAGAAAATAATTGAAAAATAAAATTTTATTAATAAGTTTAGTTATGTTGTTTGGTTGTGTGCCTCCCCCTATTGATACTGAATCGGAAGATATTGAGGTCTATGCAAATTTGGAAGATTGTGAGCCTTGTCCTCTTTTATTAAATTTTGCCTCATCAAATTATCAAAATAGAGATTGGCAAGGTGCAATTGATAATTATAATCAATTATTACAATGTAACTGCGGAAAAGTTGATCCAGAAAATACATTTAAATATATGGCATATTCTTATCAACAATTAGGGCGGTATGATAGTGCTGCATATATATTTAAGCAAGGGTTGAAATATACTCCTGAAGACATAGATTTATTAAAAATGGCAGGAGAAAATTCAGGTAGGCTATCAAATTATGAAGATCAAATATATTACTTTGATAAAATACTAAGTTATGATGAAGGCAATTTGAAAGTTTTAGAAATGTTAAGTGATGTATATCGAGATAATGAAATGTATGAAGAGCAAGTAAATATCCTTGATATTTGGCTTAAATATGATCCTACAAGTAAGAATGCTAATGCAGAGAAAAAAGCCGCATTCTCTGCTTTAGGAAAAGATGAGTCTGATGTAGATAGAGAGAGGTGGGAGTCTGAGCCTTCTAATATTCAATATGGTATTTCTTATTTGGAGTCTTTAGCAGAGTCAGGTAGTCAAGAAAAATTATTAGAAGTTGGTAATGAGCTATTAATTTATGAAAAATATAACATAATTATTTTAAAAAAATTAGCTAAAGCATATTCAGATTTATATAAAGAAAAAGAAGCTTTAGAAACCTATCTTACATTAGCAAAAGTAGATCCTTCAAATTATGAAGTCGCCATAGAAATTTCTAAAATTTATATTAATAAAGAAAATTTTTCTGAAGCATTGGATTGGGCTGAAAAATCGATTAATATAAGTGGAGAATCTGGGAAGTCAATTTTTCAAAGAGCAGAAGTATATTATTCTACAGCTGAATTTTGTAGCAGTGATCCATTAAGTTTTTGGGATAAGGTGGTTTATGAAATATCTTGGGAAGATTATACTTTAGCAGTTAATAAAGGATATAGTCAAGCCAGAAATAGAAAAGACTTTGTAAGTGAAAATTTTATAACAACAATTAATGATTGGTTTATGCGTCCAGATGGAGAAAAAAAGGTCTCTCCTCAAGGTGATTGCTATGCATGGATTAATAGAGAGATAAGTAGAAAAAAATGAAGATATTTATAGCTTCAGATCATGCTGGTTTTGAATTTAAAAAGTATATAATAGATTCTTTGAATGAGTTGAATTATGAAATAGAAGACTGTGGAGCATTAGCATTAGATCCTTTAGATGATTATCCAGATTTTATTATTCCTGCAGCTAAAAAAGTTGCTTCTAATTTTGATTCTAAAGGTATTATACTAGGAGGATCCGGGCAAGGAGAAGCTATTGCTGCAAATAGAATAAAAGGTGTAAGGGCGGCAGTTTATTATGGCGGTCCTACAGAAATTATTAAGTTATCGAGAATGCATAATAATGCAAATGTATTATCTTTAGGTGCGCGTTTTATTGAAAAAGAAAATATTATTGATATAATTACTCAATGGCTTCTAGAGCCATTTGAGGGCGGAAGGCATGAAAAAAGAATAAAAAAATTGGATGATTAAATGGAAAAATTAAGTGTTCTAGATCCAGAAATTTTTAATTGTATAGATAAAGAAAGAATTCGACAGCAAAATACACTAGAAATGATAGCTTCTGAGAATTTTACAAGTTCTGCTGTTATGGAGGCCGTTGGATCTTTATTGACAAATAAATATGCTGAAGGTTATCCTGGAAAAAGGTATTATGGAGGCTGCGAAGTTGTAGATATTGCTGAAAATTTAGCAAGGGACAGAGCTAAAAAATTATTTAAAGCGGAATATGCAAATGTACAGCCCCATTCAGGATCACAGGCAAATATGGGTATTTATTTAACATTATTAAATCGTGGTGATAAAGTTATGGGACTTAATTTATCTCATGGTGGACATTTAACTCATGGTAGCCATGTTAATTTTTCTGGAAAATTCTATAAATTTATTTCGTATAATGTAGATAAAATTTCAGGAAGAATAGATTTTGATGAAGTCGCTTCATTGGCAAAAAAACATAAGCCTAAACTTATAATTTGTGGAGGGAGTGCATACCCTAGATTTATAGAGTTTAAGAATTTTAGGGAAATTGCTGATGAAGTTGGAGCTTTTTTGATGGCTGATATTGCTCATCCATCAGGCCTTATTGCATCAGGTGTTCATCCTTCACCATGGCCATATTGTCATTTTGCAACTTCTACAACTCATAAAACTCTTAGAGGTCCCAGAGGTGGATTAATACTTATGGGCAAAGATATAGAAAATACTTGGGGAGCAATTGCTCCTAAATCAGGAAGAATTAAAAAGCTATCTGAATTAATTGATTCTGCAGTTATGCCTGGAATTCAAGGAGGTCCTTTAATGCACGTAATAGCAGGCAAAGCTGTTGCTTTTGGTGAAGCTTTAAAAGAACCTTATTATCAATATTGTCAGAAAATTGTAAAAAATGCACAAATTTTAGCTGAAAGTCTATTAAATTTAGGCTATGATATTGTTTCTGGAGGTACAGATACACATTTAGTTCTAATAGATTTAACTAAAAAGGGTATTTCTGGAAAGCAAGCGGAGCATGTTTTAGAGTCTGCAGGCATTACTACCAATAAGAATATGGTGCCTTTTGATCAAAGGTCACCTTTAGTTACAAGCGGTATTAGAATAGGGACACCTGCACTAACCACTCGAGGGTTTGGGGAAGATGAAATGAAAATTATAGCAAATTTTATTAATGATGTTTTATTAAATGTTAACAGTGAGTTAGTTATAAATAAAACGAGAAATAATGTTTTAGAATTATGTAATCAATTTCCAATTTATGAGAGTTTTATTTTAGATGAAATGTCCCAGCTGTAAAAAAGAAGATTCAAAAGTTGTAGATTCCAGGTCTATTCAAGGTGGTGTAAGTATTAGGCGAAGAAGAGAGTGTAATCCTTGTAGCTTTAGATATACTACCTATGAGTACGTATTAGATAACCCTGTGAAAGTTATTAAGAAGTCTGGTGAACGTGAAGAATATGATAGATCTAAATTAGAAAAAAGTTTTAGTATTGCTTGTGAAAAAAGGCCTGTTTCAGAAGAAAAAATTCAAAATGCAATTAATAGAATTGAAGAAAAAATCAGCAATATTTCCAATATTGAAATAGAAGCAAATAAAATTGGTGGATTGGTTATGGATGAATTAAGAGAAATTGATAAAGTGGCATTTATTCGTTTTGCTTCTGTTTATAGAGAATTTAAAGATATCGGTGAGTTTCAAGCTCAAATTGAAGACTTGAAGGATTAGAACTTTTGATTAGATCTGATTAATTTTTAAGCATGTTTCGTTTTTTCTTTTATCCCATTACTCTAGTTATTAATTCTTTAGAAGGAGTAGGGCGGTATATAGAATTGATGGCAAGCATGTTTCGTTCTATTTTTTCGTGGCACAAATATTTAAGTTTAACAGTTGATCATATGTTTCAAATTGGAATTCTTTCTATTCCAATTGTGATTTTAACTAGTTTGTTTTCTGGTATGGTAACTTCAGTTCAAGCAGCTTATCAATTTGAATCAGGTTTTGTTCCTAATTGGTTCGTTGGTAGCATTGTAGGTGAATCTATTTTGCTTGAGTTGGCCCCAATGATAACAGCTCTTGTTATGACTGGAAGGCTAGGCGCAACCATCGCTGCGGAGATAGGTACTATGCGAGTTTCTGAACAAATAGATGCTCTTGAATCTTTATCTTTTGACCCTGTATCATTTTTAATTTTTCCAAGGATATTAGCTTCCGCTGTTATGTTCCCAATTTTAATTATAATTGCTGATATTTTTGGAATATTAGGCGGACTATTTGCTGCAATAAATTCAATGGATGTTAGTTATTTAGAATTTATAAGAGGACTTAGAGGATGGTTCCGTCCTTGGGATGCTTGGTTCGGATTAATAAAAGGGTTTTTCTTTGGAGTAGCTATAACATCTATTGCCTGTTATCAAGGCTATTATACTACGGGAGGTGCAACTGGAGTTGGTAAATCGACTACATCAGCTGTAGTTGTTTCCTGTGTAGTAATTGTATTTTTAGATTATATTTTAGCAGCAATTTTATTATGATTGAAGTTAATAAATTATTTAAAGCTTATAATAGTCGAGAGATTTTATCAGATATAAATTTTTCGGTTGATCAAGGTCAATCAGTTGCAATTGTTGGTAAAAGTGGTGCAGGAAAGTCCGTACTTTTAAAGAGTTTGATTGGTTTGATTAAACCAGATGAGGGTGAAATTGTAATAGATAATCAATTAGTTACAGCAATGAATTTCAATCAACTTCAAACGATCAGAGCAAATATTGGCATGGTCTTTCAATTTGGAGCCTTATTTGACTCTATGAGTGTAGGTGAAAATATTAGCCTTGCACTAAGAAAGCTTACTAAACTATCAAAAGAAGAAATTAAGTCAAGAGTATTTAATTCTCTTTCTGAAGTTGATATGGAAAATACTGAAAAATTAATGCCATCGGAGCTGTCTGGCGGTATGAAAAAACGTGTGGGTATTGCTAGGGCAATTGCAATTGAACCATCTTATTTATTTTATGATGAACCTACAACAGGATTAGACCCTATTATGACAGATAGTATTAATAGATTAATTTTAAAATTTCAAAATACTAGAGAGGTTACTTCTGTAATAATTACACATGAAATGAGAACGGTTTATGATGTGGCTGATAGGGTTCTTTTTTTAAATGATGGTAAAATTTGGTTTGATGGAAATCCTCAAGAAATAAAAGAATCAAAAGATATTGTAGTGCAACAATTTATAACAGGAAATAGTACTTTAGTGAAATAAGGAGTCTTTAGTGAAAAGTTCAAGATTATTTTGGATCGGTATGATATTTGTTATTAGTAGTATTGCATTTATTGCAGGCTTACTTTTTTTACAAGATATATCAATTAGGAAAGCCAATTATACTTTCACAGTTTTGTTTGATAATATACAGGGGGTAAATGTTGGTGATCAAGTTGATATGCTAGGGAAAAAAATTGGTAAAGTTTCTCAGTCTAGAATTATAGGTCAAAGAATATCAGTGGAGCTTTCTATTGATAATTCTTTTGCATTTAGTATACCAGTCGATTCTAAAATTGAAGTAAAAAGTGAAGGCCTGATTGGTTCAAAATATATTTCAATCACACCTGGTTTAAACACAAAAGATTATATTTTACCAGGTGAAACAGTTGAAGGCTTAAAAGAATTTGATTTTGCAGAGATTACTCCTGGAATTGTGCCATTAACCCAAGATTTATCCGCATTTGCCAGGCGACTTAAAGCAACATTAGGCGAAGAAGAAAAAGATAAAATTAGGTTTACTATAAAGAATATTGAATCTTTAACATCAGAATTAGATTCTTTAGTTTTTAATTATGGAAGAATTATAACAGATGATGATAAAAAAAATATTAAGGATTTTATAAAAAATCTTAATGGTGTAGTTAAAGACTTAAAGTATGGTATAAATAAAGAAATTAAGAAAATAGACTCTATGCTTGAAAATTTTAAGCAAGTTACAGATAAATCTGCTGATTTAAGTGAAACTATAACATTGCTTAAGGATGCAAGTGAGTCTTTTAATGAATCTGCAGAGAAATTAAATAATGTTTTAAGTAAAATTGATAATTCAGAGGGCACAATTGGTAAATTAATTAATGATCCATCATTATATAATAATACGAGTAGTTTAGTTGAGGAAATGCAGCAATTTGTTAAGGATATAAAAGAAAACCCTGGGAAGTATATGAAAGCTTATAGGAAAAGTAAAAAATAATTATACTCTGTGGAACTTTTATTATTTATACATATTTAATAATTGTGGATATTGTTTTTCAATGTATAAAATGGTTAAATTATAGCTATAATTTTAAGGAAATATTTATATAGACTTTTGTTAATAAGAAGTGCCTCCATCTGAAATAAGTAAAAAATGTGTGTTTAGGATCTGTTCGGATATGCAATTCTATGAAAAAGTCGGAAATGAAACCGAGTCTATTTATGGTTGCTCGGTTTTTTATTAGCATTAAATTTTAAGGAATTAAGATGAAAATTAAAAATATACTAATTATTATTACAATTATATCAAATCTTTCTGCTGTAGGTGAAGCGGGAGCAATATTCTTATTAATTGCTCCAGGTGCTGGAGCTCAAGGTTTAGGTGAAGCACAAGTTGCAAAAGCTGATGATGCATACGCAAGTTATTATAATCCAGCGGGATTAGGTTTTCTAAAAGGTACTGAAGTTGCTGGTATGCATGTTAATTGGTTGCCTAATTTGGCTTCAGACTTATATTATGAATTTATAACATATAGACATCATATTGACGGTTTGGGTTCTTTAGGAGGTCATGTTATTTATTTAAATTTAGGAGAGCAGGTTGGAATGGATGAATTTGGTAACCCAACTGATAATTGGAAGTCATATATGGGCGCTGTAGCAGGAAGTTTTGGTACTAAATTATCAGAAACGTCATCGATCGGTTTTAATTTTAAGGTTTTTCATCAAAAACTATCAGATCAAGTTACTGCTGGAGAAGAAGGGAAGGGTTTTTCTACAGATTTTGGTTTTGATATAGGTTACTTAAAAAAAATTAAAAAAAGTAGTTCTAAATTGAAAAATAAAAGAGTAAAACAATTATATAAATATTTCGAACAATTATCAGATATTCAAGATAGACAAAAGAAATTAAATGATAGCTATGAATCTATTTTTCAAGATGAATTAGATGGGGTTGACTATGTAGAAGAGCAAAGGTATGTTCTAGAAGATATAAATTCAATCATTTCTAATTTTGATAAATATTCAAATTTATCCAACCATGAGAATTTAAATTCAATTTTCAATTCAGTAACTAAAAAAATGAGTGAATTAATTGAAAAATTTGATAATATATATGATCAAGAATTAATGCCTCATCTTGTAGAAGGTTTTCAAGATTCTACATCATATTTAGTTGATAGTATTGAGCTGCAGTTGTTAGATGTGGAATCTAATAGAGAATTACTTATTGAAGATATAGAAAGTGAGGTCTTAGTAGATTTAGATGATCGATTTAATTTTGGTTTTTCTATATCGAATATTGGCCCCAAAATTGATTTTGTGGATGTAGATCAAGCTGATCCTTCGCCTACAAATATGCGTCTAGGAATTTTTGCACAGTTATACAATGATGGTCACAATAAGGTAAATTTTCTTTTTGATGCAAATAAATTATTGGTAACTAGATATCAAATGATGGATTGGGATGATGATGGTTATGTAGGGGGATATGATCAATACGGTAGCTGGGTCAGTGAAAATGATCCTTTAGCAATTTATAATGAGAGTGGTAAAAAAGAATATGACAATAAGGGATATTTTGATGATCCTTGGTATTTGGCAATAGCAACAGCATGGCTAGATGATTGGTTCTTTGGTGGCGATATTGATTATGATGGTGATAGAAAAATTGGTGGCTGGGCATGGACTGTTGAAGATGATATTAATGGTGATCTAGAGCCTAACATAGATGAATTAAAGGAAGATCCATCAGGAGAATATGGAAAATGTGTAAATGATGAGGTGTGCTTAGAAAAAGGAACTGGTGAAACAAGGTCATTTACACAAGAGCTAAATGAAATGGTTTATAATGTGGGACTTGAGTATTGGTATACTGATGCATTTGCGCTACGCGCAGGCTATATACATGATTCAGAGGGAAATATTTTTAACCCAACAGTAGGTGCAGGTATTCGTCTTTTGCAGTATGGATTTGATTTTGGGTATACTGCAGGTGAGCAGGGTCATCCTAGAGCAAATACGATGTTTTTTTCAATTAATATTAAGTTGTAATATTTTTTTTAATAATTTTGATTATAAGAATTTTAATTTTTATTAGTCTAAGTTTTGGAGCTAATTATTTAACGCCAAATATATATTCTAATTATTTAGATACAAATATACCAGATACTCTTCATCTTATAGGAATTATGGTAGACTTTCCTATTGAATATCCAGATAATCCCAAGACAAGTGGTAATGGAAAGTTTTTAAGCGAAGATCATTCTCAATATAATAAATTTTTTCAAACTGAAGATCTTCGCTGCGATGGTTTTTTAGTAGATAGGCCTCCTCATAATAGTTTGTATTTTCAAAAGCAACTTGAAGCAGTTGGTAATTATTATAATACTGTTTCAAATAATAAGCTACCATATACTGCAAGGATTATTTCTAATTCCAAAAGTGATGATGGATACTACACGGTATCTGATGAGATGGAATTTTATGCAAAGTCAGATAAGTTGATTGCACAATTTTTTACTGAATCGATAGAATTAGCATCAGTAGATATTGAAAATAGTACTATCTCAGTAGAATCTACAATTTTTATTGTATTTCATGCAGGCTTAAGCCAAGATTTTGCATACCCTTCATTTGATCCTACAATATATGATTTAAAGTCTGCTTATGTAGATGAATTGATGATGGAAGGGGTAAGCCCTGCTACACTTTTTAATACTGAAATAAAAAATGGTATTATCCTTCCTGAAACACAAAATATAATTTATTATGATGTTGTTGAAGATATTTTTGGAAATCCTAACTATGGAACAGAAAATTTATGTGATATTCAAATAGGCTTAACTGGAATTTTTGCATTTTTATTAGGATATCATCTTGGCCTACCAGAAATGTTTAATATTGATACTGGAGAACCGGGAGTTGGCTATTTTGGATTAATGGATCACGGCTCAAATAATGGTAGAGGTGTTATGCCCGCACCACCATCTCCTTGGACCAGAACATTGCCTGAAGAAAAATGGTCATCTGTAGAAATAATTCATCCACAGGATAAAGATACTATAATATCAGTTTATTCATTAGATAGCATTAATAAAATTTTTAAAATTGATATTAGTGATAATGAATATTTTTTAATTGAAAATAGAAATAATTGGGTAGATTATAAAGTAGATATTGATTCATTGCGTCGAAAAAGCCAATCGGATGAAAATCTAGAATATTGGTTTGATGCTGTTATTGAAAATTTTGATTCTTTATATCAAATTGAAATTGACCCCGTTACACAAGTAATTACTAAATTTGATCATTATGATTATGGTTTGCCAGGTTCAGGAATATTAATTTGGCATATAATTGATCCTGAAATCGATCTGTACCCTAATAAAGTAGTTAATAGCGATTCTTTTAAGCATATAAGAATAAAAGAAGCGGATGGTGCACAGGATATTGGCAAGGTTAGCTATGCTTTTTTTGCATCTGATGATCCAAGTTTAGGATCACGATGGGATTTTTGGTTTAAAGATAGTGATGGATATAAAGTTGGTAATTCTATACCATTATCTGAGGAATTTGAGCCAGTTTTTGATTATGGGTCTAGTCCTAATTCTAGAACTTCAGATGGCGCAGACTCTTTTATTTCAATTAAAATTAATAGCACAATATCTGATACTATGACAATTCAAATTACTTTTAATGACGGTATAGATATAGTGAACCTAGATAAGGTGAAACTTAGCTATTTAGGTAATAGCTTTAATGAGGTCGATAGTTCCTCTTCGATTTATTATTCGCGTAATGATAGTATTTTTCAATTTACATCTATGGCAAGTAAACATTTAAATAATTTATCGTATGAAGAAAATAATAGAATCTTTAGCTATGGAGATTCAATTGCTTACTTGCCTATGGATAGCTGTATAGAGCCCTCATGTTCTCAATATAGTAATGAAATTTTACCATTAGGTTTTATTAAAAATAGTACTGACTCTAGCACTTATGAAGGATCACTATCTTTTGGCGATATTGATAAAGATGGATTAGATGAGATCGTTCTGATTGATGAAAATAATAATATAATAGTCAAGAATGCTAACAATACTATTTTGAATGGTTTTCCAGTTAATGGAAGCTTTTCTGGAGTACCTTTAATAGCTAATATTTTAAATATTGAGGATGGTTATCCAGAAATAATTTGTAGAGAAGAAGAGAGTATAATAATTATTTCTTATAATGGTGAGAGATTAAGGCAATTTTCTTCATTTGATGTTGAGCAACCATTGGCTTTAGTTCCTTTTTGGGAGGATAAAATGATATTGGTGGATGGCTCAAGATTAATCTTGTTTGGTTTAGATTTTAAAAATAGTTTTTGGTTAAATTCTAATAGTAGACCTTCAGGCTTCCCCCTTTCAACAGGTGATCATTTTAGCCCAATTGCATCCCATAAAAAACCTGCAAGTGCTTATAATTATCCAAATCCAATTATGGAAGGTTATACAACTTTTCGTTTTTATATAAATGATAGTAATAATGAGGTTCAAATTGATATATATAATGCAGGTGGTTTTTTAGTAGCTGAGCTTGAAGGTGATAACTTAGCAGCATATGAATTTAATGAGATTGAATGGAATGCTTCAGACTTTGATAGCGGTTTATACTTTGCAGAAATAAAATTTGATAATGGTGCTTCTGAACTTGTAAGAGTCGTGGTAATTAATTAAAGTGAAGGTCTCTTACTATAAAAATATAAAATTATTTTTGTGTTCATGTTATTTTTTTATAACAATTAGTTCTTTATCAGCTCAAAGCTGGTATAATCATACAGAGTTAAATTGGCAAACTATTGAGACGGAGCATTTCTACATACATTTTCATGACGAAACAATTCGTAGTGGTCGAGAAGCTGCTGCGGTAGCAGAACAAATTTATGAGCCTGTAACGTCATTTTATGATTTTGAACCTGATACAAAAACCCATATTATTATTCAGGATACAGATGATGCTTCTAATGGTATGGCTTATTATTATGATAATAAAATTATTATTTGGGCATTACCATTAGATTTTGATTTACGAGGATCTCATAGATGGTTAAATAATGTAATAACTCATGAATTCACTCATATTATACAGATTGGTGCTGCTATGAAATTTAGTAGAAGGTATCCAGCTTCATTTGTTCAATTAATGGGCTATGAAGATGAAAAAAGAGAAGATGTATTATATGGATATCCTAATGTGTTAATGAGTTACCCCATACCTGGCGTTAGCGTTCCTCCATGGTTAGCTGAGGGAACTGCTCAATTTATGTATCCTGGTGCAGATTTTGATTTTTGGGATTCACATAGAGATATGATTGTCCGTGATAGAATTTTAAATAATAATTTATTATCATTTGATGCTATGAATGCTTTTGGAAAAAGAGGTATAGGTAATGAGTCAACATATAATCAAGGTTTTCTATTTTCTTCTTGGCTATCAAAAAAATATGGTAATACTGTTTTAAAAGATATAACCTATTCACTTTCTAAGCCATTTAATTATTCAATAAATTCTACGCTTAAAAGTGTAACAGGTAAAACTGGCTATGAATTATACGAAAATTGGAAAATGGAATTATTGTTAGATTATAGTAATAAAACAAAATTTTCTGAAAAACATGGCAGCATTTTAACTTCAGAAGGAACAACTAATATTCATCCTGTATGGTCTCCTGAAGGAGATAAGTTTGCTTATTTATCTAATAAACAAAATGATTATTTTGGACAAACAGATTTATTTATATATAATTTTGAAGATGCTAGAAGTGAAAAAATTGCTGGAGGTATTCAAACAGCTCCTTCATGGGTTAATGATTCTACTATAATATATACAAAAAAAAGTTTACCTAATAAGTTTGGATCAAAGTATTTTGATATTTATAGATATAATTTCATTGAGGAGGAAGAAAAGCGTTTAACATATAATAGTCGTTTGATTTCTCCTGTTTATGATAGAAATTCTAATTCAATTATTGCAATAAATAGTTATGACGGGACATCTAATTTAATGATCGCAAAAAATATTAATTTTGAGGCGGATACTATTAAATTTGTTCCTTTGACTGATTTCAATAATGGGATTCAAATTTTATCAATTGCGTGGTTTGAAGATCAATTGTTTTTTGATGGAGTATATCACCAAGGGCGTCAAATTTATAAGGTTGATTTATTAAATGGTGAAGCTAAAATGATTACTGAGGGGAAGTGGGAAAATCGAGATCAAGAGATAAATAGTCTTGGTTTTGTATTTGCATCTGATAAGTCTGGTATAAGTAATTTGTTTTTAGACAGAGATGGGGTTAAGCAATATATAACTAATGTTAAGGGCGGAGCCTTTATGCCATCAATATCTAATGATGGTAAAATCTTATATAGTTTATATAATAATGGTAAATATAATATTGCATTAATTGAAAATATTAAGTTAATTGATGAAAAAAATGTAGGTTATGAAGAAAACTATTTTCTTAATTTTCCACTTTCTGATTTGATATTAGATGAAAATTTACCATATAATACATACCAAGAAAGTATGCTTTCATTAGCAATCATGCCAAAGCTGATGGTGGATTATAAATCATTTAAGCCAGGATTTTATTTTTATGGTAATGAGGTTCTTGATAGATTTTCATTGTTTGGAGGAGCTTCTGTAAATATTTTAAATGATTTGGACATTTTTTTGATTATGGAATACAGAAAATTTATTCCTACACTTTATACTAATTTGTTTTGGATTACTCGTCATAGAAAAGCTGATAGAAGTAACCCAATGCTTTATCCAAGAGTTAATAAGACAGAAGTTGATAATATAGAAATCTTAAATGATTTAGCATTTAATTTATTTTCTGGAGATATTGGTACACGTTTTAAATTAGGCTTAGCAAAAATTCATCTACAATATAACTACAGTAATTATAGACAAAATGTTAAACAGCATGTGAGCCAATATTTTACTTATAATGATATTGATTCCACTATCTGGCAAGCGGCAGAAATTGGTTTTGATTATTATAGAGGGCATTCTTTATCACTTATATATGATATAGATATGAGAAAACCTAGTTATGCTATGAATATGTTGCCTGGTAATGGGTGGAAGTTAAATACTAAGATCAGCTATGAATGGAATCAATTTATGGATGGATTCACTGTAAGTGAGGAATATAGTACATTTGGAGCAAATTTTATGCCTCATAATACAGGGAGAGTAACAGCTGAAATAGAAAAACATTTTACTATAAATAAAGAAAAAAAAATGGTTTCTAGTTTACATACTATTGGAGGCCTAATAACCAATTCTAAAATAGATGATTTCTTTTATTTTTTTGCTGGTGGCCTTCCGGGCTTAAAAGGTTATACATTTTATGATGAAGAATTAACTGGTCCTAATTATGTTATTGGTACAGCTTCTATTCGATTTCCGCTTTTTTTAGAAAAAAACTTGACTTTTGCTCAATTTAATATGCAAAATTTTTCTATAGGAGGAATTTTACAATTTGGAAGCGCCTCAGAAAATACATTGAGTGATTTTTTTGCATATAAAGATTATAAATTATCGAGTGGTATAGAATTTAGATTTCAAGGCTATTCATTTTATTCATATCCTTCTGCTATTTCATATGAGTTTCATAAGCCTATTTCTGATTTTGATGACAAAGGAAAACATTACTTTACATTTCTGTTTGATTTTTAGGAGGTAAAATTGAAGTATTTTTATTTTGTAATATTATTTGCAAACTTTTTAGTAGCTGAAGAGATCTATAATAATATACCTATGAATTCCATAATTTTTATTGAAGATAGCTCTTATCACAACAAAAGAGTAGATGATATCCAAAGTTCTAGCGATCTGATGAAATATAAAGCCCCTGGAAAGTCATTAATGTTGTCAGGTATAATGCCTGGTTTGGGACAGGCTTATACTGGTAATTGGCTTAGAGCATTAGCTTTTATGGGATTAGATTTAGCAGCGCTAGCTACATGGAAACTTAATAATGATAAAGCTGAAGAAAAGAAAAAGGAATACTCTTTATATGCTTCTGAACATTGGGATTTTGGAAGATGGATTCAAGACTATTATAAATGGTATGAATATAAGGATAATGATCCAGAATGGAATTCTATTAGGGAAATTTTTATAAATCGAAGTGATTCAACATCAGGATGCGCTCAAGACCCTTCTTCTGATCAATGTTATGTAGATATTTGGGATCACAGTCATAAAGTAGAGTTTACATATAATAAACAAGTTGTTAGCTCTAGCTCTGATGATTTTAGAGATATTTTTCAAGATTTATGTAATAATAATAATTCATGGGATACATTTTGTTCAAATGAAGCAATTGATTTAAAAGACGATAATAATGATAGTATTTTTGTAATTAAGGATCATCATTTTTTTGAAGGAATTCAAAAATATGATATGTTTTTTGCAGGATGGGATGATAATGATTCGATTCAAGTTGTAACAAAGCAGCATGGGGATAAAAATGCAACATCAAATAATCAAAAATTCTATAGAAATTTATGGAATGATTATAATGAAATAAAAACTTTAGCAGGTAACGGTGGTAAATTTATGCTATTTAATAGAGCTATTAGTATGGTAGATGCTCTTTTATTAACTAAAAAATGGAATAAAAAGCATGACTTAAAATTATCTTTGCACACATATCCTGACCTAAGGAATAGATATGGCATTGGTTCTTTACAATTAGTGATACATCTTAAATGAAGAAAAATATATTAATGATATTTATTAGCATTTTTTGTGCTTTTTGTAGCAAAAAAAATGTTCAGATCGAAGAGGATTTAACTTTATATTTTGATAAAGCAATGGGCTATTTTGAAAAAAATAAATTCATGAGAGCTAGAGATGAATTTGAGTTTATCATAATGACAGATCCAGGTTCTAAAATTGCTAATGAAGCACAATATTATAAAGCTGAAGCTATGTTTCAAATGGAAGAATATGAAATGGCTTCTATTGCATTTGATAGATTTGTAAGATTTTCTACAGATTATAACAAAATAGAATCTGCAAGATATAGAATATGTGAATCTGCGATAGGCTTATCAAATTCTTTTCAAAGAGAACAGTCTCAAACTCATTATGCTTTAGAACAATTGCAAATGTTTATAGAAGATTATCCGCAATCAGATTTAGTAAAAGATGCTGAAATTGCAATATCAGATCTGAGAATAAAATTAGCTCTAAAAGATTATGAAACTGGACGAATGTATCTGAAGTTAGAAGAATATGATGCAGCATTAATATATTTTAAATTAGTTTTAAATCAGTATTATGATACGTCTGTTTCTGATGATGCTCGTATAGGAATTATATTTACTCATATTTTAAATAAAAATAGATCTGGTGCAGAAAACTATTATAAATCACAGTTGGGAAGTTTTTTTAACGAAAAAAAAATAGAAGAAGCTAATTTATTGCTTAATGAAACTATGGATGGTTTAAAAGCTTCTCAATATTATCAATTGTATAAGTGAAGGTAATTTTATTTGGTGGAAGTTTTGATCCCCCTCATATAGGGCACAAAGAAATAATAAAAGAGTGTTCTCGCTATAAATTTGATAAGTTAATTTTAATGCCTTCTTATAAATCTCCATTAAAAGATAAAACTTTAATTACTTCTGCAGATCATCGTTTAAGAATGTTAAATTTATTAGTTCATGATTTAAATCTACCAATTGATATTAATCCGTGGGAAATAAATCAAAATAGAGATAGTTACACTTATTTAACTATAAACTATTTAAAGAAAAAATATCCTAAGTCATCGATTTTTTTAGTTATTGGATCAGATCAGCTTCAACAATTCAGTAATTGGAGAAATTATAAATTTATTCTTGAAAATGTTCATATAATTTGTTTTCGTAGACAGAATGATGAATTCAAGTCATTTGAAGGTATGTCTATTACTTGGAATAAAGATTTTAATATAGATATTTCTTCAAGCTTAATAAGACAAAAAATTAATAAAGGTGAAGATATAGAAAATCAATTATGTCCTGAAATATTAGAATATATAAAGGATAACAATTTGTATGGGGCTCTAAATGATATATGATATTATTTATTTTGTTTTAGGTGGATTGCTATTATACTATGGAGCAGATTACTTCATCTTAGGCAGTAAAACATTAGCGTCAAAACTTAAAATTTCACCAATAATTATAGGAATAACATTAGTCGCATTTGGTACAAGTTTACCTGAATTAATTGTTAGTATTTTTGCTGTTTTTAATAATGGCGCTGAAGGTATTGTAATAGGAAATGTAGTTGGTTCTAACATCGCTAATATTGCTCTTGTATTATCTATCTGCGCTGTTATAGCTCCGTTTACTTTTAAATTTATAAAAATTAATTTAGATTTATATTTTTTACTTTTTCTTAATTCACTATTAATTATATTTATTTTTTTTGGTGATTTGCAGTTTTGGGAAGGTATTATTTTTCTAATTTTATTATTAATATATTGTAAGTATTTATTATTAAAAGAGCAAAAAAAAGATATAGATTCTGAAATCGGAAATAAGTTTCAAGGACTTTTTTTAAAAATTATTTTTGGCATTTTGGGTCTTGGTTTTGGAGCACATCTATTTATTTTGGGTGCAAAAGGGATAGCGGTAGTTTTAGGAGTACCTCCTTTAATTATTGGTATGTCGATTGTAGCTTTGGGAACTTCATTGCCAGAATTGGCAGCTTCAATTGCAGCAGTTAAGCATGGAGAAATAGATTTTGTAATTGGCAATGTTCTTGGATCAAACATAATGAACATTGCAGCTGTATTAGGAGTTACTCTGCTACTAAGCCCAATTCCTGTGCAGTTTATTAATATAAAAGTTCATTTATTTTATATGATTTCTCTTACATTGCTTTTAATTTTTCTGGTTAAATTCAAAGGGGCTATATCTAAATATTATGCTATAGTTTTAATGATAATTTATATTAGTTTTATTTATATTAATTTTCAATAAGGAATTGAGTGTGTTTATATGATCAAATTTGAAAATGTTACAGCAACTTATACCAAAAAGGCAGGTATATTTAATTTATCATTCCATATTCCCAAGGGAGAATTAGTTTTTTTAATGGGGCCTACTGGTGCAGGTAAGTCTACTGTATTAAAAACGATATATAGAGATATCCCAATTTCTGATGGTTCTCTTTTTATTAATGGTCAAAATATAAAGAATATCCGTAATAGACATACTCCATATTTTCGACGTAAAATTGGGATGGTTTTTCAAGATTATCGTTTAATTTATGATAGAACAATTTATGAGAATATTGCGTTGCCCTTACATATTGAGGGAATGTATAAAAAGCATATTAAGGATAAGGTATATGATATAGTTGAAAAAGTTGGATTAAAAAAAAGAATTAATAATTATCCAAGTGAGCTGAGTGGTGGAGAGAAGCAGCGAGTCTCTATAGCAAGAGCATTAGTAAAAGAACCCCTTGTTATTTTAGCTGATGAACCCACAGGCAATTTAGATCCAAATGTATCTGATGAAATATTAGATCTATTAGAAATAGCGACTGATTCTGGAGCAGCTGTTCTAATGTCAACTCATAATTTCCCCCTAATTCAACCAAGAAAGAAGCGTTTTATAGAATTAAATAAAGGGAGATTGGTTGTATAATGTTTGCTAAATTAGTTTTTTTACTTGCAGAAAGTTTTAGAGCTTTATTTAGAGCTAAACTTCATGCTGTGATCTCTTCAATTACTATAGGTATAGCTTTGGTGATTTTTAGCTTAGCTTATTTAACATATATAAATTTACTAGGCTATTCATATGAGTTTAAATCAAAGTATCGTATAGAAGTTTTTTTTGAAAGCAATTTAGATTTAAATGAGGCTAGAGATCTTTTTAATACAATTCTAGTTATTGAAGGTATAGAACAGGGTGAATTTGTAGATAAAGAAAAGGCTGCAAAATTATTTAAGTCTTTTTTTAAAGAAGATATAAATGAGATTATTGGAGATAATCCATTGCCAATGGGTGGCCGTTTTGATATTACTGAAAATTATAGAAAGTTTGATAGAATGGGTGCAATTGTAAAGCAGATTCGTTATCTTTCTGGAGTAGATGTTGCTTCATTTCAGCAAGGCATTATATCTAGAGTAGATACTATTGTAGAAAATATATTAGGAGCAAGTATGCTTTTGGGGTTGGTTATTTTTTTTATAGCAGTTATACTAGTTTCTAATACTATTCGTCTTATCATTCATGCTAAACAAGATGCTATCGAAACTATGCATCTATTAGGTGCAACAAATAGTTTTATAAGGTTTCCATTTGTTATTGAGGGTATTATTCAAGGACTCCTAGGGGCTATTTTTTCATTATCAATCTTATATCTATTAAGGTCGCTTCAAGTTTATCTTTTAGAACCATTAATTAAGATTCCTATAGTTGAGCCTGCAAATTTAATTATATATAATATTATTTTTGGTTTAGTTCTTGCGCTTATTGGAAGTTACAGAGGTATATCAAAATATCTTCCTAGATAATTTATTTTTTATTAAAACAACCTTTTGAGTTAAAAAAAATAAGACTGTAAATTAACCCTTGAAACATTATTGTAAATTATTCAATTCAAAACAAAAATTAATCATTTCAAGTAAAATTGTTTAAAGATATTAAATACCGATTAGCTATTATTTTATTATTACTGATTGCATCAGCCTATCTGATTTGGCCTTCTTATAAAATTTATTCTTTGTCTCAAATTGAAAAGGATGCATTAGGAAGTTCAGTATTAAAAGATCTGCAAGATGGTGCTATTAATCTTGGTTTAGATTTACAGGGGGGCATGTACGTTTTATTAGAAACGGATGTTCCTATATTGGTAGAAAAAATAGCAAATAAAAAAACAGATGAATTAAAAGAAGCAATTCAAGAAGCTGATAAGCGTTCTATATTGGGTCAGACAGATTTCTTTAATGAATTTTTAAATGTTGCTAATCAAATGGAAATTAGATTAATTAGAAATTTTAGCAGCTTATCAACGCAAAGAGATAATGAATCTGTAGTTCAAGAGTTGAAAAATCAAAGAGATAATGCTGTTGCAAGTGCTTTAGAAATTATTCGTAATAGAATTGATGAATTTGGAGTTGCTGAGCCTACTATACAAAAATATGGTGCAAATCGAATTATCGTTGAGCTTGCTGGAGTTCAGGATTCAGATCGAGCAAGGAATTTAATTCAAAGAACAGCTTCTTTAGAATTTACTTTAGTGTTGAATGAGCAGTTTGAACAAGCATTAAATAAAATTGATACTTATTTACTTAGTGACTCATTATTATATAATTCAATTACATCTAATTTAATTGTAAAAGAAGATAAAATAGATTCTACTTTAGCTGCGGAGGATATTTTTTTAGAAGAAAATTTATTGTCAGATACTGATTTTAATGAATCAACTTCTTTAGCAATACTTAAAGAAAATCCATTTTCAGGATATCTAAGAGGGGTACCTGGGGGTGTTGGGGTTTTGGCTAGTGAATTTGATATTGTTAATAAAATAATAACGGATAAGGAAGTTCGTTTGAGGATTCCTAGAGGTGGCAAGTTTTTATGGGGAAATCAATTTGAAACAGCTCAAGATGAATCTGGTAAATTTATTGAATTTAGGCAGATTTATTTTGTTTCTGATGATCCAGAAATTTCTGGAGGTATGGTCAGAAATCCGCGTGCAACAATGGGTGGCGCGGGAACTGATGTTTCAGGACAGTGGGTAGTAAACTTATCAATGAGTCCTGAAGGAACAAAGCGCTGGAGCCGATTTACAGGGGCAAATATAAATCGTCAAGTTGCAATAGTGCTTGATGATAAGGTTTTTATGGCTCCATATATTCGTGATAAAATTCCAACAGGTCAGACTCAAGTTACAGGTTTTGCTGATGTGAACGAAGCTAAGGATATATCAAATGTACTTAGAGCAGGTGAACTACCTGCTCCTGTAGAAATCATTGAAGAGCGTACAGTTGGGCCTTCTCTTGGAAGCGATTCAATTCAATCAGGTGGTAAGGCAATGCTTTTTGGATTGATTTCTGTTATTATATTTATAATTTTATATTATAGAGCCTCAGGTTTATTAGCTGCTATAGCTTTAATATTAAACTTAATTATGGTAGTAGCTGTTTTAGCGGGATTAAATGCAACTTTAACTTTGCCTGGTATTGCAGGATTAATTTTAACTATTGGAATGGCTGTAGATGCAAATGTAATTATTTTTGAAAGAATAAGGGAAGAATTGCGTATTGGAAAAACTGTTCGTGCTGCTATTGACTCTGGATATGAAAGAGCATTTATTACAATTTTAGATGCTAATATAACAACATTAATTGCTGCATTTGTTTTAGCGTGGGTAGGTTCTGGACCAATACAAGGCTTTGCAATTACATTAAGCACTGGAATTATATGCTCTATGTTTACAGCAATTTTTATTACAAGAACAGTTTTCATGTTTTTTTCTGATAATAAAGTAATTAATAAATTAAGTATTTAAGATGAGATTTTTAAATAATACAAAGTTTGATTTTATAAATAAACAAAAATATACTTCATTTGTATCGATAGTTTTAATAATAGCAGGTATTGGTTCTTTGATAATCAAAGGAGGTCCAATTCTATCAATAGATTTTACTGGTGGAGCTATTGCGCAGTTAAAGTTTAATTCTAATGTAGATATTACTGAACTGCGTCAAAAACTATCTAAATATGGCTTTGAAGGATCTGAAATTGTTGTTTTTGGAAGCCCTGATGAAGTGCTAGTTAAAACACAGTTTTTAGGATCTAAAATTGAAATTAATGAAAAATTAAATTCTGCTTTAGGTAAGACATTTACTTTAAGGCGATATGAGTCTGTGGGTCCAAGAATTGGAAAGGAGCTCCAGACCAGTGCATTAAAAGCAATAGGTTTATCACTATTAATGATCCTTATGTATATAGCTTTTAGGTTTGATAGGTATTATGCATTAGGGAGCGTATTTGCCTTAATCCATGATGTTTTGATTACTTTAGGTATATTTTCATTATTAGATCACGAGATTAACCTATCTATTATTGCAGCTTTTCTTACTATTGTAGGATACTCGCTTAATGATACTATTGTTGTTTTTGATAGAATTAGAGAAAATGTTACTAAGCTTACTAAAAATAGCTTAGATGATATTGTAAATATTTCATTAAATGAGACATTAAATAGAACAGTTGTTACTTCCTTAACGACTATGATTGTTGTTGTTGTTTTGTTTTTCCTAGGGGGAGAGGTTATTAATTTATTTGCATTTGCACTTATTATTGGTGTATTTATTGGAACATACTCATCATTATTTGTTGCAAGTCCAGTAATGGTTTATTTTGAAAAGAGATCGTCAAAAGCGTATAAAAATTAATGTATTAAAATTTAAATAAATTTAAAAAACTCCGAATAGTTTATCGGAGTTTTTTTATGTAAAGTGAAAGGAATTTTATGGCTATAAAGGCTGTTATTGGAGGACAATGGGGAGATGAAGGAAAAGGTAAGATAGTTGACCTTCTGTGCATGAATGCTCAATTAGTTGCCAGGTTTCAGGGTGGAGCAAATGCAGGACATACTGTATACCATGGTGATAAAAAAATTGTTTTACATCAAATTCCATCAGGAGTATTGACAGATCAATGTAAATGTATTTTAGGCAATGGTATGGTTATAGATCCTGTTGATTTAGTAGATGAATTACAAATGTTAAAAGATAATGGTATTGAAAAAAATGAATTTATCTTTATTGCAAAAAATTCTCATATAGTTACACCTGTACATAAATGGATTGATGCTAAGCATGAAGAAGCTACTGATCAGAAAATTGGTACGACTTGCAGGGGTATAGGGCCAGCATATGTAGATAAGTATGATAGGAGAGGAGTAAGGGCTTTAGATTTATTAGATATAAAATTATTAGAGAAAATTGTAAATGAGCGATTAGATTTAGCTATTAAAAGCGGTGAACTAGTAAAAGAGGATAGAGAACAGATTGATATTGAGATTAAGCATTTTTTAGTTTGTTCTCAAAAGATATCACATATGATTGAAGATACTTTTAGTATTATTCATGATATGTCTAGCGAAGGGAAAAATATTTTATTAGAAGGTGCTCAAGGAACTTTGTTAGATGTTAATCATGGTACCTATCCTTTTGTAACAAGTTCAAGTCCTTCGTCAGGAGGAATATCTACAGGATTAGGTTTACCTCTGACAAAGGTTAATAATATTATAGGAATTTTTAAGGCTTATACAACTAGAGTTGGAAAAGGGCCTTTCCCAACAGAATTGTTTGATAGTGATGGAGATAAATTGACAGATTTAGGAAAAGAATATGGCGCAACTACTGGGCGAAGAAGACGTTGTGGATGGTTCGACGCAGTTGCTGCAAAATATTCAGTTTTAATTAATGGTTTTACAGAAATTGCAATTACTAAATTAGATATTTTAGATCATTTTGATGAGATAAAAGTATGTACACATTATGATTATCAAGGCAAACAAACATCTAATATGTCTCAATTAATTTCAAATTTAGAAGATGTCAATCCCATATATAAGGCTTTTGATGGTTGGAGTGAGAAAACTACTGGAATAGAATCTTTTGATAAACTTCCTTCAAATACACAAAATTATATTGAGTTTATTTCTAGCTTTATTGGAGTCCCCGTAAAAATTATTTCAACGGGTCCTGGAAGAAATGAAATTATATATAATTAATCATTATTGATCAGATTAAGTAAACTTTAAACAGTTGATAGTGTTATTTTTTCATTTTTTATATATAAAACAAGCCTAAATCTCTATGGATCCCAAACATATTTCAATAAAAAAAGGTGCAGAAGTTGAGGTCGAAATAGAATCTTTAGCCTTTGGGGGCATGGGCATTTCACGTTTAAATGATAAAATAACATTCGTGAAAAATGCAATCCCTGGGCAAAAAGTTAGGGCTCGTATTACAAAGAAAAAAGCTTCTTACTTAGAAGCTAGAAAATTAGCTGTGATTAATGAATCTCCTAATTCAGTTGCTGTTAGATGTGAACATTTTAATGATTGTGGGGGTTGTACATTTCAAAATTTAAATTACTCTTATCAATTATCAGCTAAAGAAAGTCAAATTAAAGAATTATTTTCTAGAATTGGAAAATTTAAGAATATTAATATTGATCCAATACAAAAATGTGATAATGAATTTAATTATCGTAATAAAATGGAGTTTACTTTTTCTAATATGGAGTATATTCCAGAAGCTGATAAGGATAGAGAGGCCTCAGATTTTGTTCTAGGGCTTCACGCACCTGGTAGATGGGACAAAATTTTAGATATTAATGAATGTCATATTCAATCTATTATTGCAAATCAAATACTTCAAATTATAAAAGAGAATACTTCTACGCTCATTCCTTATAATATTCGTAACCATACGGGGTTTCTAAGAAATGTAATAATTCGTGTTTCTGAAAATACAAATGATATAATGGTTAATATAGTTACCTCTACTGAAAATGTGGAGTTATTAGAACCTCTAAAATTAGCATTAATCAATAATATCGCTCAAATTTCTTGTATTATCAATAATATCACTTCAAGAAAATCAGGAGTTTCTTCTGCTGAAAAACAAATTTTATTATATGGTAAGCAATATATAGTAGAAAAATTAGGTCAATATCAATTTATAGTATCTGCAGACTCATTTTTTCAAACAAATACTAAGCAGGCAGAGAAGTTATACGCAATTATCTTAGAAGAGTCGAGCCTTAAAGGCCATGAGGTAGTTTATGATATGTTTTGTGGAACTGGTTCAATTGCTTTATATCTTTCAAAATATGTAAATAAAATATATGGATTCGAACTTGTCGCTGATGCTATTAAGGATGCAAAAAGAAATGCAGACTTAAATAATGTAGAAAATGCCTTTTTTTTTGAAGGTAATTTAGACAGTTTATTACGAGATGAAGACAATATGAAAAATGTTTGTGATCCAGATATTATAGTAGTAGATCCACCAAGAGCAGGATTGCATAAAAATACAATTGAAGATATTTTAAGTAAATTCCCTCAAAAAATTATTTATGTTTCTTGTAATCCGTCAACTCAAGCAAGAGATGTTGAAATATTATGTAGAGAATTTTATGATCTTGTCAATTTAAGACCTGTAGATATGTTCCCTCATACTCCACATGTAGAAAACGTTGCGACTTTAATTAGGAGATAGTTATTTATGCCAGCTTTAGAGGTTAACAAGTTATGTAAGATTTATGATGGAGGGTTAGAAGCTTTAAAAGGTATTGATTTATCAATTCCTGAAGGTTCATTCTATGGTCTTCTTGGACCTAATGGGGCCGGAAAAACCACAACTATTGGAATTATTACAGGTCTTGTAAATATTACAAGTGGTTCTGCTTCAATAATGGGATATGACTCAGTAAAAGAATTTAGGATAGCAAGAAAATTAATAGGTCTTTCTCCACAAGAATTAAATTTTGATGTATTTTTTAGTGTTGGTGAATTATTAGAGTTGCAGGCAGGATATTATGGATTATCTAGTAAGAGTGCAAAAGAAAGAACTTCAATTATGCTCGAACAGTTTGGCTTAGAAGATAAAAGAAGTGCAAAGTCTAGAGAGTTATCAGGAGGTATGAAGAGAAGAGTTCAAATAGCTAAAGCATTAATTCATGATCCCCCTATTGTAATTTTAGATGAGCCAACAGCAGGAGTTGATATTGAATTACGTCACATGTTATGGGATTATTTACGTTCTATTAATAAAGCAGGTAAAACAATTTTGCTCACTACGCATTATATTGAAGAAGCAGAACAGCTTTGTGAAAAGGTCTCTATAATTAATAATGGAAAAATAATTGCGAATGATTCACCTGCGAATCTAACACAGAGACATGGAAAGTCTGGTTTAGAGATTGAGCTATCAAAATCAATTGATAATCTAGAGTTAACGGAATTAGATTTTAGCTTAGAAAATAAAAAATTATATATTAATATTAATAATCCTGAAAAAGAGATGGCTAAAATAATTAGTAAAATATCAAGCCAAGGTGGATTAATAGAAAATGTAAGAATTCTTAGAAGCTCGCTAGAAGATGTGTTTATTAAATTAACTGGAAAATCGATTAATGATGATAATTTTAGCAATCATGTATAGGAGAATATTATAGATGTTTGAAAGAGGTTTTTGGGTTATAGTTTCTAGGGAGATTAGGCGTTTTTTATTTTTATATAAGCAAACACTACTTCCTAGTGTGATATCATCAGGGCTTTATATAATTGTTTTTGGAGCTGCTATGGGTTCACGTATAGGTGAAATTAAAGGGGTTGAGTATATTCATTTTATTATTCCCGGTCTAGTTATGATGTCTGTGATTAATCCCGCTTATCAAAATTCTTCTTCTAGTATTATGCAGGCAAAATTTTTAAGATTCATAGAAGATATTCTAATAACTCCATTAAGTGGACTAGAAATAAGCTTAAGTTATATAATTGGAGGCTGTGTTAGAGGTGTTGTTAATGGAGCTTTAGTTTTATTATTAGGATACTTTCTAACAGGATTAAGTGTGGATAATTGGTTTTTAACATTTATTTATTTAATAACAGTTGCTTGGGCTTTTGCAGGTGCCGGTGTTATAGTTGGAATCTATGCAAAGTCATGGGATAGTATTATGGTAATTACTAATTTCTTTTTTATGCCACTTATTTTTCTTGGAGGAGTATTTTATTCTATTGAAATGCTACCTGAGTTTTGGAGAAATTTTTCCATGATTAATCCATTATATTGGATGATTAATGGTTTGCGTTATGCAACATTAGGTATAGCAGAAACTTCTCATATGCTTTCATTAGGAATAAGTATTTTCTTTGCTATAATTTTTTCTACCTTGGGTTCATACATGTTTGCAAAAGGGTATCGAATTAAAACATGATGCCTAAAAATTAAAAATTCGATGTCATTTATTCCTTCAATAAAAAAAACTGGAAGTAAAATTAATTTGTATAAATTAGATTCAGATATATTGAATCAACAGATTCAAGAAACAGATTTGTTTACTGAAGAATTTAATATTGGCTTCTTAGATTTAGAGACAACAGGTTTTAATATTGATCAAGATAAAATAATTGAGATTGCAATAAAGGTTGTTAAAGTAAATAAAAATAATGGAGATATTTTATCATTTGTTAATAAATATGAATCCTTTCAATATCCTGGTATTCATATTGAAGAAAAAATTACCCAAATAACAGGCATAACTAATGAAATGGTTGATGGTCAAGAGATTGATTGGAATAAGGTTAGTGAAATTGTTAAACAATCAGATATTCTATTGGCCCATAATGCTCAGTTTGACAGATCTTTTATGGATAAATATTTTCCTCTATCTCGAGATAAAATCTGGGCCTGCTCTATAGGAGATATTGATTGGCTAAGCTTGGGTTTTACAAAAGCATCTCTTGAGCTGTTATCAATTTGGCATGGCTTTTATTATGAAAGCCACAGGGCAATGAATGATGTAGATGCTTTAATACATTTATTATCTCATCCATCTTATAAAAAAAATAGTCCTTTAGCAAGTCTTATACAAAATTCAGAGATTCCATATTATAAAGTAATTGCTGCTAATAGCCGTTTTGAAACAAAAGATATTTTAAAAGCAAATAGTTTTAAATGGGATAGTAAAAAAAAGTTTTGGTGGAAGAGGGTCGGGAAAGAAGATCTTGAAAATGAAAGACAATGGTTAACTAAAAATGTATATCAAGGCTATTTTCAAGGTATTATAGAAGAAGTTGCTTTACATAATAAATATAAATTATAAATTACTTTAATGTTTAGATTTTTAAAACCTGATTGGTTAAAAAAATATTCAATAATTCGTAAAGAATCGGGATGGAAGGGCGTTTTTAAACAAGGAGGAGCTAAATTAATAATAGGTATTTTCTTGTTTTATTTAGTTAGGGATACAATTTTATACGGAATCCCCTTACTATTATGGTTATTGGGCTCTAAATCTTGTGGCGCTTAACTTTTCTTAATATAATAATTATATTTTATAGGAGTAAAGTTTTCAGTAATATATACTACTAAAATTATTAATAATAAAGGAGATTCCTTATGAAATATCCAGTTAATACAATAGTATTGATTAATAATCGTGAATGGAGAGTTGCTGAGTATCGTATGGGTAGGGGACGAGAGTGGGTTTATACCCTTTCTATTGAGCTTACAGATGGAAGCTTTGATACTATGAGATTAAATGAATCTGCTATTGGAAAAATTTTAGTTGAAGAGCCTCAAGGCGAATTAGCATTTGATTTAAGCATAGATGAGGCCTTTGCATAAAAGATATAAAAATTATTCTTGATTGTTCTCTATTAATTCTATTTGGTGAGTTCTATAGTAGTTCGTATCACCATCTGCATTTATAACTTCATATTTTGTTGGATAGTGGTAAATTTTAACTAGTTCAACAAGTTCATCAGTTTCTTTTACTTTAAGTTTTGATCCTAGCGGTATCTGTGTTAAAATTGGCATTTATGTTATTTCCCTTTAATAGTTTTAAAATAGGCAATATAAAATAATAGATTTATAAATAATAAAAAGAGTGAAAAATTAAGATTATTCAATTTATGATTCACCATATCCAACAGCTAATACAATTAGCGCACCTCCAATATAGCCTCCGATTCCAAGTATCTCTCCTGCAAAAACAAATGCAAATAATGCAGCAAAAACTGGTTCAAGTGTGAAAATAATTGCAGTTTGGCTTGGATTTAATATTTTTTGAGCCCAGATCATCACTAGAATTGCTATGAATGTTCCCGCAATTCCAGTTATAAGTATTGCATTGATTAATCTTGGTGACCATATCGCAAATATTGGTTCAAATAAAATGCTATTTGTATAAGATAATATTGCTACAGTACATGTTTGTATTAAAAAAAAATGTAAAACACGAACATGCTTTTTTATATAGTAATCTTGAAAAATAATATGTATTGCAAAGCAAAGAGCGCATCCAAAGGTAAGGATATCGCCAATGTTCATATCTCCACCACTAGGATTAAGTAAAATATATAAGCCTAATGTTGCTAATAGAACAGCTATCCAAATTTTAGATTTAATTTTTTGAATGTTCAAAAAATATAATATTACAGGAACTAATAGCACGCTTACACTAGTAATAAACGCAGATTTACTAGCACTTGTATGTAAAAGACCAAAGTTTTGGAATGCATAGCCTCCAAATAAAAAAAAACCAGCAATTAAACCAGCTTGAAGTTCTATTTTAGAAAGATTAAAAATATTTTTATTTAGTATTAAAATGGTAAGTATGCCTGCTAGTGAAAATCGGATAGTGCCAAATGCAAATGGGCCTGCATCATTTAAGGCATCTTTAACCATAATGAATGTAGCGCCCCAAATTATAGTAATAAAAATCAATAAAATTTGTGCCAGTCGTTTTTGATTAATCATTTTTATTTCCAATAAAAATTGAAGAAATGCCAAAGCTAAGATCTATATAATTGACATCTTGAAAACCTGCTTTGATAATTTTATTACATATATCTGATCTAGAAGGAAAAAAATCAACTGATTCAGGAAGATATCTATACGCATCAGACCTAGAAAAAAATCCAGCAATTTTAGGAAGAATATGGTGGAAATAAAATTTAAATAATACTCCAATTGCTTTTGATTTTGGATTCGAAAATTCTAAAATACCTAGCTTCCCACCGGGCTTTAGAACTCGATAAAATTCGGATAGTGCTTTGTCATAGTTAGAAATATTTCTGAAGCCATATGAAATAGTAATATGATCAACAGAATTTGTTTCAACTGGTAACTCTTCAGCATCTCCAACAATAAAATGAATTTTTTTTATATTCTTTTTTTTAGACTTTTCTTTTGCTATTTGAATCATTTTAGGTGATATATCTATTCCGGTAACGTTAGCTGAAAATCTTTTTTCTATTTCAAAACTAATATCTCCCGTTCCGCATGCGACATCTAAAATGGTATTATTATTTTTTATATTTAATTTTTTGATAAATGTTTTACGCCAATATATGTCTATTCCCAAGCTTAAAAAATGATTTAAAAAATCATAGCTCTTTGAAATATCATCAAACATTTTTTTAACAAAATCTTTTTTTTCTTTACCATTGTGAGAAAATTCTGGCATTTATTTATTTCCTTATAGCTTTCAGAAAGAGAATTTACATCAAGATAGTATTTTATTCCTCTAACACATTTGAAAATTGTAAATTTTAATATGTTAGAAGTAATAAAAATGAAGAATTTAGAACATGATATCCAAAAGGCGCTTAAAAAAGCGGTGCGATATAAGATTAATGTACTCTTCTCATATTCCTTTAGATTTGATACAAGAGACCTTTTACCTATATTGAGTCATCCTTCTGATAAAAATAAAGTTAGGGTCTATTGGGATCAACCTTCAGAGGGTTATTCTTTTGCTGGTTTAGGCTCAGTTCTGGAAGCCTCATCAATTGAACATACATCTTCAGAAGATATAAAAAATTTTATTAGTAGCACGATGAAAAGAGCTGTATCTATTTCAGATAATTCTTTGATTGGGCCTAGAGTAATTGGAGGGTATGCTTTTAGTGATTACACTGGATCTGATACTACTTGGAATGATTTTCCTAGAAAATATTTTGTTTTACCAGAATGCTTAGGAACATCTACTGATGATGGTACTTGGCTTACTATATCGAGAATGATTTCACCTGATGAACTATTGAGAAATATAAAAAATGAATTTATTAAAACAGTTAATTTTTATCAGAACCGTTTACCTGTTACTCTTCCTCCTATTTCTAGGGTAGCTATTGATAGATATAGGGATATTCCTATTAAATCTAAATATCATGAAACACTCTTTTCTATTTTAGAAAAAATAAAGCCCGATCATTTAGAGAAAGTAGTACTGTCAAGGTCTCATCATGTTAAAGTAGGTAAGGATTTTAGTGTTATATCTGCAATGCAGCTATTAAGGAATACATATTCAAAGTGTACAAGTTTTTTCTTAGCATTGCCTCAAAAAGGAATATTTTTTGGATCAACTCCAGAGAGGCTTGTAAAATTAAAAAATCAACATCTACAAACTGAAGCTTTAGCCGGTACAATTGCTCGGGGCAACAATATGGAAGAAGATAGAATGTTTAGAGAATCTCTCTTTGAAAGTATGAAAGAGAGAAAAGAACATAATTTAGTTAAAGAACAAATAATTAGAAAATTAGAGCCCTTTGCTTCCAGCATTAATGTTTCAGACTATCCAAAGATATTAAAATTAAAAAATGTTCAACATTTACAAACTCCAATTAATGTGGAGCTTAAATCAAGTATTTCAATTTTAGATATTCTTCAAATTTTACATCCTACTGCTGCAGTTGCAGGCACTCCAACAGAAAAAGCAATGGATATAATTAAAAAAATGGAGCCTCATGATAGGGGTTGGTATTCAGGGCCTATAGGTTGGATTAATAGTAATGGTGATGGCGAGTTCTATGTATCTTTGCGGTCTGCTCTTGTTAAAAATGAAGAGGCGCATGTTTTTGCTGGTGGTGGAATCGTTTCTGAATCGCATCCAGATAAAGAATGGGAAGAAACAGAGTTGAAATTAAGACCTATTATTTCTGCTCTTTCAGGTGGCCAGATTTAAACATAATTAAATGAGCTCAGAATATAATATAAATTATTCGATAGCAATCTCATCTGTTTTAGAGAGATTAGGAGTTAAATATGTTTGTATTTCTCCAGGGGCTAGGAACTCTCCATTAATATATGCCTTTGCTGAAGTTTCAAATATAAAATGCTATAGCCATATTGATGAAAGATCTTCTGCATTTTTCGGATTAGGTTTAGCAAAATTTTCTAAGGAACCGACAGTTCTTATTTGTACCTCAGGAACAGCGGGCGCTAATTATTATCCTGCGCTAATTGAAGCAAGCTATAGTAGAATTCCATTAATTGTATTAACTGCAGATAGACCTAAACGTCTTATAGAATCTGGTGCAAATCAAACAATCAATCAGAGCAATTTATATGGTAATTTTATAAGAAATTTTATAGATGTTGGGTTGCCTAATAATAATTTTAATGATTTACTACCCAAAATAGAATTAGCTTATAATTATTCAAAGGGTTTAGAATTTAATAAGCCTCCAGGTCCTGTACACATAAACTGTCCCTTTGAGGAACCTCTTTTTCCAAGCATGATTGAAAATTCAGATAGCATAAAAATTAATAAGTTGAATATTCCTAAAATAAACTTGGCAAAAGCAAAAATTCCATTATTAAAATCATTTAATAGGCCTGTTATTATTGTGGGTCCATATGAAGAAAATACTTACCAAGAAGAGATAATTGCTTTAGCTAATAAATTAGGTGCCCCAATTCTTGCAGACCCCTTATCTCAACTTAGATACGGGTATAATGATAGTTTAATAATATCTAATTATGATTATATTTTTAGAGTTCATGAATTTAATCCAGATTTAATTATTAGATTTGGTAGAAAGCCAGTTTCAAAAATATTGAATGGATTCATGGATAAAAATAATGATAAAATTATTTTGGTTGATCCTTGGGATCAATTTAATGATGATTCTAAATATTTTATTAAGTCAGATATAAGGGATTATTGCTTATATCAAATTAAGTATTCTCAATATTCAGGATCGAATGAATGGAAGCATAAATTTTTAAAATTAGACAGCTTAATTACAGAGATTTTGATAGAAAATTTAGAATTTTCTGAAGGATCAATAGCGCAATCTATAGTAGAATCATTAAGAGATAATGATATTTTTATTATTGGTAATTCCATGCCAATTAGAGATGTAGATATGTTTAGTTTAACATCTAAAACTAAATTTTTTACATTTGCTAATAGAGGTGCAAGTGGAATAGATGGTGTACTATCAACGAGTTTTGGAATAAATGAAAATTATACCAGTGGGGGCTCTGTTTTATTAATTGGAGATATAAGTTTTTTACATGATATAGGAGGGCTACTTGCTATCGATCATGAATATCAAATAACTATAGTGATTAATAATAATAGTGGAGGTGGTATATTTTCTTTTTTACCAATATCAAATAGCGGCATAAAAAAGTTTGATAAATTTTGGACAACTAATAGAAATATTAATATAAAGAAAATAGCCGAGCTATATAATTGTCATCACTATCCAATAAATAATTTGATGGATTTTAAAAAGACATTATTAGATAGTTTTTCAATTAAGGGCGTAAAAATTATTGAGGTTGAAATAGATATTGATATGAATGTTAAATCTCATGAATTAATATTACATAGAATATCTAAGCAAATTTCTGATATTTAGTTTTTATATAGTGATTCACCTTCTGAATGGGCTATAACAGAGGCTCCAATACTATCACTGAAAATATTAACCATTGTTCGCATCATATCTAATGGCCTATCAACTGCTAACATAGTTCCTATAATTACAGCAACATCTTCATCGCGAAAGCCAACAGCTTGTGTTACTATAAAAATCATTACTAATCCAGCGCTAGGTATTCCTGCTGCACCTATAGAGGCTAATAATGCTGTTACTACTATAATTAATTGACTGGAAAATGATAGGTCTATTCCTAAGATTTGACTTATGAATAGGACTCCAGCACATTCATATAGAGCTGTACCATCCATATTAATTGTTGCGCCCATTGGAAGAACAAAAGAAGACACTTTATTTGAAACGCCAGCATTTTGTTCTACTGAGCGCATGGTCATTGGTAGCGTAGCATTAGAAGAGCTTGTAGAAAATGCAGTTGCCAATGCAGAAGCCATTGCTTTAAAGTGTTTTTTTGGATTAATACCAGTTGCTAAATAAAATATTATTGGTAGAACAATAAATAGATGTATAGATAATCCACTTGCAATAGTAAGCATATATTTGCCTACAGCTGTAAATAATTCTAATCCAGAGGATGCCACCGCTTTTGTTATTAAGCCTACAACTCCAAATGGAGCAAATTTAATAATGATTTGAGTGATCTGCATCATTACCTCAAAAAGAGAATTAAACAAATCTCGAATGATTTTAGATTTTTTTGAATCAATTTTTGTAATTCCAATACCAAGAAAAATAGCAAAGAAAATTATTCCAAGCATATCGCCTGAAGCAGCAGCATTTACTGGATTTAATGGAATCATTCGAATTAATATATCTGCTGGTGAACCTGGGGACTGAAGTTTAGAATTATCAAATGATGCATGATCACCAATGTTTACACCATCTCCAGGTTGTATTATATTTGTTAGTGTTAGTCCTATAATGATTGCAAAAAGACTTGTCATTAAATAGTATAAAAAGGTTTTAATACCAATTCGGCCTAAACTTTTTCCTCCACCAATACCAGAAACTCCTGTAACAATCGAGCAGAAAATAAGTGGTACAATAACCATTTTTAATAATCTTACAAAAATAACTCCTAGAGAAATAATTAAATTGTAAAGAGATCCGCTAGGAGCTCCATTCGATGTGTTTTGAAAGATAGTCCCTAAGATAATACCAATAGCCATAGCAATTAGAATTTGCCAGTGAAGTTTTAATTTAAACATAATAAAACCTTATTTGATTAATATTGTAAGTTAAGATTTTTTTAAAATAGTTACAGAATAAAAAAGCCCAGCATAGGAGCTGGGCTTTTTTTATATATTGACAAGTTCGGAGGAGGAGGAAAAACTTGCCAAGTGAAAACTATTATTTACCAGTTATAACTGATAGTCCATTGTGCACCTAGAGGTGAATCATTATAGCCAGTGATATATTTTACTGGATCAGTAAGCATTGCATTATGATCAGCTAAACTCATATCTAGATTAAATGAACCGTAATTGAAACCAAGACCTACTACTAAACCACCACCAGGCATTCCACCAGATGAAAAGTCATAAGCATGATTGTAGCCAAGTCTAATTGTAGCCCAGTCTGTCATTGAAGACTCTACAGCAAAATTCCAAACAATACCCATTCCTGCATCTGGATCCTCGCACCCATCTCCAACACAACCCATATCAGAATAGTTTAGACCTAAAGCAAATAGACTATTAACACCATTATCATAGCTTTTATTAGTATAAAAATGTGATGCGAAAGCCATTGATGATGCTGTTTCATCATCTTCCATTCCCATGCCAAAGTTTATCAGCATATTTTCAAATAGCCAAATATTTTGAGCTCGCCTCAGGTTAATGCCTACATTGCCACCACCACAGTCTTCACAGCCCATTCCATAGTTTAGACCAAAATCCATACCAGCTAAAGGCATTCCAAATCCTACACTAAGCGCTGTATTTGCATCAGCAACGCATGTTGAGGCTCCATCATCACCGCAGTTCATTGCATCATTGTCCGCTTTGACTTCTGGTGACATACCTAAACCAAAATTAACTCCCATGGTTCCATTACCCCACCATAAATTTGCTACATCATCTCCAGAACCACCAGCAAATCCCCATGTAGTACCATCTACATTCCAAACGGATGTAAAGTCACTACCGTCTGTCCAAGCAACTTGATGATTGTTAACTGAAGCTGGAAAAGCCCCTATATTTGCATAGTCATCTGCCCAAAATCCGGCACCACCTAGAGCGTTAACTCTAGTTTCACTTGCAAATGTAAAAGCACTAATTGTCATGAATATCAAGAGTGTCTTAACATTCTTCATATTGTTTCTCCTTTTATTGTTTTTGTTTTTTTATAGATAACTAACTATCTATAAATCTGTATAGCCTAAAAATATAAAAACCACAAGTTATTTGCTTGTATAACTTTGATTGCAAACAATATTACATGCATTTATTTATTATATGCAAGTAATTAAAGTATTACTTTATATAAATAATTATAAAATAATTGCTAAGTTATTGATAATAAAGGATATATAATTAATTTTTTTTTAAAATAATCTTTTCAAAAGCATCATAATTTGCTTCTTTTAGCTATAATATAAAGGGAAAAAGGATTTTTTTTATATGCTGAATGTATTGGTGTTGTGATCTGTATCACTTCTTGTTTTGTTCATCAAAAAATGTGACGGGTGATTAAATTTTTTTCTTTGGCCCATTATAAATTTATTTTAGCAGGTGGGGGAAATATTTAACTTTTTAAAATGAGATGAAAACATGATAAATACAATTCTTTTAATAATAGCAGCGTCTAGCTTTGGACTTTACCAAGAAATTAATAAACCTACAGAGTATGAGCTGAATATGGCTGATGGAAGTACTTCTGAGGTGGTTCTGCAAAAGAATAATAGTTATTCGTGTCCAGTTTATTGTGAAATTAATCATACTCATATTGCTGTAACATGTGATAAGAATTGTAATAAGAAGCACAAGAACTATCATCTACATGATTTAACTGAAATTGAAAAAGGTACTGCTACCTTTTGTTCAAAACAGATTATTGCGATGAATAAAATAACGGCTAAGGATAAACTTCCAGATGTTGTTAGTGCATCAAAGTAAAATTAAAACCCTCAATTATTTTGAGGGTTTTTTTATTATTTATTTAGATTTTCCCGTTCTTCTACAATTGTTTTAGGAATTGGGTTGCTTAGGAATTTCTCAGCGAGCTCTTTTTCCATCGCTGATGCTTTTTCTTGGACTTGATTATAGGCAGTCTCTAAGTATGATATATCTTCTAAGAGCTGATATAATCCGAAGTTGAGATCAAATTCTATATTCTCAGCGTCTTTAATAAGGCTATGTAGGTGTTTTTCATCATAGTCCCTGCTAAGATGTCTGTAGCTTAGATAGAGATAGGTGGTTGTTTCTAATTCTTTCCACCCAAGTTCTTTCTTGATGTTAAGTGATTTTTCTAAGTGCTCTGCTGCCTTTTTGTAATCACATTTCCGAAAGTGTGTCATCCCAATATTGTTCACGTTAAGTACCATATTATGCTTATGCCCAATCTCCTCAGCGATTGCAAGTGAACTTTTATAGTATTCTAAAGCTTTATCATAGTCACCTTTATTAAAGTGCATATTCCCCATATTATTAAAGCTAGCTAGCATCCCAGGCTTATCACCAAGCTTCTCTTTTATTGCAAGTGACCTGCCATAGTACTCCAGCGCTGTATCATACTCTCCTTTATTTATGTGCACAGTCCCAATGGTAAACAGGGTATTTCCCATCCCGCGCTTATAACCAATCTCCTCAGCGATTGCAAGTGAACTTTTATAGTATTCTAAAGCTTTATCATAGTCACCTTTATTTCTGTGCACAACCCCGATGCTATTCAGGCTAACTCCTATCCCACGTTTATCACCAAGCTCTTCAGCTATTGTAAGTGATCTTTCGAAGTTCTCTAAAGCTTTATCATATTCACCTTTATTTGAATGTATATTTCCGATGTTAATCAAGCTTCGCCCTATCCCAAGCTTATCACCAATTTGTTCTGCAATTTCAAACGCTTTATTCCAGTTATCTACTGCTATATCATATTCATTTTTATAGTAAAAGGTATTTCCAACTTTTCTTGTGCTCCGTCCAATCCACACCTTGTCACCAAGCTCTTCAGCTTTTGTAAGTGCAGAATTATAAATCTCAATTGCCTCATCAATATCACCTGTTTCTAAATATGAGATACCTGTTTCTAAATATGAGTCACCAAATATTAGCTTAGCTGCTATAAGATTTTCATCAAGTTCAATAACCTTTTTTAAAAGACCTTGTGCTGCTTCTATATCATCAGTATTTTCGCGCTTGTCATAGATATTTTTTGCTTTAAGGTAAAGCTCATACGCTTCTGCATTTTCAGATTCAGCTTTAGTAATATCTTGCTTAGTTGTAACTAGTAAATTGTTAAGAATATTTTCTGATAGACCACCTTTGATACTTGGAAGTTCAGACCAATTGTGTTGCCAGTTATTAGACCATTTTATTCTATTTTTTTTAGTATCAAAAAGCTCCATAGATAATTGAAAAATACTATCAACCTTCCATAGCGTTCCTTGGGATATATATCGAACATACAGTTTTTTAGCAATCTCACTGTTAGTTAGTGATTTATAATCTAATTTTTCAATATCTTTAAGACTTGCAACACGAATATCGCCTGCACCTGATACATCAGAGATTAAGTCTGAACTAATACTGTATGAATAAAACTCATCTTTACTTTCACCTTTATTTTCAAGTGGTATTATAGCAATTGAGGGAACCTTTTCTTCATCCTCAGAGCTAAATACAAAAAATAAAGCAGCAACCAAAATAGATAAACCACCAAATAGTGCAAATTTAGGAAGCTTAGATTCTTGTTCAAGTTTAGCTGATACTTTAGATATATCAGTCTCTGGGAGTGCATGGGAAGTAATACAGTATACTTCTACTTTTTGAGAAACTCCTTTAAGTTTAGGTGTACCAATAAACTTTGTTTCAAATTCTTTATTACTTGAAATAGCCTGTTGAACTTTTTGAGAAATGGCAACACCACCTTCAGCTGAAAAGGGTTCAATTCTAGCTGCAACATTTACATCATCACCTAAAACATCTCCATCTTGTTTAATAACCTCACCTTCATGAATTCCTATTCTAAGATTAAGACCATCAATTTCTTTGGTAGATTTTTGAATAGCAATAGAACATTCTACAGCAGAGGTTGCACTATCAAATGTTAAAAGTAATCCATCTCCCATTTCTTTCATCCAGGAACCACCATGCTTTTCTACGATGGGTTTTAGTAACTCTCTTTGGGTCTTTAGGAGCTCTGAGGATTTGGTAGAATCTTTAGCAGATAAAGCAGTGTAACCCACAATATCTGTAAACATTATTGCAGCAAGTTTTCTTTCAATTGGCATATTGAAATTTATGAATTATTAGATCATAAAATATAGAGGATAAAAAAAGGCAGAGAAAATCTCTGCCTTTTAATTTTGTTTCTAACTAAGAGCTAAATTACTTAAGAAGTACAAGCTTTTGAGTTTGAACAACATCACCAGCAACCATTTTAGCAAAGTACATGCCACTAGCTTGGTTAGAAGCATTCCATGTAATGCTATGATAACCTGCAGTTTGGTTTTGGTTAACTAATTCTTCAACAAGTCTACCAGTTGCATCATAAACCATGATTTCAACATGACCAGTATTCTTTAGTCCATAGTTAATTGTTGATGTTGGATTGAATGGGTTAGGATATGCATCAGTAAGCTCAGTCTTGATAGGTAGAGCATTAGAGAAGTTAACATCAAAAGATTGAACATCAGCTTCGATGCCATTACCTTTGTTGTCAGCTAGGATAATATCCTTAAACTCTATAGTACTTGTACCTGCAAAACCATCTACATTAACAAATTCAAAATTTAAATTTCCTGGCAATGCTTGACCTTGCATGCTGAAAATAAGACCACGGATAACCCCTTCAGATATTTCATTATACTTAACTTCAAAACCAGAAATAGCTACAGGTTCAACAGATTTGATTTCTGATGGATTATAAGAAATATCGAATTGCAAGCCATGTATAGCCTTATCAGAATCAATTACTAGATCAGCAACGAAACCAGAAGACTCAGAACGGGCTACAACAGTTTCCTTAAAGTTAACCTTAGCTTTGTCAGCTGCGGCTTTTCCACCGAATAAAACAGCACTAGATAGCGCTAATATTGTTATTAATTTCATATTCTTCATTATTTTACTTTCCTTTTATTCAAGTTTACTGTTATTTAATGTCCCTTTTTGTGATGAGGATCAATAAATAATATTTGCTGATCCTACCCAATCTTTCACACTGTTAACTTATCATTTGTTTGCAATTAGTAGCAAAATTAATAATGTAACAGCTTGTATCATATCCCTCTTAAAGATATTCTACTCCTCCTCCAAAGAGCTTGTTTTTAATAATTCAAATTCATTTGGAGTTCCTACTTGTTTATAACTTACAACTTCTAATTATAATTATGGTAGAATTATTTTAAAAATTAATGCCTATTCCATTAGATATAACAAAGTAGCTTTCCTGTTGATTATCATATCTATAGTGAGCGCTTATATTAAATGATACACCTTTTTCCGTATGTATTATAATACTACCATCCCAAAGAGCTCGATTATTTTTAGGCGAGTCAATTTGGAATTGATAATAGATGACATTGCTTAACTCCATTATTTCAAGAAGTTGTAGCTTGTAATTTATATAATTTGTTGATTTGATTAATTTATGATGATTATTAGAATATTCTTCAAGCTCATGCATAATTCCAATTCCCCAATATAAATTATTAAATTGATTAATCCTAAGTCCCATGCCAATTAGTTCTCGGTTATTAAGGTCAATAAAATGATTACGTTCTTTTTGAATAAAAGATTCTATATCAGTATTTCGAATTATTGGTTTTGCTATTCTACAGTGGATAAAGCCTCGATTAGAGAAGTCTTCTTGATTTTCTTCAAATGCGCGTTCATACTCTCCTGAAATAAATCCATATAGTTCGCTTTTTAAACGGTAGTCCATACCATAAGAAGTAGCAATTTGCATAATTTTCACATCACTAGATATGTAGGAAAAATCCAATACTAAATTATGTGTTATCCCAGAGATTTTATCATCAGATCTAAGCGCTTCTACGTTGACCTGCGAAAATAATGAATTTATAAAGATTAATATTAAAATTGTATTTATAGTTATTTTCATGTAATAAGTTAACTTTTCAATTTAATATAAATATATAGTTATTATTTTTTTAGAAGGGTCTTGATATATATTGGACAAACATTGTAAGTTCTTTATATGATGGGTATGTTAAAATTATTTATTCTTTTTATAAATATATCATTTGCTTTTTCGCAGATTGAAGAAGCTCCAAAGCAAATTATTAGAGATTTTGTAACTGCAGGTCGTATTGAGGCAGTTGTAGAAGAAAATAGTAGTTCAAACCTTTTACTTATACAATTAGATTTAAAAAATGATAGTTTATTTACTTTAGTTAATGATGTTTTACCAAATTTGGAGCTATTTTCAGGCCCCGCATCTTATCATCGTATTATATATCCTCGCCACTTAGAAAAGATTGAAAGTGTTATTACCCCTGATTTCTATAGTATTATTAACGATGATTATAAATTAATAGATTCTAATAGAGATTTTTGGATTGATGTTAAACAGGGCAGTGAAACACAGGGGGTTTTTTCTGATGATGAAGCTATTGAATATACTTGTTCATGTTTAAGCGGTGCTTCTGACTGCGTGAAATTAGGTTGGGATGAGAGTTGGTATAATCCATTTGACTATTGGGGAGAGGCCTGGTATGGGTATGAGCCTCCAAATTATCAATCTATAGATGAAATTAGAGTAGTTGTTAAAGGAGGTCAGTGCGATGACCTGCCGCTTTGGTCTGAAACATATATGGGCATGATGGATAATAATGGTAATTGGTCTCAGGATTATGAGCTAAGTATTGAATATACTGATAATGAATTTATAGTTGGTAATATTTGGAATGGCTCTATGCTTATGCCAAGAATAGGATCAGAAGATAATTATTGTATAGACACTATACGTTTAAAATTTTATTATACATGTGATGAGCCTATATCTATAGAAAATCTGACTGCAACAAACGAAGAAAGCTGTACCACTGTAGATATTGAATGGGATGTGCCTTCTTCAGATATCGAAGGTTTAGTTTTGTATAGAGACGATACAGTTATCGCTCAGCTTGGAATAAATGAAAATAGTTTTCAAGATTGGGGCGCAGATCCAGATCAGGATCATCTATATTGTATTGAAACTGTAAATGAGTGTGGTGTTTCTGACAAGGTTTGTAATATAGGTAGCTTAAAGTCTCCACCATCAATTCCTGGTAATGTTAGTGCAAGTGATGGTAGTTCTTCCAGTGTTGTTCTTGTTAATTGGTTAAGCTCAGATGAAACAACAGAAGAATATAGAATATATAGAGATGGTTCTTGGATGGGCTTTGTTTCCCCTAATGTATTAGAATACACTGATTTCATTCCTGAAATGGGTGAGGTATATGAGTATTGTATCGAAGCTATAAATGATTGTGGTCAATCAAATTGGAACTGTGATTATGGTTTTATTCAGGAGCCTGGTGGAGATGTTAATGCTGATGGAGCTATTGATATACTTGATGTTATTACAATTATGAATATTATATTAGGTATATATGAACCAAGCCAAGAAGAATTATCATTATCTGATTTAAATAATGACACATATATCGATATTTTAGATATTGTAATAATTACAAATACTATTTTAGATTAATAGTTTTAAGTAATTTTATATATTTTTAAAAGGTCCTTTTGGGATAAATGTAAAAGAGCTGCGAAGTAAGATATTGCAGCTTTTTTTGTTTTTGCCTCTATTAATGTTTTGACATCATCACAATTTTTTGGTGCAAGTTTGTAAACCATTTTTTCCCTTTCTAAAATCAGTAGAAAGGTAAGTAAAAAATAATAAATATCTTGTAGCGTAGATCACGTAATTAATAGATCTTCAATTAATTGTACAAATACGCTACTACCAATTAATAGGGATCTTTCATCAATATCAAAATGAGAACAATGATGAGGCACAGAAAGTGGCTCTCTATCTAGAGGAGATGATCCTACAAAGAAAAAGCATCCCGGTTTTTTCTGGAGAAAATAGCTAAAGTCTTCTCCGCCCATGGATAGATAGGGGTACCCTGCACTATCTCCTACTATTTGTTTTGCAGCATTTAATAGATTATCTGATTGTTTTTCATGATTAATTGTTGGAGGGTAGCCGTCTTCATAATCTAATTTAATTTCACAATCAAATATTTTCTCTGTTCCCTCTATAATTTCTTTCATACGAGACTTGATAAGCTGTCGATTTTTTTCTGTATATGCTCTTGTGGTACCTTTAAGACATACAGTGTCTGCAATAATATTAAAATTATAGCCTCCATTAATTGTTCCTACTGTAAGGACTGTTGATTCTATAGGATTGGTGTTTCTACTTACAATAGTTTGAAAAGTTTGTATTAAATGGGATGCAATTAAAACAGCATCTTTAGTACCTTGAGGGGCTGCGCCATGTCCACCTTTACCATTAATTGTTATTTGAAATATATCAGCAGCAGCCATAATAGGCCCAGGTTTAACTCCAATTGTACCATATTTTTGATAATTCCAAAGGTGAAGGCCATAGACTTCATCTACATTATCGAGAGCTCCATCTTGGATCATATATCTTGCTCCACCTTGACCTTCTTCAGCAGGTTGAAATAAAAATTTTATATCACCATTTAAAAGATGTTTTTTATTGGATAGTGCTTCAGCTGCGCCAAGCAGTATTGCGGTATGACCATCATGACCACATGCATGCATTATACCATCGTTTTTAGATTTATATTCCACATCGGTTGTTTCTTGCATAGGGAGGGCGTCCATATCAGCTCTTAAGGCGATAGTTTTTGATGAAGAATTCCCTTTTAAAGTACCTATAACACCAGTTTTCCCAACACCTGTTTCTACTTCTAATCCAAGTTCCTCTAATTTTTTTGAAACGATCTTTGCAGTTCGATGTTCATTAAATGCAAGCTCTGGGTACATATGAAGATCGCGTCTTGTGGAAATAATATCTCTTTTTAGCTCTTCGATTTCTTCGCGAATATTAATTTTCATAAACTATATCCTTTAAATTTTGATACAAATCTAACGCTTATAATCTAATTAAAATAAAATTCTAGAAAAAATAAAACTTAAATAATAAGGTTTAAGCTAAATATAGAATACTTATAAAATGAGAAATGCTCCCAGCTAATACAAAAATATGCCATATAGTATGGTGGTAAGGTAGATGATTCCATCTATAAAAGATGACTCCAAATGTATAACTTGCCCCACCTATAAAAATCCAAATAAATGATTTGATTGGTAGGGAATAAAAAAGAGGTTCTATTGCAACTATTGCTAGCCATCCCATGCTTAAGTAAAACAATAAAGATATGTTTTCATTTTTTCTTTGTAAAAAAAATTTAACAAAAATACCTATAATTGCCATTATCCAAATTATAGGAAGTAAATAGATGGCCCATGATTCTCGTAGAGCAATTAATGTTACGGGAGTATAGGTACCAGCTATTAGTAAATAAATAGCTGAATGGTCAATTTTTTTAAAAATAGCCTTGGTCTTAGTATGAGTTATTCCATGATATATAGTTGAAGATAAATAAAGGGCAATAAGGCAGCTTCCATAAATACAAAAACTGATAAATTTCCATGGATCTCCATCATTATTAAAATAGGATAAAAGGATTATTAGCCCCGCAATACTTAAACATAGTCCAAAAGCATGAGTTATGCTATTTGCAATTTCTTCTAATATCGTTTGTGAATATTTTTTATATCTTTTCATTTCAAATAATTTACAAGCTTATATATTTAGTAATTTTGTTTTAGATCAAATTTTTTAAATGAATATTATGGACATCAAATATTAAAATAGTAAATTTATATTTCAATAAATGGAATAATTATTAGGAGATAATATGAGCATCAAATGGGATTCTAAATTTGATTTTACTGATATAAAGTATGAGCATGGTATAGGAGAGGCTAAAGGTATAATAAAGATTACAATTAATAGACCTGAAGTTAGAAACTCATTTAGACCAAAAACTGTATTTGAACTACAAGAAGCATTTACTAAGGCGAGAGAAGATCAAAGTGCAGGTGTGATTATTTTAACAGGAGAAGGTCGCGATGCTTTTTGTGCTGGTGGTGATCAGAAAATTAGAGGAGATGCAGGTTATTTAGGAGACGATGGTGTGCCTAGACTAAATATTTTAGATGTACAGAAGCAAATTCGCTATATGCCTAAGCCTGTTGTTGCTATGGTAGCTGGTTATGCTGTTGGAGGTGGACATGTATTGCATATGCTTTGTGATCTAACAATTGCTGCAGATAATGCTCAATTTGGTCAAACTGGCCCTAAAGTGGGTTCCTTTGATGGTGGTTGGGGAGCCTCCTATATGGCTAGAATTATTGGTCAAAAAAGAGCAAGAGAGGTTTGGTTTTTATGTAAAATGTATAATGCGGAAAAAGCATTAGATTGGGGTTTAGTAAATGCGGTTGTACCATATGATGAACTTGAAAAGGAAACTGTTAACTGGTGCAAAGAAATGCTTTCAAAATCACCTTTATCACTGCGTATGCTTAAAGGAGCTCTAAATGCAGATTGTGATGGGCAAGCAGGATTACAGCAATTTGCTGGTGATGCAACTATGCTTTTTTATATGACAGAAGAAGCGCAAGAAGGTCGAGATGCTTTTAAGGAAAAAAGGACGCCAAATTTTGACAAGTTTTCTAGGCTTCCATAGTTAATTCATTTTTGAAATATAAATAATGCATAAGTGGATAATAGCAATAAGGCTGAAAACCTTGCCTGCAGCAATTTCGCCAGTTTTATTAGGTTCATCATTATCTTATAAGTATGGGTATTTTAGTTCATTAATATTTTTCATGACATTGTTTGCAGCTATTTTGATTCAAATAGGAACAAATTTTGCAAATGATGTTTATGATTTTGAAAAAGGCACTGATAGAGATGATCGATTAGGTCCAGTTAGAGCGACTCAGGCAGGTTTAATTTCCCCTAAAAAAATGAAATTCAGCATGCTAGGGACCTTTTCTATTGCAATTTTAGTGGGCTGCTACCTTGCTTGGATAGGGGGTTTACCTATTGTATTTATAGGTATAGCATCAATTATAGCTGGCATTGCATATACAGGAGGTCCATACCCTTTAGGTTATAATGGCTTTGGAGAATTATTTGTTTTTTTATTTTTTGGAATAATAGCTGTACCAGGCACCTATTTTTTACAAGCAGGAACCTTTACCTATTTATCTATATGGTTAGGTTCATGCATGGGCATGTTATCTGCAGCAATTTTAGTTGTTAATAATATAAGAGATATAGATACAGATAAAGTAACTGGAAAGAAAACTCTAGCAGTATATTTTGGAATTTTGTTTTCCTATATAGAGTTCATTATTTTAATTATCGGTCCTTATTTAATTTTATTATATTTAATGATAAACAAAAATTTAGATTCTAGTATATATATAGTTTTTCTCTCTCTACCTATAGGCTTAAAACTTATTATTGAATTAATAACCAATACAGGTATTAAGTTAAATACGGTTTTATCATCTACAGCTAAACTGTTATTTATTTTTTCGTTACTTTGCTCGATAGGCTTGGTCATATGAGAGTAGATGAATTATCTGTAGTACAATACTCCATACCTTTTACAAAAACATTTAAAACTTCTGGAAATGAATATAATTTTCGTGAAGGTATTTGGCTTCAAATATTTTCTAATGAGTTTGTTGGTATAGGAGAGGTCGCACCTCTTGTTGGTTACAGTTTTGAATCATTGAAAGAAGTTCACTATGCGTTAGAAGGTTTTAAACAATCTATATTTGGAGTAGATTTGGAATATGAAGAATTTTTTTCTTTGATAGAAGTACATTCTGAGTCATTACCTTCTCTTAGATTTGGTTTGGAAACAGCAATAAATGATATTTTAGCAAAACAGAATAATCTTTCTATTGCAAAATACCTAAATAGTAATGCTAATAATGAAATTAATGTCAATGGTCTTTCAAATATTCATTCTCCAAATAAAGGATATAAGGTTATAAAGGTAAAAGTTGGTTATAGAAATCTATTTGATGAAATTGAAAATATGGAAAATCTATCAAAACTATATGGAAATAGAGTTTCATTTAGATTAGACTGTAATGGAGTGTATGATTTATCACAATCAATTAGGTTTTGTAAGGAAATGGAGCAATTTAATATTGATTATATTGAGCAGCCGATGCCTGCAATTGAATTAGAAGATTTAGCAGAGTTGCGCTACCATACCAAAATTCCAATTGCGCTAGATGAGTCATTGTTAGATTTTAGATCAGCTGAAAAAATAATTGAATATCAAGCAGCAGATGTATTTGTGTTAAAGCCTATGGTCACAGGGGGGTATATTGAGTCAGCAAAAATTATTGATTTAGCTAAAGATGAAGATATAAGGACTGTTGTTACCTCTACTTTAGAAACTTTTGTTGGTAGAATGAGTTGTTTGCATTTGGCATTAGCTAATGAGATATCTGAAGTATGTGGTCTTGCAACAGGAGACCTTTTAAAAGAAAATTCTCCTATATTAATCAATAATGGTAAAATGGCAATATTGCCTGCTAAAGGTTTAGGCTTAGAAATTGACAAAAATATTATTAATATGCAATGAGCTGGTTAACTAATCAAATTAATAAAAATCCTGATAGTTTATTTATATCCTACAATAATAGAAACTATTCTTTTTTAGATGTAGGAGATATGGTTAATACTTATTCTCGAGCTCTTTCTAAGCAGGGTGTTAAAAGTGGTGATAAAATTTTAATACACCTTGAAGGTGGTCTTGAGGTTGTAGAATTGATATTGTCATGTTTTGAAATAGGAGCTATTGCAGCACCTATTAATTCAAATATGACAGACAATGAAAAGGAAATAATAATAAAAGAGATTAACCCTAAATTGATTATTACAAGTTGGCAGGCTAGCTCAATTAATATTAAGTCTAGATTGATTATACCAATTGAGGAGCTTCCAAATAGTTCAGGAGGCTGTGCAATTAGTTCTAATTCTTATAAAATGAATTTAGATGATATTTGTGTAATCATATTGACATCAGGAACTACTAGTCTTCCTAAATGCGTACAGTTAACATATAATAATTTCTATTCAAGCTGTAGTAATTGGAATAATTTTTTAGAATTTAAAGCAGATGACCAGTTCCTTTGCTGCCTTCCATTATATCATATTGGAGGGTTGGCTGTAATGTTGAGAGCTCTTTTATATAATTTTTCTATTAATTTAATTTCAACCTTTAATCCTGAAATAGTACTAAAAACAATTCAGAAAAATCCTGTTTCTATTATATCTCTTGTGCCTACAATGTTAAGAAGAATATTAGATTTTCAAAATGGTGTTGATCAGCTCCAAACACTTAGATGGATATTATTAGGAGGAGGCCCTTGTCATGATTCCTTGCTTGATTTTTGTATAGCTAATAAATTAAATATAGTTAAGGTTTATGGAATGTCAGAAACATGCTCTGGGACTGTTGGCTTAAAGCTCTTAAATGAGCCGCAAAATAAACATTATGCAGGAAGGCCTTTCAGTGGTGCTAAGATTTGGAGCAAGGGTGGTGAATTGCATATTTCAGGGCCCATGGTGATGCATGGATATTTAAATAAATTAGAAGCAAATAATACTCATAATTCTCATGATTTAGGTAGGGTGGATAAAGATGGATTGGTTTTTTTGGATATTCGTAGAAAAGATTTAATCATTAGTGGAGGAGAGAATATTAATCCGCTTGAAATTGAACAAGCTATTTTAAATCTTAATAATATATTGGATGTTGCGGTAACCTCTAAAGAAGATCAGGATTGGGGGCAGAAAGTTGTAGCATATTTTGTTGGTGAATTAATAAATATGGATACAAAATTTATAGTCAAAGAATTAAAGAAAACATTATCCTCCTATAAAATACCTAAAGATTTTTTTCAGGTGGACCACATACCTAGAAATGAAATAGGGAAAATTGTTTATAATGAGCTTTAATAGCTGTAACAATTTGTTTCACTCTATCATTTTTTTAATGGATTTATAAAGTTTAAGTTTATAATGATGAAAAACTTGTTTAATTATATACGTCTTTCAATAATAGTGATTTTTATGACAGGCTTTACTCTATTATCAGTAGAAGTCTATTTTGTAGTCACAAATAGTAATAGACCTGAATTTTGGCCGGATGATGATGGTGCGCCAGAGCAAAATATGTCAAGTGGGCTTTTTAGTGGTTATATTCATGAAGAGAATCCAGACTATGAAAAAATGAAAGCTAAAGGTGGAGTTCTGTGCGATTTTGATCTGGATGGAGATCTAGATTTATATTATGGATATGTTAATTCATATTATTTTGAAAATTATGGTGATATTTTCAAAGATAAAACTGTTGAGTATAATATAGATGATTCTGGTTGTCGAGGGATAGTCGTTGGGGATATGGATAACAACGGTTATCCAGATATACTTAAATGGAGATTTTTATCATCATCACCAACTGATTTTGATTGTTCTGAGTACGATTATGAAACTATTTGTACTGATGATACAAACTGCTATTGGGAGGAAAATAATTGCTGGAATACGTCTGAATCTCAAACAATGCCCCATAATATTTTAATGAATGATGGAAATAATTCTTTTATAACACATAATTTTTTACCTTCAGATGAGTTGATTTTTTTACATAGTCTTGCTGTTTTAGATGCTGATTTAGATGGAGATTTAGATTTACTTGCTATTCAAGAAGAAGATGATAATCAGTTTATTTTATATTTAAATGAAGGCTCTGATAATAATGGTTCACCAATATTTGAGGAAGCATATACTTTTTATAGATCGAATGATGATGTAAGCGCAAGTAGAATTATAGCAATTTCAGATTATGACAATGATGGAGACCAAGATGTCTATGTTGGTAGAAAATATGGATATAATTGGTTCTTTGAAAATCAGACTCTTACAGGTGAGCCGGGAAATGTTGTATACAATTCAGATTCTCAGCCTATTTTCGTTGAGAAAGCATCTGCAATTGGAATAGCAGATCCAGATGTTAATGAAATTGGTAGCATGGGATATGGAGCTGCTTGGGGAGATTATGATAATGATGAAGATTTTGATTTGTATCTCACTAATTGGGGTGTAAATCGATTGTATCAGAATCAAAATCAACAATTTGTTAACGTAGCTCAAGAGCAGCTTCTGGAATCTGATGAACTTAGTAATGGTACAAGCTGGGCTGATTATAATAATGATGGTTTATTAGATTTATGGGCATCAAGTATTAGAAATCCAGATGATGTATTTATTAATATGGGAGATGGAACGTGGGACACGACATCAAGTCCATTTTTCTTATCAGCTACTCAAGATGTTATATCTGGTGATATAAATAATGATGGCTGGCTTGATGTTTTTGCTGCAGGGCTTAGAATGACAAATGGCCCTCCTGGAGCTAAATTTACAAGTTTACTCTATAAAAATGTTACATTAGATTCATCATTTTCTAATAATAGTTGGCTGAAATTAAAATTAGAGGGTAGTCAATATTTATTGCCCAATAATGGATGGTCTACAAAAGCTAATTTATCTGCTATAGGTGCCAGAGTTGTTTTACATTTACATGATCAAAATATCATGAGAGAAATTATTGGAGGTAGCGGGCATGGTAATATGGATCCTCTTCAGCTTCATTTTGGTATGAATACTCACCTTACTGCGCAAGGAATGACAATATATTGGCCAAGTATGGATCCCGTAACGGGACAGCGTAAGATTACATATATAGATGGACCAATTGATGGGAATAAATCGTATACTTTTGTTGAGGATATTGGCTTTGTAGGTTTGAAAGGTGATGTGAATAATGATGAAATAATTAATGTTCAGGATATTATTATATCAGTAAATTTTGTTTTAGGTGATGACATCTCAGGTGGAAATATTTTTTGGGCTACTGATATGAATTATGATAACATTGTAAATATTTTAGATGTTGTTCGTATTTTGAATAGAATTTTATCTTAAGTTATGATGCAGAAGCTGAGAATTGCTTCTTTGGTTGGCATACATGTTTTAATTTTTCTCCATATATATATATTTGGTGATGAGGTTGTTGGGAGCATAGACTTCCAAGAATTTTTTCATTCTTTTATTAAATATGGAGTTATTAATTCTGGTGTGGTTTTAGTTATAGTTGCATTTGTATCCACCTTGTTTTTTGGGCGTTTTTTTTGTGGTTGGGCATGCCATTTTGGTGCTATTCAAGAATTAGCTTGGTGGGTTCTAAAAAAAATTGGGATTACGCCAAAGACAGTTAACTCTAGTCTAGTTACTATACTTCCAATATTTATACTTATAAATTTTTATTTAGCTCCTAATCTTTTATATGCTTTAAAGGATCCTTGGAGTGGAATTAGTGTGAGTTTAGGTATGCCAGAGATATGGGCTTTTCTTCCCGGATTTATCATTGGAACATTAACATTTTTAGTGGATGGCTTTCTAATAGTGTATTTTTTAGGAAGAAAAGGATTTTGCAGGTTTTTATGTCCTTGGGGAGCATTTCTTAAAATCCCTAATTCATTAGCCATGTTTAAGGTTAGAAATTTAGGAGGTTGTTCTAATTGCGGAGACTGTACAACTAATTGTCCTATTGGAATTGATGTTAATTATGAAATTAATAATTACAGCAAAGTAACAAACACAAATTGCACTTCATGCCTTATATGTACTGAGGGATGCCCGACATCAGCAATTGCATATAAATGGGAAAATCCAATTAAAGAGAATTTTCAAATTAATCATTATAAAATTAATAGGAGCATGTTTAAACTTGAATCTATAAGTTCTTTGTTTCATTCTGTACATAAAAAAGATGTAGTTCTTTTACCGGTTATTTTATTGTTTGGCTTTTCAATAGATGGACTATATGGTATGGGGCATTTTCTTTCATTTGGTATAGCTCTTATTGCAGCTTTTCAATTATTATATATAAAAAAATATTTTTCAAATTTTAAAATGAATTTAATTTTATCTTCAGCTATAGTTATTATTTTTACTTGGCATGGTTTGATTAAATTTTCTATATGGAAAGGAATTGAGAGTTATAGGAATAATGATTATCAACAATCTATTCCTCATTTAGAAAGAGCTATAAAACTATATCCTAAACAGATAGGTAAATTTCATTTATTTTTAGCTGAGATGTATATTCAGGAAAAACAAATAATTAAAGCTAAAAACCATGCATTAAAGGCCTTAGAAATCAATCCTGATTATGAAGGAGCTAAAAAGTTGTTAAACTTGTTAAATTAGGTTTTTTTAAATTACTATATAGAAATAATTTAAAAAATTTAGTTTTATTAGAATTGAAATTTCTTTTAAATATATTCATTTAATTTAGGAGTAAATTCCACTTAAATTTACAATCTTCAAGCGAGGCTAAATTTACATAATTGATGAGGAAAAATTTCAAATTGACCATTCAATATGATGGTACAGATTTCCATGGTTGGCAAGTTCAGGCTAAAGGAAGAACCGTTCAAGGGGATATTGAGAAAGCCCTTGCAAAAATTTATCCTGAAGAAAAGATTAATTTAATTGGTGCAGGGCGTACTGATGCAGGAGTTCATGCACTTGCTTTAACTGCTAATATTAATTTGTCTTCTAAGCTTACATCCAATCAGTTAAATCAGGCGTTAAATGGTAATTTGGATAGAGATATACAAATCAGTTCAATTACAGAAGTTGAAGAAAATTTTCATGCACGCTTTTCAGCAACTGCTAGAGAGTATGAGTATAGATTAGTAAAATACTTCTCTCCAATCAATAGGCATTTTAGTACAACGCTTAAATGGGATGTTGATTCTGAAAAGATTGATAAATGTGTTGATTTATTATTAGGAGAGCATGATTTCTCTTCTTTTTGCAAAGCTAACGCTGAAGTAAATAATAAAATTTGTACAGTTTTTGTTGCAAAATGGAGTGAGTTAAATGATCAATGTATCTTTACAATTAAGGCGAACAGATTTTTACAACATATGGTAAGGTTTCTAGTTGGAACTATTATTGAGGTTGGTCGGGGAAGATACTCTGTTTTAGATTTTAAAAAATTATTGAACAATGAATCTTCTAATAAAACAGTTGTTCGTGCTCCTTCCCAAGGTTTGTTTTTAAAAAAGGTATATTATGATTAATGGTAAGTTAAATAAAATTATTAAGATATTTATATTAGCCCTACAATTAATGATTTTAGTGCATGCTAATGATAATTCAATTAATGCATCTAGGCAAACAGCTATTACTTATGCCATTGATAGAGTTTCTGAATCAGTTGTTGGAATTAATGTCACTCAATTAAAGCGGCAACAAGTGAATCCTTTTTTTGATCCTATGTGGGGCGGTTTCTTTCCCTACACTCGTACTTTTAAGGTGGATAATATGGGTTCAGGAGTTTTGGTTAGTCCTGATGGCTATATTATAACAAATACTCATGTTGTTGATAATGCGACTGAGATTGTTGTTACCTTGAAGGGTGGAAAGTCTTATGAGGCGCAACTGGTGGGAATAGATAACTTGACAGATATAGCTTTATTAAAAGTTGATGATTCGGATCTTCCCTTTGCAGATTTAGGTAATTCAGATAAATTAATAGTTGGAGAATGGGCTGTTGCGCTTGGGAATCCTTTAGGGCTCTTTGATATAAATAATCAGCCAACAGCAACAGCTGGAATTATAAGTGGTATTAAGATGGATTTTGGATTAAAAGAAGCAGGTCATGTTTATCAGGATATGATCCAAACGGATGCTGCAATTAATCCAGGTAATAGTGGAGGACCATTAGTTAATGCGCTTGGAGAGGTTATTGGTATTAATACTTTTATAATGACAGGATCTAATCATTCTTCTGGATCGATTGGTATAGGATTTGCAATCCCTATAAATAGAGTAAAGGAGATAGCTGAAGATTTAAAAAAATATGGAAAGATTGAGCGTAGTTATACTACTGGTGTTCATGTCCAAGGAATTGATCCTGTTATGCAAAGATATTTAAGACTTCCTACTTCTGAGGGCGTTATTATAACGGATGTTGAAAAGTACTCTTCAGGTGCAAGGGCAGGGCTTCAAATTGGAGATGTTATTTTAGAAGTAAATAAGAATAAAATTAATTCTCCAAAAGACATAATAAGAATAATTGATGAAGGACTACATAAAGTAGGGGATGAAATAATATTAACAGTTCTAAGGCAAAATCAATCGATTGATATAAGGTTGATTCTTGAAGAACCAAAATCACAATGGTGGGGATATTAATTTTATGATAGATAGATATACAACTCCAGAAATGGCCAAAATATGGTCAGAATATAATAAGTTCGACACATGGAAGAAGGTAGAGATTACTGTTACTGAAGTTTTATCTGATATGGGCGAAGTTCCAAAGGAAGCAGTTAAAGTTATTAATGAAAAAGCAGATTTTTCTGTAGAGAGAATACTAGAGATAGAAAAAACTACTCGCCATGATGTTATTGCTTTTTTAACAAATATGGCAGAGAATATAGGGCCAGAATCGCGCTTTATCCATATGGGGATGACCTCTTCAGATTTATTAGATACTTCTTTAGCTTTATTATGTAAAGAAGCAGGAGAGCTTATTCTTCAAAAATTAAAAACATTTAAAAATGTTCTTAGAGTACGAGCTGTTGAGCATAGAGAGTCCTTTCAAATTGGACGTTCTCATGGTGTTCATGCTGAGCCAATTACATTTGGGTTAAAATTAGCCTTATGGAGTGAAGAAATAGGTAGGCATATTGATAGATGGGAACAGGCTATAGATTCAATTGCAACAGGAAAGATTTCTGGTGCGGTTGGAACCTATCAGCATCTTGATCCAGAGGTAGAGGAAGAATCATGTAAACGATTAGGTTTAAAGGCTGCTACAGTATCTAGTCAAGTTGTACAACGTGATCATCATGCAGAATATCTTAGTACTCTTGCAATTATAGCTGCATCCTTAGAAAAAATAGCTATAGAAATTAGACATTTACAAAGAACAGAAGTATTAGAGGCAGAAGAATATTTTCAAAAAGGACAGAAAGGTTCTTCAGCAATGCCGCATAAAAGAAACCCTATTGTGACAGAGCGAATAACAGGTATGGCGCGACTTTTGAGAGCTAATGCTATGGTGGCTATGGAAAATATTGCGCTGTGGCATGAAAGAGATATCTCTCATTCTTCTGTTGAAAGAATAATAATACCTGATTCAACTACGCTAATGGATTATATGCTTAATAAAATGATTTTTTTATTGGAGAATATGATAATTTATCCTGAAAATATGATGAAAAATTTAGATAAAACAGGTGGTTTAATTTATAGTCAAGAGGTTTTACTAGCTTTAGTTAAAAAAGGTATTACACGTGAAGAATCATATGCAATGGTTCAAAGAAATGCTATGCAAGTATGGGAGCTTGGTAAGGATTTTAAATTATTATTAAAGAGTGATAAAGATATAAGCGAACTATTAACTGAAGATGAAATTGATGAATTATTTGATTTAAATAAAATTTTAATTAATATTAATAAAGTATATAAACGATTGGAGTTAGAAATATGAACTATATAAAAGAGCAACTATCTAATACATTAGAAAGTTTTGAAGTTGAAAATCTAGGAGACAGGTACAAAGGCAAAGTGCGAGAAAATTACCATGCAGGGAATGAAATTATTATGGTAACTACAGATCGTGTATCTGCTTTTGATCATGTTCTAGGAAGCATTCCTTTTAAAGGTCAAATTTTAACTGAGATTGCTAATTTTTGGTTTGAAAAAACCAAAAATATTGTACCTAATCATATTATATCATGTCCTGATCCACAGGTGCTGATTGCTAAAAAAGCTGAGACCCTTCCTGTTGAAGTAATTGTTAGAGGATATATTACAGGAAGCCTTTGGAGAGAGTACCAACAAGGTATTAATGGACAATATGGTTTTATGCTTCCCGAAGGTTTGAAAAAAAATCAAAAATTTTCAGAACCTATTTTAACTCCATCAACGAAGGCTGAATATGGTAAGCACGATGAGCCTATATCCAGACATGAAATTATTAATGGGTTAGTTGAAGAATCTGTATATGCAAAAGCTGAGCGCTATGCTTTAGATCTTTTTGCTGCTGGACAAGAATGGGCTTCAAAACAGGGTTTGATACTAGTAGATACTAAATATGAATTTGGTTTGGTTGATGGTGAATTGATTGTTATTGATGAAATTCATACTCCTGATTCTAGTCGGTATTGGGTTTCATCTGAATATGAAAAACGTTATCTTGATGGGGTAGATCAAAAAATGTTAGATAAGGAAAATATTCGTCAATGGTTGATAAAAAAGGGATTTTCAGGCGAAGGAACTCCTCCAGCCTTAACAGATGAAATAAGAATATCATTGGCAGAGCGCTATATAGAGCTATATTCTCAACTTACAGGCAAAGAATTTAATCCGGAGGTAGGAGATGTGAAAACAAGAATAGATGGAAATTTAGAAAAAGCTGGTATGTATGCATGATTGCTAATGAGGGTAAAGTGATATTAATACCATTAATATTATCTTTAGTTATAGCTTTTTTAGTATGGTACCTATATCCTTCAGAATTAATTCAATATATTTCTATTTTAATTGCTATTGTAACAATTTTTAGCTTATATTTTTTTCGAGAGCCTCAAAGAATTGTAGATGAGGATGAGAGTTTTTTATCCCCAGCAGATGGTAAAATTGTTCAAATTATAGAGGTTAATGACCCAGATATAGGGAGTGCAAAACAAATATCTATTTTTTTATCAGTTTTCAATGTGCATTCACAAAGAGTTCCATTGTCTGGTAAGGTAATTGAAAAAAAATATAATAAAGGAAAGTTCTTAGCAGCATTTAATCATAAAGCATCTATGGATAATGAACAATCTATTGTTATGTTTGAATTGGAAAATGGTGAAAAATATAAAATAAAACAGATAGCAGGTCTTATCGCTCGTAGAATTCTTAATTATATGATTCCTGGGGAATTAGCTCAAAGAGGTGATCGATTAGGTTTTATTCGTTTTGGGTCTAGGGTAGATATTATAGTATCTGATAACTTTAAAGTTGCTGTAAGTTTAGGAGATATCGTTAAAGGTAATATTTCAATTATTGGTTATTATAATGAAGTTTAAACAGCATTTACCAAGTTTTTTTACATTGATTAATTTATTTTTGGGTTTTTTAGCAATTATAAATACGATGAATGGTGATTATATTTTTGCTTGCTATATCATTTTGGCAGCAGGAACATTTGATTCTTTAGATGGTAAAATTGCTCGGTTGATTGGTATTTCAACGAATTTTGGTAAAGAGATTGATTCTTTAGCCGACATGGTTTCATTTTGTTTAGCACCATCAATACTAGTATACTCTCTTTATACTCAAAATATGCCTGGTATATCTGGTGAATTAATAGCTTCAGCACCTTTGATTATGGGTGCGATAAGGCTTGCACGTTTTAACACGGAAGTTTATAATCAGAATCCTGCATATTTTACAGGCTTGCCAACTCCAATGAATGCACTTTCTATTGCATCTTTAGTTTTATTTATTGAGCATTTTAAAATTGAAAACCCAGAATATTCTCAGCCAAGTTTACTACTCCCTTTAATATTGGCCCTTTCATTTTTAATGGTAAGTCGTGTTCCATATGCTAAATTCCCATTATTAAATTTTAAAAGTGGATTGCAAAATACATTGCGTCTATTAGGTGTAGCATTATTTATAATAATGTTTATTGGTTCAATTTTTACAGACTATACTTATAAAATATTGGCAGGCTTTGTTAGTTACTATCTTCTAACGGGCATATGGAATCACGTAAAAAATTTAGGGAATATTGAATCTACTAATTAGGAATGATAAATGAA
>MDSW01216668.1_pt1 | contig 62881 bp, 67 predicted proteins | sample 811171 | NCBI WGS metagenome assembly MDSW01 (sample SAMN05326641, study PRJNA326480) | marine metagenome | isolation source: seawater | place: Atlantic Ocean: North West | collected 2012
ATTCCGTACCCGATACCATTCCGAACTCGGAAGTAAAAGTCTTCAGCGCCGATGGTACTTCGTCTTAAGGCGTGGGAGAGTAGGTCGCTGCCAGGTTTTCTAAATACCACAAAATGAGCTAAATATAATAACAATAATAATTATACAGCGCGGGGTGGAGCAGCCCGGTAGCTCGTCAGGCTCATAACCTGAAGGTCGTAGGTTCAAATCCTACCCCCGCAACCAAAATTAAACTTTAAATATTAGAAAGCTATATTTCTTAAAAACAATGTATTTAATTTTCTTACATGTGCTATAGATAAAATATGGAATCATTTCTTCCTTTAAAAGAACTTAAAGTTATAGACTTAACTAATATTATAATGGGACCTTTTACGACACAGCTTTTAGGAGATTTAGGAGCCGATATAATTAAAGTGGAGGAACCTAATGGAGATTTGACCAGAGAAATAGGACTGCAGCATTCTCCAAAGATGTCATCTATGTATTTGGGAGTAAATAGAAATAAAAGAAGTATTGTATTAGATTTAAAAAAGAGAAAACCTAAAGAGGTGTTGTGGAAACTAATAGATACATCTGATTTTTTTATCCATAATATGAGACCTAAAAAACTAATATCCCTTGGATTTGATCCAAAAAAAATATTAAAGAGAAACAAAAAAATTATTTTTGTAGGACTTTATGGTTACGGTAATGATGGTTATTATTCAGGACAACCTGCTTTCGATGATATTATTCAAGGTCAATCTGGGTTAGCAGGGTTAGAGCTACTTAAAGGAAAAAAACCCTCATTTGTATCTTCGGTGATTGCAGATAAAAGTATTGGTTTATTAGCAAGTACTGCTCTTTTAGCTGCTTACATAAAAATGCTTAGAACTGGAAAGGGTAGTTGTGTAGAGATTTCTATGTTTGAAGGTATGGCATCATATGTACTTTTAGAGCATCAACACGGAGAAATATTTTATCCATCTATAGGAAAAACAGGATATCCAAGATTATTATCAAAGAACAGAAAACCGTATAAAACAGCTGATGGATATATTTGTGTATTACCTTATACAAATAAACAGTGGTTTAAATTTTTTGACATTATAGGAATGAAAGAATTGAAGACGGATAAGAGATTTTCTAATGTAAAAAATAGATCTAAAGATATAACATTACTTTATAAGTTAGTAGAAAAAAGTGTTATTAGTAAAACTAATGATCAATTATGTAAGCTATTAAAACAGAATGATATCCCTCATGGTGTTGTTAATACTATTAGTGATCTAAAACATGATAAGCACCTAAAAAAAGTAAGATTTTTTAGAAAAATTGAACACCCAACAGAAGGAAAAATGATAATAGCAGATACAGGTATTAAAATTAATAAAAAGTCTTTACCCATAAGAATGCCCCAACCTAATTTAGGAGAGCATACTAAAGAGATATTGAATGAGCTAGGTTATAATATTAAAGAAATAGAAAAAATTATTGATATTAATAATAATAGCTGATTTTATTTTAAAATTATCTTAGTCTAACTTATGCATTATAAAAATTTAGGAAATTCTGAATTAAAAGTTTCTTCTTATTGTTTAGGAACAATGACTTTTGGAGAAACTACTGAAGAAGATGATGCTCATTTGCAAATTAGTGAGTCTTTAGCCAAAGGAATAAACTTTATTGATACTGCAGAGATGTATCCTACTTGTCCTATAAGAAAAGAAACTAGTGGAAGAACAGAAAAAATAATTGGTCGCTGGTTATATAAAAATAAAGAAAAAAGAAGTAACTTAATACTTGCTACAAAAGTTGTTGGAAATGGGTTTAAATTTATTAGAGATGGTGGACCTATAAACGGAGCAATTATCAAAGAAGCTTTACATGGAAGTTTAAAAAGATTGAAGACTGATTATGTGGATTTGTATCAATTGCATTGGCCAAATAGAGGATCATATCATTTTAGAGCTTATTGGAATTATAGACCAGAAAAACAAGACAGTGTTAGAAGTAAGAATGAGTTTTTAGAGATAATAAGCGCACTAGCTGACCTTAAAAAAGAAGGTTTAATTAGGGCTGTTGGAGTATCAAATGAAACTTGTTGGGGAGTGATGAAACTTAATGAAGTTATAAAGAAAGAAGAAAGTATATGCATAGCATCTATACAAAACGAGTATAGTCTAATGTGTAGACTTTTTGATTATGACTTTAACGAATTAGCTATAAACGAGAATATACCACTTTTAGCGTACTCTCCATTAGCTAGAGGTATGCTAACTGGAAAATATATGGAAAATAAAATTCCTGAAGGATCAAGGTTGTCTAGAGATGATAAAATTAGAAAGATAGTTAATGATAGATCAAATTTAGCAGTTAAGGCATATTATGCTTTAGCTCTTAAATATGAGATTGATCCTATTCATATGGCGCTAGCTTTTTGTAATGAAAGGCCGTTTATGGGGTCTGTTATTTTTGGAGCCACAGATGTTACCCAGCTTAGGAGAATATTAAAAGGCATAGATATCAAATTAAATTCAGAAATAAATGAACAAATTAAGAGAATTCATAAGGATTTTCCGTTAACTTTTTAAAGTTTTAACTGGATTATTTCGCTTTGGAAAACAACTCTTACAAATATAACATTTTGTCCCATCACATCCTCTAGCAGTGCAAAACTCTCTACCATAAAAAATTATTTGTAAATGAAGTTTATTCCATTTATTTTGAGGAAAAATTTTTTTTAGATCTTGTTCAGTTTTCTTTACACTTTTACCAGAAGTTAACCCCCATCTTTGTGCAAGTCTGTGAATATGTGTATCAATAGGAAATGCAGGCATGCCAAAACCTTGTGATATAACCACACTAGCTGTTTTATGTCCTACTCCAGGTAACTCTTCTAAATCTTTTAAATTAGAAGGTATGTCCCCTTTATATTTATCCAAAATAATTTTAGATAAATTATATATTGCTTTAGATTTTTTTGGTGCAAGTCCACAAGGACGTATAATTTTATATATTTCATTAATTTCAAGCTTAATCATTTTTTTTGGACTATTAGCTTTTGCAAATAAAAGTGGAGTAATTTTATTTACTCTTTCATCAGTACATTGTGCACTCAGCAATACAGCTATAAGTAGTTCATAATGATTTTTATGCTTTAAAGGTACTGGTGTTTTTGGGTATAGTTTTTCAAGTTCTTTTAAAATAAAAACTGCTCTATCAGCTTTTTTCATATATAATCAACCATCTGATATAAAGTATCGTATAATAAATATGTTGTTAATAATATATAGTATTTTAATAAGTTATATGCTTTTTTTTACTACTTGCATAGCTCCTGTGGTAAACACTTCATTAGATCAAAATAACAGTTCAAGGCTATTAAGAAAAATATTTCCTAAAAACTTTCTATTTGGCTTAACTTTTTCTGTTTTTGCTCTTTTTCTATCAATTCTTCAAAAGAATTATATTATTTTTTTGCTATCAGTTACTTTAGTAGTTTTGTTTTTATTTAATTTAAAATATTTAATGCCAAAAATAAATTCAGTAGCAGATTTAGATAAGAAAAATAAAAAATATTCTAAAAAATTTAAAAGATTGCATTTGTTTTCCGTGATTTTATATTTGCTTAAAATGCTTATTTCAATATTAGGAATAATATTATTGTATTAACTAATGATTGTGTTCTTTATTATTTTGACCTATTAGAACTTTAAACTTTATTGGTAATATTATATTATTACTAAAAATTAAGTTTGCTGATAATAAAGCATCTTTTTCAGGAGTATTCTTTATATTAAAAAACATAAAGTGATAAGATTTAGGTTTAAATTCAATTTCTTTATTGGCTTCAATTATTAGCCCTTTTTTAATAGGGCGCATTTTGTAGACGCCATCTTGTAAAATAACCTCATGAATCTCTTGAGAAAATGCAATCTTTGATTCTATACCCATTAATTTGATATTTTTTCCAGTATTGTTTATAATTCTCATATAACCTGCACCTACTTTTGAATTTTCATTAACCACTTTCAAGGTGGGATGATATATTTGTATACCGTTGAGGCTATAATCATGACTATATAAGCTAGCCATAAATATGTATATTAAAAAAAATAAATAATGCATAATATATTTATATATGTTTCTAAAAAAAATAACCAATTTTATTTTAATTTTGATTATGACTTTGGTAATAAAAAAAAATAATTCAGATGAAATTTTATTTGATAACTTTAGTAATATAACTGAAGAAAAATGGGAATTTATATCAGATCAAGTTATGGGAGGAGTATCCTTTGGAGAGCATCAAATAGTTTCTGAAGAAGGCATGAACTTTATAAGGTTAACAGGGTTTGTAAGTTTAGAAAATAATGGTGGTTTTATTCAGGTCAGAAAAAAATTATCTAATGATACAAATAATAAGTTTAAAGGCATAAAGTTTAAGTGTAGGGGAAATAATAAAGAATATTTTATTCATCTTAGAACTAAATTTACTCTTTTACCTTGGCAATACTATCAAAGTAAGTTTTTTGCGTCTGAAAATTGGTCGGAATATAAATTAGATATTACTAGTTTTGTGCGTTCAGGTGCTTTTTTGCCAAGAAATATAAATTCTAAGCATATAAAATCTTTAGCAATAGTAGCTTTCGGTAAAAAACACAGAGTAAACCTTGAAATAAGCAAAATTACTTTTTACTAATTGAATTATGAAAAAAACTGATTTTTATTATAAGTATACTTTTAGAGTTAGATATGCAGAGGTAGATGCACAGGGTATTGTTTTTAATGCACACTACTTAACTTACTTTGACTGTGCTATTACGGAATACTACAGAAAACTTAAATATAACTATGCATCGGAAGTAAAAAAAAATAATAAGGACTTTCATGTAATAAAAACCATTATTGATTATAAGAAACCCATCTTATTCGACCAACTTATTGATGCTTGTATTAGAACTTCAAAAATTGGATTTTCTAGTATAACTTTTAATATAGGTTTATATGAAAATGATAAAAAAAAATTATTAGCTTTAGGTACTATAATACAAGTATATACTGATCAAAAGACTATGATTTCTACAAAGTTACCAATAAACTTTGTAAACAAAATTAAAAAGTTTGAAAAAATCTAAAATTTAATAATAATAATTCTTTAAATTTAACTAAAAAATAAATGATACGTAATATTGCAATAATTGCTCATGTTGATCACGGTAAAACTACGCTTATAGATTCAATGATGAAGCAAAGTGGTATATTCAGAGAAAATCAAATAATATCTGAAAGAATTATGGATACAGGTGATCTTGAAAAAGAAAGAGGTATTACTATTTTGGCAAAACCTACCTCAGTAAAATGGAAAGATATAAGAATAAATATCATAGATACACCAGGACATTCAGATTTTGGTGGAGAAGTTGAAAGAGTTTTAGGTATGACAAATGGAGTAATTTTATTAGTAGATGCTGCTGAAGGGCCCATGCCTCAGACAAAGTTTGTTTTAGGAAAGGCACTTACTCAAGGTTTAATGCCAATAGTGGTAATTAATAAAATTGATAGACTAGATAGTAGAAGTGAAGAGGTTGTAAATGAAATTTTTGATTTATTTATTGATTTAAACGCTAATGAAGAACAGTTAGATTTTCCAGTTTTATATTCTTCCGGAAGAGATGGTTGGTGTGTTAATAATTTATATGAAGAGAGAAAAGATTTGTCTCCTTTATTTAATTTAATAACATCACACGTCAAGGAACCTGGGTTGGATAGCAACAAACCATTTGCAATGTTGGCTACCCTACTTGCGTCGGATACATATTTAGGAAGGTGCTTAATTGGAAGAGTGGAACAAGGAACCGCTAGTATTAATACTAATGTAAAAACTATAAGTTTAGATGGTTACGAAGTAGAAAAAGGCAGGTTAACTAAATTATTTATATATGAAGGTACAGAAAAAGTATCAGTAGAAAGCGTAAAAGCTGGAGATATTATTTGTATTGCAGGATTAAATAAAACTTCTGTAGCTGACACTATATGTGAGTACACAGTAAATAGTCCTATTAATGCTACTGCCATAGACCCTCCCACAATGGCAGTCACTATCACTGTAAATAGTTCACCATTTGCAGGTATTGAAGGAAAACAAGTTACATCTACTAAAATTAGAGAAAGACTTTTAACAGAGGCTGAAACAAATGTTGCAATAACATTTAATGAAAATGAAAAAAAGGATGCTTTTGAAATAGGTGGTAGAGGAGAGTTACAAATAGGTATTCTTGTTGAAACAATGAGAAGGGAAGGTTTTGAATTAAGTGTATCTAGTCCAAGAGTAATATTTAAAAATGATGAAAAAGGACAGAAACTTGAACCAATAGAAGAACTTACAATAGATTTAGATGAGCAATTTTCTAGCACCGTAGTTGACTCAATTAATAGAAGGAAAGGAGAGATGTTGGAAATGAAATCTATGGATAAATCTAAAACTAGACTCATTTTTAGAGTTCCTTCAAGGGGACTAATTGGCTATCACGGCCAATTCTTAACTGAGACAAGGGGGACAGGAGTTTTAAATAGAGTATTCCATTCTTATGATTTTTTTAAAGGAAATATAATAAGCAGAAGAAATGGAGTATTAGTGGCTACAGAAAAAGGTAGTGCTATCGCCTATGCATTATTTAATATACAAGAGAGAGGCAAGCTTTTTATTGGACCGCAAATAAAAGTATATCAGGGTATGATTATTGGAGAGAATAGTAGAGAAAATGACCTTGATGTAAATGTATTAAAAGGAAAAAAACTAACAAATGTAAGAGCTTCTGGATCAGATGAGGCCGTTAAACTGATTCCTCCTAAGAGAATGTCTTTAGAAGAAATGATGTCATACATAAAGGAAGATGAATTATTAGAAGTTACCCCTAAAAATTTGAGATTAAGAAAAAAGTATTTAGATATTAATGAAAGAAAAAAAAAATTAAAACTTAGCTGATTATTTTTAGTATAAAAGAATAGTCAAAAGCTATTTCTTCTATTCCTGCATCTCTTCCAGTCCTTCCACCATGACCTCCCTCCATTTCAGTTTTAAGTAATAAAATATTATTGTCTTTTTTATATGATCTTAGTTTTGCTACATATTTAGTTGGTTCATCAAATAACACTCTGTTATCGAATAGGCTAGTAGTAACTAGTATATGAGGGTATTTTTGTCTTTTTATATTATTATAAGGAGCATATGATTTTATATATTGAAAATGCTTTTTATACTTTTTTGCATTTCCAAACTCTTTAAATTCTCCGACTGTTAAAGGTAATGCATGATTTAGATTAGTAGTTAATGAGTCTACAAAAGGTACAGCCATTATAACTCCAGAAAATAGTTGAGGTCTAATATTTAATACTGCCCCCATTAATAAACCACCAGCACTTCCTCCCATGCCTATAACACTTCCTTTTGAGGTATACTTATTTTTAATCAAGTGTTCAGCACAACAAATATAATCATTAAAAGTATTTTTTTTATTTAACATTTTTCCATGCTTCCACCATCTCATACCACATTCCATGCCACCTCTTATATGAGCATTTGCCCATATAATGCCTCTATCAATCAAACTATATTTTGCTGAAGAAAATCCATTACCTATAGATGAACCATAAGAACCATAGCCATAAAGTAGCAATTTGCTGTTTCCATCAATTTTTGTTTTCTTATGTCTAATTATAGTGATAGGCACTTCAACTTTGTCTTGTGTCTTAGCATAAATTCTTTCCGTTATATAATTATCCTCATTAAAACCTGAAGGTATAATTTGTTTTTTAACTATTCTTTTTTTCTCAGTTTTTAGGTTAAATAAAAAAGTTTTTCTAGGACTTTTAGGAGATGAATAACTAACATATATTAAATCACTATTCTTATTTCTTTCATAAGTCGATAAAGACACTGACTTTATTTTGTCATTAAAAAAATTTATTTCTTTTACTTGTTTATTATTTAGATTTTTTGCAAAAATTTTTTGATTTGCATTATTTGTTTCAGACCAAATAAACCAGTTTTTTCTAATTAAAAAACTTCCAATAATAGTATTTTTCTTTTGTTTTATATAAATCAAACTTTTATTTTTAGCATTGTGCTTTGCCCGTTCTATTTTAAAATCTAATGCATTTTCATTTGTATGATTATAAAAATAACCATTCCATGAATCCAAGCTGTAGGTAATATTTTCTTTATAATTTTTAAATAATTTTAGCTTTAGCAATTTAAGTTTGGAATCTAAGTAATAACATTTATTAGTTGAATGGTCACCTGAGGAAATAATAAAGTATTTTTCATCAGTAGTTAAATAAACACTTACTGAAAATCTTTTTTCTTCCTCTTTATAAATTAACTTGTCAAGACTTTGCTTAGTTCCTATTTTATGTAAATATATTGATTTAGGCCGATGGAACTTATCTAATTTAGAATAAATTATATATTTATCATCCAAAGAGAATAAAATGCTTCCACTAGTATGAGTTAAAATATCTTTTAAATTTTTTTTATTATCAATTTTTCTTAAATAAATATTATAATATTCTGAACCTTTCAAATCTAGCGAATATGCTAATAATTTATCATTATGACTTACAGTTAAATCTCCTAAACCAAAGTAAGAAGACTTATTTTTTTTGCTCTCAATATTTCCATCCCATATTACTTCCGTTTTTTTAGTCTTAAGAGATTTTCTTAATTTTATAGAATAATTACCTTTCTTTGTTGTTTTGCTCCAGTAGGAAAAGTTTTTATCAATAAAAGGCAGACCTTTGTCAGCAAGTTTTATTTTACCTTTTATCTCTTTAAAAAGAACTTTTTGCAATTTTTTTTGTTTTTTTAGTATGTAATTAGTATATTTATTTTCTTCTTCAAGGTATTTTTTAACTTCCTTGTTCAACAAAGTGGGATCAGTTAATACATCTAAAATATTATCTTGGTGTACCCAACTGTAATAATCTGTCATTTTTTCATTGTGTATACTTTTAGTATTCTTTATCTTTTTTAATACGGGTGGTTTCATTAAACTTAACTCCTGATTTCTTTTTAAACTAATTTTGATGCTTAACGTAAATAATAGTAATTAATATAATACAAACAATGAGTAACAATAAACTATTTCTAATTTTAGGCAACCAACTTTTTAATCCTAAATTGTATTTTGAAAATATTTTAGAATATGATTTTTTTATGTGTGAAGATTATGAGTTATGTAATTACGTTAAACATCACAAACTAAAGATACTACATGTGCTTTCAGCTATGCGTTCTTACAAAGATGAATTAACTCAATTGGGACTAAAAGTTCACTATCACGAAATAGAGAAAAAGAATTTTAAAGAGGATTTTTTAGTGAAGCTAAAAAGATGTGTAACTCAAAATAATTATAAAAAAGTTTATTTTTTTGAAATAGAAGATAAGTTTTTTGAATCAAAACTTAAAACACTTAGTTCTTCTATTGAAATCGAAATTCTGCCCTCTCCTATGTTTTTATTTACAAGGATTGAGTTTAGTAGATTTTTAGAAAGTAACAAAAAACTACTTATGGCTAACTTTTATAAATTAAGTAGAAAAAAAAACAATATCTTGGTAAAAGATAATAAACCTGTAGCTAACAAGTGGAGTTTCGATGATGAAAACAGAAAAAAGCTACCAAAAGTAATCTCTATACCAAAGTTTGATGTTTTTAAGAAAACTAAACACACTCAAAATTTAAGCAAGATAGTTAATAAGATTTTTTATAAAAATGTTGGAGAAGTTCAAAACTTTTGGCTCCCTACAGATAGGGACTCATGCTTGAATATGTTAAATGAATTTTTTAAAAAAAAGTTTAATTTATTTGGTGACTATGAAGATGCTCTGTCTAGCAAACATGACTTTATTTTTCACAGTGTTCTTAGCCCTATAATAAATATGGGATTACTAACACCTTCAGAAATTATCAATAAAATAAAACCTTACGAGAATAAAATAAAAATTAATTCTTATGAAGGATTTATTAGACAGATTATAGGTTGGAGAGAATTTATTAGAGGAACTTACCAGTCATTTGATAAAGAATTTTCAAAAAGAAATTACTTTCAAAATAACAGAAAGATGAAGAAAAGTTGGTATGAAGGCAAAACAGGCATACCGCCACTAGATAATTCTATTAGGAAAGCTATTAGGATAGGGTGGAACCATCACATAGAAAGACTTATGGTAATTGCTAATATTATGAATTTATCAAGAATTAATCCCAGAGAAGTCTATAAATGGTTTATGGAATATTATGTTGATTCATATGACTGGGTAATGAAGCCTAATGTATATGGAATGGGACTTTTTAGTGATGGAGGTATTTTTTCAACAAAACCATATATTTGTGCATCAAGCTATTTACTAAAAATGTCGGATTATAAAAAAGGAAAATGGACCGATATAGTTGATGGTTTATATTGGAAGTTTGTTGATGATCATAGGGAAAAATTAAAAGGAAACCCCAGAATAGGTATTATGACAAAAATTATTGATAATATGAACAAGGATAGGAGAAACAAAATTTTCTTAGCTGCTGATAATTTTTTAGATGAACATACATTATTAGAATAAATATGAAGTTTAATTTACCACAAAAAAAATGTATAGTTTGTAAAAGACCTTTTAAATGGCGAAAAAAATGGAGGCTAAATTGGGAAAAAGTGATTTATTGTTCCAAGAAATGTCAGTCAAATAAAAATATCCCTACTAAAATATGACACAAATTATAAAAAAAAACCTTAAAAGTATTATTTTTATATGCTTGTTAGTTATTTTTATAACTTCTATGTATTGTATTTACAGATATTTTGAATATTTATCCATCGCTTATATAATAGAGCACTTTCATGCTTTTAAGGAAAAAGTATCTAAAAGTTATTTTTTTTACTATCTTGCTTTTTTTTCATTGTATTTTTTTATTTCAGTATTTGCTTTACCCGTAGCTGCTTTGTTATGTCTACTTATTGGTGCACTATTTGGTTTTTTTCCTGGAATTTTACTGGCATCATTTGCATCTTCACTTGGAGCATTGTCATGTTTTTTTATTGCTCGTTTTTTATTTAGAGATTTTATAGAAAAAAAATTCAAAAAATCTTTAAAAGTTATAAATCAAGGAATCTCAAAGGATGGTATTTTTTATTTGTTTTTTGTTAGAATGACCCCAATTTTTCCTTTTTTTTTAATAAACGTTTTATTCTCAGTAACAAAAATTAAGCCAAAAAGCTTTTATTTTGTTTCTCAATTAGGAATGCTTTTGGGCACTTCATTATTTATTAACGCAGGTACACAGCTATCAAAAATTAATACTATAAATGATGTGTTAAATAAATACATTATTATATCCTTAGTTTTAATAGCCATTATACCTTTGTTAATAAAAAAATCTTTAGATTTTTTAAAAAGGAAAAAATATATATGACAAACAAACTTTATAAAAAAAAACTTTTTGCTAAAAAAAAAATTATAAATGGCTGGATACATATTGACTCTATTTCATCCACTAAAATAATTACTAGTAAAAGCTTTAATTCTTTAACAGTTGATTTACAACATGGAATGTTAAACTTTGAAACTTGTAAAGATATTATTCAAATAATAGCTATGCACAGTATATTTCCTATAGTAAGAGTACCTAGTAATGAAATAGGGATTATAAATAAGTGTCTTGATGCAGGAGCTATGGGAATAATCTGCCCCTTAATTAACAATAAACAGGATAGTATTAAATTTACAAACTCTTGTTACTACCCTTTAAAGGGTATTAGAAGTTTTGGTCCTACTATAGCGAGTATAGGAGACAAAAAGTATTTTGAGAAAAGTAATTCAGAGATTTTTACAGGTGCTATGATAGAAACAAAAGAATCAGTAGTTAACCTTAATGAAATTCTTGAAAACAAAAATTTAGACTTAGTATACATAGGGCCATATGACCTTTCTATAAGTTATGGGGTTAATCCAAATAAAGTTTTTGATACAAAAGAAATGATTAATCTATATTTGCATATTTTAAAATTAGCCAAATTGAAAAAAAAGAAAGTTGCTATCCACTGCTCTGGTGCAGATACAGCTAGTTTTTTTTTAAAAAAAGGGTTCGACATGGTAACTGTTTCTACAGACCTCAATTTATTGAGTAAAGCAATTACAGAAGAATTAGAGAAATTAAAACTATAATATTAAAAATACTAATGACTAATATAACTAAATCTTATAAATATACATTGACATACTTTATTTTACTCATATATAAATAATACACTTTAATAATAAATTTGATAATTTTGGGAGAAAATATGAAAAAATTAGTTACTTTACTTACTGGTTTATTTTTCACTCTAAGTATTTTCACTTTAGTACAAGCTAAAAATGATGAGGATGTGATTAATAAATTAAGTAGTTTTAAAGCTTCTGGTGCAGATTATAGCTGGGATAGAGTACCTCAGGATACTAAGTATGCTGATAACGTTAAAAAAAATATTATTTCTAAGCTTAAGCTACCTGCTAATTTTAAAGTAGAGTTGTTTGCCGTAGTTCCTGATGCAAGAAATATGGCAATAAGTAGGAACAAAGGAGCAGTTTGGATTGGAACCAGAAAGGATAGAGTATGGCAGGCGACTGACAGAGATATGGACAATGTTGCAGATACTGTTGAGAGATTTGCACCAAACATTAAGTTTGATATTCCAAATGGTCCTTGTTACAGTGCAGATGGTCATCTTTACATTGCAGAAAGAAACAGAGTGTTATGGTTTCCTGCAGCAGAATATTTTATGGAAAGTCCAGATACTGTAGCTATTCCTATTATTAACCAAGGTGAATTAATTCCTGAAGCAGAAGAATCTTATAATCACACTGGCAGGGTTTGTGCAATTGGTCCTGATAATAAATTATATGTAAGTATGGGGCAGCCTTTTAATGTATCACCTCCAGACAAGCAAAAGCTTTATAATGAAGTAGGAATTGGTGGAATGATTAGTTTTAATAGATTTCCTGGTGATTTAGATAGGAAGACAGTTGCAACAGGTATCAGAAACTCAGGTGGACATGCATTTAATCCAAAGGATGGAACTTTATGGTTCACTGACAACCAAGTTGATGGTATGGGTGATGAAACACCTCCAGGTGAACTTAATAAAATGCCTAAAATGGGTATGTGGTATGGACATCCTTATTATGGTGGCGGAAATGTAAGAACTGATGATTATAAAAATGATAAAATACCTCAGGATCTTGCTTCTAGATATGTTAAGCCACAAGTTGAGATGAAAGCTCATGCTGCTGATTTAGGTATGATGTTTTATAATGGAGATATGTTTCCAAAAAAATATGATAATGCTATTTTCAGTGCGCAACATGGATCATGGAATGCTGTGGTTCCTAGAGGAGCGCAAGTAATGGTTACTTATCTTGACGATAAAGGAAATGCAAAAAAGACTGAGCCCTTTATGACTGGATGTATGACTGAAAGAGGTACATACATATGTAGACCTGTTGATGTTCAACAATACATTGACGGTTCAATCTTAGTCTCAGATGATAAAGCTGGCGTAGTATATAGAATTACTTATGCCTCAGCTGATTAATATATAAGATCAGTTTAAGTGAGCTAGAATAAATAGACTAGCTCACTTTTTTTTTATCAAGATGAAAAAAAACCTAACCTTTCTTAGTTTTTATTTTATAATATTGATGGCGAATACATCGGCGGGAGAACTTAATTCTAAAGGAAGAGAGATAGCAGAAAACATTTGTGCAGTTTGTCACGGAGTTAATGGTCAGGCCAATACTGGTGGAAACTCTGTTTTAGTGCCTCATTTGACTGCTCAAAATGAATTTTATCTAATAGAAAAACTTAAAGATTATAAAAGTAAAAAATTAGAGCATCATCAAATGTCTTTAATTGCAGACATGTTATCAAAAGAAGATATAGAAAATGTTTCTAAATGGTATTCTAGTATTAAAATAGAAATAGAAGAATTAGAGTAAATGAGCAGTGAAATAATTAAAAGCAATTTACTTTACCAAGTAAGAGTTGATTTAGATGAGAAAGAAGCTTTTAATATAAGAGAAAATAAAAAAACTCAAGAAAATATTAAGTTCTTTTCGATACTTAAGAAATATAACGCTAAACTAGTCTGTCAATTTGATGCATTTAATAACTTTGTAAAGGAATGTGAAAATTCTGGAGAAATCAATAATCCTTTATACAAATGGACTAAAGATACAGTACAAAATGAAGTAAAAAAAAATAAATATTTAAAATCTTTTACCGTATACGTACATGATGCTCAGCTATATAGAAAAAATATAGCAGATGAAATAGAGAAAGAATTTAAGAACTTAAAAAGCAAAAATATCACTAAAATAAATAAGTTTAACTCAGACCCAAAAAGTAATCCACAACCGCCTAAAAAATATTTTTAATTTTTATTTAATTTATAAAAATAGTCCCTAAAAAACTTAACTTTATCCATTCTGGCTTGAATGTATGGACTATGCTTTTTATTTTCTCTTTTACTTGCGATAAGTAAGTTTTTCTTATTTGCTATAATAAGATGTTTGTTCAAATTCTTGTTTTCTAATATTTCTATTTTATGATTTTTCTGGCTGTTTTCTTTTGCTAATTTTATAAATCTATACTTATTTTTTTCTTTAATATCTAACAATGTTTTAAATACTTTAGCTGAATATTTTTTTCTTATGGGATTCCTATATGAGTGATAATAGCCTACGGCCTCTTTCCAGGTACCAAATTTTTTATATAAATTATTTAGCATTTGAGCTGCCCATGCTACATTTTTATCAGGATCAAAAGCTTCTTCAAAAGTATTAAATGCATTTGGATGGTACATATAATTAACCTGCATGCAACCTAAATCAATATTTCTTTTACCATTTTTAGTATAATTTTTAGTAAACTCTACTGCATCTTTTTTTGTTTTAAAAAACTTACCCTTACCCTTTATATTTATGGTCCAAGGCCATGAAATAAATTCACCATCTTTAATTTTTTTTCCTGACTCAGTTAAAGCTACTGATAATAGAAGGTCTTTAGGTATTTTATAAATTTCTTCATATTTTTTGCTAGCAATTATACAGTCGTATTTACCTGCAAAAGAACTAAAAGAAATAAAGAAAATCAAAAATAAAAGAACTTTAGTTTTCATTTACTTTGTTTGCAATCTATATGCCAGATAGTTGTTTGACTAAACTTATTTTTGTACATACTATGTAATTATGAAAGGTCTAATGTCAAATCAGCAACTCTTGATTTCTTCATTAATAGAACATAGCGGAAAGTATCATGGTGAAAGAGAAATAGTTCAATGTTTGCCAGATGGAAATATAGAAATTACTAACTATAAAAATACTTTACTCAGAATAAAAAAATTATCACAGTCTCTATATGATTTAGATGTAAAATTAGGTGATCGAATTGCTACCTTAGCTTGGAGTAACATTAGACATTTTGAACTTTATTACGGAGTTTCTGGAATAGGAGCGATATGTCACACAATTAATCCTAGATTATTTAAAGAACAAATTATTTACATTATAAATGATGCTAAAGATAAATTAATTTTTTTGGAAATAGACTTTATTGATGTAATTGTTGAAATTAGTGACGAACTCAAAACACTAGAAAAGATTATTATATTAGGAACAAAAAAGGATATTCCCAAGAATTTAAATATAAACATTGAGATTATTTCTTATGAAGAATTAATTGAAAGAACATCGCCAATAAAAAAATGGCCAGACTTTTCTGAAAATGTTGCCTCATCATTATGTTATACCTCTGGGACAACTGGAAACCCTAAAGGTGTTTTATATTCACATAGGTCTACAATAATACATACTCTAGCTGCAGCTAATCCTGATGCTTTTAATTTATCTAGCTTGGATGTAATTATGCCAATAGCTCCAATGTTTCATGCTAATGCATGGGGGATACCGTATGTTGCAAACATGGTAGGTGCAAAATTAGTTCTTCCTGGAAAGAATTTAGATGGAAAAAGCATTTATAATTTACTTGAAAATCAAAAAGTAACATTTACAGCTGCAGTGCCAACTATCTGGCTAATGTTATTTCAATACTTAGAGAAGGAAAATAAAAAAATTAATTATTTAAAAAGTTGTGCTATAGGAGGATCTGCATGTCCTAAATTTATGATTGAGAATTTTTCTAAAAAATATGGTGTAAAAGTAGTCCATGCATGGGGTATGACAGAAACCTCACCTCTTGGAACTGTTAATAAACCTTTAAATAAACATAATGGTTTATCTGGTCAAGAAAAATTAGAGTTGGCTACTAAACAAGGAAGACCAATTTATGGTGTAGATATTAAAGTTGAGGACGACTCTGGTAACGAATTACCTAGAGATGGAAAGTCATCTGGTAATTTATGGGTAAAAGGACCATGGATATGTTCTGGTTATTTAAATATTGAAGATAGTGAAACTCACAGGGAAGACGGATGGTTTTTAACTGGAGACGTAGCAAATATTGATCAAGATGGATTTATGAAAATAACTGACAGAGTTAAAGATGTAATAAAGTCAGGAGGTGAGTGGATTAGCACAATAGAAATAGAAAATATTGCTGTAGCTCATCCAAAAATAAACGAAGCTGCAGTTATAGGCGTAAAACATGAAAAGTGGGATGAAAGACCTTTGTTAATAGTTGTTAAAAAAGATGAGGTAAGCAAGGAGGAAATATTTAATTTTTTAAAAAATAAAATTGCGAAATGGTGGATGCCGGATGATATATTATTTTTAGACAGTTTACCTCACACTGCCACGGGAAAAATTAGGAAGGTAGATTTAAAAGAGAAATATTTGAATCATCTAGTTAGTTAATTTAATCATCTTTGTAGAGCATTTGATGAAAGTTAGCAACTAAATCTTGGACTTTTTTTGAGATGATATCTACTTCTACTATTTTATCTTGGATAACTTTTCTATTCTGATTTATTCTAGAATTATTTCTAAAAATATTTACAATATTATCTTTTTGCAGATTGAAGAGAGAGTTAATCTGTTCATCACTAAAGTTTAATTCTGTTTTTCTAGTTTTATTTTTTTTTTGTTCTTTAAGCGATTTTTCTAAAAAATCTACTAAATCTTCATTAACTTTTTTCGATTCTTCTAGTGCTTCCATCATTAACTCATTTGAGCTTATAATTTTTTCCGTAACACTTGCAGTTTTTTTATTTATTTCTATCCTTTTTTTCAAATAATCAAATATTTTGATTTTACCTTGCGAAGAAACTATAAACTTTCTTGCTCTTTCTAATTGCAATAATAATAATTCTCTAGTAACGTCATAAGATTCTCTATATGCATTATGTAGATTATCGTGATTAATGCTGACTAAAGCTCTATTTTTTTTTATGAGAATAGTATTTTCTCTTACTATATCCTCTAGCTCATCAAATTTACTTAGTATGTTTGTTTTATCACTCATATTATTTGCCTTCATTTTCTGTAATATTTTTATCTAATTTTTCCTTAATGGTGTCAATCTTATTTTTTATATTTTCTTTGTCTGCTAAACTATTTTCATACATTAAAGTATATCTTTTTATTTCATCCTCATAATCATTACTTTTAGTATTTGACTCACTAAGTCTATGATAAGTTGACCTTAACATTCCCATTATTACTGGGTGTGCATTTTTGATAATTCTTGCAAACTCAATCTTAGGAATTTTTTTTGCTACAAGGTTAGTTTTTGCTATTGCAGTTACTGAATGCTTCTTATTCAAATAGCAACTTATTTCGCCAAAAACTTCACTTGTTCCCGCATTACCTAATAATACATTTTTTTCTGAAAAAAACTCTACTATTCCATCAACAATAAGATAGGCAAACTCAGGTGGGTCACCGTAGTTATAAATTATTTTTCCAGGTTGCCAAATACCAACATTATTTTTTTTCATAATTCTTTATTTTGTAGTATAATATAGCACAGGAGGTAAATTTTGTCAGGTAGAGAATTTTTAGATTCTGTAGATCAAGTTTTTGATAATGCAGCAAGAGTATTAAAACTATCTGTATCTTTAGCACAACAGATTAAATCTCCTAACTCAACATACAAAGTTAATTTTGGAGTAAGAATTAAGAATAAGATAAATACTTTTACAGGCTTTAGGTGTGTACACTCTGATCATTTAGAACCAGTCAAAGGCGGAATTAGATTTTCATTACACGCAGATCAAGCTGAAGTAGAAGCATTAGCTGCGCTTATGACTTATAAATGTGCTTTAGTAGATATTCCATTTGGAGGATCTAAAGGAGCTTTAATTATAAACCCTACAGATTATAATAAGTATGATTTAGAAAGAATAACAAGAAGATTTGCTCAAGAACTAATAAAACGAGATTTAATAAATCCGTCTCAAAATGTACCAGCTCCAGATATGGGAACAGGAGAAAAAGAAATGGCTTGGGTAGCTGATGAATATAGAAAATTAAATCCTGTTGATATAAATGCGTTCGCTTGTGTTACAGGTAAACCTATAAATAAACATGGTATTAGGGGCAGGACGGAAGCAACGGGCAGAGGTGTTCAATATGCTGTAAGAGAATTTTTTAGGCACAAAAAAGATATGAAAATTGCTAAATTGGAGGGTTCATTAGAAGGAAAAAAAGTAATAGTACAAGGCCTAGGAAATGTAGGGTATCATGCTGCAAAGTTTTTATCTGAAGAAGATGGTGCTATTATAATTGCTGTTATGGAAAGAGATGGATCCATATACGATAAAAAAGGAATTGATATAGAGAAACTAAAATTGCATATCTCTAAAACAGGAAGTGTTAAAAAGTACAAAGGCTATAAAAAAAATCATGCAGATTTTTTAAGCATGGAATGTGACATACTTATACCTGCGGCAATGGAAGGTGTAATAAATAAAACAAATGCTAATAAAATTAAAGCAAAGCTTATAGTGGAAGCAGCTAATGGACCTATTACGTATGAGGCTGATCAGATACTTTCTAATAATAAATTTATAATTCCAGACTTATATGCAAATGCGGGAGGAGTAACTGTCTCATATTTTGAATGGGTAAAAAATTTATCTCATATTAGATTTGGAAGGTTACATAAGAGAGGTGAAGAAAATAAAATATTGAATCTAATATCTTCTGTAGAAGAGATCACAGGAAGAAAATTAAATTTAAATAATAAGGCAAATATAATAAAGGGATCTGATGAAATAGATTTAGTTAGATCAGGGCTTGATGACACTATGAGAGCAGCGTATACAGCAATGTCATTTAGGATGCATAGTAAAATTAATATAAAAGATTTAAGAACAAGTGCTATGTCAATAGCTTTAGAAAAAATAGCTTTATCGTATGAAACACTAGGGCTGTAAAGAAAAAAAAATCCTAATTTAAAACAACAAAAACCTTATTTGTATTTTTTTTTTCAATTTTTTTTTTTTTTTTCAATATATAGTAGACATAATAGTCTCAATAGCATCATGTAGAACAAGAAAATATTTACATAATTTCAAATATTTATAATAATAAGGTATGGATGATTCGGTTATAAAAGTTCTCAGAAGAAATGGCTCTTGGAATAAAGGCAAAAACAAGGCTGTGGCAAATGAACAAATGAAGGAAGCTTTGAAAAATAGAAACGAAGAGTTTTCTTTAGATGAAAATTTCGGTATTTTAGCAGAAGAAATAAAGAAAAGAATGAGAAAAAAATCTGCTAGTACTGAAATAACAGAAAATGAAAAAGAAAATATCAACATTACAAAAGATAATAAAATAAATGATTCTGTTAAAAGAAATTTATTACCTTTGTTGAAGCAAGTTGAAATATTAGTAACCGAAAGAGATTCTTATTTATCAAAAATAAAATACATTGATGATAAATTAGATAATGTAAAACGAGAAATTCATGACATTAAAAAAAATTATCAAAATAATTTAATAGAAATTCAAAATAACATAGACTTTTTTGATGAAACTATCAATGTAATAGAAAACATTAAAGGAGAAATGTAAATTGGTTGCTTCAAGAGGGAAAATACTAACTTTTGCAAACCCTAAGGGAGGAGTAGGTAAAAGTACTTTAAGTTGTTTAATTACAGCTATGCTTAAATGGTCTGAAAAATATAGTACGGTTCAACTAATTGACGCAGATAAACAGGGTAGTTCCGTATCACTTTTACAAAGAATATGTAGTAATGTTCCATGTAGTCATTATCCTATATCTTATGAGTATGATAAATTAAACCTAATTCTTTTAAGTCAATTGATGGAAAACACTAGAATGAAGAGTGGTAATGTTCTTGTTATAGATACACCAGCAAGGCCTGGACAAGAAGGAATAGAATTATTTACAAAATCGCATGCGGTAATAGTTCCTGTATCTAATACAATGGCTGAATTGCCACCTACTCTTGAATTTGTTAAAAAAATTGACAAGATAAAGGAAAGATTCAAAAAAATTCACCCTCATATTGTTATTATTCCTAATAAAATTCATAACAACAGAAAGCACTTAGATGAATTCGTCAGCTACTTTGATAATATGGATGTTGTAATTGGTCCACCTATACATGATAGTTCCTTCATAAGAAAAGTTTACTTAAAAAATTATGAACCTGAAAAAATAGAGAAAGAAACCATTTTTTCTGATTTAATTAAAGTTATGGAGTTCCTTAATAGATATATTATGGAAGAAGAACTAGATGAGATATATAGAATAGATAAAAAATATGAAAGAAACCCAAATATTTCATTAATAAAGAATTAAGAATCCTTTAATAAACTTTAAATAGTTTTACTTTATAACTAAAAAAATCAACTTATTGTAATCCATAACAAGTATCAAAACGTATACTTGATATTTACTAATAATATATTACAATGCATATGCTAATTAAAAATCACGATTATAATACAAATATGAAGACTAATGTATCTAATTTAAATGAAAACTCAGAAGTTACCAATGATGCTCTAAGTTATTGTTTAGAAAATATAGCGTCTAATCAAGATAGATTAGCATTTAATACTGTTTTCAGATATTTTGCGCCTAGACTTAAAAGTTTTTTGATAAAAGCAGGTTCTACTGAAACTCAAGCAGAAGAGGTCATCCAAGAAGTAATGATAGCTGTTTGGACCAAAGCCGGAACTTATGATAAAGTGAAATCTTCAGTAGGCACTTGGATTTATACTATTGCCAGAAATAAAAGGATTGATAAATTAAGAAAAGACAAAAGACATTTTCTTTCTGAATCAGATGATGGGTTAGAAATACCCGTTCAATCAACACAAGAAAACGAAATATTTAATAGTCAATTATCATCAAATATTAACAAATATATAGATAGATTACCAAAAGAACAGGGTTTGCTTATTAAATTATCTTATTTTTATAATAAAACACATGCAGATATTTCTGAAGAATTAAAAATACCTCTTGGCACCGTAAAATCGCGAATTAGGTTAGCTTTATCAAAAATGAGACATCTTGTGGAGGTCAATTAGTGCATTCGTACCAAATAAACAAACATCCTAGTTATGATATGCTATTAAATCACGCTATGGGAAATACCTCTGAGGCGGAGTCTCTAATTATTTCTTGTCACATTGCTTATTGCCCAATTTGTAAGAAGGAAATAGAAAAATATGAAGAAATAGGCGGATATTATTTAACTAATCATGAGAAACTTAATGTTAGTAAAGACCTTTGGAAGAATATTTTAGATAAGGTTGAAGATTTAGAACAAGAACATAAACAAAATAATTACTTGTCCCATAGTATTAAAAGTAATTTGACAAATGATGTAATAAAAATTCCATCTTTTCTGACAAAATATTTAGAAAAAATGCACAACACAGATAGTTGGAAATCTACAATTAATAATGTCAAGTATAAGGACATAAAATTCAAGGATAGTAATTTCAAAGGTAAGTTATTAGAGATACCAGCTGGTAAAATGATGCCAAAACATGGTCATGAAGCCTATGAGGCTACTTTGGTTTTACATGGAGGATATAAGGATGAAAAAGGAGAGTATAATCTAGGTGATTTAGTTGTGGCAAGTAGTGATGAAGTTCATAGTCCTATTGCCGATACTAATACAGGTTGCCTATGTCTTGTTGTGTATTCAGGAGAAATACAATTCAAGGGCTTAATAGGATCTATATTAAATCTATCTAAATTCTGATATGAAAAAGCTAATATTTATTACTGGAGCATCATCTGGTATTGGATATGAAGTAAGCAAAGAATTTTCAAGGCAAGGCTGGAATGTTATTTCTTCTGCAAGAAGAATAAATCTTTTAAATAACTTAGCAAATACATGTAAATCTTATAGGGGAGATGTATTTCCCCTTAAGTTAGATATAACAGATACGGCTACTTTAAAAAAAAAAATTTACTTGGCAATAAAGAAATATGGAATACCTGATATAATCTTCTTAAATGCAGGAACAAATAATCCAAATTCAAAAAAAATTTTATCTGTTGAAGAAACGAAAAAAATTTTCAATATCAACTTTTTTAGTGTTATTGAGTGTATCTCAATTTTTTTACCAATTATTAAAAAGAAAAAAAATTGTCAAATAATAATAATGTCTTCAGTTGCTGGTTATAGGGGGTTACCTTATGCATCAGCATATTGCTCTTCCAAATCAGCTTTAACAAGCTTTACAGAGTCAATTTTTAATCAATGTAAACAGATTGGAGTCAATTTGAGATTAGTTAATCCAGGTTTTGTTAAAACGCCTCTGACTGATAAAAATAATTTTCCAATGCCTATGATTATTACTGCCAAAAAGGCATCAAAAATATTATATAAAAAATTTATATTTTCAAAAAAATTTGAAATAAATTTACCTATTATTTTTTGTTTAATAATGAAGTTGTTAAGAATCCTGCCTTACAGTATTTATTTTAAAATTACTAATAAACTATTAAAAAGTTTATAGTTTTGTATATAATAAAATAGCTTTCGCGATATTTATTCCAAATTTTGATATTAGTGTAATGTTTACTATACTTCTTCTCTCTACCATAAACATTGAGTCTTTAACCGTTACAGTAAAAGATAAGTTTTTATAATGAGTTTTAAAAAGATAATTCATCTCTAAATTATTTTCTTTTACGGTAACATTAATATTACCAATTACATCATTTACAATACCGGAATAAGAGTTGCTAGACTTTTTAGTAAATTTCCATTTTCTAAGAGATTTAGTTTCTTCCTCAAAGTATTTTTCTCTTAAGTATAATGTATTATTTTTATAATTTCCCTTAAACTCAGCCTGTATATTCTTAATTCTTTTATTTGGAAACCTATATATCATGTGACCTTTAGCAACAACTTTGCCATCAAAAAACTTTTCAAATATTAACTTGGGAAACTTTATTTCATCGGGCATTAGTTTTCTTTCCTCTTAAGTAAATACTGCCCTACATCTATCTCGCCTTTTAAAAAGCCTACTTCACAATAACACAAGTAATATTCCCATAATCGTTTAAACTTTTTGTCAAAGCCAAGTTTTTCTATATTACTCCAATTTTCTAAAAAATTACTTTTCCATATCTTTAACGTTTTAGCATAGTCTTTTCTAAAATTTCTAGCTTCTACAAAGTAAAAACCATTTCTCATTGCTAAATTTCTCAATATAGTTTTAGTTGGCAACATTCCACCCGGAAATATATATTTCTGAATAAAGTCTTTCCTATTTGAGTAGGAGCAATAATTTTTTTCAGCTATAGTTATAATTTGTAATGCAGCAATACCATTTTTATTTAAAATTTTTCTTAATGATTTAAAAAAAAGGTTCCAATTTTTTTTGCCTACTGCTTCAAACATTTCTATTGAAATTATTCTGTCAAACTTTGTATTTACATTTCTATAATCTATAAGCTGAACATTTGAGGGTTTTTTAATAAAATTATTAATATAAGAGTATTGTTTTTTAGAAAGAGTAATCCCAGTTATTTTTGAGCCTATATTATTTTGTATATATTTTATAAATCCTCCCCATCCGCATCCTATTTCTAACACACTATGTTTTTTTTCGATTTGTGCAAGGTTTGCTATTTTATCATATTTATTTATTTGCGCTTTTTCCAAAATTTTGTTTTTGTTAAATATAGCGCTTGAATAAGTCATGGTCCTATCTAGCCATAGACTATAAAATTTGTTTCCTAAGTCGTAATGAAAGCTAATATGTTTTTTGCTTTTTTCTATAGTATTTAAAGAAAAAAAATTTTTTAATTTTGAAAATATACTTAATATTTTATTAAATACTGATAAAGAGTTAAATAAGTTTTTATTTTTGATCCCTAATTCAAGTAAAGTAAATAGGTTATCTGTTTGCCAATAGCCTTTAGAGTAGCCTGCTCCCAGGTGCGGTAATCCATAAAAGAGTAGTCCAAAAAGGTACAGGGTATTTTTAATATGAATTTTAGCAATATTGGACCCATTTCCTAAATATAAACTTCTATTGTTTGGAAAAGTAATTTTAATAGCACCAATAAACCCATTACTTAAATTTCTTTTTACATAAATAAAAACTAATTTATAGATTATCCACATTTACTTATCCTTAAAATATTTTTTATAGTTAATTATATTAGGTTTAGGACACTTAAAGTATTTTAACCCTTTGAAATATAATATAATAGCTTCAGCGTGGATTCCTACTATAATTTTTAATGTCATAAAAGGAATTTTAAAAAATAATTTTAATAATATTAAATCACTTAACTTCTTCTCTACACCTGTGAAATACGCTATAAAACTTTCACTTTTTGAGAAATACTCTACATTTACATTTAATAGGTTATTTTTTAGATAACTTTTAAACTTATAAGACCCATTCATGCTCATAAATGGAGATACGTGAAATTTTTTTTTATATATCAAATCATGGTTAGCTTTTTCAAAAGAACTTTTAACTATATAAAAATATCTTTGTTTAAATGTATTATGAACTTCATATATTTGGGCTATTATTTTATCTGAGTGATCTAGGCACGTATAAATTGAAAGAGGGTTAAAGACATATCCTAAAATCCTTGGATAAGATAATAAGTATATATCTTTAATCTTATTTTTAATACCATTACTTATTAATAGATCTCTTATCCAAATCTCTAAATTTTCACATGAATTTATGCCATGATCATTTTCATATATAGAAAATAAATTAAATTTATTAAATGATAAAAGCTTATAAATACTTTTTCTTTTTAGGATTTTTAAATTTATATATGTATAAAATACACTGTAATTAAATTTATGTTTTTTAGGCTTCATTCTGTGATGGAAAACTTTCCCTTCATATATGCAGTTTTTACTTTTAAAATTATGTTTCATTTTTATAATTTTTTATTTTAAATGTTTTATTAAATCATACGCTGACTTTACACCGTCTTCATGAAATCCGTAACCCAACCATGCTCCAACATAGTAAGTATTGTTTTTTCCTTGAATAAGCTTCATTCTAGTAGTTGCCAAATAGCTACTTTTATTAAATACAGGATGTTTAAAATATATTTTTTTCAATATTTTATTTTTTTTTGGTAAATTTTTTAAGTTTGCATTTAAGGTAACAAGTATAGGTAGTAAAGTTTTAATATTTTGTAATCTATTTATCCAATAAGTAACACAAATATTTTTATTATTATTTCTCTTATTTGAAATTACATTCCATGAAGACCAAACATTTTTATTTTTAGGCATTAATGATTTATCTTGATGAATATAGATCTTATTATTTTCATATTTGAAACTAGACAATATATTACTTTCAATTTTATCAGGTTTTTCGATTAGTTCTAAGGTATCATCTGGATGTGTAGCAAATATTACTTTATCAAACTTTTTTTCATAATTTTTTGAAATAACTATGATGCTACTTTTATTCCTTTTTACTTTTATAACTTTTTCTTTTAAGTGAATTGTTCCTTTTATATTTTTTTTCATCTCATTTACATAATTTTTGCTGCCTCCTTCTATGGTTCTCCATTCTGGCTTACCAAAAAAACTTAATAGACCGTGATTATTAAAAAATATCAATATAGTTTTTATCGGCATATTTAATACTTTAGAAAAAGAAATTGACCATATTGCTCCACACATAGGTAAAAAATGTTCATCAACAAAAAGTTTACTAAAATTATTTTTTTCCAGAAAATTTCTTACGGTGTCATTGTTTTTAAAAAGTTTTTTAGAATGAAGAATTTTTTTTGAGGATTTGTAAAAAAGTTTTATGTCTTTAAGCATTATCCAAAAATTAAATTTAAAGATATTCTTAAAATTGTCTGTTAATCCCATAATACTGCTACTCGAATACTCAAAATTATTACTTTTATCACTCACAGAAAATGACATATTGCTTTTAACCGTTTTAACTTTTAATAATTTTAGAAGATTTGAAAATAGAGGGTAATTTTTATTATTATAGACTAGAAAGCCTATATCGAACGATATATTCTTTATCTTTTTATTCTGGATTATTTTTTTTTCTAAGGTTTTTGCATGGCCTCCCAAGTAATTATTAATCTCAAATAAAGTAATATTATATTTCTCTGACATAAGCATGGCTGTAGTTAACCCTGAGACGCCTGCTCCTATAATTGCAATACTAGTTTTTACTGATTTACCTTTATTTAGTTTGTTTTTTAGCATATTAATGAATACATATAATTTAAAGACTGATTAAATGAAAGCTTTTCCTATAAAAGAATTACTTATATTATTATTATTATCAGTTAGTCTTTTTTTTTCCAGTATAAATTCTTTGCCAGTTCTAGATAGAGATGAAGCTAGATTTGCTCAAGCAACCAAACAAATGATTGAGCAAAATAATTATTTTAGTATTAAGTTTCAAAATGAATATAGAAGCAAAAAACCGCCTGGAATTTATTGGTTACAATCTATTTCTGTAAATATACTCTCAAAAATTGAGGAATTAGGTGATAAAAGCTTTCATATTATAAATAATAGTATTTGGAAATATAGGATAATATCTGCTATTTCTTGTCTTTTAAGTATTTTATTATTTTTTTACATGAATAAACAAATATTTTCTAAGAAAATTGCTTTTTACAGCTCAATTATATTAAGCAGTAATATTTTATTTATAGCAGAGGCGCATATAGCCAAAACAGATGCTACATTATTATTTTGTACAATTTTAGTATATTTAACACTATTTAATTATTTTTTAGGAATTAAGGAAAAAAAACAAACTATAAATTTTATACTTCTTTGGGGTGGGCTTAGCTTATCTATTTTAATAAAGGGTCCTATATTATTAATATTAGTTATATTAACAGTTTTAACTATATCAATTAAAAAAAAAGAGATACATTGGATACTTCAAAGCAAACCTGTTCTAGGAATACTTATTGTTATTATATCTACTACTATGTGGTTTTCTCTTCTATCTCCTCAAGAACAATATAATTTTATTAATGAGTCTATTTTACATGATTTTTTAGGTAAAGCATTACGTGTACAAGAAAATCACAGTGCTTTTATTGGTTTTTATTCTTTGAGTTTTTTTGTATTTTTTTTTCCATATACAATTTTTATTTTTCCTACAATTCATTATTTGAAGAATCAATTTAAAGATAGAAAAATATTTTTTTTAGTAAGCTGGATTCTCCCCTGCCTAATTGTAATGGAATTGATTCCTACAAAGCTTCCTCACTATATTTTACCTATATACCCTGCAATATCAATTTTAGTAGGTTTAACATTGGTCAAATACAAAGAAAGCAAAGTCTACTTTTTTACTAATTATGCTTATTTTGGATATCTTGTTTACTTTATTATTAGTAATTCGTTATTATTCATTTTACATAAAACACTAGAAGTATACAGTGACGCAAATAACCACTTCTTAATAGAATTATCGATATTATTTGTTTTAAATAATGTTTTTGTAATTTTTTTGATAAGAAGAAAAATAAAACTTTTATTCTTTTTTTTAATAGGTTACGCAACTATATTCACTTTATTACTTTACCTTAAAATTCTTCCAAATTTAAATAAAATTTGGATAAGCGAAAATATTTCAAATAGTCTTAAAATGGAAACTGAATATGATTACAATAAAAAAATTTCAGTACTAGGTTATAATGAACCTAGTCTAATATTTGAATTAGGAACTGATACTAGGGTTTTTTATAACATAGAAAATTTTTTATCTAGCTATAAAGAATATGATTATTTAATAATTGAAAAAAACTACTATATCAATTTTATTGAAATTGTTAATAATGCTGAATTAAGTTATATTAAAATAAAAAAACTTGAAGGTTTTAATGCTGCTAAAGGTAAATGGATTGAGATTTATATTTTAAAAAAACAAAAAAATAGGTGAGAAGAATGTTTGAATTTTCGAAAAAATCGTACGAATTACAGGAAAAGTTAAAAGTATTTATGCATAAATATGTTTATACTAATGAAGATAATATAACTAAAGAGATAAATTCTGGTAACATATGGGAGCCATCAAGTATAATAGAGGAATTAAAGCAAAATGCTAAAAGTCAAGGATTATGGAACTTATTTTTGCCTGAAAGCGAAAAAGGAGCAGGCCTTACTAATTTAGATTATGCTCCACTATGTGAAATTATGGGTAGGTCGCCATATGCTCCAGAAATCTTTAACTGTAATGCCCCAGATACAGGAAATATGGAAGTATTTGAAAGATATGCAAGTGAAGAACTTAAAGAAAGGTGGTTAATTCCCTTGTTAAATGGAGAAATAAGGTCGGGTTTTGCAATGACGGAGCCTGAAGTTGCTTCTTCTGATGCAACCAATATTGAAGCCAGTATAAAAAAGGACGGCAATGATTATATAATAAATGGGAGAAAATGGTGGACATCTGGAGCTATGGATCCAAGGTGCAAGGTTTTAATTTTTATGGGAAAAACAGACCCAAATAACCCAGATAAACATAAACAACAATCACAAATTGTTGTCCCAATGGATACTGATGGTATTAAGGTGGAAAGATACTTGCCAGTGCTAGGTTTTACTGATGCACCACATGGTCATGCTGAAGTCTCATTTACAAATGTACGTGTACCAAAAGAAAATTTATTATTAGGTGAAGGAAGAGGCTTTGAAATTGCACAAGGTAGACTAGGACCTGGAAGAATACATCACTGTATGAGATTAATTGGATTAACAGAAGTAGCATTAGAAAAAATGTGTAAAAGAACTAAAGCAAGAGTGGCTTTTGGCAAGCCTGTATCATCTCAAACTGTTACTCAAGAAAGGATAGCTGAAGCAAGAATAGCTATAGATCAAATAAGATTACAAACTTTTAATGCTGCACATAAGATGGATGTTTCAGGTAATAAAGAAGCAAGAATGGAAATAGCTATGATAAAAGTAGCTGCACCAAATATAGCATGTAAAGTAGTAGATTGGGCGATTCAAGCTCATGGTGGCGGAGGATTGAGTGAAGATTTTGGTTTATCACAGGCCTATGCACAAGCAAGATTACTTAGATTAGCTGATGGCCCAGATGAAGTCCACAGAAATCAAATAGCAAAGCTTGAGTTAAGAAAATATAATTGATTTAAATGGACCCTAATAATTTAATAGAAATTCGTGAAAACCATGCTTTTGATATTGAAAGACTTCAAGCTTGGTTTGTAGAAAGATTACCTACATTTAAGAGTTTTAAAAATATTCAACAAATTGTTGGAGGCCAATCTAACCCTACTTTTGTAATTACTTTTGGTGATGGAGAAAAAATAATATTAAGAAAAAAACCTCCTGGAAAACTTTTACCCTCAGCGCATGCTATAGAAAGGGAGTATAAGGTTCAAAAAGCGCTTGCTAAATCAAATGTACCATGTCCTCAAATGATCGAAATCTGTGAGGATGATAGTATAATTGGAACACCTTTTTATATTATGGATTTGGTGGAAGGCAGGGTCTATGAAAATATTTTAGATATAAACGATAAAAATGGAAGAAATACATATTATATTCAATTAGTTCATATGTTAGCTAATCTTCACAATATAAATTATAAAGAAGTAAATTTAGTAGATTTCGGGAGAATAGGAAATTATATTAATAGACAAATTAATAGGTGGGAAAAACAGTGGCACTTATCTAAACAAAGAGAATTACCTATTATGCAAGATATAATTAATTGGCTCAATTGCAATATACCAAATTATGACGAGACTACTATAGTTCATGGTGATTATAGAATAGGAAATACAATATGTCATAGCAATAGTTTTTCCATTAAAGCAGTACTTGATTGGGAGTTATCTACATTAGGACACCCATTGGCAGATTTAGGATATTTTTTATATGCTCACTATATTCCTTATGGAGAAAGACATGGACTAAAAGGAGCAAACCTTGGCGAACTAAATATACCTAACGTAGATAATCTTGTTAATGAATATTGCAAAGTTAGGAAAATTAAAAATTTTGATCCTACATTTTATGTAGTTTTATCTTTATTTAGATCTATTGCAATTCTTGAAGGAGTATATGCTAGATTTGTTAATGGGAATGAAAGTTCAGCAACTGCCAAAGACATTGGAAAAGATGTTGAACCTCTTGCTAATGCTACTTATGATATAATAAAAAGGTTGTAATTATTTCGGAGCAAGTCTTATAGATCCATCAAGTCTTATTATTTCTCCATTAAGCATATTGTTTTCAAATATAGATAATACCAACTTTGCATATTCTTCGGGTTTACCAAGCCTTTTTGGATACAAAGTTGTTTCCAAGAGAGCTTCATATGCTTTTTCTGGTAATCCTTTCAACATAGGTGTTTCAAATAAGCCGGGTGCTATCGTACAGACTCTTATACCATATTTAGCTAACTCCCTAGCTACAGGCAAAGTTAAACCAACGACCCCACCTTTGGATGCACTATAAGCTACCTGCCCAATCTGCCCGTCATAAGCTGCAATTGATGAGGTGTTTACAATTACGCCTCTAAAGTTTTCATCATCTGGAATATTATCTTTCATTTTATCTGCAGCATACTTAATTAAATTAAAGGTCCCTAATAAATTCACTTTTATAACCTTTTCAAAAATAGTTGAGCTATGTAATGAGTCTTTTCCAATAAGTTTTCCAGGTATACCTATACCAGCGCAATTTACTAATAAATTTAGACTTCCGTTCTTTTCAATAGTATTTAATATGGCTTTTTCAATACTTAATTCATTAGTTACATCAGTTATTTCAAATGAACATGAATCTCCTAATTCTTCTGATAATGAAATACATTTATTTTCTTGATTATCCAATATAGTTGCTTTTCCACCATATTCTATTACTTTTCTAACTGTTGCTTCGCCTAATCCAGAAGCTCCACCTGATATAATTGCATTAATTTTTTTTTTCATATTAATTATAGTTTAAATTGTTCGTTAAGAATTTTTTCTTCTAAATTATAGGTTTTGTCAAACAATAATTTTAAGGTCTTTCTTAAATTACATGTTACTTCTACTTTTTTTACATTTCTAATTTCTTCTTGTCCGGCTGTGGCACTGACAGGTCTATTTTTTGGATCTATAATATCAAAAGTAATTTTACTTTTTTCTGGAAGTATTGCACCTTTCCATCTCCTTGGACGAAATGGACAAATAGGTGTTAAAGCCAACAAAGGCGAGTTTAGAGGCAGAATAGGCCCATGTGCTGAAAGGTTATAAGCTGTACTACCTGCAGGTGTAGAAACTAATGCACCATCGCAAACTAATTTATTAATTTTTACTTTATTATTTACTTTCACTCTTAAGAAAGCTGCAAATCTATTTTGTCTTAATAGAGATACTTCATTTAAGGAGAAAGCATTAAAAGACTTATTGTTTACATCAATAACTTTCATATGAATAGGATTTAATTTAGTCTCTTTAGATGCTCTGATTCTTTCAATAAGAGCATTAGGTTCAAAACGGTTCATTAAAAAACCTATTGTACCTCTATTCATACCATATATTTTTTTTTTTAAATAATTACTATGGTTAATTAATGAAAGCATAGTTCCATCTCCACCAAGAACGACAACTACGTTACAGTTTTTTAATGAAAAATTCGTATACTTTTTTTTTAATAGTTCTAGAGCATCCCTTGCTTTTTTTGACTTAGCAGCTAAAAAAAAAGGTTTAATAATTTTCATATATTTTATCCACCTGTAACACTCATATGTCTATTAACGGATGGAGCTTGTTTTCTTCTTATAACGAAGTCATGACCTTTTGGCTTTCTTGATATTGCTTCACAAATGGCATCATTTAAATCCTTTTTCCAATCTTTTGATCTAGCGGCACTTCTGAAGTCAGCTGAGTCTTCTTGGCCTAAACACATATAAAGTTTTCCTGTACAGGTTAAGCGCACTCTATTACAAAGTTCACAAAAATTATGAGTAAGAGGAGTAATAAAACCAACTCTATGTCCTGTTTCTTCATTATCATAATATCTTGAGGGTCCACCAGTATAATGTTTACTTGGGGAAAGTTTATAATACTTTGAAAACATTTCTTTCACTTTTGATAATGGAAGAAATTGGTCTGTTCTATCAACATCAATTTCTCCTAAAGGCATAGTTTCTATAAAGGTTATATCGCATCCTTTGGAATGAGCCCAATTCATAATATTAATTAATTCATTTTCATTAGTTTCTTTTAAAGCAACAGTGTTTATTTTAACTTTCAAACCAACCTTAAGAGCCTTATCAATGCCTCTTTTAACCTTCTCTAAATCTCCTCTTCTAGTAAGTTCATGAAATAATTTTGGGTTTAGTGTATCTATAGAAACATTTATTCTTCTTACACCATAATCATATAATTCATCGGCAAATCTTTCTAATTGAGAGCCATTACTAGTAAGAGTTAATTCTTTTAACTGTCCATTAGGTAAAAGAGAACCTAAATTTTTAAATAGACCCATAACACCTTTTCTTACCAATGGCTCTCCGCCAGTAATTCTTATTTTTTTTGTTCCAAGCTCTACAAAGCTTATACATATTCTCTCTATCTCTTCCAAACTTAACAAATCTTTCTTAGGAAGAAATTTCATGTTTTCAGACATACAATATTGACACCTAAAGTCACATCTGTCTGTGACTGATACTCGTAGATAGTTAACAGGTCTTTTATATGGATCTAACAGCATAATTTATTATATACGATTATACATAATAAATTCAATCTATTTTATCAATTTTTTTTTTTTTATTTAATGATATCTTAATAATGTAAAAAAATGATAGAAACTAATACAGATTGGCAAGATTTAAGAGAAGGAATTAGAAGTGTTTGCAAAAAGTTTTCAGAAGATTATTGGAGAGAATTAGATCAGAAAAGAAAATATCCTACTAAATTTGTAAATGAGTTAACTAATGCAGGATATCTAGCTTGCTTAATACCTGAAAAATATGGAGGTAGTGGCTTAAATATTAGAGCTGCTTCTGTAATTTTAGAAGAAATTCATAGAAGTGGAGGTAATGGGGCAGCTTGTCATGCGCAAATGTACATTATGGGATCTTTATTAAAGCACGGGTCTGAATATCTTAAGGACAAATATTTAAGTAACATTGCCAATGGAGATTTAAGACTTCAGGCATTTGGAGTGACAGAACCAACTAGTGGAACGGATACCATGTCAATAAAAACATATGCTGTGAAGAAAGGTGACAAATATAATATAAATGGACAAAAAATATGGACAAGTAGAGCTGAATATTCTGATTTAATGTTATTGCTTGCTAAAACAAATAAAGAAGAAAAAAATAAAAGAAATAGTTTATCATTATTTTTAATTGATATGAGACCTTATATAAATAAAGAAATTAATATTAAGCCAATAAAAACAATGATAAATCATTCTTCAACTGAAGTTTTTTTTGATAATTTAGAAGTAAACGAGAATTGCTTAATAGGGGAAGAGGGAAGAGGCTTCGAATACATACTAGATGGTCTAAATGCTGAACGATTATTAATAGCAGCAGAATGTATAGGAGACGCTAAATATTTTATAGATAAAAGTACAAAATATGCAAACGATAGGGAGGTGTTTGGAAGACCAATAGGAAAAAATCAAGCTATACAGTTTCCTATTGCAAAGGCTTACTCAAGAATGATAGCAGCAGAACTACTATTACAAAAAGGATGTAATTTATATGATAATAAGAAAAACTGTGGACAAGAAGCTAACATAGCTAAATTATTATCAGCTGAGGCATCTTGGGATGCTGCAGAAGCAACAATGCAAACTTTTGGTGGTTTTTCTTTTTCAGAAGAATATCATATAGAAAGAAAATTCAGAGAAACGCGCTTATATCAAATTGCTCCAGTATCAACGAATATGATTCTTGCTTATGTATCTCATAAAATTTTAGGCTTTCCTAGATCTTATTAATATATGAGTAATTTTTTTAAAAATAAACTTGTAGTATCAATAGAACAAGCTGTAGCAGCACCTTACTGCACAGCTAAATTGGCTGATGCTGGAGCAAGAGTTATTAAAGTAGAAAGGAAAGAAGGCGATTTTGCCAGGTACTATGACAAATTTGTAAAAGGAGAAAGTACATATTTTGTCTGGTTAAATAGAGGAAAAGAAAGTTTAATTGCAAACATTAAAGAAAAAAAAGATGTAAAGCTTCTTAAAGGTATAATATCAAAGGCAGATATTTTTGTTCAAAATTTAGGACCTAACGTTTTAAAAAAAGTTGGTCTAGATAGTCTTAGTATGAGAAAAAGTAATAAAAAACTTATTACATGCGATATTAGCGGGTTTGGCGAAAAGGGGCCATATTCAAAACTTAAAGCATATGACCTTCTAGTACAGGCTGAAACAGGCCTATGTAGCATAACAGGATCAGAAGAAGAACCCGGTAGAGTTGGAGTCTCCGTTTGTGATATAGCTTGTGGATTGAATGCTTATTCTTTAATTTTAGAAGCTCTAATAAAAAGAAATTATACGGGAAAAGGTAGTGCTATAAAGATTTCTTTATTTGAGAGTTTAAGTGAATGGATGAATGTACCTTATTTACAATATTTGTATACAAAAAAGTCACCAAAAAGAGTTGGTCTTTCTCATCCCTCTATAGTGCCCTATGGAAGTTTCATAACAAAAGATAAGAAAAATTTTTTATTCTCTATTCAAAATGAAAGAGAGTGGAAAGTTTTTTCAAATAGTATTTTAAAATTATCAACAGACCTCATAAGTAAGTTTAGTAACCCTACTCTTAGGCTAAAAAATAAAAAGGTTTTAAATAAGTTAATACAGAAAGCTTTTAAGAGTAAAACTTCAATGTTTCTTATTAAGGAATTTAAAAAATCAAAAATAGCATTTGGCTTACTAAATAATATAAAAGATTTTTCATTACATCCTCAACTTAATACAGCCATAATTGGAAAAAATAAAAGCCAAATAAAGTTTATTCCTCCAGTAACTTTACAGAATAAAAATAAATTTAAAAAAATTCCTGAGTTAGGAGAGCATACACTTAAAATTAAAAAAGAATTTCAAAAAAAATGAAAAAAAAAATAAAATACGACTATTTAGAAAAAAATAAATTAAATTTATTAAATAACATTATTGGAAATATAAAATTTAATCTGAATAAAAGCTATTTACCTTATGGAGCACATTGGATTTATTTTAATGAAAATTATTCTCTAAAAGAATTAGGAAATGACGGTCATCCCAAAAGAGGTACTTTTTTTCCTTTATTAAAGGGTTATAAAAGAATGTTTGCAGGTTCTGAATTATTTTTTAAAAAAAATATTAGCTTAAATAAAAAGATAAAAAAGCAAACAAATATTGAATCTATTATAAAAAAAAAAGTAATAATAATTATTTATATTTTGTTACTGTTGAAAGTATTTACAAAGATTCAGAAGATGTATTGCTTAAAGAAAGTCAGTCAATAGTTTTTATTAAGAACAACCATATTTCAAAAAAAAATAATAAAATAAATATTCTATTAGGACTTAAGCTAATTAAGAAAAAAGCTTTTAGTTATAATAATATAGACTTATTTAGATATTCAGCGCTGACCTATAACAGTCATAAAATACATTATGATTATAATTTTGCTACAAAAGTAGAGGGGCATAAGGACTTACTAGTGCATGGGCCCTTAATTGCTACTAAAGTATTATGCGAATGTCACTCTTTATATGGTAATAAAATTAAATACTTTCAGTTTAAAATTAATAAGCCAATCTATGTAAATCAGAAGATATTATTAAAAATATATGCTACAAAGAAATGTTCTGATAATATATATATTTATATTTTTAATATTTATAATGAAATAGCATTTACTGGCAAAATTAAATTAAAAAGTTAACCGAAGTTTTCTAAAGGAAAATGTGAATTTTTTATAGTGCTTTCTAAAGAAATAGCTATAGGAAGATAGGTTTTGCAATAGAATATAGCAGTATTAATTTTTTCTTTAGAAAATTTATCATCTGGTTTTTTTGAAAGTATTTGGTGAGATTTATATGCTGAGTTAACCATCACCCAACCGCCCAAAATCCATCCAAACATGCTAATAAAAGGTGTTGCTCCTGCAGCAGCTTTTTCTGGATTCTCTATATAACTCTGTGTAAGCCATAGTCCGCAATTATTTAATACCTTAAGAGATTTTTTTAGTAAATCGCAAATTGATACGATTTCTATATTTTCTTCTACTTTACATTCTTCTAGGGTTTTTTCAATGATCTGGATAACGTTTTTAAAAGTTTCCCCATTTTCTTGAAATAATTTGCGCCTCAGTAAATCAAGCGCTTGAATACCATTTGTTCCCTCATATATCGGTAAAATACGAGAGTCTCTAAAGTATTGTGCCGCTCCAGTATCTTCAATAAAACCCATTCCTCCATGAATTTGTACGCCTAATGAAGTAATGATAACAGATTGATCCGTACACCATGCTTTAACTATTGGGGTTAATAAATTAGATATAAATAAACTATTTTTTCCTTCCTTGGTATCAGGAAAGTTTTTGTATTGATCTAAAAAATTAGCTGTAATAATAGAAAGGCCTCTCATAGCTTCAATTTGTGATCTCATTTCCATTAACATCCTTTTCACATCAGGATGATTAATTATTTCTATATTTCCTTTTATATTTTTATTAAGAGAAGTTCCCTGTTTTCTTTCTTTAGCAAAACTTAGAGCTTTTTGGTACGCCCTCTCTGATATAGCTAGACCCTGAACTCCAACATTTAATCTAGCATTATTCATCATGGTAAACATTGCTTTAAGACCTTCATTAGGTCTACCTACTATTTCTCCAAATGCTCCTTCATTTTCTCCAAAACTTAAAACACAGGTTGGGCTTGCATTATGTCCCAGTTTGTGTTCAACAGAAACTACTTTAATATCATTTTTAATTCTTTTATTCTCAGCATTTACATAATATTTGGGTACTAAAAACAAAGTTATTCCTTTTATTCCTTCTGGAGATCCTGGAATTTTAGCTAAAACTAAATGAATAATATTTTCACTCATGTCTTGGTCTCCGTGAGTGATATAAATCTTAGTTCCTTTAATTAAATAATCTTCATTATTTTTATTAGCTTTTGTTTTAATAAGAGATAGATCAGAGCCTGCATGTGGTTCAGTTAAATTCATAGTGCCACTCCACTTACCTGATATTAAATTAGCTAAATATTTTTCTTTTTGATTTTTTGTACCATGATTTTCAAGTAATTCTATAGCTCCTTGTGTTAACATATTGTTAACAGCAAAACTCATATTAGCAGATTGCCAAATTTCATTTATAGCAACTATAGAAGACATCGGAAGATTTTGTCCTCCATACTTTTTTTCACCAATTACAGAAAACCATCCGTTTTCTACAAAGTTTTTATAAGCTTTTATAAAAGGTTCAGGCATTCTCACTATCCCATTTTCAAGTTTAATTCCTTTTTGGTCACCATAGTGATTTATATCATCTAATTCTTGAGAAGCGAATTTGCCGGCTTCTTTAATTATCATATTAATGTTTTCAGATGTTATGTCTTCATTATTAATTTTCTTAGAAAAACTATCTATATCAATTAATTCTTTAATAATAAAGTTAATGTCTTCTGCAGGTGCTTGATATTTTTCCATTTAATCTCCTAATTAAATATTTTTCCTGGATTCATTATGTTATTTGGATCAAGTATTTTTTTTATATTTCTTTTTATCATAAATTCTTCTTTTGAAGAATACTTTTTAAATTCATTTTTTTTAATTTTTCCTATTCCATGTTCAGCTGAAAAACTACCACCCATGCTGTAAACTAAATCAAAAACTACTTTATTAATTATTTTTTTTAATTTATTAAATTCAGTCTTATTTAAATGATCAGATTGGGAAACATTAAAATGAATATTTCCATCAGCTAGATGACCAAATGTAAGCAAAGTAATTTTTTTAAATACCTTTAATTTTTCTTCTACTTTGTCTAAAAAAAAAGGGATCTTGTCTATTGGGATGGAAATGTCATGTTTTATTGACTTACCATTTAATTTTTGAGCTTCAGAAAGAAACTCTCTTGTTTTCCATATATTATTATATTGTCTCAAATTTAAAGGTTGTATTGCATTTAAAATAAATTTTTTTTTATATGACAACTCTAATATTTCATCAATTTTACCTTTTAGGTTATATTTTTGTGAGGATGTTAATTCAAATATAATATACCATGGATATTCGTTATTAAATGGTATATCAATATTATTGTAATATTTTCTTATTAGGTTCATTCCGTAATCTGAGTTTATTTCAAATGCACTTAAAAATTCTAGGCTTTTATTTTTTACTAAGTTTAAAAAATCAATAGCCTTTTTAATACTTTTCACTGCTACTATTGCCATCTCTTTATTTTTAATTTCTGGATATAATTTAAGCTTGACTTCTGTTATTATTCCTAAAGTTCCTTCAGATCCTATATGAAGATATTTAGGATCAAAGCCTCTATTATCTTTTTTTATTTCTTTAATACTATTTAGAACTTTGCCATTAGGCAGCACGACTTTTAGCCCTTCAATAAAATTCTTAGTCATTCCATACTTCAATACTTCTGAACCTCCAGCGTTTGTAGAAATATTTCCTCCTATTGTGCAACTTAATTGAGAGGGCAACGAAAGAGGAAAGTATCTTTTATTTTTTTCAGAAAACTTTTTAATCTGATGTAAAGTACAGCCAGATTGCGCTATTAAATAATAGTTATCTTTATCTATATTTATAATTTTGTTCATAAGTTCTGTTGATAGAATAACTTCATCTCCTTGTTTGTTAGGAATTGTTCCTCCACAAAGACCAGTTCTCCCTCCTTGAGGAACAATAGGAACCTTGTATTCATTACAGATTTTTACTATATTTACGACGTCCTGAGTATTCCTGGGTTTTAACAATAAACTAGAAACGCCTTTTAAATTTCCTCTTTGTTCAGTCAAATAAGGAACTATTTTATCCTGACAATCAGTCCATAATTTCTCATTTAAATTTTGTTTTATTAAGTTTACTTTATTCATTTTTAAATTTACTATTGTATGCTGCTCTTTCTAATCTATCATTGATAGCCAAACCAATACCTCTTTTTGGTATTTTTTGTACTGCTATCGTAGTTATATCTTTTTTATCTAAAAGTCGTAGCATTTTATAGAGATTCTTTGCGGATTCTTTTAAGCATTTTTTTTTGCTTAGCGACAAAATTATGCCTTTAAAATTTTTAGGTTTTTTCCCAAAAGCTAACCAACCTTCATTTTTCTTTGGATAAGAAGCGTTAATTCTTAATGGTGTATTAGGTTTATAATGAGACTTAGATAGTCCAGGAGAAAGAAATTTTTTAGAAACTATTTTTTTTCTTTTTAAATTTGTTAAGTCATTTATTAAACTTTCATCTATTCCCCCATATCGTAATACTGCTGTTTCTTTTTTAGATATATCTACAACAGTTGACTCAACTCCAATATTTGTAGAACCACCATCATATATTGTAGATATTTTTCCATTAAGCTCTTCGTAAACATCTTTTGCACTAGTAGGACTTAATTTTCCATATCTATTTGCACTTGGAGCTGCCAAAGGTATATTAACGTGCTCTATAATTGATAATATAATTTTGTTTGATGGAACTCTTACTGCAACGGTTTCTAATCCAGATAATGCAAGCTTGCTAATTTTTTTGTTTTTTACTTTTGCAACGAGTGTTAATGGTCCTGGCCAAAACTTTTTTGCTAAAATTTCAGCTCTACTATCAAAATATATATCTGCCAAAGCAAGATCGGAACTAGAATAATGTATTATAAAAGGATTATTTAAAGGTCTATTTTTAATTGAAAATATTTTTTCTATAGTTTTATTGTTATCGTATCTACCAGCTAAGCCATAGACAGTTTCAGTAGGTAAAGCAATAGTATCTCCTTTTTTTAGCAGTTCTGCAGCATATAAAATGCTTTTTTTGGAGTTTTTAAGTATTTTAGTTTTCATTTTGGCTATAATATTTTCGCACTTCATAAGTTATTTGTTATTTTATCATTATTACAGTAATATAAAGACTTTATACAAATTAGCAAATTTTTGGAGATACATATTATGAAGTTAGTAAGGTTTGGAAAGTTAGGCAGGGAAAAACCTGGGATTATAGATGATGAAGGGCAAATAAGAGACCTTTCTAGTAAACTTAAAGATATAGACGGCAAAACAATTAATCCTAATTCTTTGAAATTAATACAGCGAGTTAACTTAAAAAAGCTTAATATAGTTAAAGGTAAACCCAGAATTGGGGTTCCCGTTTCAAATATAGGCAAAATAGTATGTATAGGACTAAATTATGTTGATCACGCAAAAGAAGTGGGAGCTCCCCTTCCAAAAGAACCAATAATTTTTTTAAAGCCTACCTCATCGCTTGTAGGAGCCTATGATGAAGTAATGCTCCCAAAAGGTATTTTACCAAAAAAAGGAAAAAATGTTGCTAGATTAGTAGATAGCAAACGTTCTGATTGGGAAGTAGAACTTGGAATTGTTATTGGAGATAAAGCAAGATCAGTAACTGAAACTAAAGCAATGCAGCATGTCGCTGGATATACTATAGTAAATGATGTTTCAGAAAGAGCTTACCAATTAGATGCTGCTGCAGGGCAGTGGACTAGAGGTAAAGGGTGTGATACGTTCTGTCCCGTAGGGCCCTGGCTTGTTACAAAAGATGAGATTTCTAGACCACAAAGCTTATCTATTTGGTTAGATGTAAATGGAAAAAGCATGCAAAAAGGCAATACTAAAACTATGGTTTTTAACATTAAAGAACTAGTTTCATATGTTAGTCATTACATGACACTTTATCCAGGAGATATTATCGCTACTGGTACTCCTCCAGGGGTAGGTATGGGCATGAAGCCACCACGCTACTTAAAAAAAGGTGATGAAATGCGCTTAGGAATAGATGGTTTGGGAGAACAGCTTCAAAAAGTTATTTCATGGAAGAAATAACTTTTAAAAATATGCATAAATGAAAAAAATTTTTGTTCATTGTAACCTTACACATAAACAAGAAGTATATCTTAGTAAGAACTTTGAGATTAAATTACATGATGCTAATGATAATATTTTGTCACCTGAGCATTTAATAGAGAAAGCTAGTGGCTTTGATGGAATTATTTGCCAAGGAAATATTATTAGTAACAAATATATAGAAAAAAATGAAAATATTTTAAAAGCAATATCAAATGTATCTGTTGGTTATGATAATGTAGATATTAATTATGCTACAGAAAAAAAAGTAGCTGTTTTTAATACTCCTAATATTTTAGATGATACAGTTGCTGATTTTACTATTGGTTTAATTCTAGCATTAACAAGAAAAATTTGTGAAGGAAACAGTTTTGTTAAAGCTGGGAAATGGAAAAAAAACTCTTGGCCACTTTTTTTAGGCGAAGATTTAAAGGATGAGTTGTTAGGTATAATTGGTATGGGAAACATAGGAAAAAAAATAGCACTTAGAGCTCAATCATTTGGTCTTAAAATTATTTATCATAATAGAAATAAGTTGAAAAAAAATATAGAGAGAAAATATTCAGCCAATTACTCTTCTTTAGAAAATTTGCTGAACAAAAGTAAATATGTATTATTAGCTTTACCATTAAATGCAAAAACAAAGCATTTAATTAATGAAAAAACACTCTCTATGATGAGAAAAGATGCATATATAGTTAATATAGCACGAGGGAAAATTATTAAAGAATTTGATCTAGTTATGGCTTTAGAAAATAATATTATAGCAGGAGCAGCATTAGATGTTTTTGAATATGAACCAGAAGTAAATAAAAAATTATTAACAATGAAAAATACTGTTCTCATGCCGCATGCTGGCAGTGCTTCTTTTACAACTAGAAATGCTATGATAGATTTAGCATTAAAAAACATAAATGATTTTTTTCTACTGGGTAAATGTAATAATTTAGTAAATAATAATTTGTTTAAAAATGGAAAATAATTTTTTTAAAAATAAGAATATTTTAATTACTGGTGGTGTCCAAGGAATTGGTTTAAAGTGTGCAGAAATATTTTCGAAACATGGAAGTAAAGTTACTATTACCTGTAAAACTAATGCTAGTTATGAAAAGTTTAAAAGTAGTGGCACAAATAAAAATATTAATTTAGAAAAACTTGATTTAACTAATGATATTTCTATAGATTTATTAAGAAAAAAAATAGATAAATTAGACATATTAATTAATAATGCTACTTTGTATAAGGGAGGGATTGAATACCGTATAGAAAATTTTTCCGATGTTGTTAATGTTAATTTGATGGGGTTAATGAGAATATGTCACACATTTTTACCTAAACTTGCACTTTCTCAGGGTAATATTGTAAATATTGGGTCAGTAAATATGAAGAGTTTATTAAAAAAAGCACCTTCTTACGCAGCTACTAAAAACGCAGTCGAATCATTAACTAAATCAATGGCATCATGTTGGGCAGAGCATAAAGTTAGGGTAAATTGTGTTGCACCAGGTTTTATTGAAGGTAATACCTTAAATAAAATTTTAGAAGAATACGATCAAAAAGAAACGTTAATAGATAAAATCCCCCTAAAAAGATTTGGTGTTCCAAGTGAAGTAGCAGAAGCTATTATTTTCTTATCATCTGATAAAGCTTCTTACATAACAGGAACAACAATATTTGTAGACGGTGGTTTTACTTCTAGTTAAAGTTAGCTTATAAAACAGGTAAAATAATGGATTACGAAAATTTTTTTAAAAATGTAATTTCTAAGATTAAAGCTGAAGGTAGATATCGAGTATTTATAGATATTTTACGAAATGTTCAAAACTTTCCAAAGGCTACTAGGTTTATTGATGATGGCTTAAAAGATGATCAGGTAACTGTTTGGTGCAGTAATGATTATTTAGGAATGGGACAAAACCAAACAGTTATATCGGCTATGAAAAGAGCATTAGATACTTGTGGCGCAGGATCTGGAGGAACTAGAAACATATCAGGAACTACACATTATCATGTACTTTTAGAAAAAGAACTAGCTGATCTTCATGAAAAAGAAGCTTCCTTATTATTTACTTCAGGATATATTTCCAATGAAGCAACATTGTCTACTTTGGCATCAACCTTACCTGGCTGTTATGTGTTTTCTGATGAACTTAATCATTCCTCTATGATACAAGGAATAAGATCAAGTGGTGCAAAAAAAATTATATTTAAACATAATGATATAGATGACTTAAAAAATAAAATAGCTAGTATTGATTTAAACTTTCCAAAAATTATAGCTTTTGAATCAGTGTATTCTATGGATGGAGATATAGCTCCTATTGAAAAGATAGCCAATATTGCAAAGGATTATAATGCTTTAACTTATTTAGATGAGGTGCATGCAGTTGGTATGTATGGTAATAGAGGTGGAGGAATATCACAAGAGTTAGGTATTAGTAATGATATCGATATTATTGAAGGAACTCTTGCAAAAGCTTATGGAGTAATGGGAGGTTATATTACAGGTAGTAAATATTTAGTTGATACAGTTAGATCTTTCGCATCCGGATTTATTTTCACTACCTCTATTCCGCCGTCAATTGCTGCTGGTGCTATTGAATCAGTAAAACATCTTAAGGTAAGTGATGAAGAAAGGCATAAACAAAAAAGTGCAGTAAAACAGCTTAAAGAAAAGTTGTTAAAAACTAATATCCCAATCATTCATAATAATAGTCATATAGTTCCAATTTTAGTAGGTGATCCAGAATTATGTAAAAAAGCATCTGATTTATTGTTAAAAGATTACAAAATATATGTGCAACCAATTAATTACCCAACGGTTCCCAGAGGAACTGAGAGATTGAGAGTTACTCCAACTCCTTTACATAATTCTGAAATGATAAATTACTTTATTGACTCAATAGAAAAAGTTTGGTCAACTTTAAACTTGAGGAAAAAAGTTGCATAATGAAGAAAAATATTCTTAATTATTTTATTGCTCTATTACTCGTCTCCTTTACTAAGGTTTCAAATGCAACTACTATTGATGAAAAAATTAATGAAGTAATAACACCCATTTCAAATATTTTTGTTAGTTTAGTCTTTTTTTCAGTAGAAATTTATGAAGGAACTAAAGTACCTTTGATTGTAGTATGGTTAATACTTGCTTCCATATTTTGTACTATTTATTTTGGATTTGCTAATATCAGATATTTTGCAACAGCAATAAAAATTTTGAGAAGCAAAGAATCTAATGCACCAGGAGAAGTCACTCACAAGCAAGCATTGTGGACAGCGTGTGCTGCAACTGTAGGATTGGGTAATATTGCGGGAGTTGCTATAGCGGTTAGTTTGGGTGGTCCAGGGGCAACTTTTTGGATGATACTTGCTGGATTATTAGGAATGTCTCTGAAGTTTTGTGAGTGCACTTTAGGAGTAAAGTATAGAGTAATCAACAAAGACGGCTCAGTTTCTGGTGGTCCTATGTATTATTTATCAAGGGGTTTAAAAGAAATAGGGTTAGAAAGGCTTGGCAAAATTTTAGCAATTTTTTTCAGTATTTGCTGTATAGGAGGTGCTTTGGGAGGCGGAAATATGTTTCAAGCTAATCAATCTTTTCAGCAATTTTTAAATATTACAGGAGGAGAAAATTCATTCTTTGCAGATAAAGCATGGTTATATGGTTTAATAATGGCAACCATTTTGGGTCTCGTAATAATAGGAGGAATAAAGAGTATTGCAAAAGTTACTGAGAAATTGGTTCCACTCATGTCTATTATTTATATATTAGCAGCCTTAGTTATAATTATTATTAATAATGATCTTATACTAAAAGCAATAAACCTAATTATTTATGGTGCTTTTACTGGAGAAGGTATCGCTGGTGGCTTTGTAGGTGTGCTAATCCAGGGCTTTAGAAGAGCTGCATTTTCTAACGAAGCTGGACTTGGATCAGCTCCAATAGCGCATTCAGCTGTTAAAACAAACTATCCTGTTACTGAAGGTTTTGTCTCTTTATTAGAACCATTTATAGATACTGTTATTATTTGTACTATGACTGCATTAGTTATAATTATAACTGGCATGCACGTTAATGAAGATGGCTTAGGAGGAATTGAACTCACCTCTAAGGCATTTGAAAAAGACATAGCGTTTTTCCCTTATATACTAGCAGTAGCGGCAATTTTATTTGCTTTTTCTACAATGATATCTTGGTCTTATTATGGATTAAAGTCGTGGGCATTTTTATTTGGCAAAAAGAAAAGTACTGAAAATATTTTTAAACTTATTTTTTGTTTATTTGTTGTTCTAGGCTCAAGTTTAAGCATTGGTTCTGTAATTGATTTATCTGACTCTATGATTTTTTTGATGGCGTTATTTAATATTGTTGGTGTTTATTTGCTTGCTTCAAAAGTAAAAAATGAACTTAAAATATATTTAAAAATTAAATCTAGTGAATAATTAATTGATATTTGTTTAAACAATTGTAATTTAATTTATATGGTAAAAAATATGAAAATAGAAAATTTAAAAGAAAATATAGCAATTACGTCTGACCATGCTGGATATCAACTAAAAGAAAAAATTAAAATAGATCTTGAAAAAAATGGTTTTGGAGTTTTAGACTTGGGAACGAATAGTGAGCAGTCTGTCGATTATCCAGATTATGGAAAAGCAATAGCTCAAAATATATTAGAAGGTAATGTAAAAAGAGGAATAGCTTTATGTGGGACAGGAATAGGAATTTCTATTTCCGCAAATAGATTTAAGGGTATTCGTGCTGCACTTTGTAAAGATCATCTAATGGCTGAACAAGCTAGAAGACATAATAATGCAAATATACTTGCAATAGGAGCAAGACATATGGACTATGAAAATGCTAGTAAATGTGTTATTGCATTTTTAAATACTGAATTTGAAGGAGAAAGACACTTAAATAGGGTAAAAAAAATCGAAAATGATAATGCCAAATTTGTAGATAAAAATGATATAGAGTTAGAAACCGCTATCAATAAAGAATTAAACAGGCAAAAAAATACAATAGAGCTTATAGCCTCTGAGAACTTTGCTTCTAAAAATGTTATGAAATATCAGGGTTCAGTTTTGACCAATAAATATGCCGAAGGCTATCCAGGAAAAAGATATTACGGAGGATGTGAGTTTGTTGATATTGCTGAAAACTTGGCATTGAGTAGGTTGAAAAAATTATTTAATTGTAAGTGGGGTAATGTTCAACCCAATTCAGGTTCTCAAGCTAATCAGGCAGTATTCTTGGCCTTATTATCACCTGGGGATACTATTCTTGGAATGTCTCTTTCTGCAGGAGGACATTTAACTCATGGAGCTGCTCCTAATCAGTCAGGAAAATATTTTAAATCACTACATTATGGTGTTAAGAAAGAAGATGGCAAAATAGACTATGAAGAAGTAAGAAAGATTGCATTAGAAAATAAACCTAAACTTATTATAGCAGGTGCATCAGCTTATTCATCAAAAATTAATTTTAAGTTATTTAGAGAAATAGCAGATGAAGTAAAGGCATATCTTTTAGTGGATATGGCACATTATTCAGGTTTAATTTCTAGTAAAGTTTATCCTGATCCTGTACCTTATGCTGACGTCTGCACGTCTACAACTCATAAAACTCTAAGAGGACCAAGGGGTGGTATAATAATTAGTAATAATGAAGAAATAGGTAAACTTATTGACAAAGCTGTTTTTCCTGGTTTACAGGGAGGTCCTTTAATGCATGTTATTGCTGCAAAGGCAGCAGCATTTAAAGAAGCTCTATCTAACGAATTTGTTAATTACAGTAAGCAAACACTTTTAAATGCTAAAGCAATTTGCAAAAGTTTAAAAGAAAATGACTTTGATATTATATCTGGCGACACTGATTGTCATATGCTACTTATAAATCTTAATAATAAAAATGTTACTGGTAAAATAGCAGAAAAAAGCCTTGATAATTCTGGTATTACTTGTAATAAAAATTCTGTGCCATTTGATGAAAAGTCTCCTTTTATCACATCAGGGATTAGAATTGGTACAGCAGCAGGTACTACTAGAGGGTTTAAAGAAAAGGAGTTTATTTATATAGGAAGTTTAATAAGTGATGTTATTTCTTCTTTGAATAAGGATGAAGCAACAATTACTAAAGTTTCTAAGATTGTTAGGGAAAAAGTTCAAGCCCTTTGTAATCAATATCCTTTGTACTAAATTATGAGTTTTTTATGAAATGTCCATTTTGCAATAACCCAGATACCCAAGTTAAAGACTCTCGACCAACCGAGGATGAAACTGCAATTAGAAGAAGGAGATTGTGTCCAGCATGCGGATCTAGATTTACTTCCTTCGAAAGAGTGCAACTTAGAGATTTAACAGTAATTAAAAAAGATGGGAAAAGGGCAGTTTTTAACAGAGATAAACTAGCTAATTCAATACTGACTGCCCTAAGAAAAAGAAAAGTTGACTCAGAAAGAGTTGAAAAGCTTATAAGTGGCATTGTCAGAAGATTAGAAAGTTCAGGAGAGGTAGATATTCCTTCTCATATGATAGGGCAATTGGTAATGGAATCATTATCAGAGATAGATCAAGTGGCTTATGTAAGGTTTGCTTCAGTGTATAAGAATTTCAGAGAGGTACAAGACTTTGAGAATTTTTTAGGTGAATTGAAAGATCATCAAAAATAAGAATTTATTATGGATATATTTTGGATAAATGCAGCATTTTTCCAAGCTAAACAAGTTTTAGGAAATACTGGAAAAAACCCTGCAGTAGGATGTATTATAATTAAAAATAATGAAATAGTTGGAGTAGGGTCAACTTCTTATAAAGGGAGACCTCACGCTGAAGAGAATGCTCTGGCTATGGCTGGAAAAAAATCAGTAGGTTCTACAATGTATCTATCTTTGGAACCTTGTAATTTAAAAAATAATATAAATTCATGTACCAAACAAATTATTAGGCATGGAATAAAAAAAGTAGTAATTGGCATGTTAGACCCTAATCCAAATACATTTAGAAGAGGATATACTGAATTAAAATCAAATCGCATTGAAGTTGTTTTTATAAAACTTCAGTTGGATAATTTTTTAATTAATTATTCACATTATTGTAGTTCTAATTTTAATAGACCTCTTATTTCATTAAAAATAGCTTCCTCATTAGATGGAAAGATAACACATGCGATGAATAAAAAAGAATGGATAACTTCTAAATTAGCAAGGGAACATGTTCAGCAAATAAGAAGCTTTCATAACTCCATATTAGTTGGTACAAATACTATGTTAATAGATAATCCAACTTTAAATACGAGAATTCAAGGATACAAAAAAAATAACTTTAGGATAATATTAGATAAAAATTTAAAAATAAATTTAAATAGTAATTTACTAAAAAATCTAAAAAAGAACCCACTTATTATATACACAAGCAATAAATACGATAAAAAAAAATATAAAGAATTAAAAAAATTAGGAATAGAAATAAAAATATTAGCTGTTGATAGTAAAAGCTTATTCAGTTTAGAAAAAATTTTACTCGACTTAAAAGAAAAAAATATTAATTCAGTTTTAATTGAAGGCGGAGCAAAAACTGCTTCTAGCTTTTTAAATAAAAACTATGTGGACGTAATGTATTTGTATAAGTCTAATTATTTTATAGGAAAAGGTGGATTAAATATGTTAGATGAAGTAAATACAATAAGTAAATTTGAACTGTACAATAAAGTCAGTATAGGTGAAGATCAATTAGAAGTTTGGATAAATAAAAATATTATAAAAAATAAAATATGTTTACAGGAATAGCAACAAATATTGGTGTAATTGATGATATAATTATTAAAAAAGAACCAGAATATATTATAAAGACTGATATGGACTTTTCTAAATTAAAATTGGGAAGTTCAATACTTTGTTCAGGAATTTGCCTTACGGTAGTAAAAAAAAGAAAAAATAAATTTGCTGTAAACATATCAGAGGAAACTTTAAAATCAACAACTGCAAGTAGTTGGACTATTGGAAAAAAAGTAAATTTAGAAAAGTCTCTTTGCATGGGAGATGAGTTAGGCGGACATATTGTGACTGGGCATGTAGATCAAACATCAAAATTAATAAAAAAAAAAATACTAGATAAATCTATTTCTTTAAACTTTTACTTGCCTTCAAAATTAAGAAAGTTTATTTGTAGAAAAGGTTCTATTGCAATAGATGGGATTTCTCTTACTATAAATGACGTTTTTAATAAAAACTTTTTTGTTAGTTTAATTCCACATACTGCAGACATAACTACTTTAGGAGAATTAAAAGAAAATAATAAAGTTAATATAGAAATAGATGTATTAGCAAGATATATAGATAACAATATAAACTTAAAAAGGTGACCTGTTTTGAATTTGTCAAGTATTGAAAAAATAGTAGAAGACGCAAGAAATGGAAAATTATTTGTTTTAGTTGATGATCAGGACAGAGAAAACGAAGGAGATCTAATTTTCCCAGCACAATTAGTAACTCCAGATATTATAAATTTTATGGCAAAACATGGTAGAGGTTTGATTTGTCTAGCGCTTTCAAAAAAAAGATCTGATTATTTAGAATTAAAGAGAATGGATAGAAGAAATGCTGAAAAATTTGATACAGCTTTTACTACATCTATTGAGGCTAAAGAAGGAATAACTACTGGAATTTCTGCTGCGGATAGAGCAAAAACTATTCAGACTGCTATAGATGACAGTAAAGGAAAAGATGATATCAGTACACCTGGACATATCTTTCCTCTTGTTGCCAGAGATGGAGGTGTTTTGACTAGAGCTGGACACACTGAAGCAGCAGTTGATATAGCACGATTAGCCGGGCTTAAACCTGCTGCCGTAATATGCGAAATAATGAATGATGATGGAAGCATGGCAAGATTAGATGAATTAATTAAGTTTTGCAAGGAGCACAATATTAATATTGCATCTATCGAAGAACTTATAAGATGGCGAGTAAGGAATGATCCTATAGTAAAAAAAAAATATAGTGATCAGTTAAATTCAAAGATAGCAGGTAAATTTGATTTTTTTTGCTACTCTAATATTATTGATGGAACTGAACACTTTGCTTTAGTAAAGGGCAGTATAAAAGAAACCAACAACACACTAGTTAGAGTACAGAAGCTAAACTATATATCAGACTTATTTAAAGGTAATTTAAAAAGTAAAGAGAGTATTAATGAAACTTCCATAGAAAAAATAATGTTAGAGATGGAAAAAAATATGAATGGAGTATTAGTAATTATAAAAGATAACAAGAATTTATTTAGCTGGGAAAAAGTAGAAAATAAAAATGATTATTCTCAAAATCAAGAGTTTAGAGAATACGGAGTAGGTGCCCAAATTTTAAGAGATTTAGGCGTAAGAAACATGATACTATTAACAAATTCGAAAAAGGCAATAATAGGCTTAGAAGGATTTGATTTAAAAATAGTAGGGCATAAGGAAATAAAATATGAATAAAAAAAAAAATATACTAATTGTAGGAAGTGATTACTACCAAGAGATATATGATAATTTAGTTGATGAGGCTAGAGGAGTAGTTGAAGAAAGTGGTTTTGAATGCAATTTAGAGACAGTTACTGGTGTATTTGAAATTCCTTCTATTATTACTTTTTGTAAATATAAATTTGATGGATATATAGCTTTAGGATGTGTAATAAGAGGTGAAACAACTCACTACGATTATGTATGCAACGAGAGTGCGAGAGCGCTTATGAATATATCACTTGAAGGATTTGCGATAGGATATGGAATACTGACAGTAGAAAATTATAATCAAGCCTTAATTAGGTCAAAGACAGTAGCTAATAAAGAAATAGGCAAGGGTAAAGTAGCAGCACTGGCATGTATTAATCAAATAAAACTAAAAGTGAAATATACTGATGGAAGCTAGAAAAAATTCTAGGAAAATAGCAGTGCAAGCTGTTTTTCAGTTTTTTTTTTCTAATGATGAAATTTCTAAAATATTAGAAGAGTTTTGCAGGTATAGAATTAAAGAACAACAAAACTATGAAAAAAAATATGATATCACTTTTTTAAAAGAAATTGTAGAGGGTGTATTTAAAAACAAAAAAGAAATAACAAAGTTAATAGAAGAACATTCTTCGAAGGATTGGCCTATTCAAAGATTAGATCCTACAATGCATGCTATAATCAGTTTGGCAATATATGAATTTAGTTTTTGTAAAAAAACACCATTCAAGGTAATTATCAATGAATATGTATCTATTGCTAGAATGTATTTAGATAATAATAATACTGGATTTGTTAATGGAATTTTGGACTCTTTAGCAAAAAAAATAAGAAATAATAATGAATGAAAAAGAAATATTAAGTAAATATATAAAACCTTTATCATATAACTTTGAAGACTCTCTGGGATTAAATGATGATGCTGCGATGCTAAAGAATTTTAAAGATAAAAATTTTGTAGTAAGTACAGATAATTTTATTTATGGAGTACATTGCCCTAAATCTTTAGACATAAAATATGCAATTATAAGAGCAATATTGGTAGCAGTTAGTGATTTATCGGCCATGGCGTCTAATCCTTATTGTATATTTCTATCTTTAACAATTCCAAAAAATGTAGACAAAACCTTTTTAACTAAAATGAAAAAAGGGATTTCCAAAGCTTTAGCTTTAACTAATACTCATTTAGCAGGAGGTGATATTTGTTCAAGTAGAGGTTCTATATCCATGTCAGTAACAGTTATAGGCACAGCAAATAAAGGGAAGATCCTTAAAAGAAATGGAGCATCAGGCGGAGAGTTATTGTGTGTAACAGGAAACATAGGAGATGCAAAAATTGGTTTAGATTTAATATTACAAAAAAAGGTATCAGCTGAAAAATTTCTTAAAAACTATTTTATAAGAAAGTTTATTTTACCTGAAATTAGATATAAGTTTTCAAATAACATTCTTGATTATGCTACATCCTGCATTGATTTATCTGATGGGCTTCTTACTGATGTATATAATTTAGCAAAAAATTCACTGTGTGGTTTAACTATCTTTTATGAAAAAATACCTTTTTCAAAAGAGGCTAAAAAAATGCTTAAAAATAATTTATATACTAAAAAGATTTTATACAATTCAGGTGATGACTACGAATTAGCATTTTCTGTTAAAGAAGATAATTTAAAGATTGTTAAAAAAATAGCAAAAAGATTAAAAGTAAAATTTAGTGTTATAGGTAAATTTGAGATAGAAAAAGAAATTAATATAGATATGAAAATTAATAACACCGGTTATTCTCATTTTTAGAAAAAAATTTAATTAGAGTATTGCAATAAGTTTGATCATCTGGCATTGTACAAAAAAATAATAATCATAAGGTGAGAAGATGGAACAAATTTTTATATTTTCATGTTTAGCAGGAATAATAGCTATATTGTATGGATTTATTACTGCAAGAAAAATCATAAATATGCCTGCTGGAACAACTAAAATGCAAGAAATATCAAACGCTATTCAAGTAGGTGCTTCTGCATATTTGAAAAGGCAATATTTTACGATTGCAATAGTTGGTGCTTGTATATTTATTATAATAGGTTTTTTCCTGGATATATATGTAGCAATTGGTTTTCTTATTGGAGCCATATTATCAGGTGTGGCAGGATTTATAGGTATGCATATTTCTGTTAGGGCAAATGTAAGAACTACAGAAGCGGCAAAAAAAGGACTTAACGAAGGTTTAGGAGTGGCATTTAAATCAGGAGCTGTTACAGGCATGTTAGTAGCAGGTCTCGCCTTATTATCAATTTGTTTGACCTATTATTTCTTAATTAGTATAGGCGCAGAAGGAAGAGAACTAATTGATCCGTTAGTAGCATTAGGTTTTGGTGCTTCATTAATTTCTATATTTGCTAGATTGGGAGGAGGAATATTTACTAAAGGAGCGGATGTAGGCGCTGATTTAGTGGGTAAAGTTGAAGCAGGAATTCCAGAGGATGATCCAAGAAACCCTGCAGTTATTGCCGATAATGTGGGAGATAATGTAGGGGATTGTGCGGGTATGGCAGCAGATTTATTTGAAACGTATGCTGTAACGGTTGTGGCTACCATGGTTCTAGCTTCAATATTTTTTACTGGAAGTTTTGAAACTATGCTTATGAACCTTCCTTTAGCCATAGGTGGGATATGCATAATTTCTTCAATAATTGGAACCTTTTTTGTAAAGCTATCAAAGAATGGAACAGTTATGGGAGCGCTTTATAAAGGTTTTATTGTTTCAGCTATTTTATCGATAATAGGAATTTATTTAATTATTGATTATTTTATGGGAATGAATACATATTTTGTGTATTCAAGTGGCAGTTTTAACTCAATTGATCTATTTTACTGTTCTTTAGTAGGTCTCGCTGTAACTGCACTATTTATTTGGGTAACTGAATATTATACTTCAACAAATTATAGGCCAGTAAAATCAGTAGCAAAGGCATCTGAAACAGGCCATGCGACAAATGTAATTCAAGGGCTAGCAATTTCTATGGAGTCAACCGCTGTACCGGCCTTAATTATATGTGTTGCAATTATTATTTCAAACAGTCTGGCTGGACTTTTTGGTATAGCTATATCTGTTACTAGTATGCTTGCTCTTGCAGGAATGGTTGTGGCCTTAGATGCTTATGGTCCAGTAACAGATAACGCAGGAGGTATAGCGGAAATGGCTGATCTACCAGATAGTGTTAGAAAGACTACTGATAATTTAGACGCGGTCGGTAATACTACAAAGGCGGTTACTAAAGGCTATGCAATAGGATCTGCAGGACTAGGAGCACTTGTACTTTTTGGAGCTTATAGAGAAGATCTAGATTACTTTATAAGTAATTCAGAGAGTTATCCTTATTTTGCAGGTTTAGATATTAGTTTTTCCTTAGATAATCCTTTTGTTATAATAGGGCTTATATTTGGAGGATTACTACCATTTTTGTTTGGTGCTATGTCAATGACAGCTGTAGGCAGGGCTGCTTCTTCAGTGGTACTAGAAGTTAGAAAACAGTTTTCCGAGAATAAAGGTATAATGACTGGAAAAACTAAACCAAATTATGAAAGAACGGTTGATTTATTAACTAAATCTGCAATTAAGGAGATGATTGTTCCTTCTTTACTTCCAGTTCTTGCTCCAATAATATTTTATTTTGTAATAGAATTAGTTGCTAGTAGGGAAGATGCATTTATATCTTTAGGTGCAATGCTTTTAGGGGTAATAGTAACAGGTTTATACGTTGCAATTAGCATGACTTCAGGCGGAGGAGCCTGGGATAATGCAAAAAAATATATAGAAGACGGAAATCACGGAGGAAAGGGTTCAGATGCTCATAAAGCTGCTGTTACTGGAGATACAGTGGGAGATCCTTATAAAGATACTTCTGGTCCAGCCGTAAATCCAATGATTAAAATTACTAATATAGTGGCTCTGTTATTATTAGCATTTTTATCTCATTAACATATTAAATTATTCTTCTAGCCTTCTTATAAAAGAAGAGAAAAACTCTTGAATTAGATTTTGTTCTTCAGTAAGGCTAGATGAAGTTTTGAGATTGCTTATGTTAATTTCAATAGAATCATTTTCATCTAGTATTTTATATTTTTTTACTATTTGATTTTTATCAAAGGTAACTGCTAAAACTCTATTTTCTATGTTTTTGATCGCAAAGTATGCTTTTTCTGATTGTACAAAGGAAATATAATACCATACATTGTCTGAAAATGTTGAGGTGGTAGTTGGTTGCCCAAATATTTCAACTATTTCCGATTTATTTAGTCTTGTTTGCTTAATAAGTTTTATTTTTTTAGCATCAAAAAAGTTTCCATGTTTGCTTATTCTTGGTTGGCAAGAAGACAAAATTAAAATTAATATTAGATTTATTATAAGAAAACTAGATTTTTTTAAAAATATCATATATTTAGTTTACATAAATATTTAATAAATAATAATGTTTTTGAGGAAAAAAAAATAGAAGAATTGCTGATTTTGGAGCAATTATATACAACAAAATAGTTAAACAATCTAGATCTATAGGTTTTTATAAAACTCTAGGAGTTCCTGATACTTTAGATGGAAGGTTTGAATTAATAGTGCTACATTTTTTTATGATAGATTACGTAATTGATAAAAATATAAATAAAAATAAAGAAATATATGAAGCAATACTTGATATTATGTATAAAGACTTTGATATGAGTTTAAGAGAAATGGGAGTTGGAGATTTATCAGTGGGGAAAAAAATATATCAGATGACAGAAGCATTTTCTGGAAGAATAGTAGTTTATAGAGGGCTAAATTTAAAAAAAGTGAATGAGAAAGCAAAACAAGCACTTAAAAGAAATTTGTATGGAACAATAAGAGATATAGATACAAATAATATAGAAATTGTATTAAAGTACGTTATAGACTCAATAAAAAACATACATAATATTAATTTATGCGATATAAAAGAAAATAGTTCTATATTTCTTGATTTAAATCGTTATATTGTTTATAAGAAAAGGAATTAATATGGCAGTACCTAAGAAAAAAATTTCTAAATCTAGGAGAGGTAATAGAAGATCTCATGATGCAATAAGTCTAAATACTATTATCGAATGTGAAAATTGTGGAGCAGAAAAACTGCCTCATCATATATGTCCTAGTTGTGGCTTTTACAATAAAAAAAATGTAATTTCACTGAATAAGAGTTTAGACAACAATAAAGAGTAGTCTAAATGAAGACTAATATAAATATAGCTATTGATGTAATGGGTAGTGATAATGGTCCAGAAGCTGTTATTTCAGGTGCTTCTATTAGTAAAACCAGGTTTCCTAATATAAAATATACTTTTTTTGGTAAAGAAGATATCATTAATAAATATCTTAAAAAACACAAAAATTTGTCTGATTGTGTTAATTTAATTCATACAGAAGAACTTGTTTTGCCAGAAGATAAGCCATCGTTAGCCCTTAGAAAAAGAAATGATAGTAGTATGGGTGTATCGTTAAAATATTTAAGTGAAAAAAAAGTAGATGCAGTTGTTTCAGCTGGTAATACAGGTGCTTTAATGGCTATGTCTAAACTTCAATTAAGAATGTTGGATGGGATTCTAAGACCTGCAATAGCTGCTTCTTTTCCTCATCAGAAAGGAGAATTTGTTTTACTAGATTTAGGAGCAAACACTGAATGTAATACGGAAAACCTTATGCAATTTGCAATTATGGGATCTGAATTTGCCAAGATTGTATTAGGTAAAGACAACCCTAAAATTGCTATACTTAATATTGGTACAGAACCAGACAAAGGAAAGTCTTATATAAGCGAAACGGGTAAAGCACTAGAAAATAGTTTTCTTTCAAGAAATTATATAGGATATATTGAAGGTAGTGATATGACAAAAGGAATAGCTGATGTAGTAATAAGTGATGGATTTTCTGGTAATATCGCACTAAAAACAGCCGAAGGAGTAGCTGTATTATGTAGCACCTACATAAAGAAAATTTTTGAAAACTCCCTAGTAGGTAAAATTTCATATCTTTTACTATCTAAAAAATTAAGTACCTTAAAAGAAAAACTTGATCCAAGAAAAAGAAATGGTGCATTATTTTTAGGATTAAATGGAATTGTAGTAAAAAGTCATGGAGGAGCAGATGCTTTTGGTTTTGCCTCTGCTATAGATATTGCCTATGAGTTTGCATTTGAAGAAGTAGCTAAAAAAATTATTGATAATATTTCTAAGGTAAAGTTATGAAGAAAACCTTAACTAAAAGAATTCTAGCAAGTAGAATAAATACAAAATTAGGCTACTCGAAGGAAGAGTCTAAAGAGTTTATAGATGTATTTTTTGACTCAATAAAAAATAATTTGTTAAAGGAAAAACAAATAAAAATTTCTAAGTTAGGTACCTTTAATCTTATTAGAAAAAAACAAAGAATAGGTCGTAATCCAAAAACTGGCGAGGAAGCAATCATTTCAGAAAGAAATGTAGTTAGTTTTAGATTCTCTAGATTAATTAAGGAAATAATTAATAAAAAACAATGAAAAATGTAAAAGCATATAGAACTATAGGAGAAATATCTGAATTGTTTAAAATTCAACCTCATATATTAAGATTTTGGGAAAAAAGTTTTAATCAAATTAAACCTATTAAACGTAAAGGTGGAAGAAGATTATATTCAGAGGAAGATATAAAAATTATAAGAACTATAAAAAAACTAATTAATGAAGAGGGCTATACAGTAAAAGGAGTAAAAAAATATTTATCAAAAAATAAATTAGACAAAATTAAAAATGATGGTGTAATTAAAATATCCGAAGATTTAGATATAAAATTAAATCAAATTAATGAATACTTAATAAAGGCAAGAAATGTATTAAAATAGGAATGAAATCAAATTCAAAATATAGAATCCTTAGTATTTTTATTTCTTTATTGTTGATTGTTTTTGTTTTTTTTTCCTACCAAGGAAAAAAAACTAAAACCTTTAAACTAGATAGTTCAATAGATAAATTTAAACTTTTAACTCATACTGGACAAAAATTTAATAGCCAATTATTTTCTAAATCACCTTCGCTTTTATTTTTTGGATTCACCAACTGCCCAGATATATGCCCCATGACTTTAGATACTATTTCAAACTTAATTGAAAAATTAGATACTAATGCTAATAGACTAAACTATTATTTTATTACTGTTGATCCAGAAAAGGATAATATAGAGACTTTAAATGATTATCTTGAAAATTTTAATAAAAAAATTATTGGAGTAACTGGTAGTGTTTCGGATATGCAAAATTTTTTAACACATATGTATATATATAGTAAAAAAATATACTTAGATAATGACATATATACAGTTGACCATAGTTCACAAATTTTTATTTTTGATATTAATGGTAATTTTTTTGGAACAATATCTTCAGGTGAAAATGATGAAACAATTTTTGGTAAAATAAATAAAGTTATTTCGGTGCGTAGCGCAGCCTGGTAGCGCACTAGTCTGGGGGACTAGGGGTCGTAGGTTCAAATCCTGCCGCACCGACCAACCTATTTAAAAGGCTTACAAATATGAAACATAATGATCTAAACAAAGAGGCTCTTTCTGTAATTAATGATATTGAAGAAGCTGAACGTCTAGGGAGAAGAATCCCTCTTCATAAAATGAATGTTCTAGAAGCACGAAAGTCATTTTATGAGATGAGAAACGCTTTATCGCCAAACCCACCTGAAGTAGAGGCATTCTTTGATTTTAAAATTCCAGTTACTAACGGATTAATTAAGGCTAGATACTATAGAGGAAAAAATAAAGATAGAAGTAATATTTTACCAGTTACTATTTTTTTTCATGGAGGAGGGTGGGTTATAGGTGACCTAGATACTCATGATGTAGTTTGTAGACAAATATCAAATGCAGGTAACTTTGATGTAGTTTCAGTAAATTATCGTAAAGCTCCAGAATATAAATTTCCTTTTGCTATAAATGACTCTATTGAGGCAATAAATTTTGTAGTTAAAAACAGTATAAATTTGCCTATTGACACAAATAAAATAGCATTATGTGGAGATAGTGCAGGAGGAAATATAGCTACAGTATGTTGTATTAATGCAAAAATAAATTGTTTCCCTAAAATTAATTTCCAAGCTTTAATTTATCCTTCCACTCACCTAGGATCAAATTATAATTCTAGAAAAAAATATGACGGCCTTATCTTATCTGATCCTCTTATGAAATGGTTTGAAAGCAAATATTTAGAAAAAGAAAAAATTAATGACTGGCGAGTAGCGCCAATTCTTTTCAAGGATCTTTCTAACCTTGCTCCTTCTTTAATAATTGTTGCAGGGTGTGACCCATTAAAAGACGAAGGTATAGCTTATGGAGAAGCACTAAAGAAAGCAGGAAATATTACAGAAACAAAAATATTTCATGGTCAAATACATGGTTTTTTGACTATGGGAGCTAGAATTAATGATGCAAATAAACTTATTAAGTTAGTATGTAAGAAAATAGATGAGTCTTTTTATAGTAATTTTTAAAATTATCTAAGAGACTATTTTATTTCTTTAAATTTCTTTCAAACAAATCTAATAGTTTTATCCAATGTTTATTGGCTGCACCTTTGTCATAGGTGTTTCTATTAGGAAAAGCAAACCCATGATTAGTTCCTTTATAAATATCTATAATTACTTTATTATTAATTTTACTAAAATAATCTTTTATTTTTTTTAAAACCTCACTAGGAACCCATACGTCCTTTTCAGCAAATGCTAAGTAAACTTCACCTTTTATTTTATTAGCAATTAAATGAGGAGAGTCCATTTTATCTGTAAATATATCCACTCCGTAAAAAGAAGCAATAGCAGAGATTTTATTTGCATATGCTGCGCCACAAGATACTACAAATCTCCCACTCATACAATAACCTACAATACCAATTTTTTTATTATTAAGATTATTTGATATGTATTCTAAAATATATTTAGTATCATTTATAATCATTGAATTAGTAGTATTATTCATTGTGGCAATCATTTTATCTAATTCTTTTTTAGAACTTTTGTATGTATTTTGATTAAAAGGGTAATGATTCTCTGTTCCAACTCTATAAAATAAATTTGGTAATATTACGTGATAACCTTTTTTAGAAATTGTTCTACACATCTGTCTAAGTTCTTCTCTAATTGCCGGGGCATCCATATAGAATATAATTGGTGGAACACTATTATTACCATTTAAAAAAATTTTACAATCTAAATTGCCATCTTCTGTTTTTATTATTATATTTTTCTCATGCATAATAAAATTTTATATCAAAAATTCATTTTTTTTGTAATGTTATTTTTTAAAATAGTTTTTTTTACAAAAGACATTATTGCTGAAGAATGTCAAAATTTTAAAGATAAGGTGGATGAAGCAAAAGAATACTTTCCTTTGCATGATGAAATAGAGTTAAATTACTCTTTAAGAAATTCGTTTATAAGGAATTATAATAAATTTTCAAAGGATGATGACTTTCTAGAAGCTGATAAAGTAATCTTATTAACTTTATTAGATAGAAATGAGTGGTATGTTTTTGCTGCTATGGAGAGTTGTTTAGTTTTTTGGATAAACCTAGAGCCTGATAGATTTATAGAGCTAATAGATGGGGGATCATTAGGAAAAGATCAAGGTCTATGGAGAAAGGACTAGCTCATTTAATTGCCATATCTAGATCATTTATAATATCTTCTACATTTTCTATTCCAATAGAAAGTCTTACAACATCAGGATCTGCTCCTGCTTTTACTTTTTCTTTATCTGAGAGTTGACTATGAGTGGTAGATGCAGGATGAATAATTAAACTTCTTGTGTCTCCAACATTAGCAACATGGGATAATAATTTTACATTCTCAACTAGAGATATACAGGCTTTATAGCCTTTTTTGAGTTTAATTGTGAATATAGCCCCACAGCCATTTGGAAAATACTTTTTTCCTAGCTTATAATATTTGTTACTTTTTAGTCCTGCATAAGAAACATTACTTACTTTAGGGTTTTGGTTAAGATATTGAGCAACTTTTAATGCATTTTTAGTATGCTGTTGCATTCTCAAGCTCAATGTTTCTACCCCATTAAGAATATAAAAAGCATTTTGCGGAGATAACGTACAACCCAAATCTCTCAAAGTATCAGCTTTTACTTTCATGGCAAAACCAAAGTCACCAAATGTTTCTGCAAATTTAATATTATTATATGAAGCATCAGGTTCACTAAGACTAGGATACTTGTTGTCTTTTAAGAAATTAAAGTTACCACAATCAACAACTATTCCCCCCATACTTGTTCCATTTCCACAAATGAACTTTGTTAAAGAGTGTGTAATTATGTTAGCGCCCCAATCTTTTGGGTTGTGAAGAAAAGGAGTGGCTAAGGTGTTGTCTACAATGAGAGGAATGTGATATTTTTTTGCTATATGAGCTACTGCCTCTATATCAACAATTGCTCCATCGGGATTAGATAATGTTTCAATAAATATTAATTTAGTATTTTTTCTTATAGCATTCTCAAACTCTTTAATATTATCTGGGTTTACAAAAGTGCATTCCCAACCATAATTCTTAAAGGTTTTAGTGAATTGATTAATTGAGCCACCATATAGCTTGTTAGAAGCAATAAAGTGGTCATTCTTAGTTAAAAGAGCAGTAAATGCAAGTTGTTGAGCAGCATGTCCTGAAGAACAAGCTACTGCTGCAGTGCTTTTTTCTAAATTAGAAATTCTTTCTTCTAATACAGAAACAGTTGGATTAGTAAGTCTAGAGTAAATGAAACCAAAGTCCTGAAGTCTAAATAATCTCTCTGCATGCTCAGTATTCTCAAAAACATATGAAGTAGTTTGAAATATAGGTGTGTTTCTAGCTCCAGTTACATATTCAGGTGCTGCTCCTGAATGGATAGCTCTTGTAGAAAATCCTAAAGAAAATTTTTTTTTCATTTTTTCAATAATATTTTTTTATTTGAAATTACTTTTGAATTAATTCCTGCCCATCCTAGTTCACCTGACAGTCTAGCAAATTCAATCTTTGGACATCTATTCATAATAAAGTTTATGCCTTTCTTTTTAGCTTTTTTTTCACCATCTTTGTCATATAAACCTAATTGTAACCAGATAGTTTTAGGGTTTATATTAAGTGCTTCATTTACTAAACTTTTAATATTATCTTGACTTACGAAAAGATCTATCATGTCTGGCGTTTCATCTAAGTCATATAAATAATTATACACTTTTTCACCCAGAATTCTTTTTTTTTTTGTAATAGGATTAACAGGAATAATTTTATAACCCTTATTTTGTAAATACTTAGCGGCAAAGAAGCTAGGCCTATTCTCTTTTTCACTTAATCCTACTATAGCTATGGTATCTGTGTTTACCAGAATATCCTTTAAAAAATTATCTTCATAAAATATTTTATTAACTTTCAAATTATTTATTCCATTTTGGTTTTCTTTTTTCTATAAATGCGTTAATTCCTTCTTTAGCATCTTTAAAACTCATATTTTTAGTCATAATTTTTGAAGTATATTCATAAGCTTTTTCAATATCCATTTCAAGTTGTCTATAAAATGCTTCTTTTCCAATTAGGATTGATTGGTGAGATTTGAGTGTAAGTTTTTTTGCAATTTTAAAAACTTCTGTGTTCAGTCTTTTTTTAGGAACATGTTTGTTAATTAAACCAATTGACTCTGCTTTACTTGCAGTAATCTGATCTCCTGATAATAGCATGTACATCATATCTTTTGGTAAAATTTTTCTAGAAATTGCTACCATTGGGGTAGAACAAAATAATCCAATATTTACACCGGGCGTTTGAAAGGATGAAG
>MDSW01094069.1_pt1 | contig 62790 bp, 59 predicted proteins | sample 811171 | NCBI WGS metagenome assembly MDSW01 (sample SAMN05326641, study PRJNA326480) | marine metagenome | isolation source: seawater | place: Atlantic Ocean: North West | collected 2012
GCTGGTGATCTGTGGCGGGCTGAACGAGGGAAGCTGGCCCGAAGCGCCCGCGCCCGATCCGTGGTTCAGCCGTCAAATGCGGCTGGAATCGGGTCTATTACTGCCCGAACGGCAGGTCGGCCTCTCGGCGCATGACTTCCAGCAGGCGGTTGCCGGGCCGCAGGTGATCCTGTCGCGCTGTGCGCGCGATGCGGAGGCGCAGACGATCCCGTCGCGCTGGCTCAATCGTCTCTTGAACCTCGTGGATGGCCTTCCCGATCAAGGCGGCACCGAGGCGTTGGCCGAGATGCGCGGGCGCGGCAAGCGCTGGCTCGATCTGGCAGACGCGCTCGAGACGCCGCGGATCACGCTTGAGCCCGCCAAACGCCCGTCGCCGCGCCCGCCTGTCAATGTGCGCCCGCGCGAATTGCCGGTCACCGCGATCGAGACCCTGATCCGCGACCCCTATGATATCTACGCGAAGCGCATTCTGAAGCTGCGCGCTCTCGATCCGCTGCGCCCCGAACCCGACGCTTTGCTGCGCGGTCAGGTGCTGCACCAGATCGTCGAAACCTTCGTGAAGACCTATGACGAGACCGCGACCATCGAAGCGGCGCAGGCGCGTCTGATGGAGATCGCAGAGGAGGTGATGCTCCGGGAAATTCCTTGGCCCAGTGCGCAGCGTATCTGGCTCGCGCGGGTTCGGGGGATCGCCGAGACATTTTGCCGGGCCGAGGCCGAGCGTCGCGCGCAGGGCGCGCCCATGGTGGTAGAGAAAAAAGGCTCTGTTTCACTGCAAAACCCGATTTTCACGCTGACTGCGAAGCCCGACCGGATCGACATTCTCGAAGACGGGCGCGCTTGGATCTACGATTACAAAACTGGCACGCCGCCTTCCGAACGGGAGGTGATGGCCTTCAACAAACAGATGCTTCTGGAGGCCGCGATGGTCGGGCGCGGGGCCTTCGAGGCGATCGGGCCGCGCGAGGTCGCGGGCATGTCCTATGTGCGGCTCGGCGGCGACGGCGCCACCACGCAGATCAAGGGTAAATCCGGTGATCGCAGCGAGACGCCCGAGGAGAGTTGGGAGAAATTCCGCAAGCTGATCGCGCGCTATTTCGAGCCGACGCAGGGCTTCACCGCGCGGCGCGCCCCGCAAAAAGCGCGCGCCCGGACGGATTACGATCAGGTCTCGCGCTTCGGGGAATGGGATGTCACCGATGAAGCCGAGGGGGAGGACGTGTCATGACCCATCCGGCCAGCCTCAGACAGCATCAGGCCTCGCAACCGGACAGCTCGGTCTGGCTCGCCGCGAATGCGGGGTCGGGCAAGACCAAGGTGCTGACCGACCGCGTCGCGCGCATGCTTTTGGCCGGAACAGAGCCTCAACGCATCTTGTGCCTGACCTACACCAAGGCCGCCGCGGCGGAGATGCAGAACCGACTGCTTGGGCTGCTGGGCGGCTGGGCGATGATGGACGAGGCGAAGCTGTGCGAGAAGCTAAGGGCGCTGGGTGCCGATGAGGCGCTCTCTGCCGAGGATCTGGCGAAAGCGCGGCGGCTGTTCGCCAAGGCGATCGAGACGCCGGGCGGGCTGAAGATCCAGACGATCCACGCCTTCTGCGCGGGATTGCTGCGCCGCTTCCCGCTTGAGGCGAAAGTCTCGCCGGGCTTTTCCGAGATGGACGACCGCGCCGGCGAATTGATGCGCGAGGATATCCTCGAGGAGATCGCGACGGGCCCGGATTGCGACCGGCTCGATGCGTTGCTCGGCGTCTATTCCGGTGAAGATCTGACATCACTCGCAGCCGATATAAGCCGGAATAGGGTCGGTTTTGCAGGCGATCTGGGCTTGCCCGATCTGCTGGAAGCCTATGATCTGCCGCGGGACATGACCGAAGAGGCGCTGCTGTCTGAGGTCTTCGACGACGGCGATCTGAAGATGATCCGCGAGGTCGCGCCTGCGTTCCTCGCGAGTTCCAAGAACGACCAGCGCGTCGGCGCAGGGTTGGCGGCGGCGCGTGACCGCGATCTCGCCTCGGTGCAGGCTCTGGAAGACGTGCTTTGCGTCAAGAAACCGAAAGACGGCCCGCCCTATCAGCCCAAGCTCGACAAGGTCGCCACCAAGGCGCTCGCCAAATCGCTGGGCGACGGCACGATGGCGGCGCTGTCCGATCTGTCCGAGCGCGTCTCCGAGAACCGTCCCCGCCGCCTCGCCTTCGTCGCGGCCAAGCGCGCCCATGCGTTGCACCGGTTCGCGCAGGTCTTCCTGCCGCGGCTCGACGCCTATAAAGCCGCGCGCGGCTGGCTCGATTTCGACGATCTGATCGACCGCGCGGCGGCGCTCCTGGATGAGCCATCGGTGGCGCAATGGGTGCTGTTCCGCCTCGATGGCGGGATCGACCATATCCTCGTCGATGAGGCGCAGGATACCAGCCCCCGGCAATGGCGGGTGATCGAGCGGATCGCCGAGGAATTTACCTCTGGCGAAGGCGCGCATAAGGGCGAACGCACGCTGTTCGTGGTGGGCGACCGCAAGCAGTCGATCTATTCCTTCCAAGGGGCCGACCTTCAGCAATTCGAGGAAATGCGGGCCCATTTCGCCCGAAAATTCGCGGATATCGGTCGCGCGCTCTCTCCGCTGGAGCTGGAACATTCCTTCCGATCGTCCGCCGCCGTGCTGCGGTCCGTGGACCTCGCTTTTGCACGCGGGGCCGAGCAGGGCCTGGGCGGCGCTCCCTCGCATATCGCCTTCCACGAGGCGCTTCCGGGCCGCGTCGATCTGTGGCCCGCGATCGAGTCGGTGAAGACGGAGGACGAGGACGATTGGGAAAGCCCGGTCGATCTGACGAGCGCGGAATCGGCGATTTCTCAACTATCGCGCATGATTGCCGCCGAGATTTCCGCGATGATCGCGCAAGGCGTGCAAATCCCCGATCACGAGGCGCCCGGCGGCGCGCGCCCCGTGCATGAGGGCGATTTCCTGATCCTCGTGCGGCGTCGCTCGGAGCTGTTTTCCGAGATCATTCGCGCCTGCAAATCGATCGGGCTGGCGGTCGCGGGGGCGGATCGCCTGAAGCTAGGCGCGGAGCTTGCGGTGCGCGACATCCGCTCGCTGCTGAGCTTCCTCGCGACGCCCGAGGACGATCTGTCGCTGGCGGAGGCGTTGCGCTCGCCGCTTCTGAACTGGTCCGAGCAGGAGCTCTATCAGCTCGCGCAGCCCCGGAAGGGCTATCTCTGGGAGGCGCTCCGCCGTGGCGAGATGCGGCCCGATACGCAGGAGATGCTGAAAGATCTGCGCGACAATTCCGATTTCCTGCGGCCCTTCGAGCTGATCGAACGCCTGCTGACCCGGCATGGCGGGCGCGAGCGGCTTCTGGCGCGGCTTGGCCCCGAGGCGGAGGACGGGATCGACGAGTTGATCTCGCAGGCGCTGGCGTTCGAGCGTAACGAAGTGCCCAGCCTGACCGGGTTCCTCGGCTGGCTCGATGCGGATGACGTGCAGGTGAAGCGGCAGCTGGACGGGGCAGGGCGCGCGATCCGGGTGATGACGGTCCACGGCTCGAAAGGGTTGGAAGCGCCGATCGTCATCCTGCCCGATACGGCGAAGAAAAAAGAGCCTAACCCACCTAAAATCCTGCGTTTGGACAATGGCGTCGCGGGGCTGCGGCAACCCGCGCCGGACGCGCCGGAGGCCCAGCTTTCGGCTGCGGGTAAGGAGACGACCGCCCGGACGGAAGAGGCACAACGGCTTCTCTACGTTGCGATGACGCGGGCGGAGAAATGGCTGATCGTGGCCGCAGCGGGCGAGGTCGGCGAGGGCGACGAGACCTGGTATAGCCGAATGAAATCGGGCCTCGAAGCTGCCGGGACCGAGGACGTCACGGGGCTTTCCAAGCCATTGCAGGAATTGGGCGAGTTTCCGCGCCACGCGACCGGCGCATGGCCGGAAAACGCGCGCGCCCCTGCGGTCGCAGAGGAGGTCACGCGACTGGATCTGCCCGCGTGGAGCCTCACGCCCGCAGCGGCCGTCGAGCCGCCGCCGCGTCCGCTTTCGCCCTCCGATTTGGGCGGTGCGAAGGCTCTGTTCGGTGATGGCGAGATGATGGACGAAGACGAGGCGCTGCGTCACGGGCGAAACCTGCACCGGCTTCTCGAACATCTGCCGGAACGGCCGCGCGACCAGTGGGAAGATCTTGCCGAACTGTTGCTGTCCGAGGGCGAGGATGCGCTGCTTCCGGGTGAAATAGAGCCTGTTTTGGCCGAAGCGATCCGCGTTCTCGAAGCGCCGGGCATGGCGGCGTGGCTGGGCCCGGATTGTCTGGCGGAGGTCGAACTCACCGCCGCGCTGGAGGAATTCGGCGGCCAGCGGATTCACGGCTTCATCGACCGTCTGCGGATCGATGCCGAAGGCGTTCACATTCTCGATTACAAATCCAACCGCACTGTCCCTACGTCGCCCGATCAGGTGCCCGAGGGGATCGTGCGACAGATGGCCGCCTATCGCGCGGCATTGCGGCAGATTCACCCCGAACGCACCATCACCTGCGCGATACTGTGGACACAGGACGGAACGATCATGCCGCTCGCAGATGCACAGCTAGACGGGAGCTTGCGCACGCCCACTGTATCTTGACGCCGACGGGGGCGGAACTTACCTTCCTTGCCGACCCAATATTCAGGAGGCTGACATGGCTACCGTTGCTGTTACCGACGCCACTTTCGACGAAGAAGTGCGCAAGTCCGACGTTCCCGTCGTGGTGGATTTCTGGGCTGAATGGTGCGGCCCCTGCCGCATGATCGGCCCGTCGCTCGAAGAGATTGCCCAGGAAATGTCGGGCAAGATCAAGGTCGTGAAAGTGAACGTCGACGAGAACCCCGACAGCCCGGCGACGCTGGGCGTGCGCGGCATCCCCGCCCTGTTCCTGTTCAAGGATGGCGAGGTCGTCTCGAACAAGATCGGCGCAGCCCCGAAAGCGGCGCTGCAAAGCTGGATCAACGAATCGATCTGATCTGCGGATCAGGTTTGACGGAAAAGGGCGCCCTCGGGCGCCTTTTTTCATATCGGCCAGCCGAAATGGCGCAGCCGCGCGCGCAGGCGGTCTTCGAATTCGGGGCGGCCTGCGTTGAGCGATTGCAGCTGCAGGAACCAGTAGAGGTAACGGGCGACCGGCGGCGTCTCGCGCAGTTTGGCGAAAGCGGCCTCGATCCCGTCGCGCGGCACCAATCCCGCGATGTGGTGGAAATCCGACAGGCCGAACAGGATCGCGGGTTTTCGCAGGAAGAACCCTTCGAGGGCGAGCGCGCTGTTTTGCGTGGCAACGAAGCGGCAGCGGCGGAGCAGCTCAGGCGAACCACCGGACTGGAAGCGAAAGCGCGGGTGACGTGCCGCGATCGCCTCCAGCGCCTCGATTTCGCGCGCTGTGTAATCCTCGTTCGGGTGCAGCGTCGCCACGACCGGGCCGGAATGACGGGCCAGCACTTCCTCGATCATCTGCACCGGGCTCACCGACTGAAACGAGCGGTGATCCAGCAGCCGTCCCTGCAGGGGAATGAAGGCCAGATCTTCCTCGTTAGACGGCTTTACGCCGGAATAGAGCCTGTTTCGTGTGGAAAAGAAGAACTGCGCCGCGGCGTCCCCGTCCACCTCATCGGCATCGAAGGGCGTCTGAGCGACCGGCCAATCCCACCGCTCCGCCTCCGCCTCGACATGCCAGAACGCGCCGACATAGGTCCGTCGGCAGGTCAGCGCCCGCGCATGGGTCGGCGGCTCCATTCGGTAAAGCGCATAGCCCTCGCGGGACGGTGCCGCCGCGCGCGCCTCCGCACCTGTCCGATGCAGGCTGACGGTCCAATCCGCCGCCTCCACCGCTCCGATCAGCCGCTTGAAGAAATTGTGTTCACCGGCCCGGACCTGCTCCAGAATCCAGTCATCGAGATAGATCGAAAGGTGCTGCGCGCTCATGCGGTGACGCTAGCCGCAGGCTCCCGCACCGGCAAGCGGGGTTGCAGCCCCGGCCTGCGGGTTACATATCTTTGGCGCAAACGGAGGACTAACATGGCCGAAGAGAAATTCCCGGGCTGGCACGGCACGACGATCATCGGCATCCGCAAGGGTGGTAAAGTGGTGGTCGCGGGCGATGGGCAGGTCAGCCTTGGCCAGACCGTCATCAAGGGCTCGGCGCGCAAGGTGCGCCGCCTGAGCCCCGGCGGTCACGACATCGTGGCGGGCTTTGCGGGCTCGACCGCGGATGCGTTCACCCTGCTGGAGCGGCTCGAGAAGAAGCTCGAAGCCTCGCCCGGTCAGCTGATGCGCGGCTGCGTGGAGCTGGCGAAGGATTGGCGCATGGACAAATACCTGCGCAATCTCGAAGCGATGCTGATCGTGACCGATGGCAAGGATCTCTACGTTCTGACCGGCGCGGGTGACGTGCTGGAGCCGGAACACGGCATCGCCGCGATCGGCTCGGGCGGCAATTTCGCCCTCGCCGCGGCGCGCGGGCTGATGGAAACCGATCTCGATGCCGAGGCGGTCGCCCGCAAGGCGATGGCGATCGCGTCGGACATCTGCGTCTACACCAACGGCAACCTGACGGTGGAGAGCATCGGTGGCTGAGCTGACGCGCGACGATCTGCGCGCGGCGGTCGCGGCTGGCCACATCAACGAGGCGCAGGCCGCCTCCGTGATGGCGCTGGCGAGCAACCGCCTCGCCGGTCGCGCGGCCCTTCCGGCCGAGGACGAACCGTTCGAGCTGTTCAAAGGCTTCGCCGAGATCTTCGTGACCGTCGGCCTCGGCATCCTGATCACCGGGTCGTTCGGCTTCCTCCTCTTCGCGGGCGGCAAGCTGGGTTACGCGATGCTGATCCCGCTGATTGCGCTGCTGGGGGAATATTTCACCCGCAAGCGCCGCATGGTGCTGCCTTCGATCCTGCTGACGCTCACGCTGGGCGGGGCGGTGCTGGCGAGCTTCCTCGGCATTCCGATCCTCGGGATGCGCTTCATCGCCGAGGCGCCCAACTTCGACCTTGCGCTGGTCGCGACCGCGGTCGCGCTGATTGCGTGGTTCCTGCGCTACCGGGTGCCGTTCTCGATGTTCCTCGTGGGGCTTTGCGGGCTGGGCCTGCTTCTGTCCTTTGCGAAGGGCTTCGACCCCGAAGCGCCGATTTCTCAGACGGTCGATCTGTTCGATCTGTCGAACGGCTCGGCGCTGTCGCTCGCGATGCTGGTCTTCGGGCTCTTGGCGCTCGCCGGTGGCATCTGGTTCGACATGCGCGACCCGCATCGTCTGGGTCGCCAATCGGCCTCGGGCTTCTGGCTGCACGTGCTGGCGGCGCCTGCGCTGGTCAACACGCTCGCGCTGACCTTCTACAAGATGGGGCCGGGCACGGGCTATGTGCTGCTGCTCGCCACGCTTGCCGTCTTCGCCGCGCTGGCGCTGATCATCGACCGGCGCTCCTTCTTCACGGCCGGGATCGGCTACATGATCTTTCTCAGCTTCTACGCTTTCGGTGACGCTGCCGATCCGCGTAGCTGGTGGATCACGCTGATCCTGATCGGCCTCTTTCTCACCGCGCTCGGCTCCTTCTGGACCGAGCTGCGCACGCGCCTGATGCGCGCGCTTCCCAATTTTCCCGGCAAGCACCGCCTGCCGCCCTATGCCACGGAGTAATCCATGACCGATCTGACCCCCCGCGAAATCGTCTCGGAACTCGACCGTTTCATCATCGGCCAGAAGGACGCCAAGCGCGCCGTCGCCGTTGCGCTGCGCAATCGCTGGCGCCGTCAGCAACTGCCCGACGATTTGCGCGAAGAGGTTTATCCGAAGAACATCCTGATGATCGGCCCGACCGGCGTCGGCAAGACCGAGATCTCGCGCCGTCTGGCGAAACTGGCCCGCGCGCCCTTCCTGAAGGTCGAGGCCACGAAGTTCACCGAAGTGGGCTATGTCGGTCGTGACGTGGAGCAGATCATCCGCGATCTGGCCGATGTCGCGATGGTCCAGACCCGCGACTACATGCGCGAAGAGGTGAAGGCGAAGGCGCATCAGGCCGCCGAGGATCGCGTGATCGCCGCGCTCGCCGGCACCGATGCGCGCGAAAGCACCCGCGAGATGTTCCGCAAGAAGCTGCGCGATGGCGAGCTCGACGACAAGATCATCGAGCTCGATGTGGCCGATCAGTCCGGCGGCATGCCGCTCGGGATGATGGGCGGTCAGCCGGGCATGGAACAGCAGATGCAGGGTCTTCAGGACCTGTTCAAAGCCTTCGGCGGCAACCGCACCACGCGGCGCAAGATGACCGTCTCGGAAAGCTACGAGACGCTGATCTCGGAAGAGGCCGACAAGCTTCTCGACGACGAGACGGTGAAGACCGCAGCCCTCGAGGCCGTGCAGCATTCCGGCATGGTCTTCATCGACGAGATCGACAAGGTCACGGCGCGCTCGGATGCGCGCGGGGCCGATGTCTCGCGCGAAGGCGTGCAGCGCGACCTGCTGCCGCTGATCGAGGGCACGACGGTTTCGACCAAGCTCGGCCCGGTGAAGACCGACCATATCCTGTTCATCGCCTCGGGCGCGTTCCACATCGCGAAGCCGTCGGATCTGCTGCCCGAACTGCAGGGCCGTCTGCCGATCCGCGTGGAGCTGCAGGCCCTGACCGAGCAGGACTTCACCCGCATCCTGTCGGAGACCGACAACGCGCTGACCCGCCAGTATCAGGCGCTGATGAAGACCGAAGAGGTCGAGGTCGCCTTCACCGAGGACGGTATCGCGGCGCTCGCCCGGATCGCGGCGGAGGTTAACCAATCGGTCGAGAATATCGGCGCGCGAAGGCTCTATACCGTCATGGAACGCGTGTTCGAGGAGCTGTCCTTCACCGCGCCCGACCGTGGCGGACAAAGCGTCACCGTCGATGCGGAATTCGTCGAGAACGAGCTGGGCGATCTGACCCGCGACACCGATCTGAGCCGCTACGTCCTCTAGGGCACTGGCACCCCGCGCCCGCTCTGTTATCCTCCTGCGGGAGGGATGCGAGGCGCGGGCGATGGTGCGGTTTCTGATCGTAATCTTGATGCTGAGCTTGGCCGCCTGCGCACCGCGTGGGCGGCTTGCCTATCTCGATCACCCGGTCGCCGATGCGCGCTCGATTTTCGTGGGCTCGACCCGGGCGCCCGATCCGCAGACCGGGCAACCCTTCGGCTCCGCGCGCAGTCAGCAGCTGCGGCTCGCGCGCTTCGATGTCGCCACGCCGCCGGACCGCGAGGTGGCCGAGATCGCCTATCCGATGACCGACACCTCGCCGGTCGACCCGGACAAGCAGTTCCTCGTCTCGCAATCCGAGATCGACATGAAGCGCCCCGCGTTCCAGTCGGAGCTGCGCGCGGCGCTGCGCAAACATGACGGGCAGGCGGTGCTGTTCGTGCATGGTTTCAACAACTCCTTCGCCGAAGGGCTGTACCGGATGGCGCAGATGGGCGCGGATTTCGATCTGCCCGGCGTGCTGGTGCATTATTCCTGGCCGTCGCGGGCGAATGTGCTGGGCTATGCATATGACCGGGATTCGGTGCTGTTCGCGCGCGACGGGCTGGAGAAATTGATCGACGATCTGAACGCGGCGGGGGCGAAACGCATTCTGATCGTGGGCCATTCGCTGGGTGCGGAACTGGTGATGGAGGTGCTGCGTCAGGAAGCGATTACGCAGAAACAGGGTCGATTTTCGACGATTTCCGGGGTGGTCCTGATCTCGCCGGACATTGCGGTGGATGTGTTCAAGACGCAGGCCGACGCGATCGGCGCGCTGCCGCAGCCGTTCATCATCTTCACCTCCGCGAAGGACCGCGCGCTCCAGCTATCGGCGCGGCTGTCGGGCAAGCGCGACCGGCTGGGCAATCTGGAAGACGTCTCCAGCATCGCGCATTACAAGGTGACGCTGATCAACGTCTCGGCCTTCAACACAGGCGACGGGCATTTCAACGTCGTCACCTCGCCTGCGCTGATCCGGCTTCTCGACAGCGCGCAGAAAGTGGCCGAGGTGCTCGAGGTCGAACAGTTCGGGCGCACGGGACTGGGCGATGCTGTGGTGCTGACGGTCGAGAATACGACGCAGATCATTCTCGCGCCGATCTCGGGCGGTTAGCGGATCCGGCGCAGATAGACGTAATAGGCGCCCGCGCCGCCATGTTTCAGATGCGCCTCGTTGATCTGCATGACGGCAGGCGCGAGCGGCATCATCCGCAGCCATTGCGGGACCTGATGACGCAGAACCCCCACCCGCCGCGGGATCGGGCCGTCATCGTCGCCGCGCTTACCCTTGCCTGTGATCACAAGCACCAGCCGCTTGCCGTGGCTTTGTGAATTCAGGATGAAGCGGATCAGTTCGGGATGGGCTTCGGCCAATGTCAGCCCATGCAGATCGAGCACGCCTTCGGGCTTCAGCTTGCCGCGCGTCATCGCCTTATGCGCCTTGCGGTCCATCGTGACGGGCTGTCGCGCGAGATGCTCGCCCGGCTCCGGGGCAAGATCGTGACGGCCCGGCGAGGGCTTGGCGTGCTGGCCCATCTCGAAACTGCGCAGCCCCTCGGCCCTCGCTTTCGGCTTCGGTTTGGGCGTCAGAAAAGACTCTAATTCGGCGGGATCGGCCTTTTTCGGGCGGTAATTCTCCGTGGTCGACGCCACGCGATCCCACAGCGCGCGTTCTTCGGGGCTGAGTTTGCGTTTGCGGCTCATGCGCGCCTCCGCAAGCCGATCATCCGGCCCTTGGCGTTGATCGCGCCTGCAATGCGTCCGGCGTCCATGCCGGTGCCGATGAAGAGATCACCGCGCCCCGCGCCCTTGATCGCAGAGCCCACGTCCTGCGCCACCATCAACCGCTGCCCGAAGCCGGGGCAGTCGATCCAGACCGGGCTGCCCAGCGGCACGACCTCGGGGTCCACGGCGAGGCTGCGTCCTGCGCTCACCGGACGCCCCATCGCGCCCAGGGGGCCGGTGTCGTTGGGGATATCGAGCACCCGGAAGAACACGAAAGACGGATTGTGATCGAGCAGCCCCTGTAACTGATCGGGGTTCTCGGCGGCCCAGCGTCGGATGAACTCGGGCGTCATCTCCTCGACCGGGGCTGCGCCGCGCGCGATCAGCTCCTTGCCGATCGAGCGGTAGGGATGCCCGTTCTTGCCGTCGAAACCCAGCCGCAGGCTGCCACCATCGGCAAACCGCACCCGCAGCGATCCCTGCACCTGCGCGAGATAGGCCTCGATCGGGCTCTCCAGCCAGACCAGTTCGTGACCTGCCAGCAGATCGCCCACCGCGATCTCGGCGCGGGTATACCACGGCGAATTAGACCCTATTTCAGCCGGTTTCGCATAAAGCGGCCAGGCGAAGCGGTCGGATTTCTCCCGCGCGCCGGGGAGTTCGGGTTCGTAATATCCGGTGAAATGCGTAGCCCCCTCGGGGGCGATTTCATAGGGGGTGAAATAAGTCTCGAAGGCGGCTCTGGCATCGTCCAGCCCGGCGGTGTCCATCCCATAGAGATCGGCCGTAACGCAAAACGCCGCCCAAGCGGCGGCGTGATCGTCCCGGCTCCATCCGGGAATATTGGCGAAGGACAGCGCCACCGGCTTCAGCCGCCCGTGGCGACGAGCTGCCAGTTCGGGTCATTCGCACCCATCGTGCGGGCGAAAGTCCAGATGTCACGCTGCTTGCGCGGCGATTTGGGGTCGCCCTCAACCACCTCTCCGGCGGCATCGCGCGCGACCGAGATGATCTCGGCCCCGAAGCGCACGGTCACTTCGGCTTCCTTCGTGGAGTGGTCGAAATCGGCATTGCTCAGCACCAACTCGCGCAGGCCGAGGAATTCCGCCTGAACGTCGAGACCCTTCTCCTTGCGCGCTTCCACGGCGCCCTCGAAGGCCTCGTAGACCTCGGCGGACAGGAAGGGGCGGACCTTTTCCAGATCGCCGGTCTCGAAAGCCATCAGGATCATCTCATAAGCGCCGCGCGCCCCTTGCAGGAATTCCGACACCGAGAAGCTCGGCTCGACCCGTTTCATCGCGGCCAGCGCGACGGCGGCGGTCGAGCCTTCGGGCACATTGTCGATGATATCGTGGTCGGGACCGCCTTCGATCACGTCGAAATCGCGCTTCGGCGTCGGCGTGTCGGGCGTTTCGGGCGCGATCGGCTTTTCATAGCCCTCACGGGTCCCGAGCACGCTTTTCAGCTTGAAAATCAGGAAGATCGCAATCGCCGCGAGGACGATAAGCTGAATGACGGCACCGGACATCGAGACCCCTGTGTTTGGCTTCATGTTTGTTTCTAGGTCAATGGCTACTTATGTAAGGCGTCAACTAGTTCAAGTCCACCGGCGCAGCTTGCCCGGAGACGCGATAAAAGAGGATGCCATGTGGATCTTTCTGGCCTTTCTGGCCGTGCCGCTGATCGAGATCGGTCTGTTCATTCAAGTGGGCGGGCTCATCGGCCTGTGGCCGACGCTGGGGATCGTGTTGCTGACCGCGATCGTCGGCACGTCGCTGGTCCGCCGGGAAGGGGCGCGTGCGCTCAACGATCTGCGCAGCTCTCTCAATGAATTGAGCGACCCGTCGCGCCCGCTGGCCCATGGTGCGATGATCCTCGTGGCCGGGGTGCTGCTGCTGACGCCGGGCTTCTTTACCGACACGGTCGGGATTCTGCTGCTGATCCCCGGGATTCGCGACTGGGTGATGAAAGCCGCGGCGAGCCGGGTGAAGGTGCAGCGATTCGAGATGGGCGGCGCGTATCGGACGACGACCCAATACGATCCGCGCCGCGACCCTCCGAACCGTCCGCGCGATCCGGAGATCCTCGACGCCGAAGAGGTCGAGGAAATGACCCATCGCGACGATCCCAACGGCAAGCCTCCCGGCGGGCCGTCCGGCTGGACGCGTCATTGAGAATTGAGGCTTCTTTCTGCCGGTGCTAAACCTCGCACAATTAATTTTGGGAGAGGTCGATGACTGACGAAGCAAATGGCGAGACCAACGGCGCCGCGGATCCGCAGCAAGAGCAACAAGGGCTGCGTATGAACATCCTCGCGCAATTCACGCGCGACATGTCCTTCGAGAACAATGTCGCCACGAAAGGCGTGCAGACCAGCGACATCCAGCCCGAGATGCAGGTGCAGGTGTCGCTCGATGCCAAGAAGCGCAACGCCGAGCATCAGTACGAGGTGATCACCAAGTTCAAGATCACCGCGAACAACAAGTCGGACGGCGCGACACTCTACCTGCTCGAGCTCGATTACGGCGGCATCTTCCACGTCGAAGGCGTGCCGGAAGATCAGCTGCATCCGTTCCTGCTGATCGAATGTCCTCGCCAGCTGTTCCCCTTCGTGCGTCGCATCGTCTCGGATGTGACCCGCGACGGTGGCTTCCCGCCCTTCAACCTCGAGATCGTCGATTTCGTCGCGCTGTATCGCAACGAACTGGCGCGTCGTCAGCAGACCGAGGCGCCCACGACGGTCTGATTCGTCAAGCAGGCCTGAGGCGCGGCATCGTGCCTCAGGGACAAGCTGACACCGTGACTCTGGCCTGTCACGGACCCATTTTGTAACGGTGATCCCGTCCGCGACCCGGGCAGGATCACCGGATTCAAAAGAGGTATCATGGGCCAGATACAGGCATGGATCGAGGGCACGCTCGCCCCCGTCGACGTGATGGATGCGCATCGCGAAGGGATCCGCCACCGGGCGGTTTCCATTTTCGTCATGGATGGCGAAAAGCTCCTTTTGCAGAAGCGTTCGGAAAACTGCCTGCAATCTCCCGGTCTCTGGTCGAATACCTGCTGCAGTCATCCCGATTGGGGGGAGCGCCCCGAGACCTGCGCGCTGCGGCGACTGCGCGAGGAGCTGGGCATCGAGGGGCTCTATCCCGCCCATGCCGACCGCATCGAATACCGGATGGATATCGGCGACGGGCTCGTCGAGCATGAAGTAACCGATATCTACATCGCCTATGCGCAGCGCGGCCTGACCGTGAACCCCGATCCCGAGCTGGTCTCGGAGACCCGCTGGATCGGTCTTTACGACCTCGGGGCCGAGGTGCGGCGCTATCCCGATCGGTTCTCGCGCTGGCTCCGGTTTTACATGCACGAGCATATCTCCCGTATCCTGCCCGCGCTAATCTGCTGAGCGGCGGGGATTTCTGCCGATCGCCTTAAATTGCTACGCGGAATTCTGCGCTTGCCCTAGCTTTCGCATCGCTTACCTGTAACTCTGCTCTCGATTGGGCGGGGGCATGAGTAATGGGACCGAAGACCATCCGAGTTTTTCATTTGAGCGTGGCGGCGCTTGCGATCCTCGCGACCCCGGCACTCGCATATTCGTTGAAGTTCAATACCCCCGGCGCGTCGGACGATTTGCGCAATACGATCAAGGGCGCGTCGCTTCTGGTGCAATCCGCAGATGACGACAGCAAGGATGCGCAGGACGTGCTCTCCGAGGCGCGCGCCGACTATAACCGGATCGTTTCGGCGCTGTTCGCCGAGGGGCGGTATTCAGGCACCGTGTCGATCAAGCTCGACGGGCGCGAGGCCGCCGCGATTCCGCCGCTCGATGCGCCTTCCACGGTGAACAATGTCACCGTGACCGTGACGCCGGGCCCCGAATTTACCTTCTCGCGTGCCGATATCGCGCCGGTCGCGCCGAAAACCGATCTGCCCGAGGGCTACAAGGTCGGTGCGGTCGCGAAATCGGGCGTGATCGTCGATGCGGCCAGCGCGGCGACGACCGGTTGGCGCGATGCGGGCCACGCCAAGGCCGAAGTCTCCTATCAGAACATCGTCGCGGATCACCGCGCCAATCAGCTGGCCTCCGACGTGCGTCTGGCACCGGGGCCGCTGGTGACCTTCGGGCGGCTGGAAACCTCCGGCAACAAGCGCCTGCGCACGAAACGCCTGCGCGAGATCGCGGGTTTTCCCACCGGCGAGGTCTATGATCCGAAGAAACTCGATCAGGTTCAGTCGCGACTGCAGCGCACCGGGATTTTCTCTTCGGTCGCGATCACCGAGGCGAAGACGCTCAACCCCGATGACAGCCTCGATGTGAACCTCGCCGTGGTCGAGCAGAAGAAACGCAAGATCGGCCTCGGCGCGGAACTCAGCACCAGCGACGGGCTCGGCCTCAGCGGCTACTGGCTGCACCGCAACCTCTTCGGCGGCGGCGAACGCTTCCGCGTCGATGCGGGCATCTCCGGCATCGGCGGCGCGACGGGTGGCACGGATTACTCGATCGGCGCACGGATCGACCGCCCCGCCACCTTCAACCCGGAAACCAGCGCCTACATCACGACCGAGATCAGCCAGAAGAACGAAGAGGATTACACCGAGAACGCCTTCGATATTGGCTTCGGTCTGACGCGGATCTTCAACGACAAGCTGACCGGCGACGTCTCGATCAATTACGGCTGGTCCAAGGTGACCGACGACTCGGGGCAGACCTATTTCCGTCAGGTCTATCTGCCCACGAAACTCACCTGGGACGATCGCGACAACAAGCTCGATCCGACCAAGGGCTATTTCATTCAGGCGGGCGTGACCCCCTTCGTCGGGATCGGCGGCGATACCGGGACCGGGGCGCAGGTCACGGGCGATCTGCGCGCCTATCGGGGCTTCGGGCAGAACGATCGCTTCGTGCTCGCGGGCCGCGTGCAGCTTGGCGGGGTCTATGGGTCCGATCTCGAGGAAACCCCGCGCGACTATCTGTTCTATTCGGGCGGCGGTGGCACCGTGCGCGGCCAGCCCTACCAGTCGCTCGGCGTCGAAGTGCTCGACGGCGGCACGCTGAAGACCGGCGGCACCGAGTTCGTGGGCTTCCAGGGCGAGGCGCGCATCGGCATCACCGACAAGATCGGCGCGGTCGCCTTCTACGATTACGGCTATATCGCGGGCGGCGGCGACTCGGGCTCGCAGGCAGGCGCGGGTCTCGGCCTGCGCTACAAGACGGGCATCGGCCCTATCCGCCTCGACGTCGGCTTCCCGGTCTCGGGCGGCACCGGATCGGGGGCGCAACTCTATATCGGTATCGGGCAGGCCTTCTGATGAAACGTTTCGCTATCCTTCTCGCTTTCTGCCTCACGCCGCTGGTCGCCACCGCGCAGGACAGCGCGCCGCAGACCGCGGACGGGGCAGGGGCCGCGACCGACGAGCAGACGCAGCGCGACCGCTCCTATCTGACCGGGTTGATCGAGGATAACCTCTCGGGCGCCGGGCGCACCGTTCGGCTCGACGGGTTCTCGGGCGCGCTCAGTTCGCGGGCGACCTTCGATCAGCTCACGATCTCCGACAAGGACGGCGCGTGGATCACGATCAAGGACGGCGCGCTCCAGTGGAACCGCACGGCGCTGCTGACCGGCAAGATCGAGATCGACGAGCTCTCCGCCGCCGAGATCGACCTGCCGCGCCTGCCGACCTCCGAGGGCGGCTCGACCGCTCCCAGCCCCGAGGCCAAGCCGTTCCAGCTTCCCGACCTGCCCGTCTCGGTGCAGATCGGAAAGATCGACGCAAAGAAGGTGATCCTCGGCCAGCCGATCCTCGGGCAGGAGGCGACGGTCAAGGTGACGGGGTCGATGTCGCTCGCCGGCGGCGAGGGCAATGCCAAGCTCGACATCACCCGGACCGACACCAAGAAGGGCCAGTTCTCCCTTACCGCATCCTACGAAAACGCCACGCGCGAACTGGGCCTCGATCTGCTGGTGGACGAGGGCAAGAACGGGATCATCGTCCAGAAGGTCGGCCTTCCGGGCAATCCGGCGATGACGCTCGCCGTTTCGGGTAAGGGCCCGCTTGACGATTTTACCGCCGATATCGTGCTGAGCACCGAAGGTCAGCAGCGTCTGGCGGGGCAGGTCTCGGTGGGCAGCAAACTGCCCGAGGGCGCACCCGAAGGCAGCGACAAGGTCACGACCTTCTCCGTCGCGCTGGGCGGCGATATTCGTCCGCTCCTGCCGCCCGATTACCACGAATTCTTCGGCAACGAGGTCGCGCTGGTCGCGGATGGCACGCGCACGGCCTCGGGTCAGACGACGCTCAATACGCTCGATCTGAAATCGCGCGCACTGCAGCTGAACGGCTCGGCGCAGACCGGCGCCAACAACATGCCGGTGAAATTCGACCTCACCGCCAAGCTCGGCCTCGGCGATGGCCAAGAGGTGCTTCTGCCGATCTCGGGGCCGAAAACCTATGTGCAGTCGGGTACGCTCGATCTCTCTTATGACAAGGCCGAAGGCGATGGCTGGAAGCTGACGGGCCGTCTGAACCAGCTGCGCCGCGAGGATGGCACAAAGATGCTGACCGCGAACCTCTCGGGTTCGGGCCGCATCCGGCAGGCTTCGCCGCCCTCTGCAGGCGGTACCGTGCTCTTGGGCATCAACGGGTTGGAGCTGTCCGATCCGAAGCTGAGCGCCGCCGCGGGCAGCGCCGTTACCCTGCGCACCGTGTTCTCGTGGCAGCAGGACAAGCCGCTGCGCCTGTCGCAACTGGCGCTGAAGGGCACCGGTTACAGCCTGAATTCGAACCTCACGATCGACAATATCAGCGAGGGCGTCACCATCGAGGGCGCGGCGCAGGTCGACCATTCGAACCTCTCGATGCTGTCGGGTCTGGCGGGGCGTGATCTCGGCGGCGCGGCGCGGATGACGGTCGCGGGGAAATACACCGTTCTCAGCGGTGCCTTCGACGCCAATCTCAACCTCGTCGGTCAGGACATCTCGATCGACCAGCCGCAGGCGGATCGTGCGCTGGCGGGCCGGTCGGAAATCGCGATCTCGGCCAAGCGGGATGAGACCGGGCTGACGCTGGATTCGCTCAACGTGCAGACAAGCGCCGGCACGCTTCAGGCGCAGGGCGATCTGGCGAGCGAGAACGGCAAACTGACCGCCACGCTCGATACCAATGACCTTTCGCTGCTGGGCGATCAATATGGCGGCAAGTTGGCCGCCGATGCGACCGTGACGCTGAATGGCGGCACCTATGGCGTGACGCTCAAAGGCACCGGCAATTCCCTCGCGATCGGTATCCCCGAGGTGGACCGCGCGCTGGCGGGACGGTCGGAGTTTTCCGTCACTGGCACCCGCAGCGATGCCAGCATGACGCTCGACTCGCTCGATGTGAAAACCGCAGCGGGAGAGTTGCAGGCGCAGGGCAATCTCGACGGCGACAAGGGTAAGGTGACCGCCCATCTCGACACCAAGGATTTGTCGGCGCTGGGCGCGAAATATGGCGGTACGCTCGTGGCCGATGCGACGGCGACGATGGATGGCGCGACCTATGGGCTGACGCTCGACGGCACCGGCAAATCCCTCGCAATCGGTCAGCCCGAGGCGGACAAGCTGCTGGCGGGCACGACGAACCTCTCGCTGCAGGCCAAATATGCGAACGGCGCGGTCGAAGTGCAGAACCTCGACCTGAAGAACCCGCAGCTCGACGTCTCCGCCAAGGGGACCGCGGGCGAGACCTCGCGCAAGGTCGATCTGAACGCGCGCCTCGCCAATGCCGCGCTGCTCGCGCCGGGCTTCCCGGGACCGGTGACGGTGTCGGGCACGGTCACCGAGGATGGCTCTGGCTATAATCTGAACCTCTCGGGCACCGGGCCGGGCGGCTTGGACGCGAAGGTCTCGGGGCGCATGGCGACCAATTTCGCCGATGCCGATCTCTCGATCACGGGGCAGGCGCAGACCGCGCTCGCCAACAGCTTCATCGAGCCGCGCTCGGTCCAGGGCCCGCTCAGCTTCGATCTGCGGATGAACGGCAAGCCGGGGCTGGCGGCACTGTCGGGCACGGTGACGTCGAATGGCGCGAAGGTTGTCGCGCCCAATCTCGGTATGGTGCTGGAAAACGTCGACACGCGCGTGCAGCTGTCAAATGGCAGTGCGCAGCTTGGCGTGACCGGGCGGCTGGGGACGGGCGGGCAGATCACCGTCAACGGCCCGATCAACCTGTCCGCGCCCTATAACGGCAATTTGACGATCCGCTTCGACCGCGCGCGGCTGAAAGACCCTGAGCTCTATGACACGCGCGCCTCGGGCACGATCACGATGGACGGGCCGCTGACCGGCGGTGCGAAAATCGCCGGGCGCATCACGCTGAGCGATACCGAATTGCGGGTGCCCTCCTCGGGCGTCGGCGGCGGGGCGTCGGTGCCCGACGGGATCGAGCACGTCGGCGAAAGCGCGGCGGTGCGCGAAACGCTGAAGCGCGCCAGCCTGCTGAACAATGGTCAGAGCGATGCGAGCGGTGGTGCGAAGGCCTCCGGTCCGTCCTTCCCGCTCGATGTCACCATCGCCTCCGAGCGCGGCATCTTCGTGCGCGGCCGGGGTCTGGATGCAGAGCTTGGCGGTTCGCTGAGGATCACCGGCACCACGGCGAACGTGATTCCGATCGGGCAGTTCTCGCTCGTGCGCGGGCGGCTCGACATTCTGGGCCAGCGCTTCACGCTCGATCAGGGCCGGATCGCGCTGCAAGGCGCGCTGGTGCCCTATATCGACTTCACCGCGACCACGACGCAGGACGATTACACGATCTCGATCAACATTCAGGGGCAGGCGAATGCGCCACTGGTGACCTTCGCGTCCTCGCCCGACCTGCCGCAGGACGAGGTTCTGGCGCGGCTGATCTTCGGGCGGTCCATCGACAATCTCTCGCCCTTGCAGGCGGCGCAGTTGGCCTCGGCAGTCGCGACGCTCGCGGGCAAGGGCGGCGAAGGGATCATCGGCAAGCTGCGGAAGAATTTCGGGCTGGATGATTTCGACGTCTCGACCGATGCGCAGGGCAACACCCAGCTCAAGGTCGGGAAATACCTGTCGGACAATATCTATACCGATGTCACGGTGGGCGGCGACGGCACCTCGCAGATCAACCTCAATCTGGATGTGACCAAGAGCCTCACCGCGCGCGGCACCGTCGGCTCTGACGGCAAGAGCGGGGTCGGCCTCTATTTCGAGAAGAACTACTGATCCATAAGTTTCACTTCATTTCCGCGCCCGGAAATAAGTGAAACTTATGACGAGGATGCTTCCTTGGCCTTAGCCTCGTCGTCGCCCTCGATTGCGTCGCGAAGTTTCTCTTGCGTGCGGCGCTTGCGGAAGGCGGCGAGCTCGGCGTTCAGCGCGGCCCCCATCAGCACCGAAAAGGCGCTGAGATAGAGCCAGACGAGAAGCGCGATCACCGCGCCGATAGAGCCGTAGATCTTGTTGTAATTGCCGAAATTCGACAGGTAGAAGGTCAGCCCGATCGAGCTGAGCCCCCAGAGCGCCGTCGCCAGCACCGCGCCGAGCGTCAGGATCGGATCGCGCTTGCCCTCGGTATTTGGCCCGTAGCGATAGAGAATTCCGAGCGCGGTCAGCATCAGCAAAAGCATCGCCGCCCAAGGCAGACCCGAGAGCAGAATCTTGGAATATTCGTGGAAGGGCAGGAAGTTGATGGCGACGGGGACGACGACCACCGTCGCCATCGCGGCCAGCATCACGCCGACCAGCGCGATCGTCATCAGGTAGCCCATGATGAAGCTCCAGATCGTCGCGCGGGGCCGGGTGCCGTGGATCACGTTGAGGCTGAGCACCAACGCCGCGACACCCGCGCGGGCCGAGAACAGGGTCACGGCGGCAGAGAACATCACGCCGAGCCCGATCGTTGCGCGCGGCCCGATCAGCCAGTTCTGAATCTGGTCGTTGATCAGCGCATAGGCTTCGGGCGGGATGAAATCATCGGCCACGTTGAGATAGGTGCGGATCACCGTCGGATCGGCAAACGCGCTCCAGAGCGCGATGGTCGCGGAGATGCCGGGGAAGATCGCAAGCATGGAATAAAAGGCGACCCCCGCCGACACGAGGGTGATATTCGATTGGAACAGCCGCCCGAACAGGCTGACCGCGAATTTCGCCGTTTCTCTCACGCGCTACTCCTCGTTTCATTCACCATTGCTCAAGCCCCGCGTGATCGCAACGCGGCGCCCGCGCTTTGCTGAAAGCTGTTGCGTCTCAGGCGCTTGGCGTCGCGCGAGCCGAACCGTGCCTGTGCCAGACAGGGCCGGAAACACGAAAACATGCTGGAATAGGGTCTATTTTTGGCCAAGGCGCAGGTCAGTATGGGCCGAGCCACGCGCGCCCTCCGCCCGTGGTCGGGGCCAGGATCACGAAAGCGCCAGATTGTCACAAAAGGGAATCACTTCGCCGTTAGGAGCGTCGTGAACGCAACTAGCCAAGGGATCAGCCATGTCGCTTCGTACGACCCTCCTCCAAGCCACCGCTATCGCTGTGCTGCCGCTTGCGGCACATGCCGGTGATATCTCTTTCTCGCCCGTTCCTTTCGCCAAGGACGACGCCGCCAAACGCCAGGCCATCGCCTCCGACACGGTCACCATCGACGGCAAGGATTACAAGATCGGCTATCACGTGATGGCGCGCTCGGGCGACAAGATCGGTGACAACACTTTCGCCCTGCTGACCGACAAGGACGGCAACCCGGTCAAGTCGGCCGACGGCTCCGAGCATATCTCGGACTCCGCCGATTTCACCTCGCTCCTCCGTCAGGGCGACAAGCTCTATTCGGTGACGCATTTCGAATCGCGCCCCGGTGCGATGTATCTCAGCGAAGTCAGCCAGGATGCAGACGGCAACCTGAAGCTGGTCTCCACCAAGCCGATCGACTTTTCCGAATATCACGGCCTCTGGGTGCCTTGCGCGGGTTCGGTGACGCCGTGGGAGACCCATCTGGGTTCGGAAGAATATCCGGCCGATGCGCGCGCGATCGAAGCGGCGACCTCGCTCGACGAGATCGACGATTACGACTTCCCGATGGTGCGCTATGCGGGCGTGAACCCCGAGGGCATGAGCCTCGAGCAGTTCCGCGACGCCTACAAGCCCTATCGCTATGGCTACCCGACCGAGATCACCGTCTCGGAAGACGGCTCGGCCAAGGCTGACAAGCATTTCGCGATGGGCCGCGTGGCTGTCGAGCTGGCCTATGTCATGCCCGACCAGAAAACCGCCTATATCTCGGATGACGGCACCAATGTCGGCCTGTTCCGCTTTGAAGCCGACACCGCAGGCGACCTGAGCGCCGGTACGCTTTATGCGGCCAAGTGGAACCAGACCTCGGCAGAAAACGGCGGCGCGGCCGATCTGGAATGGGTCGATCTGGGCCATGCCGACGACGCGACGATCCAGAAGGCGATCGAAGCCGGCACCCAGTTCTCGGATCTCTTCGAGACCGCCGAGATGGGCGAGGACGGTTCCTGCGCCGACGGCTTCTCGGCTTCGAACGCCGAAGGCAATCCCGAGTGTCTGAAGGTCAAGGACGGCATGGATGCGATCGCCTCGCGTCTGGAAACCCGTCGCTACGCCTCGATGAAGGGCGCCACGACCGAGTTCCGCAAGATGGAAGGCATCACCTACGATGCCGACAAGCATCAGATGTATCTGTCGATGTCGGCTGTCGAGAAGGGCATGGAAGACGGTGCCAAGCAGGATCTGGGCGGGATGAACGCGATCAAGCTGCCGAAGAACAAGTGCGGCACGGTCTACTCGCTCTCGCTGGATGACAAGTTCACCGCGACGAAGATGATGGGTCTGATCTCGGGCAAGCCGCTCACCGAAGAGCACAAGGTCAAGGCGCAGGACGCAAGCTGCGACCCGGCGCATGACATGTGCGGCGACACGGCAGAGCTGAACAGCTGCGATATCAACGGCATCGCGAACCCGGACAACATCACCTACATCCCGGGCTACAACACGCTGATCATCGGTGAAGACACCGGTTCGGGCCACCAGAACGACGCGATCTGGGCGATGAACACCGACACCAAGGAGCTGACCCGCATCCTGTCGACGCCTTACGGTTCGGAAACCACCTCGACCTACTGGTACCCGAACGTCAACGGCCACGGCTACCTGATGGCGGTCATCCAGCACCCCTATGGCGAGAGCGACGAAGACAAGCTGACCGACCCGGCGCAGGCGCGTGCCTATGTTGGCTATGTCGGTCCGTTCCCGCAGATGGATGCCACCGCGAAGACCCAGTAACGGGCGCTCGCGAGACATTTCTGGCGAGGCCCGGCGGAGACCCGGGCCTCGCCTTTTCTTTCAAGACTGAGGGCTGACGGATGCTGCGGATTTCGATTTTGGCGCTGCTGGGTATGACCACGATGGCGGGGGCGGTCGATCTGAAGACCACGGTGCTGGACAATCCGACGGCCTATATTCCTCCGCAATGCTATACCAAGACGGAAGACACGGCGGGCGAGGTGCATAACCCCTGCCAGACCTGTCACACCTATCCGCGCCATCCGAATTACGTGCGCGATGCCGATCTGCAGACCGAATATGCGTTTCCGGGCCCGGCGCTCGAGAACCCGTGGCGCAACCTCTTCGTGGATCGCCGCGCCGAGGTGGCTGCGACCGACAGCGCGGAAATCCGCGCCTATGTGCGGCAGGACAATTACCACGACGCCGAGGGGGGGATCGCCTTGGCTACGAGGCTGGCCGATCCGCCTGCGGCTTGGGATGTGAACGGCAATGGCGAATGGGACGGCTATATCCCCGACGTGCAATTCGCCTTCGACGACGAAGGCTTCGACCGCAGGCCCGATGGCAGCCTGACCGGCTGGCGCGCCTTTGCCTATCAGCCGCTGCCCGGTACATTCTGGCCGACCAATGGCTCGACCGATGATGTGATGATCCGTCTGCCGGAGGCGTTCCGTCAGAATGCCGACGGGGCCGAGGATATCGTCACCTACAAGACCAACCTCGCGATCGTGCAGGCGCTGATCACCCGCGCGGATGTCGCGATCGCGCCTACCGACGAGGTCGCGATGGGCGTCGATCTGGACCGCGACGGGGTGATGGGGCAGGCGGAGGTGGTGAAATTCGCCTTCGCGCCGCTCGATGGGATCACGATGCATTGGGCGGGGCGCGCGGGTGCCGAAGGCGCTCGGCTTGCCGCCGGGCTTTATCCCAAGGGCACGGAATTCGTCCATTCCGTGCGCTATATCGACCCGACGCCCGAGGGCATCGAACTGGCGGCGCGGCTGAAAGAGCTGCGCTACATGGTCAAGACGGATTGGGAGAGCTATGCCGATCTGGAAGAAACCGCGCTGGCCGAGTTGAAGGAAGACAGCGCCTTTCCTGACCGCACCAAGCAGTTCTTCGGCAGTTCCGAGACCGGCGTGCCCAATACGTTCGGCTGGCGGCTGCAGGGGTTTATCGAGGATGCGACGGGCGATCTGCGCCCGCAGAGCTTCGAGGAGACCGTGTTCTGCGTCGGCTGCCACGGCACGCTGGGTGTGAACGACGATTCCACCTTCGCCTTCGCGCGCAAGCTGGGCAAGGACGCCTATCGCGGCGGCTGGTATCACTGGACGCAGAAGGGGCTCGCCGGCACGCCCGACCGGGTCCGCGCCGATGGGAGCGGCGATTACGCCCATTACCTGAAGACCAACGGGGCAGGGGACGAGTTCCGCGCCAATGCCGAGCTCATCGAGGATTGGCTGGAGGCGGGCAAGCTGCCGGCCGAGAAAGAGGCGGCTTTGGCCGAGGATATCGGCCCGCTGATCCTGCCCTCGCCGGAGCGTGCCGATGCGCTCAACGCGGCCTATCGGATGATCGTGCGCGACCAGAGTTTCACCCAAGGCCGCGACGCGACGGTGGCCCCGGTCGACGGCACGGTCTGGCGTGAGGTGGAGCAGGATCAGCCCACAGGGATCGAGGAAATCGCCCAGCCGTGGTATAAGCGCCGCTAATCTGAACCAATCTGCGCCAGCGGATTGCGTTTTTCGCCGTCAATTGGCAGTGTTTGCGCAAATCGGTACATTTTTTCGGGAGCGCCATCATGGCAAAAGTCATCCGCCAACTTTCCGCAAGCGCCGCAATCGCGGTCGCTGCTGTCTGCACCGCCGCGAGCGCGCAGGCAGAAAGTGGCGTGACCTTCACCATCGGCGCAGGTGCGCGCTATGCCCCGTCCTATTTCGGCGCGGATCATTACGACACCAGCCCCACCGCGAAGGTGAAGCTCAACAGCTTCTCGCTGCAGGGGATGCGCTTCGGCTCGGACGATCCGAATTACGAGAAGCTGGGCCCGAACGTGCATGGCTCCTTCCGTCTCGTCGGCGGTCGTAATTCCAGCGATTATTCCGAGATCGCGGGTCTCGACGACGTCACTACGTCGCTCGAACTGGGGCTCGGCCTTGGCTATCAGGCGCCGCAATGGGGCGCTTTTGCCGATATGCGCTATGGCGTGGTCGGGCATAACGCCGTGGTCGCCGAAATCGGCGCCGACTGGAAGCCGATCAAGACCGACAATTTCAAGCTGAGCATCGGGCCGCGCGTCTTCTATGGCTCGGGTCTCTACAACCGCACCTATTTCGGCATCAGCCCGTCGGAATCCACGGCGAGCGGTCTGGCGGCCTATTCGCCCGATGGCGGCCTCGTCTCGACGGGTCTGGAACTGTCGGCGACCTATCAACTCGGGAATGACTGGGCGGTCGAGGGCAAGCTGAACTACGATCGCCTGCAGGGCGATGCGGCGGACAGCCCGATCGTGCAGCAAGGCTCGCGCGAGCAAAGCTCGGTCTCGCTGATGCTGACCCGCCGGGTGAGTTTCCCGTTCTGATCGGGCCAAAGCTTCCTAAGAGACACGTAAAGCCAAGCCGCATGGGTCGCCCGTGCGGCTTGCTTTTTTCGCGCTGCGCCGCGCATGTTGGCGGCAGATTTCCTCTCCAGACGTGATGCGCCGATGACCCAGACACAGCTGCCCGCCCGTGATCGCACCGCGCGCGCCCTGATCGAAGCCGGGATGCGCCTGTTCGGGACGAAGGGGTTCGCGGCGACCTCGACGCGGGAACTGGCGGAGGCTGCGGGCGCGAATGTCGCCGCGATTTCCTACCATTTCCAAGGCAAGGAAGGGCTGCGCCGCGCCTGCGCGCTGGAATTCGTGCACCGCATGGAAGAGGTGATGCGGCCTCTTGGACCCCCGGAGGCGCTTTCGCCCGAGGCGGCGGAAGCGGAGCTCAAGACGCTGATGGAGGCGATGATCTCGCGCATCCTTACGCAGCCGGATGCGGCCTCGATGATCGGCTTCGTGATGCGCGAAGTGACCGAAGGCGGCGAGACGCTCGATATTCTCTATGACCGTCTGATTTCGATCGTGCATGGGCGGCTGCTGGGGCTTTGGGCGCGGGCGAGCGGGACGTCTGAAGACGATCCGGAGAGCGCGCTGCGGGTTTTCGCGATGATCGGACAGGTGCTCTATTTCCGGCTCGGCGCGGAGGTCGTGCGCCGCAAGATGGGATGGTCGGAGATCGGCGGGGCGGAGGCTGCGCAGATTTCCCGGGTCGTCGCAGACAATCTGGATGCGATGCTGGCGCAGGCGCGCGCCAAGACCGCCCCCGACGCATGAAAAAGGCCGCCCCGGCGGGAGCGGCCTGAAATATTCCTAGCGTCTTCGCAGTTACACCGGCGGTTTGCCTTTTACCGCCCGGGCGACCATGGCCACCACGAACAGGATCAGGAAGACCACGAAGAGGATCTGTGCGATCCCGGCAGATGCGCCTGCGATGCCGCCAAAACCGAGCGCCGCGGCAATCAGCGCGATAACGAGAAAGGTCAGAGCCCAACCAAGCATGGGTATTCTCCTTCGGATGTTGCGTACATTAGCGCTGAGTGCTGCGCTTTCATGACATCCAAACGTGCCGTTTTCCCGAAAGTTCCATTACCCTGGGTCAGTAAATCCGCGGAACATCGTGCGCTTTCCGGCGTTTGGGCGGCGATTCACAACCTCACGAAAAAGGGAGATGGGGACATGGAAATGAATATGACGGGCCTCGGCGGCTTTTGGGGTATCTTACTTCTCGCACTTGATATCTGGGCGCTGGTCTCGATCGTCGGGTCGAATTCCAGCACCGGCAAGAAAGTGCTCTGGGCGCTTCTCGTCTTCTTCCTGCCGCTGATCGGTTTCCTGATCTGGCTGGTGGCCGGACCGCGCGCCTCGAAGTGACGAAATCAAGGGGGGCGGCTGCGGAGAGCCTCAAGGAACCGCATTCCCCAACCCGCGTTGGAACCACAGAAATCGCGGCAAGAGGCCGTGACATGTTTGGGAGAGGTCGATGAGTTACCACGAGACCGAAGAACCTGACGGCCACGAGGGCCGGGGAACGGTGACCGATTTGCTGAACCGGGTGATCGAGCAGACGCGCGAGATCGCACGGACCGAGGCGGAATTGGTGCGCGCCGAAGCTGCCCATCGGGCGGGTCTTGCGCGCAATGCCGTCATTCTCGGCGCGGTCGCCTTGGTTTTCGCGCTCGGTGCGATCTTCCCCCTGACGCAATCCGCCATCTACGGGCTGGAATGGGCCGGCCTCGACCGGGGCCCCGCGACGTTGATCGTCGGCGTGGTGCTTCTGATCCTCGGCATCATCGCGGCGCTCATCGCTGCGTCGAAGCTGCGCAAAGTGTCGAGCCCACCCACCCGTCTCAAGGAAAACCTGTCTGCTGACGCGCAGGCGCTTAAGGAGAGCTTCAAATGACCGAGAAGAAAACCATTGAGGAAATCGAGAACCGTCTGCGCCAGGACCGTGCCGATCTCGCATCGACGCTCGGCGATCTGACCGGCCGCATCGCGCCGGACTATCTCTCCGATCAAGTGTCGCAAGTCGTGCGCGACTACGCGGCGCCGGCTGCGCGCAGTGCCGAACAGGCCGTGCGCAAGAACCCCGTGGCCTTCGCCCTCGCGGGCGCCGGTATCGCTTGGTTCCTGCTGCGCCAGCGCAACTCGGACACCGTTGAGCAAGAGGATCTTGTCGCCGATGCCGATCCGCTCGTGATGCCGAGCGAAGCGGGCGCAGACGGCTGGATCGACGAGATCGACACGCTGCGCCACGATGCGTCGGTGCGTCTCGAAGATCTCGAGGCCGAGCAGCGCAGCTCGACCGACAAGGCGCGCGACTTCGTCAAGGAGCGCTCCGAGGTGATGCAGAAATTCGCGAGCGACCTGCGCGGCTCGCTGTCCTCGGGTCTGAGCGACCTCAATGAGGATGCGCGCGACCGCGTGGTGCGGGCCCGTGAAAGAGCCTATTCCGCCCGGATTCGCCTGCAGGACGGTGCGACCCATGCCGGTACGACGAGCAAGCAGATGGTCAAGGATCACCCGCTGATCGCCGCCGCTATCGGCTTCGCCATCGGTGCCGCGATCTTCAACGCGGTGCCCAAGCCGGACGTCAATGTCAGCCGCCGCAGCTTCGGCCCGCGCGCGAACCGTCTGTTCGACGAGGCCGAGCGCCTCTACCGCGACGAGAAGCGCCGTGCGGGCAAGGTGGCCGATCAGTTCACCGACGAGCTGAAGCGGACCGCGCGCTCGGTGATGAGCTCGGCCGGTGACGAGGCGCGCAGCGCTGCACGCGATTTCGGCGATCAGGCGATGGCTGCAGGCGAGCAGCTTATCGACCGCCTCTCGCGCCAGCTTGCTCAGGAAGCCAACCGCGCGCTGCGCGACGTCGGCCAGTCGCTGCAGAAAGGCGAAGAGGAAGTGCGCGCCGGGGCCCAAGAGGCCAAGGATGCCGCGAAGTCCAAGGCCGAAGATGTCGCGTCCAAGGCTGAGGCGAAGACCCATGAGGCGGCCGAGAAGGTGAAGGCGAACCATTCGTCGTCGTCCTCCTCGTCCACGTCGAGCGCGTCCTCGACCAACCCGACGTCCTCGTCGGCGCCGAAAACCACCCACTGATCCGATCGGTGGACCTGATTGGAAAAGGCCGGGCCTCGTGCCCGGCCTTTTTGCTTGGCGGTCATGGCGCTCGCTGCCCGTGACCGACCCGCAAAAGAGAACCGGCGCCGCAATCTCTGCGACGCCGGTTTATGCTGTTTTACGCGGGAATAGGGTCTAATTCCGAAGATCAGACCGAGCTCGACCAGGTGTCGACTTCGCGCTCGGCGTCCTCTTTCGTCTTGCCGTATTTCTTCTGGATCAGGCCGACCATCTGCTCGCGATGGCCTGCGGCCTCCTCAAGCTCGTCGTCGGTCAACTCGCCCCAGTTCTCGCGGGCCTTGCCCTTCATTTCTTTCCAGCTGCCTTTAATCTGATCCCAATTCATGGCGTCGCTCCTTTCAAGATGAAGACGCGGGTCTCGGCGTCGTCCATCAACGTTTCGCCGGGGGCGATGTTCCTGTGGGTGAGGGCGCAAAAACTCGGGAACTGCGGGGGCTCCAGCAGCGTTAGCTCGCGAAACCCAAGAGGGAAGTAATTCTCGAAATGCATCGCCTGGAGACCCTGTCGCGCATCGCCATGATCGCGATCGCTGTAATCGCTGTCGTGGCTGCGCTTAGCCAGGTGGAAAGCTTGGTCGCCCCCGTCGTGCTCGCGCTCGTCGTTGGGATCGTGCTTTCACCGATTTCCGATGCATGGGAGAAAAGAGGTCTGTCGCCTGTCTGGGGGGCACTTACCTCGCTCGTTATCTCTCTGATGATCGCCGTGCTGCTGGTTCTCGTGATTCAGCCGGTGATCGCGGAGCTGATGCGTCAGGCGCCGAAGGTGATGGACGACATGCGTTCCACCATCATTCACATGCGTCACATGTTCCAAGGTATTCAGGACGCCTCGAAGGAGGTGAGCGATGCGATCACGCCGGCAAAGGATGCCGCGCAGGACGGTGGTGGCAATGGCGACAAGAGCGCCGTGCCGGATGCCAAGGATCTCGTCATGCTCGCCCCGGCCATCATTGCGCAGGGGCTGATCTATATCGGGGCGCTGTTCTTCTTCCAGCTCTCGCGGACCGAGATTTACAACTGGATCGCAAAGCACCTTGCTGAACCGTCGAACCGCGGCGCCACCGCTGCCCGGCTGCGCAAGGCGGAGACCCGGGTGTCGCGCTATTTCCTCACGATCACGGTGGTGAATGGCGGGCTCGGGCTCGCGGTGGGCGTCGCGATGCAGCTGATCGGGTTGCCGAATGCGCCGCTCTGGGGGCTGGTGGCCTTCCTCATCAATTACATCCTGTATCTCGGTCCTGCGGCGCTGATCATCGCGCTGGGATTTGCAGGCGTGGCGACGTTCGACGGGATCCGGGTGATCCTGCCGCCGCTGATCTACGTGATGCTCAACGCGACCGAGGCGCAATTCGTGACCCCGGCCGCGATCGGGCGGCAGATGCGACTCAATCCGCTTCTGGTCTTCCTGTCGCTGACCTTCGGGATCTGGCTCTGGGGGCCGCTGGGCGGGATCGTGGCGATTCCGCTGCTGCTCTGGGCGTTGGTGCTGACCGACAGCCTGCCGGATCCGAAATCCGAGGCGGAGCAGAAGCTCGAAACCAACTGAGCCGACGCGGCCAGTCCCAGATGAGGCGACGCGGCCCGCGATCCGCCAGTGCGGATCAGACCATCTCTTCGGGAATGAACGGCAGCTTGCGCGCGATGTTGCGTGCGGCTTCGATGTCGTAGGGAAGCACGAAGCCTTCCCGGTCCTCGGGGGCTTTGGTGCCGTTCTCGCGTGCGAGTTCGGTCCAGGCCGAGACCGCGCGCGTCGGGTCGAAGAACGCCTCTTCCGGCGCGGGCGGCAGCCAATGGCGCATCAGGCGACGGCGCATGGCCGGGATGCCGTCGTTGCGGCGTAGATAGACGCCCGCCTCGCTGTCCCAGTGCAGCGACCGGCCGTTGAGGTTCGCGGAGGTGATCAGCGCCGCGTCCTCGTCGAAGATCGAGACTTTCGCATGGACGTAGATCAGCGGCGCGCCACCGGTGCGCATCGCCCCGTCATCGTCGGGAGCGGCGAGGCGCGGCTCCGCCGGGCAGCCGATGAACAGGCGGCTGCCGAAGGCTTCCCGGATCGTATCCAGCGCGCGGACCTGAAGATACTCGCCATAGCGCACGTCGCTGGTCGGGCGGTCGGCCATCATCAGCGTCTCGGGCACGGCGGGCAGCATCAGGATCAGGTTGAGATTGGGGTTCTCGCGCGCGGCGCGGGCCAGATGATTTGCGAGGTTGCGCGAGCGGAAGAACTGGCTCTCGAGATAGATCAGCTTCTGCGCGCGCGCGATCAGCATTTCGTGCGCGTTCTCGATCTCGGTCCGATAGAGCTTCGGCCCGATCCGGAAGGTCGCGAATTTGCGCCGCTGCGAAATCGTGCGGAGCAGGCGACGCGGCGGCTTTGCCAGCTTTTCGCCGGCGCAGCTTTCGTGGAAGGTCTCCAGATGGGCCTTCGCCTCGGCGACCACGGGGCCGGTCATCATCAGCTGCACATCGTGCCAAGTCATCTCGCCGTCGCGCTCGTGCACGGGCGTGTCGAAGCGGCGATTGTCGAGATCCAGCCCGCCGATATAGAGCTTCTTGTCGTCGAACACGGCAAGCTTCTGGTGATGCGTCGCCGGGAACAGTTTCGGCGGCGCGCCGCGGAACTTGCGGTGAATTTTCTTGTCCGATCCGGCCTTGAGATATTCCCGCAGCCCCGGCATGTCGCGCATCGCCGTCAGCCGCTTGGCCTCGTCCATCCCGTTGAGCCAGCTCGCGTGGTTGCCGAGCTTGTAATAGACATAGGGCCAGAAGATCGTGCGCGGCAGGATGCCCGATTGCGCCGGGTGCATCAGTGCGCGCAGCCGCAGATTGGCGTTCGGCCCGGCCAGTTCGCGCGCGGCGCAGAACATGCGGATCGACGACCACGTCATGCGGTGCAGCTCGGGCTTGGCGCAGGGGTCGAAGTCGGTCAGGTCGATCTGCATCGCCACGCCACGTTTCAGCAGGTGGATGATCAGGTCGAACCAAGTCGCGCCGATGGCGCGCCCGCGATCCGATTTAAGCTTCGTGTTGAGGTCGAAGACGCGGAAGGAGCCGTGGATCGAGTGCCGCGAGTCGAGGAAGGCATCCTCGAGCACGGGATAAGCCTCGGCTGCTGTCAAAAGCAGTCTGACGCGGCTCTCGGCGTGAACTCCGGCTTGTTTAAGACGTTCCATGCGGCTCGTTTTTTCTGAACGGCCGCGAAGGTGACCAGAGGTCGCCGCGGCAGGTATCTCACTCAATTGCTCTCTTCAGAAACTGTTTCGTGTTTCCGAGATTTCAAGCGCTCTTCGTGACGCAATTCGCTCTCGACGAGGGGGCGCAATGTGAAGTCCGCATTGAGCAGGTATTCGTCGTCTGTGGTCTCGATCTCGATCGTGCCGGAGAGCTGTTGCACGAAGGCGTTGACCAGTTGCGACCCCAGCCCGGTTCCGTCCACAGCCTCCAGTGGCGGGGCGTCCGTATCGACGGTATTGCGCACGCTGAGACGCGCCTGCATCCCTTCGAGCTTGTTCAGCGAGATGTCGAGCTTCGGTTTGCCGTCACGGGCGGAGGCGTATTTCATCGCGTTGGTCATCGCTTCGGTCAGCAGAAGCGAGAGCGGCACGGCCTGATCGGGCGTCAGGTGAATGTCGTCGATATGGCAATCGACCGAGACATGGCGGCCCGGCCCGGTCGCAAGGCGGGTGATCTGGCGCACGATATCGGGCAGCAGCTCCTGCGCGCGGATATCGGTGAGCCCGGAGGTCTGGTAGAGGCCGCGGTGGATCGTCGCGAGCGAGATGACCCGCTCCTGCAGCGATTTCATCAGCCCCTTGGCTTCGGGCGTGCGCGCCTGCCGCATCTGCATGTTGATGATCGAGGCGATGAGCTGGAGGTTGTTCTTCACCCGGTGGTGGACCTCGCGGAGCAGCACTTCCTTGTGGTGCACCATGTCTTCCAGTTCGGCCTCGTCATGCAGGATGGTCTCGGTCATCCGGTCATAGGCTTCGGCAAGATCGCGGATTTCCGAAGGCGCGGTCGAGAGGTTGAGATTGCCCACGATCCGGCTGCCGGTGGCAAAGCTGGTGATCGCGCTCGACAGTTTGCGGACATGGCCGATGACCAGTTTCTGCATCGCGAAATAGGCGACCAGAAGGCTCGCCATCCACATCAGCGCGGGGAACAGCACCGGCGAGATATCGGCGAAGGGGCTCAGCGCGGAGGCCGCCTGTGCGGGCCAGCTGCCGAGTGCGTAGAGTTGGTCGGGGACGAGTTCGACGACGGAATAGACCCGCTCTATGCCGCGGTTGGAATCTCCCGAGAAGGTCACCGCGCCATTGCCCGCCAGCAGCTTCAGCGAGCGGTCGACGGGCAGGTGCGACTGGGTGTTCGCCAGCCCGTCCGAGGAGGTCAGGATCGTGCCCTCGCGGTCGAAGGTCATAATCACCAGCGGTCGGTCATCGGCGAGCTTCGGCCCGTCTTTCGCCAGCGAAAGCGAGGAGTGGCTCATCGAGATCGCGATGATCCCGATATGATCGCCCGCCGCGTTGTAGACGGGATGGGCCACGCCCAGCACCGAGGTGCCCGACACCGGCGCATCGCGATTGACGTAGAAGCTGGTGCGATCCGCGGTCATCATCCTCTCGAAGATGTCCTGACCTTTGAAATCGTAACTCTTGCCGGAGTTCGAGCAGCTCATCTTGCCGCTGTCGGGAATGAAGGCGACCAGCGAGAACTCTGGGAAAGCGCCCGAAATCTGCCGCATCCAGTTCGAGCAGGCCTCGTCACTACCCACGAGCGGCTGGACGGTGCTGGCAAGGACGCGGGCTGCATCCTGCGCGTGCTGGATCACCCGCGTCTCGCCTGCGACGGCGCGCATCGTCTCGCCCATCAGGGCAGCCTCGGAGCGCGCCTGCGCTTCGCGAACGACCGAGGTCGATTGCAGCACGGCGATGATCAGAAGGGGGAAGAGCGCGACCGCCAGCATGAAGGCCAGACGCACGCCAAGCCCGTCAAAAAAGGGAATGACGCCCCGTTTCCGAGCTTGAAACGGGGCGTGGTCACTGTAGTGCTCGTCGTCTGCCGCTTTCGCGGCTTCCGAATTCATGCGGCGGCAACTCCGGATTTGCCCATCACGGCCAGCGAATTTCGATCCGAGCCGGACAGAATGTCTTCACCTTCTTCCAGCCCGAGCATCTCCGCAAGCCGGGCGCGGGCTCGGTTGGCACGACTTTTCACCGTCCCGACTGCGACGCCCATCATTCCGGCGGCTTCCTCGTAGGAGAAGCCCGAGGCGCCGACGAGGGTCAGAACCTCGCGATGTTCGGGGCTGAGCTGATCGAAGGCCACGACGAAATCGTTCATCGCGAGACGTCCGTCATGCGCGGGTTTCTCGTAGAGCGAAGCAGCGTGGATACCCTCGGGGTCTGCAACCTCGCGCTTACGCTTTCGGCGGTCCGAGTAGAAGGTATTGCGCAGGATCGTGAAGAGCCATGCACGCAAATTCGTGCCGCGCTCGAATTTCTCGATATTCGACCACGCCTTGACGATCGTGTCCTGCACGAGGTCGTCGGCAGAGGCCGAATTCCGGGTCAGCGACAGGGCGAAGGCGCGCAGGGCTCCGAGATGATCGGGCAGTTCCTCACGCGGATCGCGGGCTTCGGTAGACGAGTTGGCTTTGGAGGACGAAGTCATTTTTCGCCCTCCTTCGCCTTGAGTTGCGCCAGCAAGTCTTTGAACCGATCTGGCACTTCTTCCTGAAGCGCCTCCTCATAAACCTTCTTCAGGTTTTGATTGATCTGGTCCCTGATACTGGACTTAGGCTTTTCGTCTGCCATATCACTATACATCCGGTTTCGATCCCACTCATTTTGCACGGAACCGAACGCGGGGCCAGAGAGTTTGGTTCCCGAAAAAACGCAAAAGGGGGTTTTCATGTCCGAAGACATCGCCGGCACCATCGGAGCCAACCTGCCGTATCTGCGGCGCTACGCCCGAGCCCTTACCGGCAGCCAGGACAGCGGCGACAGATACGCCGCGGCTACGCTCGAGGCCATACTCGAAGACACGACGCCTTTCGAGAATAACGATCCGAAGCTCGCATTGTTCCACGCCTTCCATCTGGTCTGGGCCTCCGCGGGCGCACCGCTGGGCGAGCCGGACAACCGGCTGTCAGCACGCGCGCAGGATCACATGTCGACGCTGACGCCGAACACGCGCGAGGCACTTCTGCTGCACTCGATCGAAGGGTTCCGCGTCGAGGAGATCGGCACGATCATGCAGGTCGACACCGACGAGGCGAAGGAACTGATCGACATCGCGATCCGCGAGATGGAAACCTCCGTCGCGGGCAAGGTGATGATCATCGAGGACGAGGCCATCATCGCGATGGATATTCGTGCCATCGTCGAGGATATGGGTCACCAGATCACCGGCATCGCCCGGACCCGCACCGAAGCGGTGGAGCTTGCTTCGACCGACAAGCCCGACCTGATCCTTGCCGACATTCAGCTGGCGGATAATTCCTCGGGGATCGATGCGGTGAACGACATTCTCGCGCAGTTCGGCAACGAGCTGCCCGTGGTCTTCATCACGGCCTTCCCGGAGCGTCTGCTGACCGGCGAGCGGCCTGAACCCGCGTTCCTGATCACCAAGCCCTACACCGAAAGCCAGGTGCAGTCGGCGGTGAGCCAGGCGATGTTCTTCTCCTCCACGGAGACGCTTGCGGCCTAACGGCGGGATAAGGCGAAACACATGAAAAAGGCGGCTCCGGGGATCGGGGCTGCCTTTTTTCACATGCGGGCCGCGCACCACAAATTGAAGCCGCGTCCCTGCAACTAGCGGCAGCCGCGCGTGGTTCTTCCTTCAGAGACGAATTGACGAAACCCATTCAGACCGAAGGAGCCGCCCCATGACCAATATCGTGATTACCGGCGCATCCGCAGGCGTGGGACGCGCCGTCGCGCGCCGCTTCGCCGCCAAAGGCAACCGCATCACCCTGATCGCGCGCAACAAGGCGCGGCTCGAGAAGGCGGCGGAGGAAATTCGCGCGAAGGGCGGCGAGGCCCTCGTGCAGCCGCTCGATGTGGCCGATACCGATGCGGTCGAGGCCGCGGCTGTCGCCGCCGAGCGCGCTTTCGGTCCGATCGACATCTGGATCAATATCGCGATGGTCACGGTGCTGTCGCCCGTGGCCGAGATGACGCCCGAGGAATATCGCCGGGTGACCGAGGTGACCTATCTCGGCACGGTCAACGGCACGCTCTCAGCGCTGAAGCGGTTCCGCCAGCAGGGGTGGGGCACGATCGTGCAGACGGGCTCTGCGCTGGCCTATCGCGCGGTGCCGCTGCAATCGGCCTATTGCGCGGCGAAGGCGGCAATCGTGGGTTTCACCGACAGCCTGCGCTCCGAGCTGATCCACGAGAAGTCCGACGTGAAGATCACGGTCTGCCACCTGCCGGCGGTGAACACGCCGCAATTCGACTGGGCGCGCAACAAGCTGCCGAACCGTCCGCGCCCGGTCGCCCCTGTGTTCCAGCCGGAGCTGATCGCGGATGGCATCCATCACGCGGCCTTCCACCCGAAGCGGGAATACTGGCTGGGCTTTTCTGCGGTAAAGGCGATCCTGTCGGAGAAGATCTCGCCGGAGCTGGGCGACCTATATCTCGCGCGCACGGCGATCTCCGGGCAGCAGACGGAGGAGCCCGCCGATCCTACCCGGGCGGACAATCTCTATGACAGCGTCGATGGCGATTGGGAGGCGCGGGGGCGGTTCTCCGACGAGGCGAGCGACAGCTCTCCGGCGATTGCGATTTCCGAGCTTGGCGGCTCGCGGCTCGTCGCCGGCGGCGGTGCGGCGCTGGTCGCGGGGCTGATGCTGGGGGCAGTCTTCGCCGCGTCACGGCACCGGGGCTGAGCACTCGGAAAGAGATTTGAAGAACGCGCGCCCAATGGCGCGCGTTTCTTTTTGTGAGCGGGCTATCAATCCTTTATCGCGCCCCGATAGGCGCTGATCGCCGCGATCATCCCGGCATGGGACAGCCCTTGCGGGAAGTTGCCCAACTGCGCGCCGCTTTCCGGGTCGTGCTCTTCCGCCATCAGGCCGAGATCGGTCGTGGCTTTCAGCATCCCCTCGATCTGGGTCTTGGCATCGTCGAGCCGTCCGGCCCGCACGAGGTAGTCCGCCGCCCAGAAGCCGCAGGCGTTGAAATACCCCTCGACGCCGGGCAACCCGTCCTCCTGCACGTCGTAGCGCCGCAGATGGACGCCCGAGCCAAGCCGCTCGCGGATCGCCGTATAGGTCGCGGCCATCTTCGGATCGTCGGCTGCGATCACCCCGATGCGCGGCATCAGCAGAACGCTCGCATCGAGCCAGTCCTCGCCAATCGCGCCGGTGAAGGCGCCGATCTCCTCGTTCCACGCCTCTTCCCGGATCAGTGCCTCGATCGCGGCGCGCTCGGCCTTCCAGAGCTTCGTGTCGGCATCGATCACGCCGCGTTCGACCAGCGCGATCACCGCGTTCAGCGCGCCCCAGCACATCGCCTTGGAATAGGTGTGATGGCGGCGCGGATCGGGCATTTCCCAGATCCCGTTATCGGGCCGGGTCCATTGCGAGACCACGACATCCGCGAAATTCGCAAGCCGGATACCTTCGCCGGGATGCAGCTCTCCGCCCGCTTCGACATAGGCGCGCGCGGCCATGATCATCGACCCATAGGCGTCGAGTTGCAGCTGCGTCGCAGCGCCGTTGCCAAATTGCACCGGGGCCGAGCGGCGATAGCCCTCGACCGTCTGCAGTTTCTGGAGGGATACGTCACTGTCGCCCTGCACCGTGTAGAGCGTGCCCAGCTCCGGCGCCGTTTCGCGCGTGGCCGCCATCATCCAGCGGAAGAAGGCGTCGGCCTCGCCGGTCAGGCCCTGATCGAGAAAGGCATGCAGCACGAAATAGGCGTCGCGCAGCCAGCAATAGCGATAGTCGTAATTGCGGATGCCGCCGACCACCTCCGGCAGGCCCATCGTCGGCGCGGCGATCACGGCGCCGGTGGGCGCGTGGACCAGCAGCTGCAGCGCCATCAGCGAGCGTTTGAGCGCCCCGGAGAACGGCCCATCGCCGAAATCCGTCTTGGACTGCCGTTTGCGCCATGCCTCGCGGGTCGCGGCGAGCGCCTTGTGGGCCGCGTCCATTCCCCCGACATGGCCGTGACCGCCTTGGGTGATTGTGAGGGTGACGTAGCCTTCTTCTCCGGCGGCGAGGGTGCCGCGCCCGTTCAGCCGGCCCGAGCCTTCGATCTCCAGCTCGATCGAGCTGTCGATCAGGACGATGTCGCCGTCTTGTGTGAATTGCCAGCTGCCCGGGCCGCGGCGGATGAAATTGGGGGTGTTCAGCGCGTAGTCGCAGCGTGGGGCGATGCAGATTTCCACTTCGGCGTCGCCCTCCTGCGCCTCGATCAGCCGCACGACGGAGTGCCCGAAACTCGCCGCTTCTTCGAGCGAGTCCGGGAGGTTCATGAAGTCGGTGACCTTGAGCTGGCCGCCCTCGGTCGGGTGGGTCGTGGTCAGGATCGGGCCGTGGTCTTCATAGGCACGTTTCGCCGCGCTTGGACGAGCTGCATCCGGCACCGGGCCAACGTAGAACGTCCCGCCGCGAAACTGGTCGAGCAGCCGCCCGAAGACCGGATCGCCGTCGAAATCGGGGCCGCAGAGCCAGTCGATCGCGCCGTCGCGGGCTACCAGCGCCGCCGTGCGCGTGTCCCCGATCACCGCATAATCGCCAATCGGGAGATAGCCCCGCCGCCCTTCGAGAAAGCGCAGCGGCGGGCTGTCCGGATCGGGCGTGGTCTTCGCGGATCGGTCGGCGGAAGGGCGGGTGAGGTCGGTCATGGAATGCATGTCCTTCGTCGCATCTCCGGGCGTCGCCCCCCGGAGACAATCACATCCCTCTCAGTGATCGAACGGACCCGCCGCGCCGCGGTTCCTTGAACAAACCGTGTGCGTTCGAGAGCCGCGCGCGGCGCAAACCCGGTCGTGGGGGCTGCGGCCCCCAGTCGTCCGCTAGGGCGCTTTGATCAGGACGGGCATCCGTGCGAAGCTCATGGAGATATGGCCGCGCCGCATGTGGCCGAGCGCATCGAGATCGCCGAGCCGCAAGGCGCGCAGGATGTCGCGCAGTTCGTCATTGTAGATCTCGATCTCCTGCATCAGGTCGATCTGCGAGGCGGTGACCTGCTGCAGCCAGATCCGGGCCGTGCGGAAATACAGCGCCTCCGACATTTCCCTCAGCGGCGCATTCGCGGTCAGGTCCAGCAGGCAGAGGAAGGTATCGCGGTCCAGCTCGGCGAAAGCGCGGGCGGTGGGTGCATCGACAAGGGCGCGGCCGCGTTCCTGCAGCCTGACGAAAGACGCGATCAGTGCGGCGCTTGGCGGCACCGGGTCGAGCGTGGTCTGCAGCACCGTGAGTTCGCGCCGCAGCCGAAAGACCTGAGCCAGTTCGGTGTAATCGACATCGGTGACGAACGTGCCAACCCCGTGCATCGAGCGCAGCAACCCGTCATCCTCGAGCCGCGCCAGCACCCGGCGCAGCGGTGTCCGCGAGATGCCGAATTCGGACGCCAGCGCGGTTTCCGACAGGCGCATGCCGGGCGGGTAGTCGAGCAGGCAGATGCGGCTACGGATTTCGGCATGGATGAGATCCAAGCGGTCGCGGCCACGCAGTCGTTCCGGTTCGGTTTGCCGAGGGATCAGGGGTATCTCGTTCATCGGGTTTTGTTGTCTCTTCGCGCGAAGGCCATGATCGGCGGCGGCGGCGCGCAGGTCAATCTGCTTCGCGGCGACGGACCAAAAGGCATTTGATTTCACATATTGCGCCTGTGGGGGCGGAGCAATCGGCCCGATGCGGAGGTTGTTGCCCGCACAGGACCTGCACGGGGCCTGCACTGCGTCCGCACGGGCGCGCGAGATATGCGCGTTCCGTGTTCAACGCTGCGATATTGGGCAATATTGGTGCACAACATCTGCGCAGGGAACTTCACAAGTCTACGATATCTGTCTGGCAACCCTGTATAATCAATGTGATCTGCTTGACACTCCCCGGAATCTCATAGGTGTTGTGTACATCAAGCGCGGAAGGCTTCCGGCTTTCCGTTAACAAGAGCCAACAGGAGAGACGCATGAAATCGATTTGGAAATCTGTCGCCGCTGCCGGTATGGGCCTCGCCATGAGCGCCACCGCCGCACTGGCCGGACCCCTGATGGACCGTATCAACTCGGGCGAGCCGATCCGCATCGGCTTCGCGAACGAAGTTCCGTGGGCCTATCCGGGCGAAGACAACAAGCCGCTGGGCTTCGTGAACGCCTATGTTCTGGGTGTGCTCCACGAGATGGGCTATGACAACATCACCCCCGTCGTGACCGATTGGGGCGGGCTGATCCCGGGCCTCAACGCGAACCGCTTCGACATGGTCACCGGCGGTCTCTACATCCTCAACTCGCGCTGCCAGAACGTCGCGTTCTCGGAGCCGATGGCGAAGGTGGGCGATGCGTTCATCGTGCCGAAGGGCAACCCGAAGGACCTGAACAACTACGAGCAGATCGCCAAGGCTGGCGCGACCTTCGTGACGGGTGCGGGCTACAACCAGGTGGAATCCGCAGCCAAGGGCGGCATCCCGGATAGCGACGTGATGACCGTGCCGGGTCCGACCGAAATCCTCGCCGCCGTGAAAGCGGGCCGCGCGGATGCAGGTGGCGTGACCTATTTCACCGCGCAGAACCTTGCCAAGCAGTCGGACGGTTCGGTTGAAGTGTCGGACGTGAGCCAGCTTCCCGAATGGACCCAGAACTGGGTCGGCATCGGCTTCCGCAAGGCGGATCAGGACTTCGTCGACAAGTTCAACGAAGCTCAGAAGAAGTATCTCGGTTCGGACGCGATGATGAAAGCGGTCGGCGAGTACGGCTACTCGAAAGGCAACCTGCCGGGCGACAAGACCGCCGCAGAAGTCTGCGAGATGCGCTAAGCGCAGCTGCTGAAGACATGGACGGGCCAGCGCATGGCCCGTCCATTTTGACATTCACCGCCGGGGCGGGACGGGAATGAGTTACATAGAATTTTTGAAAGAATACGGGCCGCGCTTCTGGGACGGCACGCTCGTGACGGCGGGGCAGTTCTTCCTGGCCTCCGCTCTGGCGATCGTCATCGCGCTTGTTGCCGGGCTTATGAAACTTTCGCGCAACGGGCTGATCCGGGGTATCGCCGTCGTCTATATCGAAATTTTCCGCGGCACCTCACTGCTGGTCCAGCTCTACTGGATCTTCTTCGTGCTGCCGCTGTTCGGGCTGACGCTGCCGAAATTCACCGCGGGTTTCGTCGCGGTGGGGATGAACCTCGGGGCATACGGCGCCGAGCTGGTGCGCGGTGGCATCCAATCCGTGCCGAAAGGGCAATGGGAGGCGGCCTATGCGCTGTCGATGAGCCCGATGAGGCGGATGTGGCGGATCATCCTGCCGCAGGCTTTCGTCAACATGCTGCCGCCGTGGGGCAACCTGCTGATCGAATTGCTGAAGAACACCGCGCTGGTCGCGCTGATCTCCGTGTCGGACCTGATGTTCGAAGCCAAGCAGATCAACGGCTCCACCTTCCTCTCGGCGCAGACCTTCGGCACCGCGCTGATCATCTACTACGTCTTCGCGCGCTTCATCGTGACGCCATTCATGCGCTGGCTGGAGCTGGTCATGCGGCGCAAGCTGGGGAGGGCCTGATCCATGGGGTTCAACTGGAACTGGGAATTCACTTGGGAGATCCTGCCCAAGCTGATGCATGCGACGCTCAACACGCTGATGGCGGCAGGCTTCGGCTATGCCATCGCGGTGGTACTGGGCATGGTCTTCGCGCTGGCTCAACGCACGCCCTACTGGGCGCTGACCAAGGTCGTGCGCGAATTCATCGAGTTCATCCGCTCGACGCCTCTGATCCTGCAGATCTTCTTCGTCTATTACGTCGGCCCGCAATTCGGCCTGAAGCTGGGGCCGTGGACGGCAGGCATGATCGCGATCGGTCTGCACTATTCGGCCTATCTGTCCGAGGTCTATCGCGGTGGTCTCGACGCGGTGCCGAAAGGCCAATGGGAGGCCTGCACCGCGCTCAACATGTCGACCCGCGACACCTATTGGCGCATCGTGATCCCGCAGGCCATTCCGCCGGCGCTGGCGGGGATGGGCAACTACCTCGTGGGGATCTTCAAGGACACGCCGATGCTCTCGGTGATCGGGGTGGCCGAACTGATGCACACCGCGAATGCGATCGGCTCGTCGAGCTATCGCTATCTCGAACCCTATACGCTGGTGGGGATCATCTTCCTCGCCATCTCGCTTCCCACCGCTGCCCTGATCCGCGTCTTCGAGGATCGCGTGCGGCGTAAACTCGGATTGAAATGATGGAAGACCTTTCGAACTATCCGCTCGAACTGACGGGCGACAATGTGCCGATGGTGCGGTTCCTGAAAGTCACCAAGCGCTATGGCGATCTGGTGGTGCTCGACCAGCTCGATCTCGACGTGGCCGAGGGGGAAATGGTCACGATCATCGGCCCGTCCGGCTCGGGCAAGACGACCGTGCTGCGGATGCTGATGACGCTCGAGACGATCAACGAGGGCGTGATCTACGTGGACGGCAAGCCGCTGACCCATATGGAGAAGAACGGCAAGCTGGTGCCTGCGGACCGCAAATATCTGCGCAAGGCCCGCAGCCAGATCGGCATGTGCTTCCAGCATTTCAATCTCTTCCCGCATATGACCGCGCTGGAGAATTGCATGGAAGGCCCGGTGCAGGTGCTGGGGCTGAAGAAGGCCGAGGCGCGCGAACGGGCCGAGGAACTGCTGGAGCTGGTCGGCATGTCCGACAAGCGCGACCAGCACCCCTCGCGGCTCTCGGGCGGGCAGCAGCAGCGCGTGGCGATCGCGCGGGCGCTGGCGATGCGCCCCAAGGTGATGCTGTTCGACGAGGTGACCTCCGCGCTCGACCCGGAGGTGATCGGCGAGGTGACCAACGTGATCCGCTCGCTGGTGGAGAAGCACAATCTGACGATGCTGATGGTGACGCACCAGATGGGCTTCGCGAAGGACATCTCGGATCGGGTCTGCTTCTTCTTCGACGGCAAGATCGAAGAGCAGGGCGCCCCCGAAGATCTGTTCGGCAACCCGCAGAAAGAGCGTACGCAGCAATTCCTCTCGGCGGTGAAAGAGGCCGACTGACGCGCCTCACGATTTCGCGCAATGGCCTTTCTGAAAAGGTCATTGCGTGCGCGGACATCTCGTTGCCTTATGGGCCTGCTTCCATCGCAGCGAGGGTCCGATATGCCGATCATCATAGACAACCCTTGGCGCGGTGACGGGCTCGACCCGGAGGGCATCCAGCCCATCGCGGATGCTTCGGGCGTGGCCAGCCTGCTCGCTCAATGTCCGGCACATCGCGAGACCCCGCTGCGCGCGGCGCCCGAGATTGCGGAGCGCGCCGGGGTCGGCGAGGTCTGGATCAAGGACGAGCGTGCGCGCATGGGGCTCGGCAGCTTCAAGGCGCTGGGCGCGGTCCATGCGATTGCCCGCGAGGCGGCGGCGCGCGCCGAGGGTGGTGACCTGCAAACGGCCCTCTCCGGTGAGACCTATGTCGCGGCCAGTGCAGGCAACCACGGCCTCTCGGTCGCGGCGGGCGCGCGGATTTTCGGCGCCCGCGCGATCATCTATCTGGCCGAGACCGTGCCCGCCGCCTTCGCCGCACGGTTGGAGGCACGCGGGGCCGAGGTCGTGCGGGCTGGCGCGGAGTATCAAGCGAGCATGGAGGCCGCCGAGGCGGCCGCGGCGGAGAACGGCTGGACGCTTCTGTCGGACAGCTCGTGGGAGGGCTATGTCGACCTGCCGCTGCGGGTGATGGAGGGCTACACTCAGCTTGCCGCGGAGGCCGTTGCGCAGATCGACGTGCCGCCGACACATATCCTGCTGCAGGCCGGGGTCGGCGGTCTGGCGGCCGCCGTCGCGGCCCATGCGCGGCTGGCTTGGGGCGACGGGCCTCAGATCATCGTGGTCGAACCCGATGCGGCGCCTGCGCTGATCGAGAGCATTCGCGCAGGGCATCTGGTGAGTACGGAAGGGCCGGTTTCCTCGATGGGACGGCTCGATTGCAAGACGCCTTCGATGGTGGCGCTGGCGGGTCTATCGCGCGACGCGGATCGCTTCGCCACGATCACGGAAGCCGAGGCGCAGTCCGGCGTCGATATCCTCGCAGCGCACGGGCTGGCCACGACGCCTTCGGGTGGGGCCGGGCTGGCGGCTCTGCTTGCCGGGCTGTCGCTGGGTCCCGAGGCGCGCGTGCTGGCGATCCTAAGCGAAGGCCCGGAAGATGGCTGAGCGCTCGCTCATCTTCCCGGCGGAGGAGTATCGCACCCGCGTCAGCCGACTTCAGGTCGAGATGAGCGCACAGGGTCTTGATGCGCTGTTCCTGACCTCGGCTGCGGATATCTTCTACGTTACGGGCTTCCTGACTCGGTTCTGGGAAAGTCCCGCGCGCCCGTGGTTCGTGATCGTTCCGGCCATCGGTGCGCCGGTCGCGGTGATCCCCTCCATCGGGGCGGAACTGATGGGCCGCACATGGATGACGCAAGTTCGCACTTGGGAGGCACCCGATCCGACGGATGACGGGGTGAGCCTGCTTGCCGAGACGCTCTGCGATCTGCTGCCCGACAGCGCGCGGATCGGGGTGCCGATGGGGCTGGAGACGCAGCTGCGGATGCCGCTCGCGGATTACGCGCGGCTCGGGGAGCGTATCGCGCCGCGGCGCTTCATCGACGGCACCGCCGCGATCCAGCGGGTGCGCGAGATCAAGAGCGCGGCCGAGATCGAGAAGATTCGCTCGGCCTGCGCCATCGCGGGTCGCGTTTTCGACCGTGTGCCGGAATTCGCGGGGCAGGGGCGTCCGCTCGACGGGATTTTCCGCGCCTTCCAATCAGCGCTTCTGGAGGAGGGGGCCGACTGGGTCAGCTATGTCGCCGGGGCGGCGGGGCCGTCGGGCTATGACGATGTGATCTCGCCTGCCGGACCCGAGCCGCTTCAGGCGGGCGACGTGCTGATGCTGGATACCGGCGCGGTGCGCGACGGGTATTTCTGCGATTTCGATCGCAATTTCTCGGTCGGTCCGGCGTCGGAGCCGGTGCGGCGCACCCATGCTGCACTCTGGGAGGTGACCGAGGCGGTGATGGCCGAGCTTTGGCCCGGGATGCGGGCGCATGATGCGCATCGTCTGCTGGTCGAGGGGCTGGCGGCGCGCGGTGTCGCGGCGGGCGGTGGGCGTCTGGGCCACGGGCTGGGGGTCACGCTGACGGAATGGCCGTCCTTCACCCCGCGCGACGACACGGAGCTGCGCGAGGGCATGGTGCTGACGCTGGAACCCGGCGCTTGGGTCGAGACCGCGCAGGGTCCGCGCCGCCTGTTGGTCCATGAGGAAAACATCGTCCTGCGCGCGACCGGGGCCGAACTGCTGTCGCCGCGCGCGCCCGAAACCCTGCCGGAGCTGAGCTGATGGCCGATTTCCCCTATCGTCTTCGCGAAGACGCCACGCCCACGATGGGGCTGATCGTGCTGCGTGTGGACGAGACTATCGAGGACGAATTCCGCCGCTACATCCCGCCGGGCGACGCGCGGATGCATGTCACGCGCGTCCATTCGGGCGACGACCTGACCCCGTCGAGCATCGCCGAGATGGAGCGTGCGTTGAGCGGCGCGGCGGAGCTGCTGCCGCCTGCGGCGAAGTTCGATGTGGTGGGCTATGGCTGCACCTCGGGCGCAGCGCTGATCGGGCCGATTGAGGTACGGGCGAATGTCATGGCGGGGGTGACGACGCGGCATGTGACCGATCCGCTGAGCGCCGCGCTGGCGGCGATCTCAGATCTGGGGTTGGAGCGGGTGGGCATCGTCTCGCCCTATGTCGCCTCGGTCGCGGAGCCTCTGCGGGCGGCTTTCGTCGCTGAAGGGATCACCGTGCCCGCGACGCTGTCTTTCGGTGAGGAGGTCGAGGCGCGGGTTGCGCGGATCGACCCGGCCTCGATCGCGGAGGCGGCGCGAAGCCTTGCAGGGCAGGCCAAGCTGGACGGGATTTTCCTGTCCTGCACCAACCTGCGCACGCGGCGGATTTTGCCGGAGCTGAAAGCGGAGCTCGGGATGCCGGTGCTCAGCTCAAATCAGGCGCTGGCCTGGCATATGCGAAACCTCGCGGGGCTCGGGGAGCCGGAGTGAACAAGGCGCCCGTCGAGGCGCCTTGTAAGGTCGTTTCGAAAAATCAGCGGTGCGATCTGACGAATTCGACGATGCCATAGACCGCGAGGGCGGCGACGCCGACGATCAGCATCGGCTCGACGCCGTGGGTGTGGAAATGCGTGCCGGAATGCGCGAGGGCCGGGCTTGCTGCCAGTGCGCCCAGAAGCGTTGCGAAGGTCTTCTTCATTGGTCGATCTCTTTCTTGCGTTGTGTCAGGAAGTCGCGGATGTCGAGGACGGATTTCTCGTCCATCGACACGTAGATCAGCGACATGTTGGTGCGTTCGCGGACCATCTCGCCCGGGAACGGAAGGTAGGACAGTTCGCGTGAGCCGAAGGAGGGCGAGGCGGTGCCCACCTGCCATTCGGTCTTGAGCTCCACATCCACGAGTTTCAGCGATTTCGGCCCCGTGGACGAAGGGCGCTCGAAAGGCACACCGGCGAGCTTGAGATAGCTCGTCTTGTCGGAGGCCTGCATGAAGCCGTCGATGAACTGGGTGGCCAGAACCTGCAGGTCCGCCGCCTCGTCCTCGTGATGCATGTGGCTGTGCAGATGCTCGCCATGGGCGTGATTGTGACCATGCCCGTGATGCGCGTGGTCATGGGAATGCCCGTGGCTGTGCCCGTGATCGTGGTGGTGATGGTGCCCGTGAGGGGCGTGATCATGCGGCATGGCTCAGCCCACCTTATGCGGTTCGGAATTCGACCAGCGCTTGCCTTCGAATTCGCCATGGGGCAGCGAGACGGGCTTGTCGATATGCTTGCGGTGCGCGCCCAGCTTGCCATTGGCCACCAGCGAGCCCAGCACATCCACGATCACCCGCGTTCCCATCAGCGCGGTGATGTCGGACACGTCATAGGGCGGCGCGACCTCGACCAGCTCCATCCCGCAGATGCCTTCGGCGGCGATGCCGGAGGCCAGCGCCAGCGCCTCGCGCGGCAGGAAGCCGCCCGGTTCGGGCCAGCCGGTGCCGGGCACGAAGCCGCAGTCGATGGAGTCGATATCGAAGGACATGTAGACCATGTCGACCCCGTCCCACGCCATTTCGAGCGCCATCTCAATCGTCTTGTCGATGCCCATCTTCTCCATGTCGCCCATGGTGATGATGTTGGTCTCACGCTCGCGCGCGACCTTCACAGCCTCGCGCGGGACCTGCCAGCCGCCGATGCCGATCTGCACGAGGTTCTTCGCCGGCACGTTGGGCAGGTTGGTCGAGTGGAACCACGGCGTGGTGTGCATCCGCTCGTCGAGGTCTTTTTCCTGAATGTCGGCATGGCGGTCGAAATGGACGATGCCGATCTTCTTCGAGGTGCATTCCGCGATACCGCGCACGCAGGGGAAGCCGATCGAGTGGTCGCCGCCGATCATGATCGGGAGCGAGCCCGAGGAGAAGACGTGGCTGACGGCGCGGCTGATCTGGTCGAAGCTCTTCTCGATATTCGCCGGGATGGTGAACACGTCGCCCGCATCGCAGAGCGTCATCTGCTCGCGCAGGTCGACGCCGATCTCGTAGTTGTAAGGCGTGTAGAGAGCGGAGATCTTGCGCACGCCCTGCGGTCCGAAGCGGGTGCCCGCGCGGTAGGTGGTGCCGCCATCGAAGGGGATGCCCAGCACGGTCGCGTCGTAATGCGAGACCTCCAGCACGTCCTCGGCATAGGGCGCCTTGAGGAAGGTGTTGATGCCCGCGTAATGGGGCAGCTCGCCGCGCGCGAAGGTCGGGATCGACTTATCCTCGATGCTGTCCGCGCCGGTCAGCCCCATGCGCAGCGCCCAGCGGCGTTCCTCGTCCCAGCGGCCCTCGGGGAGTTCCGCCTCTTTGCGCATCGCCTTCCAGCCGGCGAGCTTGGTCAGGTCCGGGTGGTGCTGGCGGCGCTCGCGCAGGGCATGCGCCGCGATGGCCGCTTGCGGGTGGTGCGGGCGCGATCGCCCGCCTGGCAGGTCATGGAACATCTCTGTCTCCAATCTATCGAAGCCCCGGATCGGGGCAGGCTGTCTGGACCTTGGCGGCGGCCCGCGCGCGGGGCCCAGCGGCGCGCGCGGTGAAACTTTGATCTCAGTCCGGCGCGGGCGCAGGGTCGCTTTGCGCAGCCAGAGACGGGATCTTGTCGAGGATGTGCTGATACGGAATGCCGTGATCGCGGGCGTCGAAATCATAGGTGATCGTCGCGCCGTAGCGTTCGGGATAATCCGGATCCCAGCGGGTCTTGTCGAACACGAGAACGCGGTCGCCCAGCTTGAAGCCCTCGCCCAGATCATGCGTGACCATGAAGACGGTCATGCTGGTCTCAGCGCGCAGCTGCGTTAGGAATTCGTGCATCGAGAGCCGCGTGCCCGGGTCGAGCGCGCCGAAGGGCTCGTCGAGCAGCAGGATGCGGGGCCGCGCATGCAGCGCCTGCCCTATGGCGAGACGTTGCTGCATCCCGCCCGAGAGGGTCGAGGGGTAGTTCTTCGCCACATGGGCCAGCCCGATCCGCTCGAGAACCTCATCGGCGCGGGCCCGGGCCTCGCGCAGCTTCGCGCCACGAAACCAGCCGAAGCCTTTCGGGAAACTCTCGGCGGCGACGATGTTGTCGCGCACGGTCATATGCGGGAAGACCGAGTATTTCTGGAACACCACGCCGCGCTCGCGGCCCGGTTCGCGCGCGGGCCGACCGCCATCGACGGTGATGCGGCCCCGCGTGGGGGTCTCGTCAGCGAGCAGAAGCCGCAGGAAGGTGGATTTGCCGCAGCCGGAGGCGCCGACGATCGAGACGAACTCGCCCTCGGCCACGTCGAGATTGACGCGCTCGATGATCGGGCGACCGTCGTATTCCTGGAAGACATCGCGAACGGTGACGAAGCTCATAGCCCACCTCCCAGCCACGGGAAGGCTTTGCGCGAGAGCGTCTTGAGCGCGAAGTCGATCAGGAAGGCGAGCAGCGTGATCCAGATGACGTAGGTCAGGATAATATCCATCGCGAGGTAACGCCGGACGAGGAAGATGCGGTAGCCAAGGCCGACTTCGGCTGCGACGGCTTCTGCGGCGATCAGGAACAGCCAAGCCGCGCCGAGCGACAGGCGGATGGCCGCGATCAGGCGCGGCAGGATTTGCGGCAGCACCACGCGCAGCGCGATGACCCAAGTGGAGGCGCCCAATGTCTGCGCCTTCACGATCTCTTCGTGCGGAATGTCGAGCACCCGCTGCGAGAGGTCGCGGATCAGGAAGGGTGTGATCCCGATAACGATCAGCACGATTTTCGAGGTCTCGCCCAGTCCGAACACGATGAAGAGGATCGGCAGCAGCGCCAGCGGCGGCACCATCGAGAGCACCGCGACGAAGCTCGACAATCCGCGTCGCACGTAAGGCAGGAGCCCGATCCCGACGCCGACCGTCAGCGAGATCAGTGCCCCGATGCCGACACCGAAGGCCAGACGCCGCAGGCTCGCGAAGGTATCGGCCCAGAGGAGGATCTCGCCGGTACGCTTGTTCGGTTCGGTGAACAGCCGCCCGGCGGTGTTCATGATGGTCTCGGGCGCGGGCAGAAGCTTGTCTTGCGGGTTCGCCGCAAGCCGGATTTCCGAGCCGATCCAATAGGCGATCAGCACCGCCACGAAGGGCAGCGCGGCCAGCAGGATGCCGGTGGGCCGGGTCGGATGTCGGTTGAGCAGACGCATGGGCGCTTTCGGCAATTGGCGGAAAAAGGGCCCGGCCCGAAGGCCGGGCAAGTCAGATCAGAGCGCGCCGTCGGCCGCCATCTGCATGTAGGTGGTGTCGAAGCGGAACTTCACGTTGGCTTCGTCGCCCGTCACCGAGCCGTCGGGATACTCGACGCCTACGAAATCGGCCGAAGGCGCATCGACGCCAAGGATGCCCTTGTCGAACAGGAAGTTCGCGACCGTCGTCATGGTCTCGGGCATCTCGGCGCTCGAAGCCTGCTCGACCGCCTTGGCCGGATCGTAGAACATCGCCGTCGCGGCGAGCTGGGCCTTGTAGCCCTCAAGATCGGTGCCGGCGGCTTCGGCCATCGCGGTCAGGGCCTCTTCGTCGCCTGCGGCCATCTTCGACATGACCTCATACCAGGCGCCGACCACGGCCTTGCCGAAATCGGGATTGTCCTTGAGCGTCTCGGTATTCACCACCATCAGATCGAGGATCTCGCCCGGGATCTGCGAGCTGTCGAAGAGCTTGTTCGCATCGGGGTTGGAATCGAGGATTTCCGACACCAGCGGGTTCCACGTCACGACGGTCTCGACCTCGGGGGTCGCGAAGGCGGCGATCATGTCGGCGTCGGAGGTGTTCACCACGCCGGCCAGATCCTTCTCGGCCAGCCCGGCTTTATCGAGCGCGCGCGCCAGCAGGTAATGCGAGACCGACAGCTCGACGAGGTTCACCTTGGTGTCCTTCAGCTCCTCGATCGAGGTCGCTTTCTTCGAGATGATCGCGTCATTGCCGTCGGAATAGTCGCCGACGATCAGCGCGGTCGTGTCGACGCCGCCGCCCGACGGGATCGAGAGCGTGTCCATGTTCGTCGCCGAGACGCCATCGAAGCCGCCCGCGGTGTATTGGTTGATCGATTCCACGTAGTCGTTGATCTGAACGATATCGACGGTGATGCCGTATTTCTCGGCCCATTTGTCCATGATCCCCGAGCTGTCCAGATAGCCCCAGGGCATCCAGCCGGCATAGATCGACCATGCGAGTTTGAAATCGGTTTTCTGCTCGGCCATCGCGGGCGAGAGAGAGGCGGCGAGAACGCCCAAGCTGAGGGCCGTGGCGGACAGGAATTTCGTTCTGGTCATGGTCTTCCCCGTTGGCATGCGTCCCGCCTTTTTATGGCGTAGAGGCCGACCCGCTGGCGGAACAAGAGATGAGGCGCGGGTCAGACCTGCGCAGTAATCTCCCGGGATTTTGGCCCGCCGTGTGCCCGCACGGAATTTGCCGCGCGGGTGGCACTTCTCGGACCAGACCTGCCTTCTCGGCAACGGAACCCTAAGCGCCCTGCATCCTCATTCGGGCATGACCTTGGTGCGTTTCCAAAGGTGGAGAGGGGGCAAAAGCCGCCTCGATTGCGCCCCGCATGGCATTTGGGCGCAAAAAACTCTCAAGTGATGGTTTTTTGAGCGTCACCCCAAGCATTTTTGATCGGTTGGTGCGCTTTTCGTGCGGCTTCGTGATTCCTCGCGAGGTGGGAGGGGCGGGGCGTGAGGCGCACCTCACCCTCCCGAACGGGCCTCCACCGGCGAGCCGTCTTCCAGCGTCTCGACCGGGTAGAGCACGACGCGGTCGCCCTCGCTCAGACCGTCCTGAAGCTCGGCATAGGTGCCGTTATCGGTCCCGATTTTCACGTTCACTTCCCGCGCGCGCCCGTCCTCGACCTTGAAGACGGCCCAGCCGGTGCCGCGCCGGAACAGGGCGCTCGACGGGACGCGCAGCGCGTCGGGGTTCTGCCAGACCACGATCCGGGCGGTCACCTGGAAGCCGTGGCCCAGCCCGGCCCGCTGTGCAGAATCGCCGGTGAAGGCGATGACCACGCCGACGCGTTGCTCCTCGACGCCCAAGGCGGAGACCTTCGTCGTGCCCGACGGATCGATGCGGACCACCTTGCCCTCCAGCACATCCGGCCCGCCCCAATCGGTGATCTCGACCGGATCGCCGAGGCGCACGCGCACCGCATCGCGCGAGAGAAGATCGGCCACCACTTCGAGCCCCTCCGAGATGTCGCCGATCTCCATGATCGGGGAGCCCGCAGAGAGCACGGTCTCGTTTTCCTGCAGGATTTGCAGCACCGTTCCGGTCGCGGGCGCATAAAGCGGGATCGGCTCGACCCCGTCGCTGTTGTTCGCGGCGGCATCGTTCTGCAGCACGGATTTCGCCGAGGCCAGCGCCGCCTCGCGCATCGCGATGGCGGCTTTCGCGGCTGCTTCCTGCGCGGCGGCGTAATCGGCATTGATCTGATCGCGGTCCAGTTTCGACTGGCTGATCGTTCCGGAGAGCGCGAGCCGCTGCGACCGCGCGAGATCGCTATCGGCCTGTTCGCGCATCGCGACGGCGGCGCGGTAATCGCCCTCGGCGGCACTCAGCGCGGCTTGGGCCTCGGCCAGCGCGGCCTCCGCCTGCGCCCGGCTGCGCGCATCCAGCACGGCGGGCAGGGCGGGGCGCATCCGGGCGACGACCGTCTCGTTCGCGACGACATGATCGCCGACATGGATATCGAGCCGCTGCAGCCTGCCGCTGACCGGGGTCGAGACCGTGTAGCTTTCGCTCACGCGGGTCCGGCCATCATCCTCGATGACGAGCTTCATGGGGCCGCGCGTGACCTCGCCCATGTCGACGGTCTGCGGTTGCGGCCAGAGAAGCGCAGCGATAGCGCCCGCCGCGATCAGGCCGATCAGGATGAGAATGAGCCATCTGGTCCGGGGTTTTGGTGTCACGGGTCAGTCCCTCGCCTTGAGCGCCGAAATCATGTTCAACCGATCCAGCGCGCGGCGCAACATCAGGATCGAGGCCAGTGTCGCCGAGACCACGACCAGAACCGCCATCGCGATGCTGGGCAGATCGAAGCTGACGCTGACCCGGTAGAGTTCATTGGAGAAAACGCGTGCGATCAACTTGGCAAGTGTCCAGCCGAACCAGATGCCGACCGGGAGCGCGCAGGCGACCAGCAGGGTGATCTCCCCGGCCAGGATCAGCGTCACCTCTCCGCGGGTGAAGCCAAGGACGCGCAGGCTCGCCAGTTCATGCGCGCGCTCGGCAAAGGCGTTGCGCGCGGCGTTGTAGACGATGCCGAAGCTCAGCACGAAAGCGATCGCGCCGAAGACAAAGCGCATCTGGCCCGCGCCCTCGTCGGCGATTTCCCGGAACGCCGCCAGACTGTCGGATTTGATCGAGACGCCTGCGACCTTGGGGCGCTCACGCAGCTCGTGCAGAAGCTCCGGCGATGGGGCGCCCTCGGTGCGGATCGAGACCGAGGTGATCCGGTCCGCCTCGCCCACGGCCCGGGTCAGCGAGTCGAGGCGCATATAGGCCGGAGCGCCCAGCAGGGTGTCGGAGATCGCCGCGACCGGCAGCGAGAGGGTCCGCTTGCGGCCTTCGGTGACTTCGGCGGTGAGGTTTTCGCCCGGCTGAAGTTTCAGCACATCCGCGAGCCCCCGCGAGATCACGACGCCCTGCGCGGGCAGGGCGATCGGCTCCAGATCGGGCCGCAGCGCGCGGTTGAGCTGCGCATCCTCGGACAGGCCGGTCAGTTCGCCGCGATGGGTGATGACGCCGTTGCGGAACAGGACCGGCACGTAGCGCGTCGGCTCGGCCTCCAGCACGCGGGGCAGGTGCGCAATCTCATGCGTCACATCGCGCGAGACCGGGTGGATGAAGCTCACCGTCGCATCCGAGCGGTCGGCAAAGCCGAAGGTGACATCCATCGTGTGATCGAAGCCCGAATAGATCATCAGCATCGCCATGTTCAGCGCGAGGCCGGCGGCGACGCCCGCGACGGTGCCGAGGCTGCGCACCGGTTGCCGCGTGATCTGGCGCAGGATCATCCGGCCCGGCTGGTCGAAGGCTTTCGTGACGGTCGCGAGGAAGCCGACGCGGCCATGGGTGAAATCCGGCGGAGCCGGGGGACGCATCGCCTCGGCGGGCGTCAGGCGGAACACCGTGCGCAGCGCAATCGCCGCACCGAGCGCGGCGGCGAGTAGCGAGAAGGCGAGCCCCCCGGCGAAGGGGCCGGGATGCATCGAAAAGACGAGATAGGGGAATTTGTAGAATTCCATGTAGAGCCCGGTGATCGACCGCCCGAGCATCACGCCCAGAGCCGATCCGAGGAGCGCGCCCGCGAAAGCGATCATCAGCGCCATTTCGAGGTAGTGCCCCGCGATCTCCGCCCCGCTATGGCCGAAGGCTTTCATCAACCCGATCTCGCGCCGCTCGGCCTGCACGATCCGGGTGATCGTGACGTTGAGCAGGAAGGCCGCAACGGCGAGGAAGATCGGCGGTAGAAACACCCGCGACTGGCGTAGACCCTTGAGTTCTTCCTCGATGAAGCGCGCCGAGGTCTGCTGGTCCTGCACATATCCGGCGCCGCCGCCATAGGGCGCCATCAGCCGGTCGAGATCGGCCAGCACCGCCTTGCGCGGTCGCTCGCGCGTGGTGAGCGCGAGCACCTCGTTGAACGCGCCGTCGAGATCGAGCACGGCGGCGGCGGCCTTGCGCTCCATCCAGATCACGGCGAAGCGGCCATCGGTGGGGAAGAATTCACCCGGTGCGGGCATGAACAGAAACTCCGGCGCGCGGGCGAAACCGACGACCTGCAGTTTTTGGTGGCGGCCCTCGACTGTGACGCCGAGCGTGTCGCCAAGCGCGATCCCACGCGCGGCTGCGAATGTGTCGAGCAGCACGACCTCGTCGCTGCGCCCGGCGATGGGCTTGCGTCCTGCCGTCATCAGGATGCCGTTGAGCCCCGCCGCACCGGGTAGCGACAGGATGCGCGCCTGCACCGGTTCGCCGCCGTCTGCGTCGATCCGGCCGAAGCCGCTGATCCGGCCCTCGGCGGCCAGCACGCCGGGAATGGCATTGACCTGTTCCATCATCGAGCTGGGCGCGCGGGTGAGCGGCTCGAAAACCTGCGCCAGCCGGTGCCGTTCGAAATAGGCGTCGCGGGTGACGGTGAGCGTATCGGTCAGCCCCGCCATCATCACCTGCACCATCACGCCCAGAGCGACGACCGCCGAGATCGCAAGCGCCTGCGCCCGGATGCGCCAGAGGTCGCGGAACAGCTTGCGATGGAGAACGGTCAGGGCCATCGGCTCACCATTCGATCTCGGCAGGATCGGCGCGGGTCTCGTTGACGATCGTCTCGCGCAATTGGCCATCGGTGAAATGCAGCACGCGATGCGCCATCGCCGCCGTCGCCGCTGCATGGGTGACGATCAGCACGGTGGTGCCCAGCTCGCGGTTCACATCGTTGAGCACCTGCAGCACGCGCCGCCCCGTCGTGCTGTCGAGCGCGCCGGTCGGCTCGTCGCAAAACAGCACGGCCGGGCGCTTCGCGATGGCGCGCGCGATGGCGACGCGCTGCTGCTCGCCGCCCGACATCTGCGCCGGGAAATGGTCGAGCCGTCCCTCCAGCCCCACCAGCCGCAGCGCCTCGCCCGCATCCATCGGGTCATGCGAAATCTCGGTCACCAGATCGACATTCTCGCGCGCGGTGAGGCTGGGCATCAGGTTGTAGAACTGAAAGACGAAGCCGACATGGCTGCGCCGATATTGCGTCAGCGCGCGGTCGGACATCTCGGTCAGGTTCTGATCGCCGAACCACGCCTGACCCGAGCTTGGCCTGTCGAGCCCGCCGATGATGTTGAGAAAGGTGGATTTGCCGCTGCCCGAGGGGCCCAGCAGCACGACGACCTCGCTGCGCGGAATTTCCAGCGTCACCTCTCGGAGCGCGTGGACCGCGGCAGGACCTTCGCCGTAGGTCTTCGACAATGCTTCGGTGCGAAAGGCAGGCTGCACGCTCGGCCTCTTGAGATAGATCGGGCAAAGTGCCCGACCCAGATCAGATCACAGCTTCTTCAGGCAGTCAAAATTTGTCGGCTCTGGCGGGGAGTTGAGCGCTTCAGCGTGGCCCCGCCGCATCGAGGCGCAGGGGCGCGTTACGTGCTGAGGCTGTGGAAGAAGAGGTCGATCTCGAGCGCCAGTCCGAACTCGAATTCGTTCAGCTCGGGATGGGTCCATTCGTGCTGCTCGAGATGGTCGAGGAAGTCGCGCCGTTTGCGCTCGTCGCTCGCATCCAGCGACAGGGTCTCGGCGGCGCGCAGCAGGTCGATCCGCTTATGGACCTCGCGCATGGCGGAGAAGGCTTCCATCATCACCGGCATCAGGCGCGGCTCGCTCTGCCAGGTTTGCCCGCCGAAGACCTCTTGCACGACACGGTTGCCCGAGCCGAGGCAATCATAGGCGACGCAGCCCGCCATGCCTTCCTGCGTCAGCTTGTCGTGGATCGAGCAATCGTGCCCACAAAGGTGCCGGCAGGGCTCGCCGGGGTTCTTGCTGAAGGCGAAATCCTTGCCCTTGTCGAAGGCCAGCACCAGACAGCACAGGGCTGCGCATTGCGAACAGTCGGTCTTGAGACGATCGGTCTGGGGCATTCTGGCCTTCGCTTAACGGGACTTCGCATGGGAAGTCGTCGGGCCGTGATATCCCGCAAAACGGCTCTCGAATGCAAGGGCTGCGCGGGACGCGCGCGCCGATGCCCCGGCAGCGGAGGAGGCCTCGCTGCCGGGGGCATTCCAGCTCAAAGGGCGTCGATCGCCTTTGCCAGCATGTCGCGCACTTCGCCCGCGACCGACTTGAGTTGCGGATTGTCGATCGCCGTCATCGAGGCTTCCGGGTCGATTGCGCAGACGAGGATGTCCGAACCATCCTGCCGCAGAATGACGTTGCAGGGTAGCATCGCGCCGACATTCGGCTCCAGCTGGATCGCCTGATGCGCCATCTTCGGATTGCAGGCGCCGAGGATCAGGTAGCCGGGCATGTCTGCGTCCAGCTTCTTCTTCATCGTGCCCTGCACGTCGATCTCGGTGAGCACGCCGAAGCCTTGCTCCTTCAGGGCCTCGCGGGTCCGGGTGTCGGCCTCTTCCAGCGTGGTGTTGGTGAGGCGTTTGTCGATGGTGTAGCTCATGGTGTTGGCTCCTTGAGTTGAAAGCGGTTCAGGTTTCGACCGGGTAGTCCTGCGCGGACCATGCGCCGAAGCTGCCCGGCACAGCGGAGAGGTTCTTGAACCCGGCGCGGTGCAGCAGGCTCGCAGCGACGCTGGCACGGTAGCCGCCCTGACAATAGACCGCATAGTCGACGGAACGGTCGAGTTGGTCCATCTCGTCTTCGAGCGTGCCGAGGAAATGGTGGATCGCGCCGGGGATACGGCCGCCGTCCCACTCCTCATTCTTGCGCACGTCGAGCGGGGTCAGATCGCTGCCCTTCAGCGCCTGCACCGTGACCTGCGGGATATGCGCAAGCGGTCGCCCGGAGGTGCGCCACGCGGCGATGCCGCCGTTCAGGTAGCCCGCGAATTTCGTGAAACCCACGCGCCAGAGACGCAGCACGGCCTCGTCGATGTCGACAGCTTTTTCACTCACCAAGGCAATGGGTTTGTCGGGATCGAGCATCCATCCGGCCCAGACCGACAGGATCGGCTGCAGCCCGATATTGAGCGACCCTTCGATGAAGCCGCCGCCGAAGGCGAGCATGTCGCGGAGATCGACGAGCTGCACGTCCTTGTCGGCGATCAGCGCCTCGAACTCCTCTGGCGTTTTGCCGATGCAGCGCGGCAATCCGTGCATCACCTCGGGGCCCGCCGCGTTGACCTTCTTGAGGCGCGGGTAATGCGTGGGCACCGGCGGCGCGTCCTTCGTCATCTCCTCCTTGAAGGCCTCCAGATCGGTGATCTGGACGTATTTGTTATGGGCTTTCTCATAGGCGATGCTGGTCGACATCCGGTCGCCGATATTCGGCCCGCAGGCCGAGCCCGCGCCGTGACAGGGGTAGACGAGCACACCGTCGGGCAGTTGCATGTAGAATTCCTGCGTGGTGCGGACGAGCGCCTCGGTCAGTTCCTCGGTCTTGTCGTCGCCCAAGAGGTCGGGGCGGCCGACCGAATCCACGAAGAAGGAATCGCCGCTGAGCACGCCCCACGGGTCGTCATTGTCCTTCTCGTAGAGCAGGAAGGAGACGTGTTCGGGCGTGTGCCCCGGCGTGTGCCGCGTCTCAAGCGTGAGTTGGCCGAAGGTGAATTTGTCGCCATCGCAGATGCCCTCATGCGCGAAGTCATATTCGGCGCCGCCTTCGACGCTGACGCAAAGCTTGGGCGTGCCATCCAGCCGGTCCACCAATTCGCGCGCGCCCGACAGGAAGTCGGCGTGAATATGGGTCTCGAACACATGGGTGATCGTCAGGCCGAGCGCCTTGGCGCGCTCGATATAGATATCGCAATCCGGGCGGGGATCGACAACGGCGGCGGTGCCGCTGCCGGTGTCGCCCAGGAGGTAGGAGCACTGGGCGATCCCTTCCGCAAGGATCTGTTCAAAACGCATAGTCATGTCATTTGCCTCCGAATTTCCGTCAGCTCGGGATTGCCGGAGAAATGCGCCGCGATCGATTCATGTTCCAAAACTTGAATATGTAGGCAGGACATCGCTCATAAACGATGCGTGAGGATGATGCCCGTTTCAGGTGTTCAGGAGCGGCGCGTCCCGGGAACGCCAGCGCGGGCGTCCGGAAGGTTTAGCGTCACACGCAGCCCGGTCTCCGCATTCGCGATGCTCAGCGTGCCGCCGACGGCCTGCGCGATCTCGGCACTGATCGACAGCCCCAAACCATGGCCGCTTTCATCGGCGCGCGCGCCGCGTTTCTGAAGATGCTCGATGCGGTCCGCCGAGATGCCGGGGCCGTCGTCCTGCACGTCGATGGCGATCATTTCCGCGCGTCGGCTTGCGCGGATCGTGACCTGCGACGTGGCGTGGCGGCTGGCATTCTCGATCAGCGCGCCCAAGGCTTCGGCAAGATCACTGGCGTCGAGCGTCACCTGCAGATCCTCGGGCACGGCGATGTTCCATTCCACCGCGCTGCCCGTGGGGGTGCGCCGGATCACCGAGACAATCTGCTGCACGACAGGGGCCACCGTGGCCTTGTCTTTCACGACGCGTCCCGCGAGGCGCGACCGCGTCAGTTCGCGATCGACATGGCGGCGCATCGCTTCGGCGATCTCCTCGATGGCGGCGGCAGGCTCGGTCTGGCCGGTCTGGCGCAGCCGGTCGGCCTCGCCCATCAGCGCCTGCAGCGGGGTCTTGAACCCGTGCGCGAGATCGGCGGCGCGGTGGCGCGCGCGGTCCAGCTCGGCCTCGCGGGCGTCGATCAGCGCATCGACCTCATTCGCGAGCGGTTGCACCTCTTTCGGGAAATCGCTGCCAAGCCGCCGCTGTTCGCCCGAGCGCACGGCGAGCACGCGGCGGCCCACTTCCGAAAGGGGCCGCAGGCCAAAGAAAAGTTGAACCCATCCGGCAACGATCAGAGCGGCTGCGAGGATAGCGTTATAGGGCAGCAGTTCCTTGAGAAAATCGTTGCGCGCCTGATCCAGATCGACCGTCGTCAGCGCGACTGCCGCGCGCACTTGGCTCCCGCCCAGCGAAGGCGGCAGGGTCACGCTGCGCTCCAGCGTCAGAAGGGTGTCGCCTGTCTGGTCGGGAAGACGATGCACGTGGATATGTCCGTCGGGCAGCTCATCGGGCGGTAGCGGCAGCGCGTAATCCCAAAGCGAGCGCGACCGCAGCAGCGTGTCGCCGAGGTCGATCTGCCAATAAAGCCCGCTCAGAGGCTGGTCGAACCGCGGATCGGCGGGCGGCGTCTGCAGCGCCAGCCTCCCGTCGGCATCGCGTCCGAGCGCCGCCACGACCTGATCGAGCTGCACCGACAGTTCGGCCTCGGCCCGGCGCTGAACATGGGCGGCAAACAGCGCCGTAAGCGCGGCGGAGGCAATCGCCAGCGCCAGCACCACCGCGAGCGCGCCGCCAAGCGCGAGCCGGAGGCGCAGCGACAACCGCATCACGCGCCGCCGCCTTCGAGGAAATAGCCAAAGCCGCGCCGCGTGCCGATCACGCCGGGGCCCAGCTTACGGCGCAGCCGCGCCACGAGCGCCTCCAGCGCATTGGCCTCGCGCGAGTCGTCATCGCCGTAGAGATGTTCGAGTAGTTCGGTCGGCGGCACGACGCGGTCGCGATGCAGCATCAGGTAGGAGAGCAGCCGGAATTCCAGCGCCGTCGCCGCAATCGGCACGCCGCGGATCGACACGCTCATCCGGTTCGCGTCGAGCGTCAACTCGCCCACGCTCTGGTTCGCCGAGGCCCGCCCCGCCGAGCGCCGGATCAGCGCGCGCGCACGGGCCACGAGTTCTTCCATGCGGAACGGTTTGGGCAGGTAGTCGTCGGCGCCCGCGTCGATCCCCTCGACCCGCTCGGTCCAGGCGCCGCGCGCGGTCAGCACCAGCACCGGCATCTCGCGATCATTGGCGCGCCATTTCTTGAGGATGCTAAGCCCGTCCATCTTCGGCAGGCCCAGATCGAGAATGACGAGGTCGTAATCTTCGGTATCGCCCAGAAACCACGCATCGAGCCCGTCCGCGCAGGTCTCGACGAGAAATCCCGCCGCCTCGAGCGCAGCCTTTAGATCCGCCGCGATCCTCTGGTCGTCCTCGACCGCCAATACGCGCATTACTTGTCCCCGTCGCGCTCGCTGTCTTCGGGACCACCAATCGGCAAACCGGTCGCCGCGTCAACCTCAAGCTCGATGATCCGGCCTTCCGGGGTGATCAGCTTGAGCTCGTAGACATAGTGACCGTCATCCGATTCGAGATCCAGCTTGATGACGCGGCCGCCGAAACGGTTGCGCACACCGCCGAGGATTTTCGATAGCGGAAGGATTTCCTCGCGCTCGACCGCGCTTCGCGCCCGGTCGTGATCCGAGCCGCCTCGGCCCGAACCGCCGCCGCCGCCCGCACGATCGGCGAGGGCGGGCGTGGCCATGGCCAGCGAAAGAAGGAGGAGGGTCGTGAGCGTTTTCATGCGGCTTTCCTAGCGCAAACAAGCTGACAGAACGCTGACAAAGCCCGTCAGTACGGCGTCAGAGTGAATCTGCGAATGTCGTCTCATCCGGGCAACTCGCCCCTATCCGATCACAGGAGTTAAAGATGAAACGCACTCTTCTCTTCACCGCCGCCCTCGGTGCCGCTGTCGGCGCATTCAGCCTCGGTGCCGCACAGGCGCAGGGTCCTGGTGGCAATGGGAATGGCGGCGGCGGGCAGTCGGGCGGTCAGGTCATGCTGCCGCAGAAGAATGCCACGCAGACCAAGTCCCAGAACCGCGAGACCTACGAATACCGGAACGAATATCGCAACTCGTATCGCAATGGCGAGTCCGAGGGCGAATACGGCATGCCGTCGAACTACCGCGAGGAAGTTCGCAACATGAATCAGGCACGCGAGCAGTGGAAGAAGATGGACGAGGTCGCCAGCGACCTGCGTGCCGAGGGCTACCAGATCAGCAAGATGGAGATGGAGCGCTACAGCTATGAAGCCAAGGTTCGCGATCGCGACGGTCGTCGGCTTGAGCTGAAGCTCGACCCGGTGTCGGGCGAGATCATCGGCTCCGAGCTGGACTGATGTGCGAAGGAGCGGCCAGTCGGGTCTGAGGCCCTTTCGTCCGCTTCGGATACTGCGGGCTGGTGGCGAGCTTCGCCACCGCCCACCTGACACTCGACCTGAGTGTCCTACATTTGGGAGGCGTGCACCTCGCGGGCCACTCCCATCCCGAACACCTCGCGAGAGCCATGGTCACCGGCCGCAAACACGCCTGACCTGAGCCGCGGGGTATCGAGCGAGCTTTGTTGTGCCGTCCCCACACCCCTCACAAAGCTCGCTCGATTATTCTCCAAAGCTCCGAAATGGCGAATATTCGAACGCCGCTATCTGCTGGCCCGCCGCTCGGGCCTGCCCGCACCGTGGACATGGACGCAGTTGCGGGGCACCCTCCGGTTGACCCGCACTGGACTTCTGTGTCAGGCACGCGACCTTTCATGAGGACCCTCGGCGCACGTGCCGGGCCCAGCCGAAGGAAGGACATATGACACTTACCCTGCGCCGCAACCGCGACCGCGATCTGGCACCCTTGGCAGCAATGCTTTCGGACGCCGAAATCCCGCTGCTCAATCCCAATGCGAAAGTCCCGTTCGACGAGATGGAATGGCATCAGAAGTGGCTCGGAGACCGCGAGGATGTCTCCTTCTACCTGCAGGATGCCGCGGGGCGAGACGTGGGTTTCTTCGCGCTGCGTGAGGGTGTCGGGCCGGAAGTGCGGCACCTTACCTATGTCTATCTCATCGAAGAAGTACGCGGTGGTGCCGCTGCGGAGCTTACGAGCCATGTGGAGCAGGCGGCGCGCGACCTCGGGGCGCTGACCCTGACCTTGAAGGTGGAAGTCGACAACGCGCCAGCCCACAACGCCTATCTCTCGGCTGGCTATGAGGAGCTGTCGCGGCGGCAGGGCATGGCCACGATGCGGCTGGATCTGGAGGAGCGGCCCACCGAGTGAGCGGGCCCTCCGGTCGTAGTTTTGGGCCGCGGTCGTGAAGGTCGGTCCAATCCCCGGCGATGCGCCCTGCGGCTTCGGCGCTTGCGACCGCTCTCTGCGAGGGCGTTCGCGTGGCGCGAAATTCGTGCTATTCGGAGCGCTACCTGACCGCCCCGAGGGTCTTCCGAAATGGACAAGCTTTCCGTCATGCAAGCCTTCCGCCGCATCGTCGAGCGCGGCAGTTTCGCGCGCGCGGCGGAGGATCTCGGGGTGTCGCCCGCGCTTTTGAGCCGCGAGATCAAGCTGCTGGAAGAAAGCCTCGGGAGCTCGCTGCTGACACGCACGACGCGCTCGATGTCTCTGACCGATGCCGGGCGGCTCTACTATGACGAGGCGAGCGGCATTCTCGATGCGGTGACCTCGGTCGAGACGCGTATCCGCGACGTGGCGGGGGCGGTGCGCGGGCATCTGAAAGTGAACGCCTCGAGCTCTTTCGGGCAGACGGTGATTTCCCCGATCCTGCCGGAGTTTCTGGAGGCGCATCCCGATCTGCGGCTGTCGCTCTCGCTCGATGACCGGGTTGTCGACATGGTGGAGGGCGGCTTCGATGTCTCGATCCGCATCCGACCGGCGATGCCGGATTCCGCTCTGGTCGCGCGCAAGATCGGCACGATGCGGCAGCGCA
>MDSW01153726.1_pt1 | contig 62670 bp, 51 predicted proteins | sample 811171 | NCBI WGS metagenome assembly MDSW01 (sample SAMN05326641, study PRJNA326480) | marine metagenome | isolation source: seawater | place: Atlantic Ocean: North West | collected 2012
CGAGACAGTGGAAGCGACTTTCCACTGAAGAACGGATGGCGATCATCGAACGTGCACGGCAGATCAGACAATCCTCGGAATCCAGTTTGGACTCGGTGGCCGCCATCATCGGACAGGAGACCGGTCGTGCTCGATCGACGGTGAGAGACGTCCTCAGGAGACATGATCAGTCATGCGATCAGCAGATCTTTCCTGAACATCGTGCGTTGGCAGCAAGAGAAATCGAACTCTGCTGCAGAGCACGGCGAGTGGGTATTCCGTTGTCGAAATGCGCTGATCGTCTGAACCGGAGCGTGCCGGCGATTCATCGGGCCATCCTGAAACATCGAGTCGGAATTCTGAAGTCGATTCCACTGACATGGATCGATCAACCGGTCTTTGCACGTCAAGATGCCGATGAAGTGCTCCTTGGAGGTGAACCCCTTCAAGCCGGTCTTGTAGGACCGGATCAGAGCATCCATCTGGCTGACATCCCACAGCCGGATTCGAGTATTGATCTCAGCAGATGGATTGCGGCAAGTCATTGGCTTGTTGCCCGGGCGTCACGATCTCTGGCCACGCTCTCCAAGCAACCGCTTGCCATGCACATCGATCGGATTGAATGCGATCTCCTTTGGGCTGGTCGCATTCGAGCCTCGCTGGTCATGCACGGCCTGCCGGCGTCCCTCCAGGCCTGTGAGCATTGGCTGGGCAGATCCGTTGAATCGCTCCCTCGCGAGGCTGCGCTGAATCTCCTTCAGGATGCCCTTCGATCCACATGGCATGTCTTGGATGACATCGACCCCGGTCGAGCCGATCGCCTGAGCGGTCGCTGCGCTTCTGCGATGGATCGTCTGTTGTCCAGCCGAACGCCCCTGGCCAGATCACGTGCATCGGCCAGGCATCAACCCGGTGATCTCGACATCGCGTGGCCACTGCGGCAGATGGTGCCATGGCCCACACTCGAGCCGGAGACCTATTGGATCAGTCGTGTCGAACGGCTTGAACCTGGACAGAGGTCGGTCGCCATTCTGCGGTGGGGGCTGGAGGGTGTTCGCCCACATGACATTGCCGAAATCGCCGAGATCAACGGCACGACTGCAAGCAGCATGCAGAGACGACTGCATCGGTTGGAAATGCGGATGCGCACCGACAGTGGGCTCGACGACAGTCGAATGGAATGAAGTCGATCGCGGACGAATCGTCGACTATCGCTTGGAGAACTGGAATCGCTTTCGAGCACCGGGCTGACCGGGCTTCTTGCGTTCCACGCGTCGTGGATCCCGTGTCAGGAAGCCATGCTCTCGAAGGATTGGTTCGAGTGAACTGTCGTAGTTCAGCAGGGCACGACCCAGACCGAGGAGAATGGCGCCGGACTGGCCGGTGTAGCCACCACCACGGACATTGCACTGGATTTCGACCTGGCCGGTCGTTCGTGTGGTTTCCAGGACGTTCATGAGGTCCTGATGATCACGTTCTTCGGTGAAGAACGTGGTCATGGGCCGCTTGTTGACCATGAAGGTTCCATCGCCGGGGCGAACACGGACTCTGGCAACCGAGGCTTTACGACGACCGGTACCCCAGAACCAACCACCTGCGGTAGCGTCCTTCGTGGCAGTCTTCATGGCGGAGGGCACGAGTGGATCCGCGGAACTCGACTCGATTGAAGGCGTCTGATCACCCATGGAGTCTGCAGCGGTATCTGCCGGAACGGAAACCGGATCCGGGGCTGCGGAGGCCTCGTTGATGGGTTCGCTTGGTGTCGGTGTGTCGTGTTCTTCGTTGGTCATGCTGGTGACTTCACTCGTTGATGTAGCCGTTCGATGTTCTTGTCTTCAGAATCAGGCGTTCAAGGGTTCCAAGTTGGCACCGTGCGGATGCTCGCTGCCACGGTAGACCTTGAGCTTCTTGATCATGGCTCGTCCCATTCGTGTCTTGGGAAGCATGCGTCGAACAGCGGTTTCAATGACGCGTTCAGGATGCTTTTCAAGCTCTTCGCCAAGGCTTCGCTTCTTGAGGCCACCGGGGTAACCGGAGTACCGCATGATCATTCTCTGCTCGGGCTTCCGGCCGGTCACGACAACACGTTCGGCATTCGTGACAACCACGAAGTCGCCGGTGTCGACATGAGGGGTGTACTCGGGGCGATGCTTGCCCATGAGTACGGTCGCGATCTGGACGGCCATTCGGCCGAGTACCTGGCCATCGGCATCGATGTGTCGCCAGCTTTTTGTGATGTCGCCATTCTTGGCAAAGGTGGTCTGACGAGGCATGGGACCTACGACCTGTGTGGTCGCCCTTGTATTACAGGTGCCCGGCAGGGGACCTGGTGACGTACTGACGAACAGAACAACCCCGCCCTGGGGTCGTTTACCGAATCCACGAGGATACCGCTCACGGCCTCAATGTCAAGGTCCAGAGGCCCGTGGACGCGGTTCGCTTAGGATGCTGATCCTATGAAGACCGAACCCCCGATTCAGAGCCAAGAGCCCCAGGAACGTTCTTATAGGGCTTCAGGGAGCCATCTGCTTCCCTGGGTGGCCTGGGGCGTCGTCATTCTCGTTCTCGTCCTGAAAGGACTCCTGCCAGCGGTGGCCAGTTCTGAGCCGTCGAAGGGCCAGGAAGCCCAGTCAGCGGCCCTCGTCGACGTGGTCATGAAACTGCAGGGTCGCATGACGCTGGCAGCCAAGCAGTTTGCCGACATGCAGAAGAGTCCGATGCCTGAGGATCAGATTCTTGTTCTGGAAGTCGGTTCCATCAGGCAAAGACAGCAGGCCGCGGCTCTGGCGGGTGTGCTCTTCGGAAGGCAGGGCGCCCTGGATTCGCTCGATCGACTCAAGACGGCGGCATCCAAAGCAGACCATTCCCTGAGTGATGTCCAGTTGCAAACCAATCAGGCGATTGCCGATGCCTTCAAGGGTCAGGAAGATCCGACTGCTGATACGGAGCGGAAGCAAACGCTGAGCAGCACACAGCAAGCCATGCTGTCCAAGGAGCTCGGTTGGTTCGGTGAGCTGATCATCGCACGGACTCAACCTGGTGAAGAGGCCGCTTGGAAGTCCATTCAGATCAATGCGATGACGCTTCTGTTCGTTGTGATCGGCGCGATGATTGCGATCGGGCTTCTGGGTGTCCTGGGATTCATCGGGCTCATTCTGGGTCTTGTCTGGTCGTTTTCCGGGCGACTTGAAGCGTTGCGAGATTCCGGTTGTCCAGGGCTCTACATCGAGACTTTTGCAATCTGGCTTGTTGTCTTTCTGATTCTCAGTGAGCTCTTTGGATTGATCGGACTTGGTATCGCTGGTTCGATCATCGTGTTCTTCCTGAGTCTTGTTTCACTCGCTTGGCTCCCCATCAGGGGACGGTCGTTCGCACGAAGTTGCTCCGAAATCGGATTGACGACCGGGCGGGGTCTCGTTCGTGAGATCGCCTGTGGTGTTGCAGGATTCGTGATGATGATCCCGATCCTGATGCTTGGTGTGCTCGGGACCCTGATCATGGTGAAGCTCTCCGAGTTGATGGCCCCTTCCGAGCCCGGTTTCGAATCCAACGCTGGAGCGGCCCATCCGATCTTCAGCATCTTCGATCAGGCGACCACGATGCAGCTTGTTGCCGTATTCATCACGGCAGCCGTTGCCGCGCCAATCGTCGAAGAGATAGCTTTCAGAGGTCTGCTCTACCGCCATCTACGCGATGGGAGTCGAGGATTGCGGACATGGTTCAGCATCGCGATGTCCGCACTGGTCTCGGGCTTCATCTTCGCTGCCATCCACCCACAGGGCTGGGTAGCCATACCGGCGTTGGGCTGCCTTGGTGCGGCATTCGCGTTGGCAAGGGAATGGCGTCAGTGCCTGATCGCTCCGATGGTCATGCACGGACTTCAGAACGGACTCGTTCTCACATTCGTGCTGCTGCTCATCGGTTAGATCAGCGGACCGAGATGGTTGGTTGCACCATGTTGCCCGACATCGTCGCGATCGAGACCTGCTGTGCCAGGGATTCGCAGAGGTTTTCAAGAGTCGTCGTGATCGTCTCGTCAATGTCGTAGTTCGCCGCGGGTGTTCCCTCATCGGCATTGATCCGCATCTGCATGTGCATGGGAACCGCTCCCAGGAAGGGGAGATTCATGCCGGCCGCCATCGTTTCGGCGCCTCCACGACCGAACAGATCGTACTCACGGCCATCATCGCCAATGAACCAGCTCATGTTCTCGACGACTCCGAGAACCTTGACGTCCAGCTGCTGGAACATGCGCACGGCGCGACGCGCATCATCTTGCGCAACACGCTGAGGTGTGCAGACGATGACGGACCCGGTGATTGGAAGCTGTTGAGCAAGTGAGAGGGGGACGTCTCCGGTCCCCGGTGGCAGATCGACGAAGAGATAGTCAAGCTCTCCCCACGTGGTCTGATTCAGCAGTTGCGAGAAAGCCTTGTGCGCCATCGGGCCTCGCCAGATCATCGGCTTCTCTGGATCAACGAGTCGGGCGATCGTCATCGCCTTGATTCCAGCCACTTCAAATGGATCGAGCATGTTGCCGCGTGCGGTCGGCGTGGTGTCTCCAAGCCCGAGCATGGTTTCCAGCGAGGGGCCGTAGATGTCCCCATCGAGCAGGCCGACCCGTGCCCCCAGTCTTGCGAGTCCAACGGCCAGGTTGACCGAGACGGATGATTTCCCCACGCCTCCCTTGCCGGCGCCCACGGCGATCACGTTTCGGACTCCGGCCAATGGTGAGTTTTCGCCACCACGAACCGAAGCAGAGAATTCCACCTCCACAATCGGTTCGGGCATTTGATTCTCGCTGGCCTTCTTTTTGACGGCTTCGACGATGTCGTTCCTGATCCGGTCCTTCATCGGGCAGGCGGGTGTCGTCAATTCCACATGGATCTTGACGTCATTGCCCTCACATTCGGTGTTCTTGACCATGCCCAGGGTGACCAGATCTCGACCGAGATCGGGGTCCTGGACGGTGCTCAATGCTTCCATCAGATGTTCATTTGTGAGAGACATGGGCCGTTCCTGGGGTCTGGGGCATACCGGTGGGGATGAAAGGGAATGATGAATCGTAAGATGATTCGAGGTCAAGGTCGACCTCATGCCTCAGGAGGAACGTCATGTTCAGCATATTCATCATTCTGGCGATGCTTACCAGCGGATTCCTCGCGGAGCCGACGCCAGGCTACGACCCGACGGATCCTTCACAGGTGGCTGAATCGGAATCATCGGAGAACGAACAGGACGATCCGGGGCTTGGTGGACCCACCGTTGATCAGGACACTCTGGATCCTCGCCAGGGTCGTCGTGGCGAGATGATGGCTGATGGCATGGCCAACCTGTCCGTCGAGGGGTTGCTCGAGGCCAGATGCGGTCAATGCCACGGCCCCCGCAAGCAGAAGGCTGGTGTTCAGGTCGTTCCTGTTGAAAACATCTTCACCGGTCCGGAGAAGGACTGGGTCGTGCTTCCGGGTCAACCCGAGAAGAGCAGTCTGCTTGAGCGGATCATCCTTCCGGCGGGTCATGACGATGTAATGCCACCGGATGGACCGACCTTGAGTGAGCAACAGATTCGACAGATCAGAACATGGATCCAGAATGGCGCGGATGCAACGTCGGCCCGTGAGGGCTCAGCTGTTTCGATGAATCAGGGGCGGCGGGGACAAGGCAATCGACAGATTCGTCCGCGTGCCTGGTTTGAGGCCTACATGGGGCTGGATCTGTCCCCCGAACAAAGACGATCGGCCATGGCGGTCACTCGACGGATCCAAAGAGAAACTCGGGAGTTCCACAGTGAGTGGGGAGACCGATTGCAGCAACTCCAGAAGCGTGTGGAACAATCGGGGCGTGAACAGAATGAAGATGCCGTGCAGCTGCGAAAGGAATTGCAAACCATCAAGTCGAAGCTGCCGGATGTCGCCTCTGCCCAGGAAACTCTCTGGAAGGCTCTGGACAGCGATCAGCAGGCTGCCATGCGGGCCAAACTCGACGAGCTCAAGCTGAATCGAAGAGCTTCAAGATCGGATCGCGGCAACACCGGTGCCAAGGAAACGTCTGAACCAGATCGATCCATGGATGATGAGTCGCGTCGACGGCTTCGCCTTCTCTTGGATGAGCGAAGAAAAGTTCGCGAGGATCGCCCGGGAAATGATCCAGACGGCGATTGAATGTGATCGATCAGGGAATGAAGGGCCGAGCTGAAAACTTGCTATTGCAGGTCCCTGCCAGTTGCCCTATGCTCCTCAATTCGCTCAATTTCCAGCCAGAGAGAAGGGGATATCCCTGTGTCAGAATCAAAGCTCATTCCACCACATGGTGGCAAACTCGTTGATCGGATGGTTCCTGAAGCGGATGCTCAGAAGCTGAAGGACGCGGCCGCATCCATGCCCTCGATCACGATGTCTGCAAAGCAGGTGTGCGATCTTGAGATGATTGGAATCGGTGCCTTCAGTCCTTTGGAAGGATTCGTCGGTCCGGATGATTTCACCTCGATCTGCACCAACATGCGTCTGAGCAACGGAACACCATGGCCAATTCCGATCACTCTGGCGGTCGATGATGCGACCAAGGATGCTCTGGCCGAAGGAAAGCAGGCAGCCCTGCATCATCCAGACGGCACCCTCATGGCGGTGATTGATGTCACTTCCATCTATGCACACGACAAGAAGCTTGAGATTCCCAACGTCTTCGGAACGGAAGACGAGGCCCATCCAGGTGTCAAGGCAGTCGTCGATGAAGGCGATTGGCTCGTCGGTGGTCCTGTCCACGTCATCACGACTGAAGCGGACTCTGGCGATGCAGAGCGATTCGAATCACATCGTCTGCCACCAGCCAAGACCCGCGAGGCGTTCGACAAGCTTGGGTGGTCACGAGTTGCCGCCTTCCAGACTCGAAATCCGATCCACCGGGCTCATGAGTATCTCTGCAAGTGTGCTCAGGAGATCTGTGATGGTCTGCTCGTTCATCCACTCGTTGGTGAAACGAAGCCTGGTGATATTCCAGCGGATGTCCGCATGAAGTGCTACGAAACGATCATCGAGCATTACTTCGTCGATGAACGAACGATGTTGAGCGTGATGCCCGCTGCCATGCGATATGCAGGGCCCCGCGAGGCCATCCTGCACGCGTTGATCCGCCAGAATTATGGCGCGAGCCACTTCATCGTCGGTCGCGATCATGCAGGTGTCGGTGATTACTACGGAACCTATGACGCACAGCTGATCTTCGACCAGTTCACCCGTGATGAGATCATGGTTGAGCCGCTCAAGTTCGAGCATGCGGCTTGGAGCAACCGGGCTCAGGGCATGGTTTCTGCAAAGACATTCCCGAAGATCCAGGGAGATCAGATCTTCCTCAGCGGTACCAAGGTGCGTGAAATGCTGGCTCGCGGCGAGCGTCCACCCGGGGAATTCAGTCGTCCAGAGGTGGCTGATGTGCTGATTGAATGGGCCGTGAACGCCGCAGCACCCGCTTGATTCGACAGGCTTCATGAACAAACACGATCATCCGATCGCTTTGAAAGAGAGTAGACAGACATGGCTGAGCAGGTAGGAACCAATCTCACTTGGCATGACGGCAATGTGACCCGAGAGGAACGAAGCAAGTGCCTTCAGCAGAAGGGTGCGACCCTCTGGTTCACAGGTCTTTCCGCATCCGGCAAGAGCACCATCGCCGTTGCACTGGAGCAGGTTCTCGTCCAGCGTGGACATGCTGCATACCGACTGGATGGCGACAATGTCCGCATGGGTCTGAACAAGAACCTGGGCTTCTCCGCCGAAGATCGCACCGAGAACATCCGCAGGATCGGTGAAGTGTGCAAGCTCTTCGCAGATTCGGGCATGCTCACCCTGTCCAGCTTCATCAGCCCGTATGTCTCAGATCGCGATGCCGTCCGTGAACTTCACAAGGAAGACGACCTCGACTTCATCGAGGTCTATGTCGAAGTTCCACTGGAAGTGGCCGAGCAGCGTGATCCAAAGGGGCTCTACAAGAAGGCACGAGCTGGTGAAATCAAGGGATTCACCGGAATCGATGATCCCTATGAAGCACCGGAGAACGCCGAGATCGTCCTGCCGACCCATGAGCTCTCAGTCGAGGAATCCGTTCTTCGTCTTCTGGAAGCTCTTGAGCAGCGTGGGCTGTTGACCAGCTGATCCGCTTCCCGACAATCAACCGCCACCGTAGACCACGACATCATCAAAGCTGTCGAGGTCTTCGTGCGTGGCATTGTCCTCATCGAAGTCGAAGGATCCAGTGTCATCCACCGGACCGTCGTAGCGACCGAGATAGACGCCATCCTTGCCAGCTGACATCAGCATGTAGGACGATCGGGGTGTTCCGTAGGTTGGCTGATTCGGGTCGTAGAACGCCGGATGGCTGAGAAGCAGGGTGAGCCAGCGAGCCTGCTCATCGGTGGGATCACTGCTGCTTCCACCACCGCCGATTCCTCCGGGGTTCGTACCCTCGAATGCGAGTCGGCTGCCGACGCCCTGGGACTGAGCCTGACTGAAGCCAAGCTCTCCAAGCCTGGTGGCCTTGAGATAGAGCTGCTGACCATCCAGCGTGAACATGCCGGGGGTGCTGCTGCTGCCGACCATGGGGCCGACACTTCGGCCTTGTCGGAAGTAGAGAATCGGAGTTCCCCATGGATCCACGATCGTGGGTGCTTCATTGACTCCGCTCGGATAGTTGTTGTCTCCGGTGATGTTGTAGGCAATCTCGGAGTCCTTGGGAGCGTAGTAGGGGCTGTAGGGTTTTCCATCAATCAGCGGGCCTTCACCGATTCGGGAAGGCACGACGATGAGGTTCCAACGAACACCGGTGACGCTGTCTGTGGGAGTCAGCTCGAAGTAGGGCCGATTCTCATCCTGAGCGGCCTGCTTGTAGGCGTCGTAGGCCGGCTTCTGGGTCGTCTCGGTGTTCTCGTTGTAGACCCTGTATCCGCCCATCAGGTGCAGCATCGCGTTCTGTGAGCTGGTGATTCGAAGCCCTTCTCCCAGAGCGGTCTCCGGGAGCACGCCTGGATAGCTGTCATGATCGAGCGCGAAGGAGTCACAGGCTGCCCTGATTGAATTCAGGGTTGCGGTCGCATTGGCTCTCCGGGCGGAATCCGTCGCCGTACCAAGCGCGACCAGCAGAATGCCGGCCAGCACGACGATGATGCTGATCACCACCATCACCTCGATGAGCGTGAAGCCTGGACGGGAAGTGTATGAGCGTCGTTGGATAGTCGGGGTAGAAGGCATGCCGAGTGTCGTCCTGTACCTGCAGGCTGCACCAGCTGGTGCAAGGTTGAAAGACCCGGAAACCGTCATCGGTTTCCAAGGGGGGTGGATAGTACCGTCCCGTCGCACATCGTCGCTGCCACCAAGAGCATACCCCGCACCAGGGAGCTCTCCAAGGGATCATGCGAAATGGCAGGAGATTCCCCCTGAATCACAAAGCGGCGAGTCGATTGGCCGTATCAAGCTCGATCAGCTCATCGACCAGTGGTTGCAGATTCCCGCCGATCGTATCCATCAGGTTGAAGGAACTTCCCAATCGATGGTCTACCACGAGGTTGTCCTTCCACCGATAGGTCCGAATTTTCTCTGCTCGCCCGCCGCTTCCGATCATCTTGTTCCTGGCTTCAGCTCGTTCCGCTTCGGCCTCGGCTCGTTGTTTCTCCCAAAGGCGGGCCTTCAGAAGTTGCCAGGCTTTCTGCCTGTTCTGAGCCTGGCTCTTGGTGTCCTGCATTCGAACTTCAACGCCTGTCGGTTGATGGATCAGGTGCACCGCTGTCGAGACCTTGTTCACGTTCTGGCCGCCGGGACCGGTGGCTGTTGTGATCATTTCCTTGACGTCGTCGGCATCCAGTTCCACTTCGACATCTTCAGGTTCCGGAAGAACCGCAACAGTTGCGGTCGAGGTATGGACGCGTCCCTGAGTTTCCGTCGCGGGAACGCGTTTCACCTGATGGGTCCCTCCCTCGTAGCCCAGGCTTGTCCAGGCGCCTTCGCCTGAGATCGAGAGGGTGGCACTTCGGCAGCCGCCTTGTTCGCCACCATGGAATTCGATGTCCTCGACCGCCCATTTCTTTCGATTGGCGAAGCGTCTGTACATCTCAAGGATGTCACCGGCAAAGAGCGCGGCCTCATCTCCACCGACACCACTGCGAATTTCGAGGATCACGCTTCCAATGGTTTCATCATCCGCCATGACCAGCTTCTGCTGGAGCTGCTCGAGGAGTTGCTCTCCACGCTCAGAGAGAATGGGCAGCTCCGTCTTCGCCATGGCAAGGAGATCATCATCCGTTTCAGAATCCAAGAGCTCCTGCAGATCCGCCAGTTCCTTGGTGGTGGCATTCCAGGCACGGTAGCCTTCGACGATGGGGGCCATGGCGGCTCGACGAACCGAGAGCGAGCGGACCTTCCTGTGATCGGTCAGGACATCCGGGTCGAGCAGCTGGGCCTGAAGTTCCTCGTACTGCTCGTCGATTTCGTGGAGTTTCTTGAGCAGGTTGTCATTGGGCTCGGGCATGGTGGTTCAGTATCGGCTGGGGAATGAAGGCGGGGGCGCATGAGAAGGCCGCGTCTCATGTGGAGACACGGCCTTGAAGGTACTGGGAATCGAGCTACTTGGACTTCTTGTCCTTGTTCTTGAAGTAGTTCCCCTGGAACTTCTTCTGGAACTTCTCGACACGACCTGCGGTATCCACGAACGAGGACTTGCCGGTATAGAACGGATGTGATCCGGACCAGATTTCCACGTTGAGTTCAGGCACCGTAGCGCCCACGGTCATGACCACCTCGCCTCGGTACTTGACCTGGCACTCGGGATAAAATTCTGGGTGGATGTCCTGTTTCATGGTCGTATCACTCCTGGGCCACGCTCAATGGAGCATGGGAAGCCCCATAGCGTAAGCCAAATCTGCTAGAAATCAAGCCCATCGGGATCCAGTCATTGCCTCCGACTGCCGAGGCCGGTATCCTGCGGCCTAATCGCCCAGAAATGGGCGTCCAATCCCCTGTAGCTCAATTGGTAGAGCGAGCGGCTGTTAACCGCTAGGTTGCTGGTTCGAGTCCAGCCGGGGGAGCTTTTCAACGCCACTGCAAGATGCGGTGGCGTTGTGTCCAGATGGCTCGAATGCCGAAGCGTGCCCACGGATGATCAGTGAAGGTTCCGGCCAGGCCGGCTGTGCTCAGCTGTTGCAGGTGCCATAGGCATCGATGATCGCGAGAATATCGCTGACATCCACACTGCCATCCCAGTTGACATCACCTGACATGCCCGGCACGCCTGATTGATCCCAGGCGCCGATCGCCAGCAGCAGATCATCGACTCCAACCGTTTGATCGCCATTGATGTCGGAAAGACAATCACATGCATCTGGAATGAGATTGCCGTTGATGTCCTGCTCGCCATCCAGGACGTCATTGGAGTCGGGTATGCCATTGCCGTCACAATCCGCCATGGACAGCATGTCCATTTCAACGATTGCGGATCGGACCATGCTTCCGCCCTGGGGCGTTGGTGGCGTCGCTCGCCAGAAACTGGACTGGCCATTGCTTCCATCAAAGCATGTTCTCCAGGAAAGAACGGTTGAGCCGTTCAGAGCACCTGGGGGGAAATTCTCATAGTCCGTCTTGAAATCAATTGAATCCATGGTGGCGTTGCACCATTGCCATCCGGCTTGCGGGTTGCCACCAGCGGGAGGGCATCGGAACAAACCAAGCCATGGGCCAAAGCAATCGCTCCATGCGCCTTCAGCTTGAAGTGAAAGGTAGTAGGCGTGATTGTTCTCCCCGATTGATTCGATCGTGGCCAGGTATCCACCCAGCAATTGGGCGACACGGTTGGCCTGCCACCAGGGGGCTGCCTTGTCAAAGACAACAACGGCATACCAGTTGCCGTTACCGCCATCTTCAACAGACCATTGCACGAATTCCGACGCATCAACTTCGAACGGCCAGCAGGAATCGTCACCCTTCGGGACATCACATGGAGGTTCCTGATATTCACCGGCAACGCAGAGCGTCGACATCAGGAAGACGACTGCCAGTACGGCCTGGATCATGAACAAATGAGTGCGCATCTCTACCCCTCCCAACGGCATTGAACAGCTGATCTGAATCGATCTTCGGCAAAGGGCTCCGTTGTCGCAAGCTCGAAACCCTGCAAATGCTCAATAAAAACAGAATCCTCGATGAAATCGTTGTTGCTGTTGCGGAGGATGATCTAGGGTAAGGACACGCCGCATTTGCTGGTCACAACTCGTGGGCAGCAGCTGTCTGTTCTTCCGGGAGAGGGGTCATCATGATGAATCCGACGAGTCGACGTACGTTTCTTCGCGCCACCGGTGCAACGGCCATCATGGTCGGCGCGACACCACTTGCCGCCTGGAAGCAGGCCTGCAACAACCATCAGCTCACGGATGCGATTCTTCAGGAGTTCAGCCAGACCCTGTCCGGCGATCTCGTCCTGCCGACTGATGGTCTCTACCAATGGGCACGTCTGATTCACCACACCAACTTCGATGGCATCTATCCGGTCGGGATTGTCTTCTGTGAAACACCTGAGGATGTTTCCAAGGCCATCCTGTTCGCTCGCCAGTTCGGTCTGCATGTGACCGCACGTGGCGGAGGTCATAGCTACGAGGGCTACTCGGTGACGGGTGGGCTCCTGATCGATGTATCACGCATGAACAGCGTGTCAGTGAATCCTGCCGCCATGACTGCAGTGGTTGGCGCTGGTGCCGTACTGATTGATGTGTATCACGGTTTGTATTACCCACACAAGTTGAGTATCCCAGGAGGATCTTGTCCATCCGTTGGTATCGCTGGTTATCTGCTTGGAGGTGGTGTCGGACTTCAAAGCCGTACCTACGGTGTCGGATGTGACCGAGTGCTCGAGATCGGCGTTGTTCTGGCAAGTGGCGAATATGTCGTCGCAAGCCCTACCAATCATTCGGACCTCTATTGGGCCTATCGCGGTGGTGGAGGAGGCAACTTTGGAGTCGTGACGCACTTCAAGATGCAGTGTCATCCGGTTGATCGTCTGTCCTATGCGATCATCACCTGGGACTGGGAAGCGGCGGCTCCGGCATTCAATGCCTGGCAGAACTGGCTCAAGGGTCTTGGTGAGGACTATCGCAACTTCTCCATCTTCAAGTTTCTCGTGAACGCGGGTGGAGACGGTGGGTTGGGTCCCAAGGTCAATCTGATTGTCCAGTTCGACAGTCAGTCGAATACCGGTACAGGCGAGCTTGAAACGTTGATGGCGCCGTTGCTGAATACGGCCCACGAACACATTGTTTCTCAGACCATCATGAATGGTGATTTCTTCGAAGTCACGATGGAAATCATGGCTGGTTGTGCCTGGCCGAAGACGGACCTGGACACTGAGTTCCTGCGGTGCCATACGGTCGGAAATCCAGCATTTCCGATGGCGTCTCTTCCACGGGACACCTACAAGGCCAAGTCGACCTTCTTTGCAGATGTCATCTCGGAGAAAGGCATCGAGACCTGCATCAAAGCCATTGAAGATCGATTCAATTCCAATCTGCCGGACAACAGTTCACAGTTCACATGTGCACTTCAATTCGACTCCGAAGGTGGCATCATGGGCGATGTTCCCAAGGATGCGACGGCCTTCATGCACCGTGATTGCCTGATGCACTGTCAGTATCTGGCATACTGGCCGGCTGAGGGAGACGCATGGTTCGATGACAATCCGGACTACAGCTACTGCGATGTCTCGAACGGCAGCATGCAGTGGATTTCGGATGCCTTCAATGTGCTGTGGCCATTCGGCAATGGACATGCCTACCAGAACTACATCGACAAGGAACAGCCCAACTGGTTGTATGCCTATTACGGTGAAAACGTGGAACGTCTTCGCACGGTGAAGGCGAAGTACGATCCCGACAACATCTGGAAGTTCGAGCAGAGTATTCCGCCGGCTTGAGGGCAGGTCGACTTGATCGCTTCATTGAGCTGTTGGACTTGAAGTCGCATGTTCCATGCAGGCAACGACTGTTGTTTGCGTTATGAACAGCTGGAATGCCGGCAGGGTCATCTTGACGGCTGCGATCAGGAGAACGACTGCGAGGAGTATTCTGATGCCGTCGCCCTTGAGTTGACGAGCGCCCAGCCAGGAGCCCACGAGGCCTCCGAGGATGGCCGCGATGACGTACCAGGGCAGATCTGGCGGGAACCCCGGGGACTCTGCGATGACACCGGTGAGTCCTGCCAGTGAATTCACCAGGACGAATACGATCGAAACGGCGGCGGTCCGTTTGCTGCCGGCCCATCCGCAGAGAATGAGGAGGGGGGAGAGGAAGATGCCTCCACCCGTTCCAGTCAGACCCGCAAGCAGCCCGAGCAGGCCTCCGGCCACCAGAGAGACCGGAAGGGGGGGCATGTTGGTGTCCATGTGCATCGATTCGGAAACCGGATGTCGTCTTTGCGATCTGGAACCAGCGGCTTTGATGATCAGCATCACTGCGGCGAATGCCAGTACGGCACCAATCAAAGGCTTGAAGACCAGTGGCGGGAGCTTCCAGAAACCGCCGATGAATGCCATTGGAATCGCACACAAGGCGAAGGGCCAGAAAGTCCCCCAGTGAAAATGACCGGCTTTATGGAATCGCCAGGAGCCGATCGCGCCCACGAAGATGTTGAGCGTGAGTGCAATCAGCTTCATTTCTTCCTGGGGCAGTTGCGTCACCAGAGCCATTGCGGCCAGATATCCGGACGCACCGGCATGTCCAACGGAGGAGTACAGCGTGGCAAGCAGGAGAATCGCCACAGCCAGAGTGATCATGGTCGGGAATGGCAGGGACGCAAGCATTGGTCCGGACCATACCGCATCCGCCGTTGCTCGATGGTTCTCGATCAGGCGCATCTGATGCTGACCCATTCTAGAATCCTCTCGCCCATGATCTTCGAGCTCATTCAATCCATCTCATCTGGACCTCACGCTCATCGATATGTCGCCGGCCACGCCATGATCGTGCTCAGGAGCGCAGCATGAGCCAGTCTCCGCCAAGGCGGCGTACCGCCCACAATCTGATCCTGTTCATCATGTCGAACTGGGTCCGGACGTTCCTGCTGGTGGTGGTGGGCTTCATTCTGACGCCTTTGATGATTCAGGCTTTCGGGCTGGTTCTCTTCGGTCTGCTCATCATGGTGCAGCAGATCACCGTTTCGATGGTGAGACCATTGCGTGGAGCGGTGACGGCCACGCTCGTGAAATCCATCTCAGAAGCTCGAGGCTCCGGTGAGGATCGTGGCCTTGCCAGCGTATTCACCAACGGTGTCGGCTTGATGTCGATGTTGTTCATGCTTCTGATGGTGTTCGGCATCGCTGCCATCATCTTTGCCAACAGCATTCTGGATTTTCCACCGGAGCAACTGTTCAACGTGCAGTTGGCCATCGCGGGTGAGGTGCTGGTCATTTCAACCTCATCTCTGACGTCCCCCTGGTTGTCCCTCTTCCTGTTGGCACAACGTCCAGTGATCTACAACGTCTTTCTGGCGATTCGCAGATGGTCCGACATGGTCGCCTTCCTCCTGGCGTTGTTGCCGTTTGGATTCGATATCTTTCAACGTTTCATCATCATCCGCACCACGTTGAGTGTGGCCTGTTTCCTGGCGAGGGTTGTTGTCGCCAGACGGGTGATGCCCGAGGCCAAGGTGGAACTTGAGCTGCTGAACTGGTCACGCATGGTCAAGCTGCTGCGACTTGGAGGCCTGACAGCCGGCCAGCCCTTCAGCAACTTCAACTTCTTCGTGCTGGACAACTACCTGTACAACATTCTCTTCGGTCCGATCTACAACGGCCTGTTTGCGATCGTGACCCAGTTGCGAGGCTATGCTCGGCGCTTTGGCGCTCAGGTGTTCGAGGGCATGGTCGCTGTCGCCTCGGATATTCATGAGCGAGGCGAGAAGAAAACGAACATCAGGGCAATGCTCTCGGTCTCTCGCATCACGGGAGGGGTGATGATGCTTCCGACGGGCATCATCCTGATCTTCTTTCATCCTCTGATCAATCTCTGGCTTGGAAGCAGGCTCAAGCAGGATGACACGCTCCTCGAGGTGATGTCATACGAGCAGGCGATTGATCTGATCTGGGGAATCCTGGGCATGATTCTCATCGGCGGCATCATGCTTGAAACGGCTGCAGCTGCATCGAAGTTCCTCTATGGAATGGGATTCATCAAGCGATATGCCTGGGTTCTCTTCATGGCGGGCAGCACCAAGTTCCTCTTGTCCGTGGGTCTTGTGGTCTATGTCCTGTACGTCATGCCGGATCTCATGTCAGATCCGATCGTTCCCTATCTGTTCCCGGCCATCACCCTGTTGTGTCAGTTGATCTTCTTTGGTCTGATCATGCCTCAGAGGGTGACGAGTCTCACGGATGTGAGTGCTTGGAAGTGGGTCTGGCACACCACCGTCAAGCCGTTGATCTCGGTTGTGATACCGCTTGGTGCCGGTGTCGTCATGCTTCTGAGTATTCGTGAGTGGAGTTGGCCGCTGCTCATCATCTCGGTGATGGTGGTGGGGCTGCTGGCCATGCCGAGCAGTTTCTTCCTGCTTTTTGAAGCTGAAGAACGCAAGAGCATCTGGAAGCTGATCGGACGATTGACGGGACGTCGTTGATCAGGGGCATGGGCCGAATTCACTGATCATCTGCAGGATGTCCAGGACGTTGACTTCGCCGTCCACGTTGAGGTCGCTTGGGCAAGCCTCGAATTCCTCGGCAAGACCGAATGGGTCCAGGCCAAGCATGGTGTCGCCCAGCGCAGCGCCGAGCGTGATCATCCCCGTCGAGGAGAAGTGGATGTCATCCGCTTTCAATTCGATGGTTTTGCAGGTGACCGTCGCAACCTTCGGGTCATTCGTGGCAACGTTGTCCATGCCTTCGTGAACAACATCCACATAGGGATAGCTGCTTGTTCGGGGGTTGACCTTCGCAACGACCGCCGGCATCTTCGATGCACCTGCCGCTGTTCGAACACCATCAATGAGTGCCATCAGATTGTCGCCGTAGGGAGTCGCTGCCCAGAGCGCGGTGCAGTCACCTTCTCCCTGAACCCAGACAAAGCCTGCAAATCGAACGGTGTAGTTCAGATCTTCCAGCTCTTCCTTCCATTCATCGATGGTCTCAACCAGTGTGGCGAAGAGGTTCAAGCCGCAGCCTTCCGGATTCCATGCACAAGCCAGGTTGGTGCCGTTGTAGGCGATCTTCATGAATGCGATCGTTCGATCGGGGTGAACATCCGAAAGGACATTGCCGAACATCATCTCCGGCCCGAAGTTGCTGCTGCCCCGTGGTTCAAGCGGGCCCCAGTCGGTGCCATACTCGGCTCCATTGAGCCAGGAACGAAACATCACGTTTGGGTTTGGATCAATGAACTGAGCAAGGTGATCCGGAAGATTCTGGGGATCACCGGCACCGACCATGTTGGACTGGCCGGCCAATATGAAGACATCCACCACGGGATTCGTGTCGGCTTGTACGTGACTTGTGATCAGCGTGCCCGCAACCGTGCTGCAGACAATGCAAGCAGTCTTGATTGTCTGGAACATGTTGAACTTCCCTGTTGGTCTTCTGCTCACGTTGGTCTCTGATCAAAAGTGGCCTGGAGCACATGCGGGGGGGGAACAAGCTCATTGGCCAGACTTGTGAACGTACTTGCGCAGATCGGCAGGGTCAAGAAGAAAGCCGTTTTCGAGCCCATGTTCGTCAGCTGCTCGGCCGTCGATTGGGCCCTAGAATGGGTTCATGAGGGATTGTGGTGTTCACAGTCTCGTTCACATGTGCCTTGTAGATTCATGCAACGAGTTCCTATGACACTGCCATCATTTCTCATCGTGGGGGCCATGAAAGCGGGCACGACTACGCTCTTTGGGGATCTGGCAAGTCATCCTGAAGTGTCACCGCCCGACAACAAGGAACCCGGAGATCTCAATGATGATGAGGTGCTGACTCCGCAGGGACGTGCAAGGTACGAGCGTCATTTCAGACGTTGCAGTGCCGGCAAATCGACGTTCGAGGCCTCGACGTACTACACGATGTTGCCGCAGCATCAGGGTTCGCCGCGACGGGCTCACTCAGTACTGGGATCTGATCTCAAGGTCATCTACATCGTGCGGGAGCCGATCGCTCGCGCGATCTCGCATCACCATCATGGAATGGATTCAGGTTTCTGGGAACCTGACATCAACAAAGTGATTCTTGAGGACAATCGGCTGATCGACTACAGCCGGTATTTTCAACAGATCGAGCCATGGCTTGAGACCTTCGGACGCGAGCAGGTCATGGTTCTTCATTTCGAGTCCTACATCGCAAATCGAGTTGCCATGGTGGAAGCGGTCCAGGACTTTCTCGGTCTCAAACGCCGTGGTGATCTGGTCGCGAAGGAGTCCGTGGCCAACAGGAGTCAGGGGAAACTGCTGGATAACAGTCTGAGTCGAAGGCTCAGTTCGAATCCTCTCTACAGAAACATTGTCCGCCCCTTTCTTCCGACGAATCTGAAGCATCGGGCCAAACAGCTGGTGACTCGGCCATCGACATCGAAGCCGATGAGGGTCAATGTCGGGACGGTCGATCTGATCCTCGATCAAACGGCCGAGGATGTCTCTCGGATCGCGCCATTGATTCATCCTCCTCTGGATGCCGGTGCTGTTCCCTGGGACGTGGAGAAAAGCCGACAAAAGGCATTGGGCGGTGGGGCGTAATACAAGTCGGCGTTTCTCTCTGAAACGGCTTGCTATACTCCGCGCCTGATGGTGCAGAGCGCACGGCGCCCGCCATTCCTGTCATGTGTCATGAGGATTTCAGGATGCAACCCAAGGTCGTCTTCGTCATCGGACCCGAGAGTACCGGGAGTACTTTGATTGCCCGCATCTGTGGGCATGTCCTGTGTGGTGTCCCCATGGATTCCGGCGAGAAGACGCAGTGGAAGGATGATCAGGACAATCAGGTTTGGCATGTGTCCCTGCCTTCCGGTGCTGCAGCGAGTTTTCCTGATGTCGATGCTTGGATCAGCAAGTATGGAGAGACGCATTCGATTCATTTCGTGCTGACGACTCGTGACATCACGCTTTCCGAATATTCGCGGCGTGGTCGGTTCATGAGGCGTGGCGCCGATGAGGTGAAGGCCCATTCGAAGAGGGCTCGGGAGATCATGCTGCATGCCATCGGCCTCGGCTATCCGTGGCATATCGTTTCCTATGAAACCATGATCTTCCTGCAGGGTCCTTATCTGCAGCTGCTCTACCAATTTATCGGTGTCGAAAGCGACTTCCTGCCTTCATTGAGAGACGCCAATCTGAAGCGACTCGAAAGCATGGGTTTCCGGGACTCATTCGACCGTTGGCTTCGCAGAAGCTGGTTTGCTCTGCGTGGTGGTCCAAGGAAGCCCAAGCCGGATGACACCCGTTTCCCGGCCTCGGAACAACCACCTCCGGGTGGATGAAGATCAAACGGGTCCAGTTGCGTGGTTGCCATCATGTCGCGATCATGTGCCAGGCAACCACAAGGAGGCTTGGCCATGAAGCGCGAGATACATCGCATGACCGTCGACGAGATGGAGTTTGGCAAGGTCTTCAGGTTCGGACGTGTCTTCAAGGCAATCGGTTCGTCTCTGGAGCCCGGACGACTCGCGTTGGGTGTTCTTGTGATCGCGTTGATCGGACTCGGTGGTCAGCTCTCCGATTGGGTTGGACAGACGCTGCCACCGGAAGGACTGACTGCCGAACCTTGGAACGGTGATCTGACTGTTTCACAGAAGCGTACCGTTCGTCGTGCCGCGGACAAATGGACCGATCTGGACCTGAAGATCGACTCGGATGTGGATCCCAGGGATGTGCTGTCAGCCATGCGTTCGCAGTTCGCTTCGCCCGGTGCGATCGAGGCATCAAGAATGGATGCCTTCATGAAGGACTTTGATGCCGTCAACGGAACCAGAGGACGTGGTCCATTTGAAGCGACCGTGGATTGGGTCGGTCTGCAGTTCGCCCGGATCGCAGAGGGGACTCTTGAACTCTCCCCCGTTACGGTGATGGATGCAGCGATCGACATCGCCTGGGAGACCCCACGAAGACTGTGGAACCATGGTCAGTGTTGGTTCATGCTGTTCATGGGTCTCTGGACGTTGCTGCTGATCGCCATCTTCGGTGGCGGCCTGTGCAGAATGGAAGCCGTGAAGGCAGCAGGGGGGCAGCGTCTGGGACCACTGGATGCCGTCGAGTTTGCGCTGTCACGTTTCGTGAACATGTTTGGAAGTCTGGTGATTCCGCTGGTGCTTGCCGGCGTTCTCGCCGGTGTCCTGCTGCTTGTCGGGCTGTTGATGAACGTTCCGTTTCTCAACATCATCCTGGCGATCTTCTACGGTCTGAGCCTGATTGGTGGCTTGGGCATCGCCATGCTGCTGCTCGGCTATGCCGCCTGTGGAGGCCTCCTGATTCCTGCGGTTGCGGTCGAGAACTGTGATGGAGGGGATGCCATGCAACGGGCCTACTCCTACATGCTCACGCGACCGCTGCATCTGATTCTTTACACGGGCATGGGGCTGATCGGTCTGGGACTGGGTCTCGTGCTGGTGATCCTGCTCGGCAATGCAGCGCTCTCCGTGACGGCGGGTCTGCAAGGCACCTGGGCCTGGAACGACATCTTTTCGGGTGCCGGTGGTGTCATCGAGATCTTCTCGACTATCGATGGTCCGGAACCCGGTCATGGATCCTGGTGGAACGGTCTTTCCGGTTGGTTCATCGGTTTCTGGGAGTCCGTCGTCGTGATGCTCGTACTCGGATGGATCTTCAGCTACTGCTGTGCAGCCTGGACTCGCATCTATCTACTGATGCGACGAGCGTGCGATGGTCTTGAGGAAGACACCATCTGGTATTCCGGTCTCATTCCGGGCACGCTGGCTCCGGAACAGTTCGATACGGAAAGCGTCGATCACTCCTGATCGATCTGATCGCAAACAAACAACGCCCTCGTCAGGACGAGGGCGTTGTGGTATTCAAAGAATCTTGGGTTCGAATCAGGAAGCTGATTCCTCGGTTTCCTCTTCGGCGTTGCTCGTGCCGTTGCAACCGATCTGGAAGATCGACTGGGTCCGAAGCACCATCTGGCAGTCGCTTCGAAGGTGATAGCCCTGCAGGTGGACCTCATCGGCGTACCGTTGATGTTCGACCAGGGACAGATTGGGGTGTCCACCCGTGTCCCAGACTTTCAAGAGACCCTGGCACATGCGACCGTGCTCAAGCATTTCACGGTAGGTGCCGAGATAGAGGTGATCTGAAAGCGTCTCTGTCTGGATCGATGTCACATAGGTGATGCGATCGGCGATTTCAGCCTCGTGATCCTTTTCGCCAGCACACGGGAGCGTGGTCAACAGTCCGCGTTCCGGGAGACCCTTGGGCTCGTCGGTGACGACTTCCGTGACACTGATCTCGTCGTACTCGAAGCGAAAGGCATGGCCGCCACTGAACAGCCATGACTCGAATTCGAAATCTGCGTGGGTGCCTTTTTCTCTTGCTTCGATCCTGAAGAACTCAGGATGCAGGGGAGCCCTGTACAAGAGGGTGTGATAGGCTTGCAGACTGGATGTCCTTTGGGTGAAGCTCATTCGTAGTCCCTTCCGAATAGTTGAAATCCAGAGCTTCTCCTCCTCTTCCCTCCCAAGAAGATGGGGGGCATTGTTGCCGGTTCTGGGCTGGGTTCAAGTACCAAATCTTCAAATTTCACAATCATCTTGATCTTCCCATCGTCTTCAAGGCCTGAAGCCCCATAGCAATTTCCCAGATCTCTCTGAATGACAAGCACTTCCAGCAAACTCGAGTCCATGGCCAGGCAGAACCTGGAAACCGAGATCCTTTACGGAATGGATTTCATTCCCAGGGAATCGGTGCCGGCTCCGAGAGAGGTGGAAATGCTCCCATCCACGGACGACCGGGACGCCCAGCCCCGACTTGATGAGATCGAGGCCCGATTCGCCACCGCTTTTCCGATCTGTGAGTCCCTCTCAGGAGCGACCCAGCCCGTGTTTGGCGAGGGCAATCCTGAGGCGGACATCGTGTTCGTGGGAGAGGCACCTGGGGCGGATGAGGACCGCCTTGGACGGCCCTTCGTGGGGGCTGCTGGAACCAAGCTGGATGACATCATCAAGGCCATGGGGCTGTCCCGAGAGGGGGTCTACATCGCCAATGTCCTGAAGGCCCGCCCCCCAGGCAATCGAAATCCGTTGCCGGATGAGGTCGATGCCCATGCGCCCTACCTCGTCGAGCAGCTGCTGGCCATTCGCCCCAAAGTGATCGTAGCGCTGGGCCGGCCGGCCGCCCATTTTCTTCTTGGGACCCATGAGGCGATTTCTCGCCTCAGAGGCGTCTGGGGGGTGTGGCGACATGGAGAGGTCGCGATCCCGGTCATGCCCACATTCCACCCTGCCTATCTGCTGAGGCAGTACACCATTGAAGTTCGAACCCAGGTCTGGAATGACATGAAGCAGGTTCTCTCAAAGCTTGAAGAATCATTGAGATGATCAACCCCGTTTTTTTTTCAAACCCAAAGGAACCTTGAGGGGGTCTCGGGCGAACTAACAGGTGAGAGCAGAATGGCTCTCACAACATTGCCCCCCCCACAAGGAGCTCGCTTGTTGCTTTGCAGCATCGGGCTCTCTTTTTTTTTGGTCATGGTTCTGGCAACGCCAAGAAGGTCCCTGACGGCGGGTCATCGTTCGATGATGAAGGTCGCAGGCCCCTCGTTGACGAGCGAAACCTGCATCGAGGCTTGGAACATGCCTGTGCGAACTCGTATGTGATGTTCTTCCTGCAGCAGGTGTTCCACTTCATCGCAGAGCTGTCGACCATGTTCAGGTTCCGCAGCTGAAATGAAACTGGGTCGATTGCCTTTGGAACAATCTCCTGCCAGTGTGAACTGGCTGATGAGCAGGACGTCACCCTGAACATCCTGGACGGAACGATCGAACCGCTGTTGTTCATCGGGGAACACCCGCAGTCTTGCGATCTTGCCAGCCATCCAGGCCGCATCCTCCTGCGTGTCCTCTCTCTGGATGCACAGCAGTACGACCAGTCCAAGTTCAATCGAAGATTGAAAGGCAGGTTCCGCGACAGCGACCTGTGCCTTGGAAACACGTTGGACGACTGCGATCATGCCAACGTGAGAGAAGCATCGGTGATCATGGCCATGCCCTTGTCATCCAGCATCATCTGGCGGTAATCGATCAGCTCGATCTCTCTGGGCTGGACGATATCGAGTGCCATGGACATGGGGCCGAGACCGGACCATCGAGTCGGATTGTGGGTTCTCCTGACCTCTTCCAGAAACGCCTTGGAATCACCACTGGCAAACTGACCAAGCATCTCTCGATCATGTCGTTCGACATCAAAGCGACGCTGGTCGTCGACCGGCCGAGGTTCACCTGCCTGCGGCCCCACGGAGCTGAGATCGACGGCGGCGACAACGAGCGTATGCCCGTCCGTGGCTGCGATGATCTCCCGGGCTGCTGTGGCGAAGGCGTCATGTGAGATGGCCCCTTCATCATCGTCATCTGTCGGCATCAATGGATCCGGCACAAGCGCTGCGGTGATCGGCGTATCTGCTCCGATGCACTCCTGAATCCACGGGATCTGCATCTCAGGTCCGTGTTCAGTGATGTGATCCAGTTCATCCCGCAGAATCGAATCGCCCAGACGTTGGCGGAAGGCGTCGATCATGGGTGTGTCTGCAGTTGCGCGTCCCAGTGGAGATTGGAAGCCCAGCTGTGTCAGGACGACTCCACTGCCAAGTCCCGACTGGTTGCAACCCAGCAGAATGATGTGATCGACCGTCTGGTTGCGAACGGTGTGGTACGCCCCTGCATACACGGGCCAGAGCGCATTGAAGTCAAGCCGCGGAACGATCAATCCGTGGATGGTCCCATCGATCTCAGGATCCTCCGTGTCGTGCATCCATTGACGCAGACGGGTCCGTGCGGCATCCGCATTGTCACCGAGTGCCCGGCTGTGCCGCATCGGGAAAGTGCCATCTGCATGAAGCTTGTCCTTGAGTTCAGCTTCCATCCGATCACAGGTCGGGCCCCACAGAAGACCAGCCTGATCCATGTTCTGTGCGAGGACCTGGATATCGGAAATCGGTCGTTTGACGGCGTCTGCGATCTGCTGAAGATCATGCTCGCCATCAAACCTCTGGACGGCCTGCATCGCTGGAAGCGGGATCGCAAGCATCTTGTTCATGGCCAGCATGAAGGGGTCCCTGAGCTGCACGATCGGGCGGCCCTGCGGGTCCTTGCCGGGAATCGGCTGGATTCGTCGGATATGCGGTTTTTGAATGTGTTCAGGGAGGTTGGGGCTGCTCATGTCTGATCTCGCTGGAGGGCGAGAGCATAGCTCGACTTGCAGGTTGGTGTTCGACTCGGCGGTGTGGGTGCATAATTTGCCTGAGAGGTCCCATATCCCTCAGATGGCGGCTAGTTCCGGATCAAAGAGCAGGAATTCATGAAATAAGCCGATCTTCAGCACGTTGATTGAACAGAGCAAAAGGGGTGAACCGACAGGGGTTCTTTCGGATAGCATTGGTACCTTCCAAAAAATCGAATCCGATCCATTGGAAGTCATCGAATCGTCATCAAGGCCGGCTTGTTGGAGCCCGGCGAGAAAACATCAGATTCGGGCCACCCCATTTGTGGGCCGCCCGAGCAGGGTCAGAAGCGAAGTCCCGATCGTCCCATTCGGGCACAAGCAGAGGTATAGAGAATCATGCATCGTAATCTTGGTCTCAGGAACGTGGTCTCAACCGTCATTCTCGTTGGTGGTCTGGTAGCGCCTGCTGCATTTGGTCAGGAAGCAGCTCCAACACCCAAACAGACACCACCTCCAACACCCAGCAAGCTCACTCCGAATTCCGGACCCGTTGCCACGCCTGGGGCACCGGCCGCAGCAGACCCGTCCACGCTGCCGGTCGTGAATGAACAGGTGATTGTCGCTGAACCCGAGGTCATCGAGCTGGGGGTCTTCTCGACCACTGAAAGTCGCGAAGCCACGGTCACTCTGAAGAATACGGGTACCGAAGCCGTGACCATTCGCTCAGCCAAGGCTTCCTGTGGATGCACGACTTCTGATTTTCAGCGAAACACCGTTCTGGGTCCAGGTGAGACGACCGACGTGTCCGTGAAGATGCGTGGTGGTCCGACAGCGAGAAAACTTCGCAAGACCGTCACCTTCACCATTGATGGTTATCCACAGCTTCGTGTTCCCGTCGAAGGCGAATCCATCGCCTATGTGGAAATGAAGCCTGACAAGATCAGCATCGATTCCAATCCAGATGGCAAGATCACACTCCAGTCGATTGATGAAATGCCCTTTACGGTCACACGAACCGCTCCTGATGTTCTGAAGGAAAAGCCGGCTGAGGCGAAGTCCAAGCACGAACTGGTCATCGACTGGGACAAGTGGTGGGCCAATGCCGAGAACGCCAAGCTCACCTTCTACATCGAGGGTCATGACCGCTGCAATCAGATCTTCACCGTGGTCGATCTGAACCGTGAGCAGCGAGCGGAGATCCAGCGTCGTATTCGTGAAAAACGACAGAACAGTCCGAGCAAGCAGGCAAAGGGTGAAAAGGGTGAAAAGGCTCAGAGGTCGGCCACGCCTTCTCGCAAGGCGGATCTGCCCACGCTTGTCCGTCAGGGTCGTGTACTTGAGCTGCAGACTCGATTGAAGGATGAGAACGCCGATGTCAACGAGAAGGACTCTTCAGGAGTCACGCTCCTGGGCATCGCTGCCAAGAACGGCAATGTCAATGCCGTCAAGCTGCTCCTCGAGTCAGGTGCCGAAGTTGATGCAACCGATCGCGTCAAGCGAACTGCACTCATGCATGGCGGAACATCAAAGAACCCGGAAGTTCTGATGATGCTTCTGGATTCAGGTGCTGACGTCAATGCACGTGATCTGGTGATCGGTGGCCCGCTCGCGTGGTCATCCGCATTCGGTAATGCAGACTGTGTCCAGGTGCTCGTCGATGCTGGTGCTGAACTCGAGACCAAGGGAGCCGCTACGGGCTATACGCCATTGATCTGGGCTGCCGGAATCGGTGATGAGAACTCCGTGCCGATCCTGCTTGAGGCTGGTGCCGATATCGAGGCACGTGATACGGTCGATGGAGGCACTCCGATCATGCACGCCGCTCAGACCGGGAAGTTCGACGGGCTCAAAGTTCTTGTCGAAGCCGGTGCGAATCTGGAAACGCAGGATCGCAACGGCAAGACGGCACTGCTTCGTGCTGCTGAGCACAACGGTGGTACGGTCGAGAAGATCAAGTTCCTTCTGGACAACGGAGCCAAGATCGATGTGGTCAGCCGTTCAGGAAAGAACGCCCTCGAGCTGGCACGCTCACGAAGTGATGACAATGCCGGCCAGGTCGTCGCCTTCCTTGAGGAACGCATGCCAGCATCCACTCCGGCGCCGAAGAAGTAGTCATCACACCGGATCTCAATTGATCTACGAGGCCAGCCCGTTCGGGCTGGCCTTTTTCACATGTGTCCTGGTGAACTCGTCTGGCGGATCGCGGCCGCTGGTTTGGGTATGATCAACGAAATGTCCGTATTGAGGGACTGTCTGTCAGAGAAGAGACCAGGAGTCAACCATGTCAACGACCGCGACTGCGAAGGGTACCGCTGCTCACCCCGCCTATCAGGCACTGATCAAGCGTATCGAGGAAGCCAATCTCATTAGAAGCTCTGCTGGAGTGCTTGGTTGGGATCAGGAGACCATGATGCCCTCGGGTGGCGTGGTGTTCAGAGGAAAGCAGCTTGCGATCCTCTCACGGCTCGCTCATGAAGCGTTGACCGCCGAAGCGACGGGCGAGGCGATTGCAGCGTGCGAGTCTGTTCCGGAACTGACTTCGGATCCACTGTCTCCAGAAGCAGTCAACATCCGGGAGATTCGTCGAAGCTATGACCGTGCAACCTGCCTGCCGGCTTCTCTGGTCGAGGAAGAGGCCGCGCTGAGTTCCTCTGCCATGCACATCTGGGCCGAGGCTCGAAAGTCAGCTGACTTCGCAGCCTTCAAGCCAGAACTTGCCAAGGTCGTTGATCTGATGAAGCGAAAGGCCGACTGTTACGGTTGGGCCGAAGGTGGCGAGCCCTGGGACGGCCTTGCGGAAGACTATGAGCCGGGTTGTACGGCTGCCGAAGTCGAGGCTGTATTCACACCATTGCGCAAGGAGCTTCAGACACTTCTCGATGCGCTGATGGGATCATCTACCCGGCCGAGCAATGCGTTCAATGAGGTCAAGGTACCCATCGAGCGACAGAAGGCCTTTGTTCGCGAGGTCGCCAGCAGCTTCGGATTTGATTTCGAACGAGGACGACTCGACGAATCGACACACCCGTTCTGTGGCGGATCGCATTGCAATGACGTCCGAATGACAACTCGATTCCATGAAAACAATGTCAATGATGCGTTGGGCTCCACGACGCATGAGACCGGTCATGGACTCTATGAGCAGGGGCTGCTTGAGCAGTTCATCGGGACACCCATGGGTGATTCCGTCTCCCTCGGGATCCATGAATCCCAGAGCCGCATGTGGGAGAACCAGGTCAGCCGTTCGGAATCGTTCTGGAAATGGTGCTATCCACGCATGAAGGACATGCTGGGTGACTGCGTCTCCTCATTGTCATTCGATGATGTCTATGGGGGTGCGAACATCGTCAAGCCCGACTTCATCCGAGTGGAGGCTGACGAGGCGACCTACAACATGCACATCATGATCCGATTCGAACTCGAGCGGGCCCTGATGAAGGGGGATCTGAGCGTTGATGATCTTCCGGATGCGTGGAATGCCAAGTATCGGGAATACCTGGGCATCGAGGTTCCTGATGACGCCAAGGGCTGCATGCAGGACGTGCACTGGTCGATGTGTGCCATGGGCTATTTCCCGACCTACACGCTGGGCAACCTGTACTGCGCACAGTTCTTCGAGAAGGCCATGTCGGACATGCCTGATCTTCATGATCAGTTCGAGCAGGGTGAGTTCTCGGGTCTGTTGAACTGGTTGAGGACCCATATCCATCATCATGGCCAGCGATATCGCGCTGCTGAACTGTGTGAGCACGTCACGGGGCGGCCTCTGGATTCGACGGCGTTGGTGAAACATCTGAATGACAAACTGCGACCGCTCTACGGTGTCTGAAAACACATTCTGTGGTAGGAAATCGATATGGAATCCGTTGTTGAAGTAGCGATCAAAGACTCGATCGGCATCGTCACGATCGCGAATGATCACAAGGCGAATGCGTTATCCGCTGATGTCATTGCGGGCATCCTTTCTGCTCTGGATGACTTTTGTTCCAAGGAACTGCGTGTGGCGATCATTCGTGCCAGGCCTGGAGCCAAGATCTATTCGGCAGGTCATGATGTCAGCGAGTTGCCGACTGATGGAAGCAATCCCTTTTCCTGGGACATTCCTCTGGAGCAACTTCTGAGAAAAGTGCGCGAAGTTCCCATGCCCGTGATTGCGATGTGCGAGGGGAGCGTGTGGGGAGGTGCGTGTGACCTGGTCGTGTCATGCGATCTGATCGTCGCTACGCCGAAGGCCACACTGGCCATGACGCCTGCCAAGATGGGGTTGCCGTACAACTCCCTGGGAACATCTCACTTCCTCGGCGTGCTTCCGGTACACAGGCTGAAGGAGATGCTCTTCACGGCGGATCCTATGAGTGCAGAGGAGGCGCAACATCTTGGCATTTACAATCGAGTGGTCTCGCCTGATGATCTTGAAGACTGCACCATGGGCATTGCGCAGCGAATCGCCAGTCTGGCTCCACTCGTGATTCAGGTCCTCAAGAACGAATTGCGTGAACTTGGAGCCGGTGCGCCTCTGGCCCCGGAAATGTTCGAAAAGCTCGAGACATTGCGGGAGAAAGCCTGGCGTAGTGATGACATGCAAGAAGGCATCAAGGCTTTTTTCGAGAAGCGATCGCCTGAATTCAAAGGCCATTGACCATCAATTATTTTGGAGAGATTGGAAGTGACAAGTCAGCAGAGGCCGTTTGAAGGCCTGACAGTATTGGATTTGACTCGTGTTCTCAGTGGCCCTTTCTGCACGATGCTGCTTGCCGATCACGGTGCCAGGGTGATCAAGGTCGAACGTCCGGGTACAGGCGATGACAGCCGTTCCTTCGGACCGTTTTTCCCTGAAGACAAATCCAAGTCGGTTTACTTCCACTTCGTCAATCGTGGCAAGGAATCCATCGCACTGAATTTGAAGGACGATGCGGATCGCGCGGTACTGGATGCCATGTTGGAGAAGGCGGACATCGTCGTCGAGAATTTTCGTCCGGGGACCATGGCGAAGCTTGGCTATGCGCCGGAAGATCTGCGAAAGCGGTATCCCAAGTTGATCGTGTGTTCGATCTCGGGGTTTGGGCAGAGTGGACCGTTGTCGAAATTGCCGGCCTATGACACGGTGATCCAGGCGATGTCCGGGTTGATGAGCGTGACGGGATTCCCGGATGGTCCTCCGACACGTGTTGGTACTTCGATTGCCGATCTTGGTGCCGGATTGTTCGCATTCGCCTCGATTTCTGCAGCCTTGGCGGCACGTGAACGAACTGGCCAGGGAACGACCGTGGATATTGCGATGCTCGATGGCATTTTCTCCCTTCTTGAGCATGGTCTGATGGACACGCTTGCAGAGCACAAGGAGGCTCGTCGCATCGGCAATCGCCACCCGAGCATCTGTCCATTCGACACCTTTGCGTGCCGTGATCGTGAGCTCGTGATCTGTTGTGGAAACGACCATCTGTTTGCGGAGATGTGTGATGAGATGGGATGTCCTGAGTTGTCTCAGGACGATCGCTTTGTCTCCAATGAAAAACGCATCGAGAACATCGATGCGCTGAAGGAGGCCATGGAATCAGCCTTGGCAAATGACGATGCCGCCAAGTGGCTTGATCGTCTTCAGGCTCGAGGTGTTCCTTGCGGATTGATCAATACGGTGATGGAATCCCGTGAACTGCCTCAGGTCATCGCTCGCAATCTCGTGGTTGATTCAGGTGGACACCAGGTTCCCGGGAACCCAATCAAGTACGGATCATGGGATGATTCGATCAATCCCAAGTCGGCTCCAGTTCTGGATGCCGAGGGGCAGCAATTGCGTGCCGAGTTCACGCCGCCTGCCTGAGCTGCTTGACGTCGGCTAGTCGTCGACCCAGTTCTTGCCACGAGTCTGGCCGGAGAGCGGGATCCGTCCGGGATGTGGTTCCAGGGTCACCTTCAGGGTGATGGGTTCTCGATTCCTGAAGATCTTCATTTCGCATTCATCGCCGGGGTGTTTCAAGGCGAGGGTTCTGCTGAGAAGTCCCATGTCCAGCACGGGCTCGTCATCGAGATGGGTGATGATGTCGGCTCTCTGGAGGCCTGCCTTGAACGCAGGGCTGTCGGCCAGCACGCTGTAGACCAGCACGCCGTGATCCCCTTGATAGCCAAGGTTCTGTTTGATGGCGTTGTCCAGTTCGAGTGTGGTCACCCCGAGGAACGGTCGAACCAGCGAACCTGTTTCAACCAGTGAATCCACCACGTTCCGAGCCATGTCGACCGGAATGGCGAAGGCAATACCCAGGTAGCCTCCATCCTTGGTCTGGATGGCCGTGTTGATACCGACGACCTCGCCACGAAGATTCACCAGTGGACCGCCGCTGCTTCCGGGATTGATGGCTGCATCGGTCTGAATGTAGTTCTCGTACATGTGCGGGTTGCTGAAATCGAGTGAACGACGGCCTGTCGCACTGACGATTCCAGCCGTCACGGTCAGCTCGAGCCCGAAGGGACTGCCCACCGCAAGGACCCATTGTCCAACGGAGAGATCGTCCGGCGGCGCAAACGTTGCGGCGATCAGATCGTCGGCTTCGATCTTGAGCACGGCAAGATCCGCCATGGCATCGGCGCCGACCAGACGGGCCTTGAACTCACGACCGTCATGGAGTGATACGACCAGTGCCTGGACGTTCTCGATCACGTGGTAGTTGGTCAGAATGAAGCCACGTGCATCGACGATGACGCCGCTGCCTGTTCCCGTCACCATCGTCTGCCTGTTGAAGAAGGGGTGGCCGGTCTGAACGCGTCGACCGGTCGAGATCTCCACGACGGAGGGCCTGATTCTTTCGGCAGACCACGCAAAGGCCTTCGAAAGCCGTTCGGCATGAGCGAGAGAAGCCAGCGTTTCGGCATCGGGTTCCGGACGTTCACCGCCCTGGGCAGTGGTCGCGCCCATGCCGATCAGAAGCATGCCGATGAAAACGGTCGCCGGGAACGTGTGGATGAAATTGAACATGTGACCTCCAATTCACAAGCTGCATGCTAGGTGGGCGCGTTGTCGTTCTTCCAGCAATCAAGTGTATTGGTTTCTCCACCAGTCCCTCGGAAGGCACCAGCTTCCATCGAAGTGGGCGGGTTCTGTCGGCTCGGTGACTGCGGGAAGTGTCACCGGAATGCCGTCCATGGCGAGTGTCCCGAGAATGGCCATGGCAGCGGCCTCTCTTGCCTGGATGCCGATTCCGACCGAATCCACTTTCAGCACCTTGAGATCGGCATGACGAATGAACGCGTCTACCAGAGCCTTGTTGAATGCGCCACCTCCGCCCAGCAGGAGTTGCTTCTGAGATCCCGGGATGACTTCAAGGACTCGTCGAGCGATGACATCGGTGAGTGTGGCCAATGCCGTCTCCACTTGTGGAATCTGCCAGAGGGGGTCCAGAAGTTCGCCTCCTTCATCTCCGCTGCCCAGGGAGCGGCCTGAGTGCGTGATGTTCCGCAGTCGCTCAAGCAGGATGCCTGCGACCGACTCGTCACAGTACCCCTTGCACGCGGTGGCACCGTTCTCATCGAATGGCGCATCGAGCAGCTTGAGCGCCGCCAGATCGAGCAGGTGGTTGCATGGGCAGAGATCACAGGCCTCGATCGCCTCGATGCCGTCGGGTCCTTCGCTGTCGTCTGGCAGATGGGTAACGTTGCAGAAACCACCGAGGTTGACGACCGAACGCGGGTCGGCTGCACGAAACATGATCCAGTCGGCCAACGGGGTGATCGGCGCACCTTGCCCTCCAGCAGCCAGGTCGCTTCCTCTCAGATCGTGGACGACTGGACACGCCATTCCGTGCGCGATGACGGCAGCATCGATCCATTGGATGGAGCAGGGAGGCGCATGGTGGACGGTCTGGCCGTGTACCGATACCAGATCAGGTTTGACGCCACCGGCAACGTCTTTGGCAACCTCAAGGCAAGCCTGGCCCAGTTCACGGCCTGCCTGGGCCCAGGCGGCGGCATCAAGCGGTTCCCCGGAAGCGAGCTGTCTGAGCAGGTCCCCGGCATCTCCGAGTGGTGCGGCGTGGTGCGTGACCTCCTCGACATGGATCGCCAGGCCTCGACCGTCCAGTCGAACAAGAGCAGCGTCGATTCCATCCAGACTCGTTCCGGTCATGATCCCCAAGGCGTGGCGATGGAACGTCATGTTGCTGCCCTCCGATCTGTTTGTCCGAGACTAACGGCGTGCTTTCTGGTACAAGGAACACCTCTGAAATGGAGGCTGTCGACGACATGGCACAACGAATTCTCGTGACGGGTGGCGCAGGGTTTCTCGGTTCGCATCTCTGCAAGCGATTGCTGGATGAGGGCAACTCGGTCGTCTGCGTGGACAGCTTCGCGACAAGTCAGAGAGAGACCATCGCGGCGTTGATGGAACGTCCGGGATTCGAGGTGGTCGAACACGATATCGTTGATCCTCTCTACCTCGATGGAATCGAGGCGATCTACAACCTGGCCTGTCCAGCAGCTCCAGGGCATTATCAGTACAACCCGGTCAGGACGCTCAAGACCTCGGTCGTGGGCATCATCAACATGCTCGGAATGGCGAAAGCCAAGGGTATTCGAATTCTGCATACATCCACCAGTGAGGTCTATGGAGATCCACAGGTGACGCCGCAGCGCGAAGACTACAACGGAAATGTCAATCCAATCGGTCGTCGTTCCTGCTACGACGAAGGGAAACGGGCTGCAGAGACGCTCATGTATGACTATCACCGGCAGCATGGTGTCGACATCAAGATCGTGAGGATCTTCAACACCTACGGGCCGCACATGCATCCCTTCGATGGCCGAGTGGTCAGCAATTTCATTCGACAGGCAATCGCAGGGGAGGACATCACCGTCTTTGGAGACGGCAGTCAGACCAGATCATTCTGCTACGTCAGCGACATGATCGAGGCGTTGGTTCGAATGATGAACTCCCCGAAGGATTTCCTCGGCCCCGTCAATGTGGGCAACCCCAATGAGCGGACCATCATGGAGCTGGCCCAATCCGTGATCGAGCTCACGGGCAGCAGCTCCAAGATCATCCAGAAGCCGCTGCCGCCGGATGACCCGACCCGCCGTCGGCCGGATCTGACCCTGGCTCACGAACGGCTTGATTGGGAGCCTGTGGTCCCCCTGGAGGAAGGCCTCCGCCACACCGTCGAATACCTGTCTGGTCTGGATCTGGACCTCTGGGACCCGCCTACGCCCTTCTGGGAGGCTCCACCGCTTGAGGCTTAGGGCTTCCGGGGCCATGAGGCCGGTATCGGCCAAAAAACATCCTAAAATATACCGAACAGGTGTTGCCGGATCCGATGTGAGACGGCATCATGCGATTCCCGTACGAAACCCGAACAAGGACGGCGGACTCCGTTCCGCCACATTCGGTGGGATGGCAGGGCATGTTGAGGTCCTCGAATGCGAAGGCCGGCCCGACCCACCAGAACACAATGCGGAAAGGATTCCGATGGTCAAGGCAGTCAAGACAACACGTAAATCAAAGAGCGAACCCGCGGCAGAGTCCACATCAGGGCGTGGTAAGGTGGCCTCAAGGACGCGACGGGCGGAGCCCGCGGATGAAGGAAGGCGTCAGGCAAAGGATGCGAAGACAATGGGTAAGAACTCGGTGTCCGTAGAGGACAAGACTCGGATCGAAGCGTTGGATCGGGCGCTTGGGCAAATCGACAAGATGTTCGGTTCTGGATCGATCATGAAGCTCGACGGCGAGCAGAAGGTGATCCCCGGAATCTCAACAGGCACCATCAGCCTGGATCTGGCACTTGGTGGTCGCGGTGTTCCCAAGGGGAGGATCGTGGAGGTCTATGGACCGGAATCCTCCGGCAAGACCACACTGGCCTTGACCACTCTGGCACATTGTCAGGCATCTGGCGGAACCGCGGCATTCATCGATGCAGAGCATGCGTTGGATCCGTCCTGGGCAAAGCGTCTGGGCGTGAACCTTGCCGACATGCTCGTATCACAACCGGATACCGGTGAGCAGGCATTGGAAATCTGTGAGCTGCTGGTGCGATCCAACGCCGTTGACATCATCGTCGTTGACTCGGTGGCGGCCTTGATTCCACGAGCTGAAATCGAAGGCGAAATGGGAGATTCGCATGTCGGTCTCCAGGCACGTCTGATGAGTCAGGCGCTGCGAAAGCTGACAGGCGCGATTGCCAAGAGCAAGACCACAGTGATCTTCATCAACCAGTTGAGAGAGAAGATCGGTGTGATGTTCGGCAGCCCGGAAACCACACCTGGTGGCAGGGCCTTGAAGTTCTATTCATCGGTACGAATCGATATCCGCCGAATTGGAAGCATCAAGGATGGCGATCAGAATGTGGGCAACCGTGTTCGTGCGAGAGTCGTCAAGAACAAGATCGCACCACCGTTTCGTGATGCGGAATTCGACATCATGTTCGCCGAAGGCATCAGTGCATCCGGTGATCTGCTTGATCTGGCCGTGTCCGAGGACATCGTGGCCAAGTCCGGTGCATGGTTCAGCTATGGCGAAGTGAGATTGGGCCAGGGACGGGAGAATGCCAAGGCGTTCATTCGCGAACATCCTGATCTCTTCACCGAGATTCGAGACAAGGTTCTCGTGAAAAAGGGCGTCAAGGATGGTGAGGATGCCCCGGTGGAAACGCCGGAGACAGCTGATCAACCGGCCTGATGGAGGAGAGGAATCGATTGCCTCTCACCGTTTTCAGGCCATCAGTCGGTGGGTTGAAATGCGGCTGAGAGGAGTCGAACCTCCACGGGATTTTACTCCCACTAGAACCTGAATCTAGCGCGTCTGCCAATTCCGCCACAGCCGCAGTGATTGGGCGAAGCGTGACATAGTAGCCAGTGCTGTGCAAGCTGCATAGCTCAAGGACAAGGGGGCTCTCTGAGCCCCCTTCCTTTGTGTCATGGGGGGTGCCCATCTGACGAATCGGACAATAGAATGTCGATATGACTGCAGGGCAGCAACAGATTTATCTGGACGCCAATGCCACGACCAAGCCGCTTCCTGAAGTGATGGAGGCGATGCAGCGGATCATGTGCGAGGTCTGGGCCAATCCCTCGAGTATTCATCGAGCAGGGCAGTTGGCTCGACGTGAAGTCGATCAGGCTCGTGAGTATGTGAGTGAACTGATCGGCTCATCCGGTTCCCAGGTGATCTTCACCAGTGGTGGCACGGAGTCGATCAACACCTCTCTTCGCTCGTTGGCACGCTGGAGAAAGCGACCACTTGTCCTGACCTCTGCTGTGGAGCATTCGGCAGTCCGCGAACAGCTGGAAGATCTTGTGGAGACCAACGGCATCGAGATCATCGAGCTTCAGCATGACGATGGTGGCGTGATTCAAGCGGACCATCTCGAATCGATCATCCGCGAGCGTGCAGATGACATCGCCTTTGTCACGGTCATGTGGGCGAACAATGAAACAGGCATCATCCAGCCGGTGCATGAAATCGGCTCGCTTTGCCGTGATGCGGGCATTCCTTTCCACAGCGATGCGACGCAGTGGGTCGGCAAGATGCCGATCAATCTCGAGCAGACCCCGGTCGACATGATTTCCTTCGCAGGACACAAGTTCCACGGTCCGAAGGGATCAGGTGTCATGTGGGTGCGGGAAGGCCTTCCGCTGCAAGCCATGATTCTTGGTGGTGGTCAGGAGCGTCGACGACGAGGCGGCACCGAATCCGTTGCCGACATCGTCGGTCTGGGTGTGGCCTGTCGTGAAGCCGCGATCTGGATCAAGAACGAAGGCTACAAGCAGATGCTTGTGCTGCGAGATGACTTTGAGGCAGCGCTTCAGTCACGCATTCCGGTCAGCTGCATCAACGCGAAGGCATCGGATCGGCTCTGGTCGACCTCGAACGTGGGGTTCCCGCTGGTGGAGGCCGAACTCATGTTGCTGGGGCTTTCCGAGTCGGGCGTCTGTGCATCTGCTGGCTCGGCTTGCTCATCCGGGGCATTGAAGGGATCAAGCGTGATCGACGCCATTGGCAGGCAGCCCTGCCAGGTCGATGATCAGCCATATGGCTCCGTGCGTTTCAGCTTCGACCGAACGATGGATTCGGGCTCTCTGGATCGTGCCGTGGACACCATTGGAGCAGTCTACGATCGGTTGAATGGGCTGCTTCCCTCGGCGCAATGGCCCCTGTCCGTCGACTCGGCGAACTGAGGTCTCCGCTGGGCTTAAAATCGGAGTAGAGGATCTCCCAGGGCCGTTGCCGCGGATGCGTGCATGCTTGTGAGCGGATGGATGCAGCGTTAGACTTCGCGTCGGGCCCTGTTAGCTCAGTTGGCAGAGCAGCTGACTCTTAATCAGCCGGTCGTAGGTTCGAATCCTACACAGGGCATTTGTAAGCCGTGTGAACGAGATCGGGAGGACGCCTCCCTGATGAATTGGAGCAGAACGCATGAACGAGTCATCACAGCATCCACTCAGGATTCTCGCCTTCATTGGCATTCTGGCCACGTTCATCGTCACCCTGATTCTGCTCATTCAGGTGTTCACGGACGGCTTGCTTGGTTGATTCTCAAATCTGAATCAGACTGTTGTGGATAAATCCAATCCAATGGAAGTGCTTGTCTCTACGGTGTTTTCAGTTGGGATGGACACGTTCGTTCGATGCTTTTGAAATCCAGACGATTCCTGTCCACGTGCGCGATAGTATGAAGGCGTCGTCAATTGTGGCGACCACCTTGAGGGCCCGCCATGCCGACAGGGACCATCACTCGGTTCTTCACCAGTCAGGGCTACGGGTACATCACACCAGATGGAAATGATGGCGACTATGTCGTCACCCTCGATGAATGTTCAGATCTTCGTCGATCACAGTTGTCTGAAGGTCTGCGCGTCCAGTTCGACGAAGGGGATGGAACGACGGGGCTGACGGCGTCGAATGTCGTCCTGCTGATCGACTGAATCGAAGTGCCATCTGTTTTCGGACATGGCTCATGGCCGCTTTGAGGGCTTTGAAAGCCCAGAAGGCAGTCATCCAAGGGATGGTCATGAAGGTTTCAAAGGGTGCTCTGTTACAGTGGGGGTAATGGACGACCGTTACCGCGAGCTGCTTCGGACAACCACCACCACGTCTCTGCTGGAAGGCCTGTTCAATCCGGATGACGAGGTTGTCTGGCAGGCATTTGATCACCGCTACAGACCAATCATCACGGCTGTTGCACGCCGACTGGGTCTTTCCGGTTCAGATGCGGAAGATGTCGCCCAGGAAACCTTGATCCAGTTCGTCCGTGACTATCGTGCCGGCCGCTATCAAAAGGAGCGTGGCAGACTCCGGGGCTGGATTGTCGGGATTGCCCGTCATCGTGTCATCGACATGCAGCGTTCTCGTGGTCGGCGCAAGGAGGTCCCCGGGGCCACCGCCATGGAACGCATGCCGCAGGACAACGAGATGGACAAGATCTGGGATGAAGAGCTGGATCGCTCCATTCTTCGCCAGGCTGTTGAAGAACTGCGAAAGACAACCAAGACGAGTGAGAAGTCCATTCGAGCATTTGAACAGGTGGTGTTCGATCGACGTCCCGTCAACGCAGTCGCAGAAGATCTCGGGTTGACGCCTCATGACATCTACGTATCACGGAGTCGTATCACAATGCGTCTTCGTGAAATTGCAGAGCGACTTCGCAATCTGTACGAGGCCGACTGATGTCCGAGGAACATCCAGCCCGTCCGGATATCGAGGCCATCGCTGCTTATGCTCGTGGTGAACTTGATGATGACAAGATGCGCAGTTTCATTGAATCCGACGAGGATGCGATGGACCTGGTCAGGCAGATCCAGACCGATGATGAATTTCTGACCAGATTGGCAGGCGCCTGGTCAGAGGCACCTGGTGGAAGTGGAAGAGCTGCGCCGCCCCCTGTGGACATGGTTCCCGGCTACCGGATTCTCGGTGAGCTCTACAGCGGCGGGCAGGGGACGGTGTATCGGGGTGTGCAGGAACGAACCAAGCGAACCGTTGCACTCAAGGTCATGCACGGCGGGGGGGCCGCACCCGCAAAGAGTCGTGCTCGCTTTTCACGTGAAGTCGAACTGATCGCCTCGATGAGACATCCTCATATCGTCACGGTCTACGATGGTGGTGATCTCCCCGATGGCGGCTGCTTTGTCGCCATGGAATTCATCAGGGGGGTTCCGCTCGTTCGAGCTGATGCAATCGACCGGAAGATGGATGATCACACGCGTTCCGGCTTGATCCGACTCAAGCTCGAGCAGATGGCCAAGATCTGCGATGCCGTCCAGTATGCCCATCTGCGTGGCATCATTCATCGAGATATCAAGCCAGGAAACATCCTGATCGATCGAGATGGTGAGCCCAAGGTTCTTGATTTCGGTGTGGCCAAGGTGCTCGGTGCTCAAGACGGCATGGATATGACGCTCACCGGTGAGTTTGTCGGCACCTTCGCCTATGCCGCACCTGAACAGGTTTCCGGATCATCCGATGACATCGATACCCGTTGTGATATTTATGCACTTGGTGTCGTGACCTATGAGATGTTGACCGGGCGTTTTCCATATGACATCGCCGGCCCGGTTTCTCAGACCATCAAGCACATCAACGAAACCAGTCCAGTGCCTCCTTCTCGTGTCGCCAGTGGACTCGATCGAGAGATCGATGCAATCGTTGCGACCGCGATGGCGAAATCCTGTGATCGTCGTTACCAGTCGGCAGGAAGCCTTGCCGCTGATATTCGTCGCTATCTTGCAGGCGAGCCAATCGAGGCCAGACGTGACAGTACGGGTTATCTGCTGGCAAAGCTTGCCAGGCGTCATCGCGGTCCCATCGCATTCGCCTGTGTGCTGATGATCTCCTTGATCGGTCTGGCGATCTGGATGTCGTTGTTGTATGTCCGTGCTGCAGACGCGGAGAAACAGGCTGCTGAAGGTCTCAATGCGGCACTCGTCGAAGCGGACAAACGCGCATCGGTGATCGAGGTCTTCACGGACATGATCGAAGCGAATCGTCCGGAACGCGGACAGGGAATCGAAGGTCGTGAGCCGACCATCCGCGAGATGCTTGATCTGGCGGCCGGCACGGTTGAGCACCGCGCCATCGGACGGCCCGATATCGTGGCCGCGATCCAGCTTGCCATTGGCCGAAGTTATCTGAGTCTCGGACTTCCTGAAGAGGCTCGATCGCAGGCTGAAGGGGCGCTCGGCATCGCAGTCGAGTTCGATGAAGGTTCCCAGCAGGTTGCCGATGCGGAAGAGTTGCTGGGATGGCTTGCCGATCGTGACAAGAACTTCGATGAGGCGATGGATCGTTTTACGAAAGTGCTCGAGATACGCCGTTCTGCAGATCCAATGGATCCGATTCTCGTTGCAAAGGCGTTGATGGCGGTTGCAGATATTGAGTTCGCTCTGAAAAACTACGAGCGATCACTCGAGCTGGTTGATGAGGGGTTGGCTGTTCTGGGAGAAGCCGGTGAACAGGATCTGAGTCAGACGGTCCGCCTCCTGAATCACAAGACACGTCTGTTCTTCAGCTGGCCGAGGGAAACCGCTCTGGAACGTCGGCGAGATCTGGACAATGCGGAACAGATTGCACTGACGGCTCGTGAATTGTGCGAAGACCAGGGGATGGATGTGCCTGATCTGATCACGCCATCCAACAATCTCGCGATGATTGCCAAGAGCCGAGGTGAACTTGAGCAGGCGGAGATGCAGATGCGTGAGGCACTGAGGCTCTGCCAGAAGTTCTATCCGTCCACGCACATTCGAATCGCCGGGATGCATCGCAATCTCGGCCTGATTCGTCAGGATCGTGGGAATCACGTCATGGCGGAACAGGATCTGGCTCAAGCAGTTGCCATCTACCGCAAGCATCCTGGCCCGACTCCGAGGATGTATCTGGCACGCTCGCTTGTGCCACTGGGCGTCTCTCTTCTGCAAGTGGGTGACTATCCAGCTGCGAGAGATGCTGCTCAGGAAGCGCTTGAGATTCTGGAGGAGTTGAATCCAGGCAATCAACTTCGATTGGGACTGGCGCTCGCGCTGCAGGGTGCGGCACTTGTTCAACTCGGAGAGTATCAGGCAGCCGTTCAGCCTCTCCTGGCTGGCTACGACGCGCTCGTGACCGCCGAGTTGGACGGACATGATCAGACCAGTGCACGCGATGCGAAGTTCAAGTGCATGAGCGATCTGATCCGGGCCTACGAGGGGTTGTCAATGGCTGAGGAGGCCGAATCCTGGCGTGGTCGTCTTGACGTGGCACGTCAAGCCATCAGTGCTCAAGAGTCAGTCGAATGAATGATGACACTGCGTCGTTCGCCTGGACGGATCTGCCTTCGGAGTTCATTCATCGGCTCCCCGACTTTCTCTGTGACCAGGATCTGGATGCCTACCGAGCGTTCACCGAGAACGTCTCTCCGTTGTCGGTCCGACTGACAAACAATCGTATGACACGATCTGAAGTGCTCAAGCATCTGGAAGATTCAGGTTTGAAGGCCGATCCTGTCGACTGGATGCCGGATGCGATTCATCTCGACCCCCGCGATCGCCGTCGGATTCAGGAAACGAAACTCCATTCCGAGGGTGATCTTCTCATCCAGTCTCTTTCAAGCATGGCGGCCGTCGAAACGCTCGATGTCAGACCGGGCCATGATGTTCTGGATTGCTGTGCTGCACCCGGCGGAAAAACCGCTCTCATTCGCTTTCGACAGTTGAATCAGGGGATTCTTGTCGCCAATGACCTGAGCAAAAAGCGCATCTTCAAGATGAAGAGATTGTTCAAGCACATCAAGGTGGAAGGCGTTGACATCAACATTCAGGCCGCTGAGACACTTGGCGGTTCACATGCAGGCTGCTTTGATCGAGTGCTGCTTGATGCGCCGTGTAGTGGGGAGGGCCGCTTTCATGTGGATTCGCCTTCCACATGGCATGATTGGGAGCCGGGCAAGGTACGCAGATTGGCCAAGCTGCAGCAGAGACTGCTTCGGGCAGCCCTTCAGACGTTGAGGCCGGGGGGGGTGCTCATCTACTCGACGTGCACGCTTTCACCCGAGGAGAACGAGCTGGTCGTCTCGACGATTCTCGAGGACGCTCCGGTTCCCGTCACACTGGTTCCCATCGAGCTGGAGTGCCCCGGTCAACGGCCTGGCCTGGCTCAATGGATGGGCCGATCGATGGATGACGGCCTTCGCATGACAGTCCGGATCATTCCAGAGCGGGGCATGACGCCGTTCTTCATGGCCAAGCTGATGCGCACCGCCTGATGATTCCAAGAAGAAACACGCACCTCTTTCGAGATGCGTGTTTCCACATGAAGATCGTTGTGAGTTCACAGCCAGGTGAACTGGCCATGGTGAGTCATCTTCGACTTCGGCGTCTGGCCGTGAGTCCTGCAATCGCGAGCAGGCCCAATACGCCCGGAGCCGGAACTGGAGATGCATCGAACCCACCGGCATCACCGATGTACTTGTCCTCGACAAGATCGAGAACGGGAGTGATGTAGACGCGAATCGGATCAACTGGATTCGATTCGGCACTGCCGCTGAGGAATTCGAACCAGTTCTGATCGAATTCCAGTGGTCCCTCCATTGGGAGAGGGCTGGTGAGAAATGCCATCTTGACAAGCGACTGCATGGTCTTGTCCACAGCATTGGTCAGGGTCAGCGACAATTCCTTGTCCATCGGGATGTTGATGTTCATTCGCTTTTCATCATCATCATCCTGGTTGGTATGGGCCGTGGGTGTGATCACCCATTTTGTCGGCGCATCAACCTGGGAAGTGAAATCTGCCAGTGCTGCACTTGTGAACAGGCCGGTCGTGATGGAGACGGCCATCATGGTTGTTTGTCTACGAACAGTCATGGTGAACCCTCCTTTCAGCTTGCATTGACCACGCAGGCGTTTTCAAGCATGTCCCAGCCCGTCTGACGGAACTGTGGGAACCTGCCCATCGTGCCTGTGATCATCTTGATGTCATCAGAATCGATGGTCATCCGCAATGGTTGACCGGTCCAGCCGACGAAGCGTCGGTGACCTGCATACTGCATGGAGAACACGCGTTCACGCATTGCCCAATTGTCGAGAATGTTGGCGATTTCATCAGCCTTGTTGGTGAACATCGCCATGAATCGCTGCAGGTCACGTTCGTCGGATACATGTCTGAGCGTGATGTTGCATCCGAAAATGCACCACCAGCCGTAGCTTTCAAGTGCATCACCGCTCATTGAATTCGGTTCAATCGCTTCGTTCAGGCAATCGTTGATCTCTGCGAGGGCTTCTCGGCAGTCGATCTTGCCCAGCAGGACATCCGCTTCAAGGAGTCCTCCACGACATGTGTGTGCAATGCCGTTCAGATGAGTACCAAGCGTCGTGGCAAGGGACTCGAACTGGGTCGCCGATTCTTCAAGATGCCGTTGGCAGATCTTGGCATGCCTCGCGGCATGAAGCGGCTCGGTATCGATGAGACGCCGATGCGTATGTCCAAGGACATAGTGTGCAAAGGCCTGTGTTCTCCGGTCGCGGTCATTCTCCGGCGGAGACGCCTTGAAGTGATCGATGAGATCGATTGCGGTTGTTCTGGCTTCCGTCAGATGCCAGAGCACGTAGTACGAATTCGCCAGGTTGCTCTGAAGCAATCTCCTCATGTCATCGGAGACGGGCGATTCCCGCAGAGCCTCTCGAGCCGCGTCCAGGGTTCGAGTGAATCGACCAAGGCCGTCCCAACCACCAAGTTCACGGTTCCAGGCTCTTGCTCGTTCTTCTGGAGAGGTCGCGACTTTCCGCGCCCTGACAGCCAGTCTGATCATCTCCCGATAGTCACCACGGCGATAGGCTTCACCAGCCAGTGCATCAAGATCGTCAAATGCCAGCTCATCAGGATGTTCAAGCTTGGCAGCACCAGCGGGAGACCACAGGCATTCAGTCACTTCACCCACACTCCAGTCGAGGACTTCGGAGAGTGAAACGATCAAGTCGAGCTTGGGATTCCCGCTTCCGGGAATCAGCTTCGTCGGATCCCGTCCGAGGGACTTGGCAAGTTCACGACGGGTCCATCCGCGATATACCTGCGCAAGATCCAGTAGCCTTTCCAACCTTCGTCTGCGTTCTTCATTCGTTGACATCGTGTCATCTCTCCTTCCTGTCGTGACGCGTTCAATCTCGGTGGTATCGAATGCGTACTCCTGATTCCCGATTCGGCAGTCGCCTGGTCAGCAGTCGCTACACACTTGGAAGCTGACTGATCTGACTCCACTTGAAGCTACCGCTCTCCAGAACGAACACGACAACGTCTGCTGTAATTCTGCAATTCCCAAGCATTTGAGAATCACGTACGTTGCGAAGTTGCACGTTCTTGCATTCCTTTGAATGCCAACGGCCTGCATCTAGGCGAGTGATCTGCATCGAATCTGAATCCTCCGAACACCCTCATCGAGCTTGAAACATGATGGGGGCAAACTCACGTGGGTCAGGAATTGGTTGCCAAAAGGCAGCCAAAGTGCCCTAGGGCACCTCTGAGAGTTCGGGCATACACCCCGAGCGGTTGCATGGGGTTGATCTACAAGGGGTCTGAACACGGAGCCCTCACAAGGCAACCTCTTCTCCTCCCCCTCCTCAGCGTGCCCTGGGACGCTGAGGAACCCGAAAACCGACGGGGGGGCCCATCATGGGTCCCCCTGTCGGTCCGCTCCGAAGATTTTCCAAGAGTTCCGGCCGCAGCCCTGAGACACGCGATTCCAACATGGGGCGGGTGCGTCGGGTCCGGCAAGCAGCTACTCTGATTCGCCTTGTCCGGGCGCTCAGCACGGGCTGTCTATTCAGGAGCCTTATTCATGTGTCGATGGCTTGCCTATTCAGGTCCCTCCATTGCAATGGATCAGTTGCTTCTTCGTCCGAAGCATTCGCTTCTGGCACAGTCGCTGCATGCCTGGGAGTCCACATTCGAGGTGAATGCGGATGGGTTCGGAATCGGTTGGTACACCGATCGTGACACGCCAGGGGTCTATCACGACACCAGGCCTGCTTGGAATGATCGAAACCTGGCAAGCATCACGGCGCATATTCGGTCTTCGATGTTCCTGGGCCATGTGCGAGCAGCTGTCGGGAGTGCCGTTGTTCGAACCAACTGCCATCCTTTTCGAAACGGTGCCTGGCTCTTTCAGCACAATGGGGCGATTGCAGGATTCGACAGGATCAAGCACCGGCTCGACATGCAGATCCATGAAACGCTCTATGCGGGGAAAGTGGGTCAGACAGACTCGGAAACCATGTTCCTGTTGTCGCTCACATTCGGTCTCGATGAGGATCCCTTCGGTGGTCTCTGCCGGATGATCGAGGCTGTCGAAAAGGCACGTGAGGAGGCTGGAATCGAGGAGTCGTTCCACATGACCGTTGCGGCCACGAATGGACGGGCCATCCATTCCGCTCGACACGCCAGTTTCGGCCCCCAGCCATCGCTCTATCACAGTTGTCCGAACATGATCCTGGGCGCATCCGATGGCAGTCAGATCCCACTGGGCGAGTCCGGCTGCCTGGTGGTCTCGGAGCCGCTGGACGAACTCAGCGAGGATTGGATCGAAGTTCCCGAGAGCAGCCGACTGTTGATCAAGGATGGCACAGCCAAAATCGGCTCACTCTTCGGTTGATCTGTCTGAAACACCTTTCAGATCAAGCAGAACGGCTCCAGATCCTTGCAAGGCCAATCACCCGGGGTATCCTAGGATTGAAGTAAAATCAGATCCTCAGGGCACTTTGAGGCCCCATTTCTCGAGGAAGAGTGAATGAACGTACGGCGTGTATTGATCGGGCTTGTCTGCCTCCTGACGGCAGGCAGTGGGTGGGATGTGCTGGCGGCCGATCAAGGGCGTCACAAGGGGGGTCCGGTCCTCCTGAGCTCGCCCCTCAAGCCGGCACCCGAGCGGGTCATCACCCCCAAGGGTCTGCTCCGGCCCGAAGCCACGCCGCTTTCCGTCGATCCAGAGTTGCTTCGAAGCCTCAGCCGAAAAGCGTCTGGGACCAGAATTCAACTGGGCCAGATGATTCTGGAGCCCGGCCTCAGCGTGTCATTGGATGTCACTCGCATCGAACCCTTCGCGACCGACGCCAGGGTTGTTCTCATGGAGTCCGACGGCAAGGGCGGCGTTCGGGAGAAGTCCATTGCGATTCCCGATCAGGTCGTTCTGGCCGGACGCGTCGTCGGTCAGCCAGATTCGAAAGTGGTTCTGGCCATTGCCGAGGAGGGGTGTCATGGATTCCTCTCCACCGAGAACGGGCTGTATCTCGTCGCCTCTCCGCCAGACACCGAAGGTCCTTCCGTGATCTATCCGGTCGGTGATCGAAATGGATCGATCGAGATCGTGCCCGACGATTACCTCATGGCTTTCCCGGAACAGGAAGATGTGGCTGCATTCCCGAACCGTCTTCAATCCGCACGGAATGGTGACACGTCAAAGTTCATCGACAAGGCCGTCCAGAAAAGCACTCAAAGAGCGGACGAATGCAAGGACTACTGTCCTGGTTCGCAGCGCTGCTGCATCGTGTGCCCATTCACGAGCATCGACGAGTTCGGTCGACCAGATGACTGGACCTGTACGGACGAGGCGACGACTCTCGAAGAATGCCTTGAGCTGAACGGTGTCTGGCAGGAAACCGGAACTCCATGGACAGCCGACAACTGCAACATCACCTATTCCACTCAGATCACAGGCGCCTGCTGCCTGCGGTCCATGGAGCCCGAAGAAGACACCAGTCTCTGTGTTGATCGCACCCTCCAAGACTGTGAAGCACTCAACGGCCTCTTCGCCGGCGAGGGCTCCAACTGCTCCGAGGGGCTCTGCATCAGCTACGGCCTTGATTGTTTCAATGCCGCTCTTGGCATCGATACCGACGAGGAGTTCTTGTCACTCTTCGATGGGAACGTGACCAAGGCCATCAACTACATCGCCCTGCTTGTCGGAGCTTCATCCGAGATCTTCCATGACAATATTCGCCTGAGATTCCGGGCCCGGGCCATTCGATTCTGGGCGGAGGGTGTCGACCCGTGGGAGTTTGACGACTTCGAGGTCGATTTCCAGAACGAGTCCGACCCATACGATTCCTTCACGCAATCATCCCTGCTCGCAAGCCTTCGGGAGCAGTGGCTCAACAACCCACCGCCCGGGGCGAACCCTCCATCGCTGGTCAACGCGGTTCATCTCTTCTCCGGGCGTTCGCTCAACTATGGCATCACAGACGGTCTGCTCTGCAGTGGTGAACTGGGATATGCCGTGACGTCCGGTCTCCATGGAAGTTTTCCGTATCCAGTGGTTGATTTTCATCCCGACAACTGGGATCTGCTGATCTTCAGTCAGGTGACGGGTCTGCTTCTGAATGCGCGTTATGGCTACCAGTATTCCGAGCGAGAGCAGTATCCCGTCCGTATCGATGAATGCTCTTCATTCCTTGGAAACCTTGTCTGTGATCCGCCGGTGAGTTTCCCGCCCACGATCATGAGCCGGTGCTATGTCTGCCCGGGTGGCGTCTCCAACATCAGCATGCAGTTTCATCCCTTTGTCCGAGGCGAGATGTTCAAGACCATCTTCCGCCTGGGCCCACTGTGTCGCTTCCCTTCATATCCCGAGGTTCTGGCGGTGGATGACATCAGCTTCACGGTCCCCGGGCGTCCAGTCAGCATCGAGGTGCTCGAGAACGACCGGATCTACGACTGCTTCCCTTCGATCAGCCTGACATCCGGCAAGCCCTGGCTCGATATCGATACGCGAGACTTCGGTGGTGCCGAGCCACTCGATGACTATCCCAGGACCACACCGCTCGGGGGCTACCTGACGACCGATCCGGCACCCTTCTTCAATCAGAACAACGAGCAGGATCGGGTCCTGGAGTACATGCCACCCTGTGAGTTGTTCGATGCCTGGGACTGTCCGATCGGTCATGCGCTCCAGAGCTGGCCGGCCAACTTCAATTCAACGGACTACCAGAACGATCATCCCTACTGGTCGTACTACGTTGATTCCTTCAGCTACCGGGCCAACATGAACGGCACCGACAGCGTCACCGGCAAGAACGACAACGCGACCGTTCGGGTCGTCGTCGGACCGCCACCCATGAGCTGGCCGTCGGCCTGCCTCAAGGACATCGAATGGCAGCCGGGAAGTCTCAGCTCCGATGAAAACAAGATCGTGCTGGATCTCAGTGTCGATGTGCCTGTGAATCCAAGAGATCCTGCAGGCAACCCATACGATGTCAGGTTGTTGTCCTTCGGCTGGCTGAATCTCAACAGCACGACGGAGCTGATCGCTACCAATACGAACGTCACCAACTCTCCGGGGCTCTGCTTCGAGCTCTACCTCAACGATGATGCCTCTCCTGAAGAATTCGACATCGGCGGGACGACCTACACGCAGCTCTGTCCATTCGATCCGGCACAGTTCCTGTTTCCGAATCTGGTGAATGACGACTGCGGTTCATGGGTCTTCGAGCCCAGTACGACCGGAGTGGTGAAGAACACCAACGGGGAGATCCGGGTTGAGGTGGTCTGGAACGAGAATCAGACTCCGCTGTCACAGGAGGACATCTCCAGGTGGGCTGATGGTCGTGTGTACGTTCAGGTGGATGACAACTTCGGTGCGTGCTGCACCGACTGGACCGATCCTGACTGCAACGACTGCGAATGCATGAGTGCGTCGACCTGCGCGGAAATGGGCGGTCAGTTCCTTGGAAGGGGCAGTGCCTGTCCCGGTTCCGATGGAGGACCGCCTCTTCAGGCGTGTACGCTGGTTCGATACGGCGCCTGTGAGTTCGGTACCCCGCCTTCATCCGGCTATACCTGTGAATGCCTTGGAGAGGTGGACTGCAGTCTGTTGGGCGGCACCTACCTCGGTGCCGGTGAACCGTGTCCCGAGTATCCAGGTGTCCCGCTCGGACCCGCGTGCCTGACCTTCGATCGTGGCGCCTGCTGTCTCGGCGACGAGTGCTATCCGAACAATCCAACACTCGAGTATCTCACGGCTTCCGAGTGCGAGCTCTGGGGTGGTGTCTTCCGTGGTCCAGGGACCTCCTGCACGGAGATCTATGATGGAGATGCTTCCGGATTTCCCGACCAGACCATCTGCACGCCTGATCCACCGTTGGGACTGGGCGCCTGTTGCCTTCCTGATTCATCGACGCTTGGCAGGGACTGCCTGTGTGGCATCACGACCAGCGAAGAGTGCTGGTCGAACGAAGGTATCTGGCTTGAATGGTCGAGCCTGCCCAGCCTTGGTGTGAATGCCCGCTGCTTCGCACAGACCTGTGACGATCAGGGTCAGAACTCATCGTTCACACAGTGCTACACCGACGACTCGGATATCGAGTCGGCCTGTTGTCTGCCATCCAGCAGTTTTCCCGAAGGGTCCTGTCTCGTGACAACCCAGGTGATCTGCGAGGATCTCGGCGGCGAATTCCAGACGGATGGCGCATACGATTTCGATACTGTCGCAGGTGGTATTCCCTGTGGTCTTGTCCTGTGCGACGAGAGCGTGGCGACCGATGAAGGCGCCTGTTGCAACGGCGCAACCTGTGTCGAGGTCGATGCCGCCACCTGTCCTGACGACTGGAACTTCTATCCCGGTCTGAGCTGCGATTCCGGCAATCAATGCCCCTATGATCCCGAGGAGTCAGGCGTCTGTTGTCTGGGCTTCGGCAGCGTCTGCATCGATGACAGCACCTTCGAGGATTGTCTGGCCATCGAGGGCCGGTTCGATACCTCCAGCACCAATTGTTCAAATGTCCAGTGCGATTCCGTGAGTCAGGGCGTGTGCTGTGCTCAGACGACTTTGGACGGTGAGACCTACGACTACTGCGTCGAACCCTACACCGAATCCCAATGCACCTCGATCGGAGGGACCTGGCTGGATGATGGTCAGCGATGCATCGACAATCCCTGTGGAATGACAGGTGTCTGCTGTCTTGATGAAATCTGTTTCCCGGATCTGGAGGTGAATCCCGCCTTCACGAACTCCCAGGCATGCCAGGCCATCGGTGGCGATTGGAAACCGATCGCCAACACACCATGTGAAACCGGAATCTGCCTGGAGTCGTCTGGTCGTTCCGCATCACCTGCGGGCAGTTCCTGTGATGTCAACCGCGATGGCGCAGAGGACATCTCGGACTTCATCGAGATCATCCGGAACTTCGGGGTTCGTGGTGGACCGGCGGATCTCGACCGCGATGGACTTGTCAACGTGAACGATCTGCTGGACTACCTGTCCAACTGTCCATGATGCCCAGGCCCTTTCGTCAACGCAGGTGACCATGATCATGGGAAACCCTTCGAGTCAACGATTTCCCATTTCTCTGGGGTTGATGCTCGTCGCTGAAATCTGCATCCTTGCAGCATTGTGGATGTTCCACTCACGGGGCTTCGAAGCGCCTGCACTGGAAACCCTCTCATGGTTGTGGCCCATCTGCTGGGCGATCACGATCGCGTTGTGCATGACCATGGCGTCGTGGGGGCGTCAGCTGGCCAGGCCTGCCAGCGGCGTGGCTGGTAACGGTCGCATGGCGGCGGTCATGGTTCTGAGGCTCTGCATCTTTTCCGGACTGCTGGTCGTACCAATGGTGGCGACGGTGTATGCCATCGTGATGCTGGTTCTGGCAATGGCCAGCGCAAGTTCGGCTTCCGGATCCTGACTCGGTCAGGAACGGCTGCTGGAAGTCGTCACATCCTGATCAAGGCGGCAGCCGATGTCATGCCGCCAGAAGGCGCCTGGGAAGCGGATGCAATCACAGGCGGCGTTGGCAAGGTCACGTGCTTCTGAAAGCGTGGCGGCCTTCGCGTTGACCCCGAGCACTCGGCCTCCACTGGTCACCAGTCGTCCGGTCTCATCGATCCGTGTACCGGCATGGAAGACGGTGATGGCGCCTGGCGCGGAAGCTTCGGCTTCTTCAATGCCCTCGATCGGAAGGCCCTTCTCGTAGCTTCCTGGATAACCCTCGGAACACATCACGACGCAACAGGAGACCTGGTCGTCGAAATCCATCTCAAGTGATTCCAAAGACCCGTTGGCAGTCGCCCAGAGCAGTTCCACCAGATCACCCTGCAGTCGGGTCATCAACGGTTGGCATTCCGGATCACCGAAGCGACAGTTGAACTCAAGGACCTTGGGTCCCGCCGGTGTCATCATCAGGCCTGCGTAGAGAACGCCTCTGTATTCAATCTCGTCTCGACGCAATCCGTCGATGATCGGGAGCAGGACCTGCTGCTCGACCGTCTCAAGGAGGGACTCGGTCATGATCGGAGTGGGGCAGTAGGCGCCCATGCCACCGGTATTGGGGCCGGTGTCGCCTTCTCCAACCTGTTTGTGATCCTGACAGGGATCGAGAACCCAGACGGTTCGCCCATCGACCAGGGCGAGGACACTGACTTCCTGACCCTCGAGCAGTTCCTCGATCAGAATCGTCTTGCCGGCGTCGCCGAAGGTCTTGTCACACATGATCGTATCGATCGCGGACAGGGCAGCAGCCGTGTTGCGACACACGATGACACCCTTGCCCGCAGCCAGTCCGGTGGCCTTCACCACACAGGGTTCATCACGTTCTTCCAGAATCTTCCAGATTGCCTGAGTGACCTCTGGCATATCGACGGCACCGCGATCATCAGCTGATGCCATGAATTCCGTCAAGGGTGCCGCTTCGGCAAGCAGTCCTGCAGCTTCCAGATCACGTTCGATGCCTCGCAGCACGTAACGTCGAGCGGTGTTGGGCGTCGTGAAGACACGTCCTTCAGCCGTCGGTACCGCAACCTGCTTCATGAGGGTCTTGGCGAATCCCTTGTCGGCTTCGAGCGCGGCGGCGGCACGCTTCGGGCCGAAGACGACCCGACCAGGGGCCGCGAGGGCATCCGCAATGCCTTCGGAGAGGGGGGCTTCCGGGCCGACGATGACAAGATTGATGCCTTGCTTCTCACACCAGGTCTCAAGTGGGAAGGTGTTCAGCGGATTCCAAGGATGTGGGCAAGGCTGTGCAAGTGCAGCGATTCCACCATTCTCGATATCCGTGGCGAAGAGCGCTTCACAACGTGGCGATTGACTGAGTTTCCATGCGAGCGCGTGTTCTCGACCACCACCTCCGATGAGGAGAATGCGGCAGGCCTCTGGACAGGTTGTCGATGGGCTTGTCATGAAGTCGAGAAGATACCACGCCGGGGCTCTCAGGTTTTTCGTCCTCGACGTCCGCGGGTCGTAATCCCGGCCCGTGACCGAGGTCGTCCGGCACCGGAGCTGGCAGATGCCGAGTCCTGTTCGCCACTCTTCATCCGGACGATCCGGTCACGAAGGGCTGCTGCCTGTTCAAATTCAAGCCGATCAGCGGCGGCCAGCATGTCGGCTTCGAGTGCTGCCAGCTGTTCTTCAAGGTCCAGTGCATCCTGGTCACCATCTCCACCCAACGCAGCCATCGCGGTTCTTCAGGCGTCCAGTTCCTGTTCAAGGCCTCGACGGATCGCCTTCTGAATGGTCTCGGGCGTGAGCCCATTGGCCTCGTTGTAGGCCATCTGGATGTCCCGTCGGCGATTGGTTTCATCAATCGCTCGCTGCATCTGCTCCGTGATCTTGTCGCCGTACATGATCACTTCGGCCTTCACGTTCCGGGCGGCTCGACCGATGGTCTGAATCAGACTGGTCTCACTTCTGAGGAAGCCGACCTTGTCCGCATCCATGATGCAGACCAGCGAGACTTCCGGGAGATCAAGTCCTTCTCGCAGAAGGTTGACTCCGACCAGCACATCGAACTCGCCTTCTCTCAGATCCCGCAGGATTTCAAGACGATCCAGCGTATCGATTTCACTGTGAAGATAGCGAACACGCAGTCCTCGCTCGTCCAGATACGAGGTGAGATCCTCCGCCATCCGCTTGGTCAATACCGTCACAAGCACCCGATCACCGTCTTCGGCGCGTTGCGTGCAGGCCTTCAGCAGATCCGGAACCTGGTCGGTTGCCGGTCGCACCACGACCACGGGATCCAGCAAGCCAGTGGGTCGGATGATCTGTTCGATGACCTGACTGCCGGCCTGCTCCATTTCCCAGGCACCCGGCGTGGCCGAGACATGCACCATCCGCGGCACGATCGATTCGAACTCATCGAAGGTCAAGGGGCGATTGTCCAGGCAGCTGGGGAGCCGGAAGCCATGGTCGACGAGGACTTGCTTGCGAGCCCGGTCACCGTTGTACATCGCGCGGATCTGCGGAATCGTCACATGCGATTCATCGATGAACACCAGCCAGTCATCCGCCTTGAAATCCGGAACATGATGGAAGTAGTCCAGCAGTGTGAAGGGTCGTGAACCTTCAGGACGGCCCTCCAGATGGCGGGCATAGTTCTCCACACCCGGGCAGTACCCGACTTCCGAAAGCATTTCGACGTCGTAGCGTGTTCTCGCCTGCAGTCGTTGGGATTCAAGGAGCTTGCCTTCCTTCTTCAGCTGAGCGACCCGTCTCGAACATTCACTGCGAATATTGGACAGCGCATCCTGAAGTTGATCCTGGGGCAACACGTAGTGAACGGCTGGAAAGATGAAGACCTGCTGTTCACTCGCGAGTCGGTCGCCTGAAACCGGATGGATCAGTTCGAGGCACTCGATGTCGTCTCCGAAGAACTCGATCCGGATCGCATACTGTTCATAGGCGGGAAAGATCTCGATGACATCGCCACGAACACGGAACTGTCCTCGCTTGAATTCGATCTCGTTTCGGTTGTACTGCATGTCCGTGAGTGCGAGAAGAAAATCGCGACGGTCGATTTCCTGTCCAACCTGAAGTGCAACGACTCGATCCCGGTAGGTTTCAGGGGAGCCGAGGCCGAAGAGGCAGCTCACGGAAGACACGATGATCGTGTCACCTCGAGAGAGGAGACTGCTGGTTGCCGATAGACGAAGTCGATCGAGATCGTCATTGCGTGCGGCATCCTTTTCGATGTAGATGTCCCGTTGGGGGATGTAGGCTTCTGGCTGATAGTAGTCGTAGTAGCTGACGAAGTAGCTGACGGCATTGTTCGGAAAGAGATCCCGCATCTCTTCGTAGAGTTGGGCGGCCAGGGTCTTGTTGTGACTGATGATCAGTGTCGGGCGACGGGTCTGCTCGATGACATTCGCCATCGTGAAGGTCTTGCCCGTTCCGGTGGCTCCAAGAAGGACCTGATGATGATGTCCCGACTCGATCGACTCGGAGAGCGCCTTGATCGCCTTGGGCTGATCTCCCGTTGGTGTGAACTCACTGACGATCTTGAAGGTGGGGTCCATGGGTGTGGCCTTCCGTAGAGAAGACTCGATGCTGCCACGGACCTGCCAAGGATTTGATCAGGACCGATCAGCTGAGGGGGTATCGCTCATCGTAGGTCGCCTGATCCATCAGCGACTCCGGTGCGGTGGCATCCTGGACACGCAGTCGTACAAGCCACCCATCGCCATATGGATCACGGTTCAGGACGGCAGGATCGCCTGCAGCCGCTTCATTGACTTCAGCGATTTCACCACCGAAGGGTGAATACACGTCACTGGTGGTCTTCACGGATTCGACTTCCCCGATGGAATCGCCCGCATTGATGGCGGTGCCCGTCGACTGCATCTCGACATAGGTGATGTCGGTCAGTTCATTGGCGGCATACTGGGTGATCCCGATGGTGACCGTGTCACCGTTGATCTGGTACCACTCGTGGCTTTCCGAATACAGACGATCTGAAGGGGTGCTCATGGGGGATATGTCCTGGCAGGTTGGACCGGGATGGTAGCAGGGAGGTCCCGGCTCGAGGAAATGATAGCTGCGAGGCTCCATTCCATCCTGTAGACTTTCACGCACTTGCCATGACCCTGCTGCTCACGCTGTCGACATCCTCCCTGAGTGCATTGTTCGAGGACCCTGAGAAGGGCCCCAATTCAATGCTGGACGTCCCTCGCTTCGCCATGGACGACCTTGGCCTCAGGGGGCTGTACATCAATACCTCGATGTTGAGCGGCTGGTCGATCAAGGAATTCGACATGCTCCGTGACAGGGCGGACAAGGCCGGTTGCCCGTGCCTCGTCCTGGCCGACGAGGAATTGCTGGATCTGGGATCGTCAGACCAGTCGGCCCGTGAGGCCGCCGTGGATCGGATTGAGCGGTTGTCGGTCGCTGGAAATCGTCTGGGCTGCAATTCCGTTGCGGTTCGATGTGCCGACGTGGTGGATGAGCCCGGGGCCGAGGCGGCCACGGAAGCCATCCGAAGCCTGATGAACACCATTGAGCGTCTCGAGCTGAATCTTCTGATCAAGCCGACTGAAGGTGTCATGGGAGCACCCGAGGGCGTGACGGATCTGGTCAAGAGGGTCGGCGGGTTCCGAATCGGCGTGTTGCCCACCTATGGGACGCAGCATTCCCAGGACGACGAGATTGAACGCCTCCGGAAACTGGCGCCTTATGCCGGCGCGATGCATTTCGAGGTGGATTCGTATGTCGGAAAGTCGGGTCACAAGGGAGTGGACCTCGGTCGCGGAATCGATACGCTCAAGAAGGTCGGCTATGCCAGTACCGTGGCAATCGATTACGTGGGCAAGAATCCACTGAAGGATCTCGAGAAAGCACGCGACGAACTTCAGGCAGCCATCGAGGCCGAGTAATGGCCACTCCGAAGTCCATACCCTCGTGCATCATCACGATTGATGGCCCAGCGGGGACAGGGAAGAGTACGGTGGCCAGGTCTCTGGCCGAACGGCTTGGCCTGGACTGTCTGGATACCGGAGCGCTCTACCGGGCCGTCTCTCTGTTGTCTCTTGAACAGGATGTGCCTCCAGATGATGGGCCAGCGCTTTCCGCCTTGGCTCAGACCGTGGAACTTCGATTCGATTGGTCGGATGATCCACCCAGCCTCTGGGTGGATGAGCGGAACGTGTCCTCCAGGATCCGTGATCTCGATGTCAGCAGCCGCGTGAGTGATGTGGCCAGCCAGCCGGAGCTTCGTGCCATCTTGGATGCGGAGCAGAGACGAATTGCGGAGGATCATCCTCGTCTGGTCACGGAGGGTCGTGATCAGGGTTCGGTGGTGTTCCCCGATGCCGATGTTCGTTTCTTTCTCGATGCCGACGAGGCCGTTCGAGCCCAGCGACGTGCGGATCAGATGGCCAATCGAGGTGACGTTGTAGATGAAGCGGCCATTCGATCCGATATCCGGAATCGTGACAAGGTGGATCGAAGTCGGGCGGCAGCGCCGCTTGTTCAGCCTGCGGGCTCAATACGCATCGACAGTACCCACCTCACCATCGAGGAAGTCGTCGAACGAATGGTCGATCTGGTCCACGAACAGATCTCCGGTATCGGTGGTTCTTCATGAGTCGGATCACTCCGTGGTATCGCTTCAAGCGTCGAAACAATCGTCGATCACGGTTGGCGATGTTCGTGTGGTGGACACTGGTTCCCTGGATGCTGATTCCGATCTGGCGATTGATCTACGGTTTTCGGATTCACCATCGAGACAAGTGTCCGAATCAGGGTCCGGTTCTCGTCGTGTGCAATCATCAGTCGATGCTGGATCCCATGATCGCCGGACTCGCTCTGCATTCGAGAGGCTTCAGGCCGCTCGCTCGAAGTTCATTGCAGCAGGACACGCCCAAAATCATCGCCTGGCTGATCCGATGTTACGACGCGATCTTCATTGATCGTGACAATCCAGGTCCATCAAGCATGAAGAAGGTCCTGGCTGAACTGGAGAACGGTCGAGTATCGATCCTGTTTCCAGAAGGCGCGAGAAGTCCGGATGGCACCATCCAAGAGTTCGAGACCGGCGTCTGGTTGCTGATTCGCCGTGGCGGGGCACCGATCCTGCCCATGGCCGTGGAAGGGGTGCACGACGTGATGCCGATGGGTGGAAAACTTCGTTGGAAAGGGGCCTTCCAGGCCACGATGGGAGATCTGATTCCATCCGAAACGCTGATCGAGATGGGCAAGGACAAGGCACTCGAACACCTGCGGTTGATCGTCGATGATCTTCGGATGGAACTCAGAGAGAAGATCCGATTCGATACGAAAGGCCGGTGGCCAAAGCCCGGTCCTGGAGACCAATCACTTCGAGGCGGAACGCACAAGACGTCCGCCGATCAGCCGACAAGCGTGGCGGGGGGGGACTGATCGATGGAAGCCTGGGACATTCTGGGTGATGTTGTTCTGCTCCTGGCTGCCGCAGCCATGGTCGGCATGCTCTTCGAACGACTGGGCGCCAGCAGCATCATCGGCTGCATGATTGCGGGCATGCTGATGGGGCCAGGGGTGCTTGGTTGGGTGGCCAGCGAAGCCAAGGACATCGAACACATCGCTGAAATCGGTGTGGCCCTGCTTCTGTTCACCATCGGATTGGAGATCTCACGCGCCAAGCTCAGGACGTTCGGAGCCAAGGGAATCGGGGCGGGTGTCCTGCAGGTGACGGCGACCTTGTTCGTTGGAGCCTTGCTGGCCAAGCTCTTCGGACTGTCGTGGCCATCGGCTCTGGCGGTCGGTGCCATCATCACGTTGAGCAGTACCGCTGCGGTCGCCCGGGTGCTGACCGAGCGTTCCGAGGTCGATTCTCTGCATGGTCGCATGTCCCTGGCGGTCCTCATCGTGCAGGATGTCGCGCTGGTTCCACTTCTGCTGATGGTCACGTTTCTCGGTGACTCGAGCGACTTCCAGGATGTCATCGGACAGGTCGGTGAAGCCGCTGGTCGAATCGTGGTCTATACGGTCGTCCTGTTCCTGGCAGGGGTGCTCCTCATCCCGAGGGTCTTCCGCTCTTCAGCCGCTTCAGGGAACCGGGATCTCCCCGTTGTGCTTGCGGTCGTGATCTGTCTGTTGGCGACCTGGATCTCCTGGCGACTTGGACTCTCTCCCGCGTTGGGTGCGTTTGTCGCCGGGCTCGTACTGGCCGATTCCGCCTTTGCACGACAGATTCGTTCGGATGTCGCAACCCTCAAGGCCGTCTTTCTGACACTCTTCTTCGCCTCCATCGGAATGCTTGCGGATCTACCCTGGTTGCTCGAAGGCTGGCACCTGCCCCTGGTCCTTGCGATCTCCCTTGGCATCGTCGCGGTCAAGGCGGCGGTAGCGGCCATTGTGGTTCGTTTCGTGGGAGGCACCTTGCCGATCGCCGTTGCCGTTGGCGCCTGTCTTGCCCAGCTGGGCGAGTTCTCATTCGTGCTGGGTGCAGTGGCACGGAGCAATGGACTTCTGGACACCTTCACCTTTCAGGTACTCACGTCATCGTCTCTCATCACGCTGATGCTGGTACCGCTTCTGGTCGGTCGAGCCAGATGGATCGTACAACTCGTCGATCGGATTCAACGGGGGGATGGTTCCATAGCCCGTGCCGATGTGGGTGTGGATCTCTCGGGGCATACGATCGTGATCGGGGCCGGTCCTGCGGGACGCTCCGTCCTGCGTGATCTGGTCGAGCATGATGTCGCGACCGTGGTGATCGAGGCGAATCCCGCGACCGTACAGCTGGTCGGCAAACTCGGAATGCATGCGGTTCTCGGAAATGCCGCCCGCCCCGAAATTCTTCGTGAAGCGGGACTGTCCAAAGCCGGCGTTGTGGTCGTGACCGTGCCTGATCCGGATGCAGCGACCATGGTCGTTGAACAAGTGAGAAGTTCCGCACCGGATTGCAAGTTGATCGTCCGATGTCGCTACAACGTTCATGCAGCACGACTGTCGAAAGCAGGCGCTGACCATGTGATTCTGGAAGAAGACAAGGTTGGTGAGGCGCTTGGTGATCTGGTCGTGAAAGAACTTGGATTGAACGAGTCGGAGTGATCTCACCATTCCGTGGATGCTCGTTCAGAGTCCACGGAGATCACAAGGTGATTCACTCTGTTTCGAGTTTTGTCCTGGATGGCATTGAGGCCGCGGTCTGTCATGTCGAGGTCACCATCACAACGGGTCAGATTGCCGGTACGACGGTCGTCGGTCTGCCGGATGCGGCTGTACGCGAATCCATCGAACGTGTCCGGGCCGCGATCCGGAACAGTGGCTACGGCTGGCCCGATGGATACATCACGATCAATCTTGCCCCTGCGAATGTCCGGAAGGAGGGGCCCGTATACGACCTTCCGATTGCGATCGCCGTATTGATGGCCGGGCGGACGATCGATGCGGCCGGAGTTGACCGGGTGCGAGACCTGTTCATGGCTGGAGAACTGGCCTTGGACGGTTCGATCCGAGCCATTCGAGGCGTGACGTCCCTGGCCATTCTTGGGCGGCGCCATCAGGCCAAGGCCATCATTGCACCATCGGCGAACGTGGCCGAAGCCAGTGTCGTTGGGCGCATCCGTGTTCTGCATGCGACCAGTCTTGGGCAGGTCGTGAATTGGCTGAACCATGGTGGGACGTTGCCGGAAGTACGACATGTCGAATCGTCCGCAGAGGAGCCACCGGAGAATTTCAGTGATGTGCTTGCGCAGGAAGCTGCCAAAAGAGCCTTGTGTGTGGCAGCGGCGGGGAGTCACAATGTGCTGTTGCTTGGTCCGCCTGGAACGGGCAAGTCGATGCTTTCAAGATGCTTCCCATGGATCCTGCCTCGATTGTCCGATGAGCAGATGGAGGAAGTACTGCAGATCCGATCCTGTCTTGGTGTCGTCGACAGGAAGTCCTGCTCGAGCATTCCTCCGTTTCGAAGTCCTCATCATTCGGCAACCGCAGCAGCCATCATCGGTGGTGGAAGCCAGCCCCGTCCAGGTGAGATTTCACTGGCACATCACGGGGTGCTCTTTCTGGATGAACTTCCCGAATTCCAAAGAGCGGTGCTGGAGACTCTGAGGCAACCGCTTGAAGAACATGTCGTCACGATCGCACGAGCTTCCGGCGCCGTTCAGTATCCCGCTCGATGTCTGCTGATTGCGGCCATGAACCCGACTCGAGATGGCCGCCTCCCCGGACGTCGAGGGGCGGATGCCCTGTCCAGGCTCTCTGCGCCCTTGTTGGACAGGATCGATCTCCATGTCGAGATCCCGCAGGTGTCCCATCGCATTCTGCGTCAGGCAAGGCAGGGTCGATCCACTCGTCAACTGGCCCAACAGGTTCAATCGGCCAGAGATCGAATGAGCAGCAGACAGGGGACGGTTCTCAATGGTCACCTGTCAGGTCGTCTGCTTGACCGTGTTGGCGCATTCGAGCACTCGGCGCTCGATGCCCTTGAGGCGTCCATGGAACTTCTGGATCTCAGCGCTCGAGCATGGAATCGGATGCGGCGCGTCGCACGAACCATTGCGGATCTCGAAGGAAGCGAGTCGGTCAAGGTTCCACATGTCACGGAAGCGGTGCAGTATCGATCAGCCGCACTGGAGTAGTTCGGGATCAGAGACCGGGTGCGAATCCACGACGCATGGTGTTCTCGCACACGACCCGTGGAACAACGAACTGTCCCAGATAGTCCCGTCCACCGGCCTTGGATCCGATCCCCGACATGCCGAATCCGCCAAAGGGCTGACGGCCGACCAGGGCGCCTGTGCAGTTTCGGTTGATGTACAGGTTTCCGACTCTGAACTCCCGACGGGCACGCTCAATGTTGGAGGGCATCCGACTGAAGATGCCACCGGTCAACTTGTACTGGGTCTGGTTGGCGATCTCGAGCGCTTCGTCCAGATCCTTGACCTGGATCATGGCAAGAACCGGTCCGAAGATCTCTTCGGATGCCAGGCGATGCTGTGCAGTGATTCCCGTGAAGAGGTGGGGGCCGACATAGGGTTTACCGACTCGTGCTTCAAGACCATCTGGAACAGGCAGGGCGATGGCCAGTTCACCCTCGGACTTGCCGACCTCGACGTAGGAACGGATCTTGTCGGCAGCTTCCTGGTCGATGACGGGGCCGATGTCCGTTCCGGGATTCATCGGATCATCGATCGTCAGCGTTCGGATGGACTCGACGAGTCGACTGGTGAAGGTCTCCGCGGCGGATTCCACCACGATGACTCGGCTGCAGGCGGAGCATTTCTGTCCTTGGAATCCAAAGGCACTTTGGCGGACTCCCAGCACCGCTTCGTCCAGATCGGCAGAGGCATCGATGATGATCGCGTTCTTGCCACCCATCTCGCAGACCACACGCTTGACGAATGGCTGTGTCTCCGGGGTGTGACCCGCTGCCGAAATGATGTCCAGCCCGACTGCTTTCGAGCCGGTGAACGCGATCAGCGATGTCCTTGGATCGCGTACCAGATGCGCGCCGACGGTTTCACCCTGCCCGGGAAGGAACTGGAGCACATCCTTGGGAATGCCGGCACCGTGGAGGATGTCCACCAGAAGCTTGGCGATTCCTGGGGTCTGTTCAGCGGGCTTGAGTATGACCGTGTTGCCGGTGACCAGGGCGGCAACCGTCATGCCGCAGGCAATGGCCAACGGGAAATTCCACGGGCTGATCACGACGGCGACACCACATGGTTCATGGAACTCGGAATCGTGTTCACCGATGAACTGTCCGAGTCGACGTGGATTGAACAGGCCGATGGCTTCACGTGCGTAGTACTCACAGAAATCGATGGCCTCGCAGACATCGGCATCTGCTTCTCGCCAGATCTTGCCGGATTCCCGGATGATGACACCCGCGAGTTCGTTGCGTCGGGCCCGCATCGCGGCTGCGGCATCGATCAGCAACTGTCCTCGGTGAAGAGGTGATTGGTCCCTCCAGCCGGGGAATGCCTGGTTGGCCCGCTCGAGGGCCTGATCAGCCTGTTCGACCGTGCCGTCATTGGCGACATCCGGAACCTTGGTAGTGGCGATGTCCTTCTGGAAGTGCTCCCGGATCGACGACTTCGAGAAGTCATGCATGGGTTCCGTGAAGAATGGCTTGCCATCGGCCAGTTCCTCGGAAGTCGAGGAGAGCTCATGGCGTTCAGATTGATCACGGATGCGTTCGATGCCGGGATCCATCTCGAAGTCCATGTGGGGCGTACCCAGCAGAACATCCGAGGGCAGATCCTCATCGTGACTGCCACGCAGCCAGGATTCATTGGAGGTGTTTTCCAGAAGTCGACGGACGAGGTAGGCCATTCCGGGAATCATCTCACCGACAGGCACGTATTCCCGTACCCGATGTCCGCGACCTGTCATGGTCGCCTTCATGCCATCAGCCATTCCGTGAAGCATCTGGAATTCGAGGGCTTCCTTTGGAAGTGACTCGCGTTCAGCAATGGCCAGGCAGCAGGCGATCGACCGGAGATTGTGGGATCCAACCGCCAGTTTCACACCACCCGTGTCGTTGGAACGTGGGAACTGTCGAAGGAAGTGATCGGCCATTCGTTCAAAGCAGGCATCGGTATCCGATTTCCGGCTCCATACGGGAATCGGCCAACCCTCCATTTCGGCACGGATGGTCTCTTCATCCCAATAGGCGCCCTTGACCAAACGAACAGTCACCTGTCGACCGGTTCGTGCAGCCCACTCCGTGATCCGCTTCGCATCCTCGTCACCGGAACGCAGATATGCCTGCATGGCCAGTCCGGCCGTGAAGTCGAAGTCGTCACAACATCGCATGAACAGCTCAAGCGTGAGGTCCTTGATGGCCTCGTGCTCCATGTCGAAGTTCACGAGGACATTCTTCTTCTCTGCGGCCTTGAGAATGGGAGCCAACGCTTCGACCAGGCCATCGATCGATCCAGCCGTATCGATGGGGTCTGTTCTGGCGTACAGCGAGCTGATCTTGATGGAGACATTCGTCCGGGGGATCACACCGAGGTGATCCCGGTCAAGCAGCGGCTTGTCGGGCCACTGACTGACCTCCGCGGGGAGTTTCTCCACCAGATCCATGTAGCGTGCCTGGTAGGCAACCGCTTCCGCATCACTGACGCAGGCTTCTCCGAGAAGATCGACCGAGAAAGCCATGTCCTGATCCCAGAGGGTTCGAATCTGGGGGAGTGCGGATTCGGCATCCGTACCTGCGATGAAACGAGCTGCCATGGACTCGATCTGTGAACTCATCGTCTTCGACAGGGTCTTCTTCAACAGTCCACCGGCCTTCAGGCCGACACCCAGGCCGGAAGGCAGGGTGACGCCCGGCTGGTCCAGATAGTCGATGAGATGAGAATGGACCTGTTCAGGTGTCTTCAGTGTCGGGAAGGTGTCGATGAACCGGAACAGCTGGACCTTGAACGCCTCGTCCTTCATGGCCCAGTTCATCAGCTTGTCGGACCAGAATGCGGAGGACAGCACACCGCTTCGTGCCTTGCGGGAATCGGTCAGCAGTTCCTGCCCGATCTCCATGATCCGCTGTTCCGTGGCAGTGTCGTGATAGGCACGGCTTGCTCCGGTCTCGGCGGCGACTGTTTCATTCGCCACAGCCGTTTCACGGTGTTTCTTTCTGAAGATCGACATGATGATCCTGTCCTCGGGGGCCAGCGAAAGCCGCTGGCTCAGGCTGA
>MDSW01077710.1_pt1 | contig 62574 bp, 50 predicted proteins | sample 811171 | NCBI WGS metagenome assembly MDSW01 (sample SAMN05326641, study PRJNA326480) | marine metagenome | isolation source: seawater | place: Atlantic Ocean: North West | collected 2012
CAAAGGGCTTGCAGTGGGCTCTATCTATGCCTACTCTTGAATTCAAATCACAATAATGTTCATGTTTGTTCATGACTTGGCTTTAGAATGGAGAAATCAAAATGGTAGCTTGTGAGCAATGTGGCGAAGAAACTGGAGAGAATGAAATATTTGTGCTTATGCAAACTGGTTACAAGCAAGTGATCTTTTTTTGTGATTCCGCCTGCCACTCTGCTTACTTCGGGCAATAATAGTTCTCATCGATCAAAGGGTTAGCAGTGGGCTCTATTCATGCCTACCCATGGAGATAGTGTTCAATGGTCTTGTCTCTGCCTTAACGCTTCAACTGCAAGAACGCTAATGGCAACTTGGAGATTGTAGGATGGAACAAATCCATCCATCGGCAATCGTACAATTTCATCGCAGGCTTCGAGTACTTCTTGGGAGACGCCTTCTCGTTCAGCTCCAACAACAAACAATACATTACCTGTAAGGCCTGTATTCCAAGGTTCAACAGTTCCAATATCTTCTGCTGCGATGATTCTGAAATTGTTCTTCCTTGCTTCATTGATGATGGAAGTTGTATCGCTGTAAACGACTGGAATGAATCGATCTGCTCGCATGCTTGAGCGTCGAATGGTTCGTCGATCCTGATGCGTTCTTGAGATGTTGAGAACGACTGCATCAGCGCCGCTTACTTCGATTGTTCGTATTCCAAATCCGAGATTTGTTGGATATTGGACGCCATCGAGAAGCCAGATTGAACCTCCCCGTTCGAAGATTTCCTCAAGTGTACCAAGAGGTTCTCTTCCGAGTAAGGCAAGTGCATCTGTGTGGCCACTTGCTGACATTCTCCACAAGTCATTGGTCGAGCCTTCCTCGAGAGGGATATTTTGGTTCGTACATTCTTTCCGCAGTGCTTCAGTATCCTTTTCACGATCTACCAGAATGAGTTGGATGTCATGATCTTGCTCAAGGGCATGTAAAATCGCTTCGGACCCTTGAATCTGGCCTGGCATGGCCAACCGAGTCGATGTCTGATTATGATTTCACCTCTCAATTGCATAAATCCATACCTGTTGGCGCCCTCATTCTACCATCAAGTTACTCACAACTGTTTGCAGTGGGGAAGAAGATTAACTAATTGCGATTTTCTATTCATTTTATGGAACGAGGAGACTAGCAGGTTCTATCCAAGAGTCACTTTGGTCTTATTGCTGTTTTTCTCGTCACAATACTCGCATTTCCTTCCCTTGTCTACACTGGAAATTACATCATTTCAGACGCACCAGCTCCCCAAGAAGGCTTAGGAGCAAATACGCGGTAACGTAGGAATCACAGGGGCGTTTTTATCCCGATGGCTCTAATAATGCACCAGCCTTTGCGTGCTTCGAAGATGGCGAAGGCGCCTCCAAAGATGCTACCAAATATAGCAAACCATCCCAGTGTTGCGGGAATGATACTGAGATAAGTGAGGAACGCAAGCGCAATTCCAAACACGATTGCAATAATTCCAGTGTAAAGTCGGACCTGCCGCCCTTTCTGGCCGATATTGCACTCCATGGCGATACACTAGAGTGTCGCGTATTTGAAGTCGTGTTTCAAAGAGAGCACATATTTTCAAATGGGAAAGCGATTCATTCGATGCATGGGAAAGAAACACAGCCGTAAATTTCTGGCAACGGTTGAACGTTCGCGTTCGATTGTACAAGAATGTGATATCACCCAATTTTCGTCGATGTTGAACGATGGTAATGGACTCATTGTCATCGATGTACGTGAGCGTCATGAATACGAAGCTGGATGCTTTGAAGGAGCTCTTCACCTGAGCAAAGGTGTGATCGAAAGGGACATCGAAAAACACCCGATCGCTGATGATGCCCGAATCGTGTTGTATTGTGGAGGAGGATATCGTTCTGCACTTGCTGCGGAATCACTCACTCGAATGGGCTATACAAACGTCTACTCCCTCTGGGGAGGTTGGAGAAGTCTCGTAACTGCAGGACTCGCTACTCAAAATCAATAGATTATGACGGAATCCATATTTTCAACAAAAAGATTCGATATCCAAGAGGCCAATCCCCGTCCATGGATCCGATAACGACCCTTGGACTAATGATAATCATACCAATGACCATCTGGTCAGTTTATGCCTTACTTTTCCACCTCGGTGTGTCTGAAGTTTTCAAATGAAGTACACGTTTTCGTGAACTATCAGCGATGGACAGACTCATAAAGGGGTTCAAAGTCGGCAAGTTGCTTCCATTGAGGTGTTACCATGGCAAAAGGACTCCATCACTATGTTCGTGAAACTTGGAAGAAGCCAAAAGAGGCTCTTCCGCACATGTTTCGTCAGACTCGAATGGCCCAGTGGCGCCGCGAGCCTGTCAACTGCCGTATCGAGCGTCCAACACGTCTCGATGCTGCTCGCCGTTTGGGATACAAGGCCAAGCAAGGAGTTGTCCTAATCCGAACCCGAGTCCGCCGTGGTGGACTTCGCAAGGGTAAGATTCACATGAAGCGTAAGCCATCAAAGGCCGGTATCTCAAAGATCACGATGGCTAAGAACACGCAGCGAATTGCTGAAGAGCGTGTTGCACGTCACTTCCCGAACCTTGAGGTTCTCAACTCCTATTGGGTTGGCGAAGATGGAAAGCACAAGTTCTTCGAAGTCATTCTCATCGACACACACCATCCTGCTATCATCAACGACAAGCAACTCGGTGTCTTCTGCCAAGAGAATGGTAACAACAGTCACCGTGGCCGTGCATACCGAGGAAAGACCTCTGCTGGAAAGCGAGGACGTGGTCTATTCAACAAGGGTAAGGGCGCAGAAAAGTTGCGACCTTCTCTCAAGGCAAACCTCAACCGAGGCAAGTGAAATCAAGCGTTTGTTTGATGTCCCTGTTCTTCTTGCCTTAACCAATGAGGGCGACGCATGAGCAAGGGTGAGCGAAATTTATCACACTTATCTGGGCTTCAGGTTTATCTTCCAAACGGAAGACGGCTAGGCGTTGTTCACGATGCAGTCGTTGAACATGCAAGCCTTTCATGCACCCATCTCTTCGTAACGGAAACACCGGATGATCTCGTTGAAGGTTCTATTCATGTTGCAGTTCCGTGGCGATGGGTTCGTTCAGTCGGTGATGTGGTCATTCTTCGATGGTTTCCTCCGGCACCAATCCCTCGTGGATGAGGTGATGATATGATGGAACTCCATATTCTAGGAACCGCATCTGCGCGTCCAACTTCCACCAGAAGTGTTAGTGGAAGTGTATTCGCATGTCAGGAAGGTCTTGTCATCATCGATGCAGGTGAAGGATTTCAGGTGCGCTATTCAAAGCAACGTAGTCGTATGAAACGTGAAGATGAACCCGCGCTACTACGCCCCAATCGGATTGTTGCAGTAGCCTTAACCCATGGACATTTAGATCATACTTGGGGCCTGTTACCATTCCTACAAACACTCTCTCTCGATGGCCGTCAACAACCACTGATTGTCTATGGGCCAACATCTCCAGAAATTCTCGACACTCTCAAAACCGATGGCATTGATGCAACCGTCCCTCTAAACACAGCATCAGCTGAATTGCTTAATCAATATCGGTCTTGGTTTACGCTTGGAGGAACATCGACTCATCTTGGCTATGAGATACGATGGATGCTAGGAGAACCTCGGTCTGGACGTTGGGTTGAGTTCATCGATGATGCATCCGAACTAATATGGCATGATTCAATGCCTCAGCCGGATGCCTTCAACACCTTCCGAATGGATTCTATTCCAACTCATCATAGTGTTCCATCATGCGCTTGGCAACTTTCCCGAAGGGAGCGTAAGGGTACGTTCGATCGAGATAAAGCAGCGCTTGCTGGCTTATCCCAAGAGGAGCGCAAAACGCTCTCAGAAGGCATAGATATTGAGCAAAAGAATGGAGAAGTTCTCCGAGCATCTCAGTTTCGTGGAGCGTCAAAACCGGCAATGAGCGTGGTTATTTCTGGAGATACAGCGGAACAATCAATCCAACCAGTTGCCCCAGTTACTGTTCTGGTTCATGAGGCTACGTTCCTCAATGATGCAGCCGATAAGGCGGATGCTTACCTCCATAGCACTGCTGCAGGGGCGGCACGTACTGCGGTGGGCTGCAAGGCTGACAACCTCATCATTACACACTTTTCAGCGCGACTCCGCGATGCTGAAGAAGCCATTATAGAAGCAACAGAAGTATTGGGCCAAACCTGTGGTCTTGCATCGGCTAACGATGGTGACAGAGTCCGTATTGATGAGAATGGAAATGCAATTATCCTCAAAGCATCGGAGAGTGGTTGGACTCAACACAATTTATCGCATCATTGAAAGAGTATGAAATGAAGGGAAGGATATGCATTCGAGAAAAGTCTTTGCAGTTCTCATCATCATGTTGTGTGTGCCACTTCTTCCACTTGCTTCCGGTACTTCCGCGAGAGCAGCACCGTCCTGTAGTTCCGAATCGGCAACAACATTTGCTTCACAGGTACCCGTGGATGATGGTGAATGTGTTGAACTTTCACTCGGTTTACTGACTCCTGGTGACGTTTATGAGATTACTATTCTTGTTATTGATGATGCACTCGATGTCCTTGTTTTTGATGATGCAGGGCTTCAACCGTATCTGTTGGGACAGTCGTATCGTTCGTCTTACCAACAAATACCCTCCACAGAGTTTGCGAATGGTTCCTACGAATTCCATTGGAAGGTTCCGTTATCAATCTCAGAAAAATCATGGACCATAGTGGTCGATAATCTCGCTCATGATGGCGATCAAGCAAACGGTGATCAAGGAGGTGATCTTGGTCGTGTTTCGATTTCAATTACCAAACTAACAGATGGACAATGGACTTCTTATCACGACCTTGTTGGAATTATTCCAAACGGACACTTGACCTTACTCGAGGGCGATGACCTGCGATTGGAAGAGGGTACGGCAGTATCGGTGACTGCTTGGTCTCTCGAAGGTATGGGCGATGTTTATCTTCAAACAGAATCGATGAATGCAAACTATCTCGCTGGACAATCCAATGTAGCTCTTACAGGAGCTTCTCTGCTCGGTGTAGATGGTACTGCATCATTCAATTGGATTGTTTCCGCTGCCTTTGCTGACCAACCACTCAAACTCGTAGTTGACAATACCGATGACCCCGATGGGCAAGGCGATGGTTCAACCAATCTTCGAATTACAATTCGTGTCGAACTAGTCCCGGTCATGCAGGCATCGTTCACTGCAGAAAATCAATCCGTAGTACTCAATACAGCGTTGAATTTTGATGCATCATTATCACCGAACAATCTTGGACAGATCTCTCAATATGTTTGGGATTTCGATGCATCTGTCGATTCCAACAACGATGGTGATGCCATCAATGATGTCGACGCAGTCGGCGTTATGGCATCATCTTCTTGGGCGATACCAGGCGAAAAAACAGTCACTTTAACCGTATCCGGTGTGCTTGGATTTGACAGCTCACAAACCAACATCAGCGTAGTAGATGCAACGAATCCAGTCGCTAGAATTACAGGTACATCATCTTCTTCTGCAACTCTTATTTCGGGTGTTTGGCAAATAGAACATGGTGAAACAATGACGCTCTCATGTGCGACAAGTACCGACAATCATCAGGTTGCAGCATGCTCTTGGTCCGTAGACGGAAGTCCATATGGTCAACAAACGACAGCATCCTTCAATTGGTCAGAAATTGGTACGCATGAAGTTGGATTAATCGTCCTCGACCCTAGTGGAAACAGTCAATCGACGTCTGTTCAAATTATCGTCACGGACTCAACAGTTCCGAGTCTTGACCCTCCTCTGCTTGGAGCGTTTGAAAATCAAGCTATAGAGGGTGAGATAACGACATTCAGTATCACTGCATCCGATGGTTATGACGTAAATACAGACCTTCGATTTCATTGGGACTTAAATCCACTTGAAGATACAGATGAGAATGGGGATCCGCTTGATGATCCAGATTACATCGGTTCAAGAGTCGACATCGTGTTTGATTCCGTTGGAACAAATACTGTCATTGTCACTGTATTCGATACCTCCAATAATACCGATAGTCATACGTTCTCAGTTATTGTGAGTGAGGCTGAAGTCGTTGAAGCGGATTATACTATTTTTGCGATCATTATCTTTGCAGGTGTTGCCACGATGTCTATCGCTCTTATCGGTTATCGGCGTTGGCAGACCACCATCGCTTTGAAACTCCTCACCGACAGGGGGTTGCCAGAAAATGAAGCCTTAGCTCATATGTCGATGGTTAAACAAACGCAACGACTTCCTCTATTTGCAAAGGCAATCCAAATCGCTGGTCTTGAAGTTGGTACGGATGTCGTATCCCAACAGGAACAAGAAATCGCTCGCAAGGAAGCCGAGCTTCAATCGATCTACGGGTCAGCGAATGAGCCTGAGATGGCACCACAAGCACAGTTTGCTCCTCAAATGCAACTCTCACAGGCTTCAAGCCAAGCAGCGAGTGAGGCAGCCGCATTGTTCTTTGAAGATGAACCTAAAGCACCTGCGCCACAATCTAAAGTCGAAGAAGTTGAAGATTTGATGCAACCGCAATCCACTCAATCGTCAACAAAGCCTACTTCTTCGGGTATTGAATTACCTCAGCAATTGGATGCCCCTTCCGATGAAGAGAACGAAATCGTACATGAAGCATCTCCGCAGGTGTCCGAAAATGTCAATATGCTAAAGGGAACTTGTTCCAATTGTTCTCTCCAATTCCAAGTTCCAATGCCAATCGGCATTAAGGAAGCGATTGTAATCTGTCCATCGTGTTCTTCTGAGCAATTGTTCCAGCGTTAGAACAGTGGATAAGAACCCCGTTTTGTACAAACATAACGGGGATGGTTTCAGATATAAGTTCCTTAACCTGTTATCATGGTCGAGGAAGCGATTCGATTGATTCGACCAGGATTGCATCAACCAAAACGCGGACGATTGGCTGCATTTCTGGTCATTGTCCTTCTCGTCCCTATTTTCCAACCGGTACAAGCGGATGTTTCCGTCGAGCAGGATGATTTCGGTATGATGGAGAAACTATCTGACCTTATGGAACTTCAAGAATCGAGTGATGATATGGTTATTGCTGCTGGTTCATCAGCCTCTTCACTAGCTCTTGTCGAAGCGGCAAAGCGTGAGAGCCGTGAAGGAGATCCTCTGAATGATTCGACCGAATACCTCAGTCAGGCTCAGTTGAGAGATACGACTCCATTCGAACCTGATCACCCTCGTCCATACGAAGTCCTTCTCGATACTAATACACAACCAGAAGGTTGGCCAGACAATCTTGTTCAAACACTCTTTTCGCTCGAATCTTGGAGCATTACCGATCCACTTGCAGTGGGCATAAACACATACGCATTATACATCAACTTCTCAAGTCGCGATAGTGGCCCACAGTACGAGGCTTGGGAGTATGGAACCTTCACTGGAGAGTTGTTTATTGGCACCGATCTTGTACTGTTTGAGAATTATATCGATATCGATGGTGATTCGGTTGACGACGTATCGATTTCACTAACGGTCCTCGGCCTATTTACGCTCAACGAAGGGTTCGGATTCGAACCTCCATTGAATCCACTGTCAATTCCACCAAGTATTCCCGATACGTTATGGTTAAGACCAACTTTCCAATGGAAAATCGATTACTTGAATGAGAATGATCCAATTTGGGATGAACTTGCACACATGGAAGTTTCACTTCTCAAAGGGCTGGCTTTCGATTCTGCAATTCAAGATTCACAATCATATGCCCTGGTTCTCGATACACGATTAACACAACCTCCAAACAACTTCAGAGTTGAGGTAGGAATCCAAGAATTCCGATTTAGCATCTCAAACACAATAGGGAACGTCTTGGGATTGCTAACGGATTTCTTGACAGGCGGAGCATTGCCTGCAGATGCACTATCACTCGTATCGGTTTCAGCCCCGTATTCAATATCGATACGGAATCCAAATTCAGATTCTGAAAATAAACAAACGGAATGTGATGAGACGTATTATGATGTGCTCAATGATCATGGTTCGGGGAGTGAATTGCATAAATGCGGCTATGGCATTGGTATCGGTTTTATTCAATTCGATCAGATCGACCAACAAGGAGAAGCTGAAATTATTGACATGGGATACCTAGACGTCGGAATCCATCCCGAGTATGGCACCAATATCTTGCCAGAAGAAGTTGATTTGGTCTTACGCAACGATAACCTAGGTGACAACACCTTCGATACGGTTGAATTGTACAGCAATGTTGGTGCCGATTTGTGGCTCCATTATTTTGAAGATCGCAGTAATACGCTCGAAGGTGGAACATTTGGTAATACAACAGATTCGAGATTGTGGATACGAGGAATTCCGTCTGGAACGCTTCCACAAGAAGAGATTAATGCTATCTTCACAATGATTGGCGAAGCGCCGGGAAGCGCAAACCTTCCCGGAGATATCCCTGACCGGCTTTCGTTCATTGTTGCCATTAAGAATTTCTCAGGCGACGTGACTGCAAATCAAAATGATTTGACATTGCCAGTGAACCCTGCAGCCCCTCCAGCAACTCTCATCATGATTGCAGGTACTGAACGAATTAAATCTCTCTCATACAATTCAACGTTGAAACGAGGCGGATATGCGAACGATGTCAGTTCCATGACCATACAAGTGGAAAATCTTCCAGAGGTCCTTATTCTCAAAGGAAGTTTCCAATTATCTTCCAGTGGTATATCGAGAGTTAATTTCGACAATCCAAATTTGAATACAATCTCACAATTGCTTGACAATGCGTTGCTAACGCTTGTTGAAATCGTTCTCGATTTAGGTTCGATTTTGAACTCACTTCCTGATTTAATCGTTGGAACAGCAGGAAGTTCTGGAGGGGAACTGGAAGTTCTTTGCTTGAGCCAAGTTCGACAGACTTGGAATAACGGAGCCGTTCGTGGCCCCAGCAGCCTTGGACAAATCTCAATGGCAATAGGGAGTAGTGATCATCCTTGGTTGACCGATTCGGATCATATTCTTCTTTCACAAGACACAGAAATTGAACAGGTAGATGGTAGGGACGGACCAGTAGACCCACTGGTTCCAGTAGCGATGAGCATACGCGTATCAAACATTTCTCGAGTGTTCCAATCATATGACCCAATCACCAGTGTTCGAGCGTTGGAGTTAGAAGGTCAACAATCAGGTGCTCTGCTTGTCGGCCACATTCGACATTCAGGTACTAACTTTGGAAACGTTACCGCCCAATCAGCGATGATTTCGAATAGACCAAGCGATTTGAGTGTCGTTCAAGACCCTGTAAAATTAGTCTACACTGCGAGTGAACCGATTGGAACAATCACTTATGGAGGTGAACAAGGAGCTCAGCGAAATGCCATTCGTCTCGAAGGTTTACCTTCTCAATTCCAATTGAATCTTGGCGATAACATTGGTTTCCAAGCACAAACGCCGATCACATCGATTATGGTACAAATGACGAATGCAACGACCCCACTAACAATGGACGGAGATCACTTCCGTTTCTGGGTTGATACTGATCAAGCACAAGCATCTCTGAGTGCGAAAATATCCAACGTACAATCTGTACAACGTTATTCACCAGTAGATCCAAATTCAACGGGTCCGGAAGGGAGTGCACGCTATGCGCTCCAACGACAAGTATCGTCCCCATTCAGTATTTCGATGGAGGATGTTAGTAACTACGATGATCCGTTCTTAGGTCTCAACGGTATGATGCGACTTGAGCCATTGCCAGCGAATCTTGAGTTTGTTCTCCCCAGTGATCTTGATTCAAGCGGCCTTGAAATCCCCGATTTCAGCCAGGGCGAAGGTGTTGAAGCCTTATCCTTCTTCCTTGGCGATGTTGTTGGTATAGGCGGCCTTGTCAATGATTTGGTGTACGGTCTTGTTTCAAACGTTGGTGATACTACTGGAGAAGCAGAGAATGTTGCTTATGGACTTGATATGACAACCGGTGAAAGTTTTGATATTGTTGCAGACATGCGCAAAGGAACTGTTCCAGTCGATCAACCAGAATGGCAGCATGGAATCGACATGCAAGCAGTTGAGCGAACCGTTCTCGATTTCAATCTCTCGAAATTAACCAATCTAACGGAATCAAGCCGAGATATTATCGATGGAATTCTTGCAGATTATATCGTAGAAGTTGATGAACGTGAGATGTTAGAATCAACCTTCTCTCAAACGAATCTATCGTTCGCTTACCCACTCATGGAATCCCTCGATGATGGAATTATTACCGACCGAGAACTGGTTGGTGTTGATGTTGAATTGCTTGAAGAGCTTGGTGTTACCTTTGAGAAACGACGTAGTTGGCATCTACGAACATGGTTGCCACAATTACCTTCTGGGAAGATAGAAATCAGTTACATCTTTACTATTGCCGATAATATTCCAACATATGATTTCACAATGGATCTTGAAGATTGGCTTCCTGCACGAGAGAACTTGTACATCACTATGAATGGGGTTGAGCAATCTTCTGCCGAATTACAAATTTTCGGATTTGATACCGAAACTTCGAGAGACGTTTCAGTCGCTGCGACTTTTTCTCGACAGGATAATCTCACCGTTCCTCGCCTATCCCTCGTAATGAATTACGATATTGGGCAGCGCCTAGATTATGCATATGCAGTTTTCATTGATTTGGAAAGTCTTGTCCGTGCTGAGACGTTCATTGAGGGCGTCCCTCAGCAGACCGGCTTTTCTGCCACTATTGGCGATGTCCTTCTGCTCGATGTTGATGTGCCTCAAGCATTTAGAGAGGGTGAAACAAGTGTCGAATCCATGATGATTCAACAACATCGTTTCATTGACGGGTTCTGGTGGCCTGCAACAATATTTTTCCGAGACATTCCTTCAGAAATGAGTCTTGCTGCGGAACCAGATACACGTTATGATATTCGAGAAGAAACATCCTTCCAAGGTATGATGACGCTCGATTATGCTTCCAACTCCGATAAGATGGACATGTATATCGAAGCCACTGGGCGTGCCATAGATGCAAAGGGCGATACGCTGATGATCGCTAAGAATCTTCCAAAGACATTCAAACTTGAAACTACAGAAGATTGGGGCGTACGAATAGTTTCATCGGACAACGGTGTTGAAGAGCTGTATATGCGCCAATCCAATGTTCCTGGTGCTCCAGGAGCTTTCCTTGACCGATTTGAGATTATAGGAGAGGATCTCAAAGGAGCGACGATAACCATTCACCGGCCACTAGGATATCCTGTCATCATTCTTGATGACATCACAACCGGTCGTCTCGTATCCAGTGCAGAGGTTCATCTGGAACCAGGAGTATATGCTCCTATCTTCGGAGATCTTGAGATGGATGGACGAGCCGTCTTGCTCGATGCCCAGTTTACGGGCGTTCTTCCTACTTCTACATCGATTGGAATCAATGGGGTTGTTACCGATCTTTCTGTCGTCAGTACGTTGACTGGAGGGTCGTTGGAAACTCGCCATATCATGGTAGTTGAACCGTTTACGTCGGGTATCTCTTCGCTCTTTGCGATGATTTTTGGGTGATAATATGGATGATGAATTAGTGGTTCATGAAGACGATATCGTCGCTGCCAAACCCATGGGTTTGCTGGAAGCAACCCAACGCCAGGATGCCATGAAAATGGGTCTTGATTTGAATGACCCTGAACAAGCTGAAGCTTATCGGCAAGCGCAAGAAGTTGCTCTTTTCGTTAAGGAACGTATTCGAAACATCAATCCTGCACGAGTAGCCATTGCTGGATTAATTCTGATGCTCTTGGTCGGTTTAGTAGCCAGTGGTTGGTACTGGGTCATCCCACGTGATGATGTTGAGATTCACACGGTCTACATGCAACGTGGCGGCCATTTGGTAATGACCGAATTACAAAATGATGGAAGTCGAGCGATACATGATGTTGTGGTTGAAGTTCAATTTCTTGATTCCCAAGACGTACTAATTCAAACCATGAGAATTGAAGTCGATACGGTCAAAGCACATTCTTCCCTTGCAGGAGATGATTTGGAGATGATAGTATTGGGTTACACTGTCTGGGACGAATATACGCTCAAGATATCAGTAAGGTATACGATGTTCGATAACAGTCAAAACTTCTTGGAAGTAAATCATGTCGTCGGAACTTATGCATCCGAAACCTTTGTCGATCAAGTCGAAACGACGACACGACTGTTCTGATGATGGTTTGTTCAAACAATTTACCCATAGCGATAAATGCGTCTTCCAATCGAGGTTGAAATTAATGGAGCGACAAATACGTCTTGCCCTTGGGATTCTCATTCTCTTGTTGATGAGTCCTTGGAGTTCAATGGTCGGCCCAGAGCAAGAGTCATCTCCAAACCTCGAAGACGAAAGAAATGTAGAATTTTTTTCAATACGTACCGATGCCTATTCAGATTTTGTAGGAACTTATGAATCCTCATCGGTTCAAGAGCAACGTCCTGTTGTAGCGCATTCACGTCTTGGAGAATTCTCAATCAACGGACTTGAACTCAATCGACCTCTATCCAGCGATGTTCTCGAACCCCGAATGGACGTCCAATTACTCCTTATCGATAACGATCGACACATGCTAGAAGTTCGAAATGACCTTTCTGAAATATCGGGTCTTGAAGTTCGGGAATTTATTGGGCCATCCGGTTTGATGGTTCAAGGTACTTCATCCGCACTCGCACATGCTCAATCCATACCGAGTGTAGTTGCACAATGGGACGTCCCTCTTGCGATGTTCCTGGATGATTCTATGCTTGATGCAGCGATGTTCGAAAGTGGAATACAAGCGTTGCAAGGCGAAGAAGTTCGACTTGAGGGATGGTGGAGTGAACAGCAATTAGACTCGCTTTCCATCACTGATATTGAAGGCAACACCATCGTACAAGAATTGTCTGAAGTTGCTGCAATTGCGCTGGATGATCTTGAGCATCTAGATCAAGGACAGTATCGTGGGCATCTTGCGATCGACTCATTGCTCGATGTAGTCCGACAGCCTTCAGTCATGTGGTTGAGGTTTGAACCTCAAATGGCGTTTGATAACGATCAATCAAAGAACCACATGAAAATCAACACTATGCAATCCTACTTCACGACCGATCTCGATGGTTCAGGACAAATCGTAGCAGTTGCAGATTCAGGATTGGATGAGGATCATGGCGACTTTGGAACACGCATCGTTGGAAATTACGACGTTATTGGCGATGGTTCAACAGCTGACAAACATTCAGGTCACGGAACGCACGTTGCTTGTACAGTCCTAGGCGACGGAAGCAAAGGAGGTTATGCAGGGGTAGCGCCGGATGCGGAGCTTTACTTCCAAGCAATGGAAAACGACAATACAGGTAATTTTGCCTCACCTTCGTTGAATTATTTACTCAATACAGCCTACAATGCGGGTGCGAGAATTCACACAAATTCATGGGGCTCTTCGGCAACATCGACACAAGGTGAATACACCTCAGAATCAGAAGCAGTTGATGATCGAGCCTTCAATTACGATAAAGTGAGCAATGGACAAGAAGGCCTCACCATCTTGTTTGCAGCAGGTAACGATGGTCCAAATTCTGGAACGGTTGGTTCCCCTTCGACGGCGAAGAACGTTGTCACTATTGGAAATCACCAAGCACGATACAGTGGAGCGCCAGATAATCTAATGTCAGGTTCATCCCGTGGGCCGACAGATGATGGGCGCATCAAACCGGACATCATCGCACCAGGTGGTTACGTACGTTCTTGTCGTGCGCAAGAAGCACAAGACATCGCAGGTTCAAGTTGGCAATCGACGTGGTATCTTGAGTATACAGGAACTTCGATGGCAACACCTAATGCAGCAGGCGCTGCCACACTGATTCGTGAATATCTTATCGAAATTGCCCAAAGACCATCGCCTCAAGGTGCTTTGGTGAAAGCGCTTCTAGTCCTTGGTGCACAAGATATCAACTCAAGAGACATTCCGAACAATGACGAAGGTTGGGGGCGTGTAAACCTAAAGGAAACACTTGCACCTTCCCAAGGAAGAGGAATATGGGTCGATGACCGTTCGGTTTTGGCGAGTTCGGGAACTTCGAAATCGTATGTATTCAATGTTACATACGCCAATTCACAACTCAAAGCAGTGCTTGCTTGGTCGGATTATCGAGGAAGTAGATTTGCCAGTAAAGCCTTGGTCAACGATCTCGATTTAGAAGTCGAATCTCCTGATGGAACAATATATCTCGGCAATGATTTTGCAAATGGTCGTTCGACGACTGGAGGTACAAAAGACGATATCAACAACCTTGAGGTTGTCCTTATCGATGCGGCAATGAAAGGCATCTGGACCGTACGTGTGAAGGACGCTTATCATGCTGGAAGTGGTTCACAACCGTTTGCAATCGCTGTTTCTGGACAAGGTGTGAACGATTTACGACCTGACCCTCAAGTTGTTCTCAATTCAATGCAATTGAATGTTACAATCCCTCAGGTTGGAGATCAGGTTCGTTTGACAACCGAGGTCTTCAATGCAGGAAATATCAAGGCTGAATCGGTCGATATTACTTTCAATGTTGACGGGGTTGAACTGGACCGAAAGACGCTGGACATCAACCCCGGTGCAAGCCGCCAATCCACATGGTATTGGACGCCTCAACAATCAGGAGTTACTACGCTTGAACTCATCATCGATCCCGATGATATAATCGATGAAATCCAAGAAAATAACAACATATTGGCCAAGGTTGTTGATGTAACTGCTCCTGGCGTGAAGGTTACATCTGATGTTATCGAACGTCAGGTACAATATGCAGAACAGACCACTTCGACGTGGAATTTAACGTTGGAAAATACGGCCTTGTTGGAAACAAACGCGTCGATAGATGCTCTCGGAGTGTATTTGGATTCAGATGATTCCGAAGTTTCTTGGTATCTTGGAATGACTGCATCAAACTTTTCATTGCAAGGAAAGGGAACTGCAGAAGTGTCGTTGACTGTAGTCTATCCTGAAGCCCCTCCACCAGGTTTGTACCGTATCGATATTGTTGGTCTTGATGTCGACAATGGAATTTCATATCCACTTTCTCTCTATCTAGATGTACTTGATATTCCAGAATTCCGAATCGAATACGACTATACGATTGTACCTGTGCATCCTGCCGATCCAACCAATCTAACGATTCGCGTTTTCAACGATGGAAATACGGAGATAGGTTACGATCTCTTCTTGCAAGCCCCTTCAGGTTGGAGTGCAGGATTCACCGATTTGAGTGCCGATCCTGGTGCAACATCGGGTTCTACAGGATTGATTCCTAAAAGTGGTCAAATGGATGTTGGTATGCAGTTCACGCCCCCTCAAGTCTCAACTGCAGCAGGTGCACAAAGAATGGTTTCATTGACCGCTATTTCACAAACTGAACCATCACAAACATGGGAGGTTGACATTCCCATCGAAGTGATGGAAGTTCGTGAGGTGGAAATCCTCCTTGAATCGAACATTGGGACGCCTCCTTCGGACGCCTTGGTCAATCTTCTCTTCACTATTGAAAATCGAGGCAATGTCAATATGACACTCGTTCCAAGCTTATCTCTTCCAACTGGATGGACTTTACAGACATCACTCCAAGCCATCGAAATGGGCTGGACAGAGCAATCGAAGAACATCCTCGTCTCCATCAAAGGAAATGGCAATGCTCTATCGGGCCCAATCCAGTTGAATCTTGATGTAGGAGTACAACGGTTTAGCTGGATTGGGCAGATCGATGTTCTCGAGTTACCACAACCATCGCTAACGTTTTCTGAATTGGAGTTTGAAGACGGCCGGACCTTCGACCATCCGTTTGGTCCAGGTTCTCATCCCGTTGGCCAGGAAATGACCTTCACATGGCTTCTTATCAATGAAGCAGATGTTCCTTGGAATCCTTCGATTACAACCTCTTTATCGCAAGGCATTTTCGGTGAATGTTTTGACGTTGGTACGGTTGCGGAAGAAGTAGTCCCAGTGGTTTGTTCGATATTACTGCCTCCGGCTCTCGAAGTCGCTACCCAACCGTCGTTTTCCTTTACTTTGTTCGATGACGACGTATCATTGACCGAAGGGACCAGCATGCTCGTTGCTGAACAACGCAGTGTTGAGTGGGAGGTGACAGGCGTTTCAACTCTCGATGAAACAGGTTCTGGAACGCTTCAGGTACGTATCTTGAATTCGGGCAATACGGACCTATCGCATCAATTGGTAATTGAAACGACCGAAGGCCTTGATGCTGCCATCGTTGGAGATGATATCGTGAATGCAGTAGCTGGCGATTCCCAACAATTTACTATTCAAGTGAACGGCAAAAGTACAGGCACTCAACAACTCACATTCCGGCTCACGGGTGTACAAGATGTTGAAACATCGACGACATCGGTTAACGTTGATATTACAGCATCCTTCGAAGAACCAGTTTCTGGAAGTAATGCAATGATCTATATCGGCGCAGGAATCGCTCTTCTCGTTGGACTTCTCGCAGTTTTATACATTCTTCAATCAAAAGCCGCTACTCCTGTCGTTAAGAATAACCCGCCCGCAATCGCATCACCAGTGGTTCAACAACAAACACCGATCTGTTGGTCGTGCCGCTCCCCAATCAATGGTCCAATGCAAGGATGCCCAGGCTGTGGTGCTCGATATCATGCCGATTCTCCAACCTGTCAAAATGTAGACACATGTTCAAACTGTGGCGCTTCCTCTGAACAGTTCGTATCGGCATGATACGTGAACATCAAAGGACATCCTTTTGATAGGTCAACGACCCCCGCTGAATGAAGGAGGGTCGTCTGTGCAGCAAACCAAGCAAAAGAAACGCCTTGCTATTCTTTTGATTTCATTGATGTTTTTCTCAATACTTCCTATCACCGCTCCTTTAGTATCGGCGGACGAAGCAAGAGATGCGAGCATCCAAGTCACCGTAACGCCTAGTGCTCAAACCATCAATCCTGGTGAAGCAGGAGAGTACACAGTGCGTGTCTACAATTCGGGTTCTAATGCTGTAACCGTTCAGTTGAGTACTGCGGAAGGAACGGAACAAGAATGTAGTGCCTACACATCAACCATCACCCAAATCACAGGCCAAATCGATGCAGGTTCCTATGAGGAAGCCAGCATGAACATCACGCTTACGCAAACAGCAGAAGGCTCTTGCGATACAACCGTGACCGCCAATGCTCAAGATGCTCCCGAACCGCCTGAACCGCCAGGCCAACCTGCGACTGAGACAGCAACTGTAACAACTACAGCAGGCGATGGTTCAGGAAGTGCTGTTTTTGGAGTCGATTTGTCCATGACCGTCTCCAGCAAAACATGGGGCGGTGAAGAAACTACTGAGTGGACCCTTGTCGTTGAAAATACGGGTCAACAGCAAGCTACGATCAATTTAGAATATGAAGAGGATAATTCCGCTTCAGGTTGTTCAGATCCAGGTGGGCTTTCTCCAGTGCTTTCTGAAACCTCTGTAACACTTGATTCAGAAGAGTCGACAGAAGTTATCGTATCACTCGATGTTACAAATGAGCAAGAAGCCGACAAATACTGTTGGGAAATTACGGGTACAGCATCAGGTGATCCAACTGGAAACACGAGTGATACGCAAGCATTTGACATCACAGTCCCAGTCCTCAAGGAATGTAGTTTGTCGCTCTCAAAGATCACTATAAATGTTCAACCCGGTGGAGAAGGTACGCTGATTGCGACCTTCACCAATGAAGGAAATTCAGATTGGACAATCAGTGCTGATACCGCTGGTCCAAAGGAGGAATGGTTATCCTTTACGGGAGGCTCGAGTGGATTGCTTCCTTACAGCGGGAGTGGAACAAAAGCATTCAACCTGAAGGTCAACCCCGACGATTCAGTTAATGCTGGCGAGGAACAAACAGTCTACATTCAAGGTAAGGATGGAACAGAGGTAAAGTGTAACGCTGCCCTCATCATCACGGTGGGTCAATCGTATGGAGCAACCATTTCGATGGCGTCTTCACAATTGAACAACATCGAACCAGGAACATCTGCAACAACGTCAGTGACGGTTGAAAACACAGGTAACGGCGTAGACACATTCAGAATAACGCCCTCCTCTGTCCCTAGTGGATGGACGGTTGAATTAGAAGAATCTGTAGTCACGCTCGATTCAAAACATACGCCAAATCGAAAGGATACTGTCGATGTGACAGTTATTCTACCGGAGGATGCATTGGCGACTGAAGTTGTCAACATCGATATCTCTGTTGCTCCAAACGCTGGAGGAGGGGCCTATGATGATGTAACACTCTCGGTTTCAGTCGCTGCAGTCCATGGATTTGAAGCGGATTCAACCGCGTTAACTCAGACTGGAAAGAATGGAAACGAGGTGAAGTTTCCATTCGATATCCAAAACACAGGGAACGTTGAGGACAGTTTCAGATTGAGCGTTATTCAACAGACAGCATCCCCTTCTTGGGCTTATTTCTTTGAAGATCAAGCTGGCAACCGATTCACCGAAATTTCTGTCGATGCCCAAGAAACGAAATCACTCCTCTTCGTCGCGACAGTTACGGATAGTGATGAATACTCTACATTCACCGTTCGAATCACGAATAAGGACGATTCAAACGGTATCGATGAGGATAATGATGGGATCCCAGACAACCAACGTGAGTTGCGATTCACAGCGTTCCTTACAACCAGAGATTACGCCATGGATGTCCGCCTAGAAGAGGGAGGACTTGATGGTCGAACCGGTGAATTGATTCTCGCCCCTGGTGATGAAGAGACCGTTGGGATGTGGATTCGCAATATGGGTAACGGAGACGATACTGCAGTCCTCGAATTGACAGGATTGAATGGAATTGCAACACGTACCGTCTATTCAAAGGGATTACCGATCGCTGCGAACAATGAGATTAGTGTACCGTTTGGGTTCGGAATATGGGATGAGAACAACAGTGAATTCGTTATCGATGCTTCTGGAGCGCCATACATTGAAACCACATATGATTCCATGCAAGCAGAAATGTTGTTTACTCTCAATCTTAGTCAGGGACATAGTGTTCGCCCGTATGAGGCGTATCTCGAGATCCAAGTGCAGGTCAATGAGGCCACTATAACAGGTGAAGGAGGAAACCTCTACATCGTCGTTACCAGTAAATCAAACGCTGCCAATAGGACAGGGCAAGCGACCGTTTCGTTGGTCGTTCAGAAGATATTTGACTTAAACATCATAGAACCTGAATCGACATCCTTCAATTTGGTTTACCCTGATAGAAAATCTTTCATCGTTCAAATTCGTAACGATGGGAATGTTGAAACCGAAACTGAAATTTTTGCATCAGAAAATATGCGTGGTTGGAAGATTGAACTTGATGGCTCCAACAAAGACGACTGTGAAACCGTCACTCCGTCACTAGTCTGCACGATTGGGAAGGGTGAAATCATGAATATTACCGTCACAATCAAACCCCCACACGGTGCAGAATTATCGGACAAGTTTGACTTCACTATTTCCGTACAACCCGAGGAGATTGGTGTGATTGGTCGAGTGAATCAACAATACGATATCTCGGGCGATCCTGAAGAAGGCCTATTTGGTCTTGCAGACGATACGACTGTTACGATGTTTGCAGGAGGTTTCCTCCTGCTTGTGGGCGTTGTCTTCATCCTCAGCCGTCGCCAATAAATCGGCCTACGTCGGCTAGAATTCTTCCTGCTGAAGTGATGATTTCTTTCAAGGCCGACTGGGAACGCTTATGGAGGGTGTTCAAGTCGGTTTAATCAGAGAGCGGATGCTTTCTTGAGGCGATGGCAAATGGTCGATACAGGTTCAGTTCCGAGCGCCTATCTTTCGATTGCATTCTTGGCGATTGTCGGCATCCTCATGCCTTTGACGAATTTCATCATGTCATGGGCACTTCGTCCACGAACGGACCCATCCCGTCCGCATATCACCAAGTCCTATTTGCTGGAGGGGTACGAGCGAGACCACAGCCTCTACCCTCGTCGTCTATCCACCTTTGAATGTGGTAGTGAGCCTATTGGAGATGCGATGATCCAATTTCACTTCCAATACTACTGGTATGCTATCGTATTCCTCGTCTTCGATGTCGCTTTCATGTTCCTTGTTCTTGGAGGCATGGTTGCCTCTGATGAGACATCCAGAGCGAACGGCGACATAGCCAATGCTGAAGCAGGCCTAGCCATCATTGGAGCATTCTTCACCATCATGTCATTAGGCGTATGGTATGTATTCCGCAAGCGAGGGCGAATTTACATCTAAGGTGAATCATATGGCAGAATCTGGAGAAAATTACACCGCATTCAACAGTCGTGCATTGGTCGAAGTAGTTGGTGACGTCACCGACGAAGCGCTCAAGGCAACGAAAATCAAGCAACTTCTATCCGTTCTCGCTGGTCGATTCTTCAACTGGGGCGGACGTAAATCTCTCTTCACACTCCACTTAGGGATCAAGTGCTGCGCCATTGAAATGGCAGCAGCAGCAACACCTCGTTTCGATGGTGACCGCTTTGGTGTACTGTTCCGTTCATCTCCGCGCCAATCCGACGTTCTCCTTGTAAACGGCCCAATCAGCAAGAAATTCGCTGACAAAGTCGTTCGTCTCTGGGAACAAATGCCGGAGCCGAAGTATTGCATTGCTATGGGTGAATGTGCAATCTCTGGCGGCCCCTATTTCCAATCCTACAATATTCTCGAAGGTGTTGATACCGTCATCCCTGTCGATGTTTACATTCCAGGTTGTCCCCCGCGACCAGAAGCTCTTATCGATGGATTTGGACTTCTGCGCGAGAAGATTATCCGAATCGGCGGTGCACCAAGTACGGGCCGTGACGGCGAGAAACCAGTTATTGTTGGAGAGGATTGAACATGGGGATGAGTATCTCTTCAGAACAAAACGCAGCAGCTGCTGCTGCTTTTGCTGAACAAGCCGAGAATCAATTCGGCGGCAGTGGTGTTATAGTTTCTATCGAAAATCACAGCAATGCAGCAAAGTATGCATTCGTACGAATGACCTGTCCTCCTCAACACTGGATCGCCGTTGCAAAATGGATGCGTTTTGATGGAGGCGTCAACTACTGTTCAATGATTACTGGGACACATTATCCAGAAGGGAGCGAACGTGGCTGGGGTGTTGCTTACCACTTCTTGCGACAACCCGTACGAGATGTTGAACCATTTACTGCAGATGTCCTCAAGGCAAGCGAACTTGAAGGGGCTTCGATCCCTCTTGAAATTGAAGTTCTTATCGATTTGCCAGATGGTGACGCGCCTGTCGTCCCAAGCGTACAATCCATTTGGGTTGGTGCGGATTGGAATGAGAAGGAAACATGGGATCTTGTTGGCATTCGATTCGAAGGTCATGAAAATATGCACCGTGTTTTGAATCCTCACGACAGTCCTGAAGGTTTCCATCCGTTGCAAAAGCAACATCAAATTCGATATCATGATTTCAATGAAATGTATGATGATGCGCAAGGATTTGTGCGTAAACCTGCGGATGAGGGCCGCGTTAAGTGAGGTGAATATATGGCACAAATGTGGATTACAATGGGCCCTCAACATCCGATGACACACGGATTGTGGACGCTTCGAGTCAAGGTCGATGGTGAAACAGTCGTCGATACTGAAGCAGAACTTGGTTACATTCACCGTGGTGTTGAGAAGATTGCTGAAGCACGAGATTTCACACAAATTACACCGTATTGCGACCGTCTTTGTTACGTAAGCGCAATGACATGGGCTAATTCTTACATCTATGCTGCGGAAGACTTACTCGAAGTTGAAGTTCCTGAGCGTGCTGAATTCATTCGTCTTATCGCTGCTGAATTGCAGCGACTTGCTTCGCACTTGATGTGGCTCGGAGCCTTTGGCCCGGATATTGGTAACCTGACGCTAATGACATGGTGTATGCGTGATCGTGAGATGTTCCTCGACTTGTTGCAAGAACTTGGAGGCTCACGAATGCATTACAATTATCCGCGTGTTGGCGGTGTAAAGCGCGATCTTCCACTCGGATTTGCCGATCGTGCTCGTGCAAAGATTAAGCTGTTCGAAAACCGAATCGACGAATATGAAATGATGCTCGATGAGTCGACCATCTGGTTGGTTCGCCTTCAAGGCGTTGGCTATGCTCGTGCCGAAGATATGGTCAATGCGGGTGTTTCAGGTCCAAACGTTCGCGCTGCTGGTGTCAACTACGATGTCCGTTGGGCTCATCCTTACTCCGTTTATGATCAAGTCGATTGGGAACCTGCTGTTGAAAAGCCAACATCTGTCAAAGGTGCTGATTGCTATGACCGCTACCGTGTCCGAATGGAAGAGATGAGACAATCGTGTCGAATGGTTCTCGATGCTTTTGATAAGATTCCAGGTGGAGCGAACACCCATTACAATACGGGCGATGAAATGATCATCACCAAAGCACCAACCCGTGCCCCTGAAGGTGCAACTGGTTTCAGCAACTACGAGTGTACACGTGGTGCTTCTCAATTCTACATTCAAGGCGGTGGCGACGGTCGCGGAAAGCACCCTTACCGGCTTTCCATCCGCTCACCGATGTTCATCACGATTCCTTATGTTGCAAAGACCATGATTGGATACAAGGTTGCTGACATCCCTGCGATCATGGGTAGTTTTGACCCCTGTATTGGAGAAACGGACCGTTGAGGTGATACGATGGATGACAAATACGACCTAAGAAGCCTCTTCATCGGAGAGGAAAGTTTTGCTCATGAAACCATTACTTCGCTACTCGAAGGAACTCCACTCGAGGAAAGCTCCTCTGCAATTGCTTTCGGTATCGGCACGTTTGCCATCGTCAACATCGTCTTCCTGTTGCTGTTCTTCTCACAATTCGCCATTCTATGGATTGAGCGAAAGGCCGTTGCTCGTATGAACGATCGCCGTGGAGCTACAACTGCACTTCGTTCACTTTGGGTCGGAGAAAACGGTGTAACTGCAGGTGCATGGTGGAACATGCTTCCATTCGGACTGGGACGTCCAGTCGGAGCAGTCAACAAGTGGTTGAACAACCGTTTCGGAAATGCATCCGAATACGAAACCGTTGATCGTGTCGGCAATCGTTCATGGATGGGGCTCAGTATTTTCCCTGGTTTCTTCCAAAACGTTGCTGACGGTATGAAGTTCCTCATCAAAGAACACATGGTTCCACGCCGTGCAGACAAACTCATCTTCGAAGTTTCTCCATTCCTTATCGTCTCTACTACACTCCTAATTTTGGGAATGATTCCACTTTCAAGTGGAATTTACGCAACCAATCCGGATCTTTCAATTCTTTACATCATTGCAATCTTCGGAATCGCACCAATAGGTGTCTTCTTTGCAGGTTGGTCTTCAAATAACAAATACACACTTATCGGTGGAATTCGTTCAGCAGCACAACTGACTGCCTACGAGATTCCTCTTCTCCTGACTCTCTTGTCCGTGGCTATGCTTACTGGAACCTTCAACATCATTGACAGCGTTCACTTCCAACATACAGCAGGAGCATGGAACATATTCCTCATGCCATTGGGAGGTGCCTTGTTCCTCATCACAATGATCGCCGAAGTCGAACGTGTCCCGTTCGATATGCCAGAAGCTGAAGCCGAACTTGTTGAGGGATGGTGGACTGAATACGGCGGTATGCGATTCGGAATGTTGTTCATGGCCGAGTACATTCGAACCTATGCAGCATGTTTCCTGTTCACACACTTCTTCCTCGGAGGATGGCATCTCCCGTTCCAAGGAATCATCGGTAGCATCCCATACCTCGGCGATGCTTACCTTCTAATTCCTGGTGCACTTGTTGTTCTCATTAAGGCGTGGCTAGTATTCCTCATCGTCTTCGTTTGGGCTCGATTCTCATTGGCCCGTATCCGAACCGATCAAATCCTTGAATTTGGATGGAGAATGCTTCTACCTCTTGCAGTTCTACAAGTCATCCTTGCTGCAGTCTACCGTCTCTATCTCTTTGATTTGGACGGAATGGCCGACACAGTCTATGGTGGAACAGCATGGGATGCATTCGGTATTCCATTCCTCGTTCCTGCTTTGACTACGATCCTATGGCTCGCTATCTTCTTCCTCTTGCTCAATGATACGGGCAAGAATGAACGCGCTGCACGTATGTACCACGTGCAAACGGTGCAACCCGCAGGTACACACACCCCTGGACAGGACTGAGGTGAAGAAGCATGCCAACACACCCTCAAGCAAAACCAAACTTCCGAAATTTATTCTGGTATCCGTTCAAGATTACCTTGATTACGGCACTACGGACCTTCCCACTTCTCGGTCGCCTATTCCCGAAGCGACTTGGTATGGGTTATCACAACAAATCACATCCAGAATTCTTGGATGAAGCGAGCGAGCATCGAGCAAAAGGTCGTGCGAAATATAACGATATTTCCAAGCAAGAATTTGCTCCAGACCGAGTTACATCGGATCTTTTCCCTACCCTGTGGAAGCCTCAGACAGTTCAATATCCATATGAACGTCTTGAGGATATGGAGCCATGGCTCTTCGTTCCTGGTAATTATAACGGTCGAATCGGTATCATTTGGGAGACCTGTACTGCTTGTAAAATGTGTGTCAATATCTGTCCAAACGATTGTTTGCACATGACTACTGAACTTCGAGTCGACGTTCTCGACAATGCCGAAGGTGAATACGATGGCTATGGAGCTGAACTCGAAGTTGGAGGGTATGCAGCCAAGTTCCGTGAAGAAGTGGCCGAAGAACTCGAATCTTTCGATTTGATTACTGCACACACTGCACCGCCTTCCGAATGGCGATTCGCCCAAGTTTTGGACCTCTCCGGAGATACAGCAACCGTTCGATGGAACGATTCGGGCCAAGAAGAAGTTCTTGCCCAGTCTGATCTTCGAACAGCAGACGATCAAATCGTATCGGGCCGAATCGACATCGGTCGCTGTATGTTCTGTGGACTTTGTATGGAAGCCTGTGGCTTCACTTCATTCTTCATGACGAATGAATACGATGGAATGTCTGGTTTCACTCGACAAGACCTTTGGTTCGATGCGAATCGAACCCGAGTACTTCCTTCTGTCCATCAAGAAGCGGTCGATGGTGAGCTTGCAAAGCGAGCAACCAAGGAACGTGACAAGCGTGCAAAGGCCGCAGCAAAGGCTGCGAAGGCTGCCGAGGAAGGTGCTTGAAATGGATGTTGCCTCAGCCACTGAGACCATCATTTTCTTCGTGTTCGCAACGATTACCATTCTTGGGGCGTTGGGGCTCATCTATGCACAGCGTGTTGCACACTCGATGCTTTCACTCATCTTCTGTTTCATGGCAGTTTCAGGCATCTTCATTCTGATGGGTGCTGAATTCCTTGCAGCCATTCAGATTCTGGTCTATCTGGCCAGCGTTGGTTTGGTCGTATTGTTTGGTATTATGCTGACACGCCGACAAATTCAGGAGGAGGATTTTGAATGAGATTAATGTCCACTTTGACCCGTCTCGGCTTGATTTTCCTTGCAGGTGCAATGATCACCGTTCTTGGAACTGCAGAACTTTGGGATGAAGAACCAGACAAAGAAGTTACAACACTCGATCTTGCCAACACAATGCTCGATGATTGGGCTATGCCACTGCTCATCCTCGGCATCCTCATGGCTATGGCTATGATGGGTGCTGCTTATCTCGTCCGGGACGAACGTCGTGAAAATCTTGAGTGGGAACAGCGAGGTGAAGACGCATGATAGATCCAGCATGGGTAAGTGTTCTTTCCGTTATTCTGTTTATCATTGGTGTTTGGGGTGCATTTACTCGTAAGAATGCCATCATCGTCTTGATGTGTCTTGAATTGATTCTCAATGCTGCAAATCTTCAATTTGTTGCAGCAGCTATCCAGCACGGAGATGCAACCGGTTGGGTTTACGCAATCTTTGCTATTGCCATCGCAGCCTCAGAAGTTGCGATTGGTCTAGCCATATTCTTAGCCATGTACGGCCAACACGAAACGATTTCACTCGATGATGTGAATCTCTTGAAACACTGAGGCGATAGAATGGCCGGTACAGAAACAATCAGTTCAACATTCATCGAGTATGCGATTTTCATCGTTCTCTTACCGATGCTTGCATTCCCAATCATCCTTTTCCTTGGGCACATTTTCAATGGCAACCAAAAGTGGGTTAAGTCTGCGAAAGAAGGAGGTCTCATCGCTTTACCGATTATGGTGGCAAGTTTTGTCCTCTCAATGTTACTAATTGCCGAATTCATAGGCACAGGAACTGGCTCCCACCACATCGGTGATTGGCTCTCATTTGGATGGATGAGTGCAGATGGAATGACCATCAACGAGAAGGTCTTCGGCGTTGGTATTTACATCGATCACGTCACAGTAATGCTTCTCTTTGTTGCATCCTTCCTTTGTATGCTCATCAATATCTTCAGTATTGGATACATGAACACAGATCCAATCAATGACAATCGGAACCATCGCTTTTACGCTGAATTTGTTCTCTTCTGTTCAGGTATGCTTGGAATGGTTCTCGCTGATTCCTTCCTTTGGTTGTTTATCTTCTGGGAATTGATGGGTCTCTGTTCCTATCTTCTCATCGGATTCTACTACGAGAAGCCAAGTGCTGCCTATGCAGCAAAGAAGGCGTTTTTGACCACACGTGTAGGTGACGTTTTCCTCGTCATTGGTTTGGTCATGCTTTGGAATCTCTTTGATTCACTCGATTATGCAGTGGTCTTCAATGAGGATTTGATTGCACAAGTCGATCCAGGCCAACTACAACTTGCATTGGGAATGATGTTCATCGGTGCTGTTGGCAAGTCTGCACAATTCCCACTTCACGTTTGGCTACCCGATGCAATGGAGGGGCCAACACCTGTTTCTGCCCTCATCCACGCTGCAACAATGGTCAACGCAGGACTCTACCTCGTCGCTCGAATGTTCCCATTCTTTGGTGCACCAGGCATGCATGGTGAGTTGGTCGATCTCGCCTTCATTATTGCTGCTATTGGCGGTATTACCGCGGTCATGGCTGCTGCTATTGCCTTTGTTCAAGACGATTTGAAGAAAGTTCTCGCTTATTCGACTATGAGTCAACTCGCCTACATCTTCACCGGTCTTGGTGCGGCCCTCTGGTTGGCAAACTCTCTCGACTGGCATACCGATGACAAAGCACATGCGATTGTTGTTGTCGCTTTCGGTGCAGCACTATTCCATCTCTTCAATCACGCGATGGCAAAGGGAATGTTGTTCATGGCAAGTGGTTCTGTGATTCATGAAATGCATCATGCGCATCACGATATGCACCATCATGACGACCATGGTGACGATCATCACGATGACCACGATGACGATCATTTCGATGCACAATCGATGGAGAACATGGGCGGTCTTGCCTCGAAGATGCCAATTACAGCTACTGCTATGCTGGTCGGTTCAGCCTCGATTATGGGATTGCCACTTATTGGAGGATTCTGGTCGAAGGAAGGCATCATCGCCAATGCATGGCGTGTCGCTCTTGAAGATCCACGCTTCTTCCTTCCAGCAGCCTGTGTCCTCATCGGTGCAGCTATGACTGGATTTTACATGTCACGAATGTGGCTTAAGACGTTCGCAGGCAAGCCAAAGACCGAAGTTGCAGCCAATGTTCACGAAAATACACCATGGATTCCTATTCCTCTGGTAACACTCACCTTCGTTTCACTATCGAGTGTCATTCTCGCTGGAATGATGTTCACCCATTGGGCTGGTGAGCCGAATGGCGGTTATGCCTTCTTTGGCGAGAAAGGACTTCTCAAGGGCCTCATCTACGAGTTTGAACACGTCTTTGCTAACTCAGATGCATTCTTCTTCGTCTTGACTTATGTTGCCATCTTTATCGGGGCGATCGTCGGGCCTGGTCTTGCAATGGCCCTTTACGGTGGTTCACTCAAAGATGGGGAGAAAGCCAAGCCATGGATGCAACCGATCATCAACCTCTCTTCTCGAGTCAATGCAAAGCGTGGATTCGATAACAGTGCGTGGGCCAACTCAGGACTTTCCAATGCTCTGAAGGAACGATTGTACTTTGACAAGTGGTACGATGCAGCCATGCTCAAACTTGTTGCTGGCTTTGCCAACGTCAGTGCTGCATTTGACCGCAAAGTCGTCGATGGGACCATCAAGACGATCGAGTCAACCTCTCAGAAACTTTCAACACAGGTCCGTCGATTAACGACAGGATCTGCTCGTGATTACATCATGATGGCGGCCTTAGGTGTCCTTGTCATCTACTTGCTCTTGGGGGTGATGGTTTGAATATTGATTACCTCTCGTTACTGGTCGTTCTACCAATTCTTGCAAGCATCTTCTTGTTGATTCTGACCTCTCGTCTCAATGGATTTGCACGTGCGAAGTTCGATGCTCCAGTACGAATGGCAGCACTCATCATTTCGCTTGCAATGTTCATGCTTACAACCTTGATGTTCTTAGGACAGATTGGAGATGTTGGATGGAGCAATATTGCATTCAATACCTTTGAATTCCAAGAATCCTATGTTTGGATTGAACAACTCGGAATCACCTGGACAGTCGGTGTTGACGGACTATCTTTCCCTATGGTTTGGCTGACAACCCTCTTGATGCCAATCACAATCATTGCAACATGGAATGAGAAATCTGGTGCAACCTACTTCCCACTCATGCTCATGCTTGGTGGTGCACTGATCGGTGTCTTCGTAGCTCTTGACATGTTCATGTTCTATGTCTTCTGGGAATTGACCCTTATTCCGATGTTCTTTATGATCCTCAAGTGGGGTGGAAAAGACAGAAAGTATGCTGCTCAGAAGTTTTTCATCTACACTTTTACCGCTTCAGTAGTTATGCTCCTTGGTCTGTTGACGATGTACTTCTTGATGGACACGCAAACCTTCAACATGCAAGAAATGGTTGTACAGGCAAGCGGTGCAAATGCAAACGGAGTGTGGCTTGGGCTTGAAGTTCAGAAGGTTCTCTTCATCATGCTGATGCTCGGTTTCCTTGTCAAACTCCCAGCAGCACCGTTCCATACGTGGCTTCCCGATGCGCACGTTCAGGCGCCAACAGGTGGTTCCATGATGTTGGCTGGTGTGATGTTGAAGATGGGTGCATACGGTATGTTCCGTCTACCAATTTCCTTGTTCCCACATGCACTGGAAGAATTCCGATTCATCGTCATGATGATCGGTCTGGTTTCATTAGTATGGGGAGCAATCGTTTGTCTTGGACAGACCAACCTCAAGAAAATGGTTGCATATTCCTCTGTTTCACACATGGGCGTCATCCTACTGGGCATTGCTAGCATGCAACCACTTGGATGGGCAGCTGCACTCTTCATGATGTTCGCTCACGGTATCATTAGCCCGATGCTCTTCGCAGTTTGTGGTGCATTCAAACATCACTACCACAGTATGGAGATTGGTGCGATGCGAGGTATGGCAAAACATTCTCCATGGCTTGCAACAAGCATGATGTTCGGGTGGATGGCCTCACTCGGTCTTCCGCTACTTGCAGGATTCGTCGCTGAATTGATGCTTATGGTTGCTTACTGGCATGCATATGGTTGGTGGATTATCTTCCCAGGTCTTGTACTTGCTATCACAGCAGCGTACTACCTCTGGTCTATGCAACGAACCATCTTCGAAGGTGGAGAAGCGACACAACCGCCTGAAAGTCTGCATGGTGACCCTGTACCCGATATTGACAATTCAGAAAAGATTGCAATGCTCTTGCTTGCAGCATTCACCGTTCTCTTCGGTATCATGCCATGGATTTTCCTAGACATGATGGATATGTGGACTAGAAGCGCTATGGCGTTCCTTGGACTAGGAGGTGCCTGATATGTCGACACAAAATGGATTTAATTCTGACATGTTTGAGGCGCTAGCCCCCGAACTCACCTTGTTTGTTGGATTGTTACTCATCATGATCGTTCCGAACCTTGGGAACGGCACGTTCCGTATTCCAGGTACATCGATTCGATTGCCATGGTTCTTCGGTGGAACACGTTACAAGGCAGTCGCCTCTCCACGCCTACCGGGTCTTTTGGCAGTCCTTACGATGGCCGTTGCATTGTTCCAAGTAATTTGCTATCTCCTCGATGCAAGTGCAGCTGATGGAAAAGTCATCTCGAGTGAGAATGGAATTGAGATATTCAAGGTCAACATGTTCTCTCGAATTTTCGAAGCCATCTTCTTTGCAGCATTGCTCTTAGCAGCAATCGCATCACTAGATCGTCTTCCAACAGGTTCGCAGAAGAGCGATGATATCGACGTTCTCTTCAACAATCGTCGGCAAGCTGATTTCTATATCCTGATGCTCACATCAGCACTTGGAATGAGCGTTGTAGCTCTCGCTCAGGATATGTTTGTCTTGTTTGTAGGATTGGAACTTGCCTCTTTCTCCACCTATGTTCTCGTCGCCTTCCATAAGGAAACCCGAGCAGGTTCAGAAGGTGGTGCCAAGTACTTCATCGTCGGTTCGGTTGCTTCAGCAGTCGGTCTTTACGGTTTGAGTATGCTCTACCTTTGGGCAGGTTCTCTTCAGTTTGATGTGCTCGCTGCAAAGTGGGCTGCTGATGGAGCCACATCACTCAGCATGATGGCACTTGGATTTGTTCTCGTAGGATTTGCTTTCAAGATCAGTGCAGCTCCGTTCCACTTCGCTGCACCTGATGCTTATTCAGGTGCAAACAGCCCTGTAGCAGGTGTTCTCGCAACTGCAAGTAAGGCTATGGGTATGCTCGGTTTGATGCGTGTACTCCTACTCATAACCATTCCAGAGATGGATGCTGAGGGGTCAGCGATTTGGATAGGCCTTCTCGGTGTTCTAGCAGCGGTCACAATGACTTGGGGTAACATTGCCGCACTTGGTAGCGACAATCCAAAGCGGATGCTAGCCTACTCATCTGTTGCTCATGCAGGATATATGCTAGCGGCTTTGACAGCAATAGGTGCTTGGAATTGGGGGCTTGTTGATAATGCAGGTGATGCAATGGATGTTGTTGTCGCTGCTCTAATCTTCCACATGTTCGTTCTTGTTTTCTTCAAACTTGGAGCATTCCTCATCCTTGGTGTGCTCGAAATGGAAGGTGGTGCATCCAGACTTTCCTCACTCGCTGGACTCGGTAAGCGAGAACCACTTCTTGCTATTGCTATGTTCTTATTCATGATATCACTCGCTGGTGTACCGCCAATGGCTGGATTCCTCTCCAAGTTGTTGGTTATCATGGGAATCGTTGAGGTTGCTACTGGAACAGGTTCTCTTTCTTCGATCGGCGATGCTCACTGGGTCTGGTGGCTCGCTTTGTTAATGGTCATCAACAGTGCCATTTCGATGTTCTACTATCTCCGTGTTGGAGTTGTTATGTACTTCCATGAGCCCGAAGAAGGACGCAAAGGCCCTCTTGCATCGGGCGCATCGATTCGAATTGCAATCGCTCTTTGTGCGATTGGAACCGTCGCATTTGGATTGGTCGGTGGCGAACTAATCGAGTTATGTCGAGATGCTGCTGAATCACTTCGATGATGAGGGGCGACTTCAAGAAGGGTTGGCCTCTCGAAGCACATGGTGAGACCCTATGGGACGACGTCGTGAGGAAAAAGTGGACGAGGAAGAACTCGCACGCTTGGAAAATCCCGAAGGTTCACCAGGAAAAATTCGAGTAAAACTCCCAAATGATGGAAAATCGAAGGGTGAATTTGGTTACAAAGGCGAAATGTTTGCCCTCGCTGAAGAGATTCTCGGTGGACGTCGTGTCACAGTTCTCTGTGCAGACGGTGAAACACGAATGGCAAGAATACCCGGTAAAATGCGTCGCCGACAATGGGTTCGTGAAGGGGACTTGATCATCGTTTGGCCATGGGATTTCCAAGATTCAAAGGCGGATGTAAAGCATCGTTATACGAAGACTCAAGCAATGTACCTCTCTCGAAAGAAGGTTCTTCCAGAAGTAGTTGACATGTTTGGCATGAATTTACGCACCGATGATGATGGTGATGTTGGTGATGATCTGTTCGGGTCCTCCGATGTACCTGAGGAAGAAGCTGAGGAAGAAGATGCAGATGTTGACGATATGTTTGGCTCAGATGATGACGATGATGATGTTGACGATATGTTTGGCTCAGATGATGTGGAAGAAGCAGTTGAAGAAAAACCCGTTGTTGAAGAGATGCCAGAGCCTGAACCACTCGATGATGATGACGATGATGACGATGATATCGATGCTTTGTTCGCTTGAGTGGCAAAGGGTTGAAGTTCATCGAACACAAATTAAAGCGTGAGGGGCATTCACATGGCGCGTTCTGGTGATGACTGGGATGAATTAACTGAGCGCACCCGTCAGAGAAAACAAACACGTCGTAAGCGTAACAGACGTCAACGTTCCAAAGAAGAGCAGGCTGACGATGATTACGATGAGCAACATACTTCGAAATTTGTGTCCGGCCTTGCAAAGAAAGACAGTAAATACAATTGGATGAAAGATGATAAGAACAAACGAATGTTCCAGAAAATCGAGAACCGAATCCAAGGTGCTATGGGGAGAGGAACCTACGATTGGGTCGACCGACGAGTCTTTGATCAGGTCTTTGATCGATTAACACTCATGTCCCTTTACAAATTGATGAATGCGGGTGTTTTGGATACGCTTGACTTTCCAGTCGCTCGCGGAAAAGAAGCTCACGTTTTCCATGGAACAGACCCAGAGGGAAGAAGTGTAGCGGTCAAAATTTTTCATACCTCGAATGCAGTTTTCAAGAATTTGATGCAATATATTGAGGGCGATCCCCGATTTGGAGGACTTAGAAGACGTCATCGAGATCTAGTCGACATTTGGGTTCGCAAAGAGCATCGTAACCTCATGCGCCTTCACCGATGGGGACTTCCCGTACCTCAGCCCCTAGCCATTCAGAAGAATGTCTTGGTAATGGATTATCTTGGAACGGAATCACAACCATCTCCGAAATTACGAGATGTTCGCATCGAACATCCTCAAGCGGTCTATGATGAGATGCTAGAATTTCTAGCTGTTGCATGGCAAAAAGCCGATTTGGTGCACGGTGATTTCTCACCGTTCAATATTCTCTGGCATGGGAATGCTCCTATCGTTATCGATGTTGGTCAAGGTGTGATTCAACATCACCCCAAGGCTAAGGAGTTTCTCGTTCGAGATGTGACTCGTCTCGTTGAATGGGCTAACAAAAACGGAATTGAGGTTGAACTTGCAGATGCAATGTATGATGTTCTTGAGATGGACCTCTCTCATATTGTAAAACGAGAAGAGGAAGAGTGAATCACTCCTCTTCCCATGTTATTGATTCATCATCAGCCATTTCCATCATTGCTGCTACGGCTTCATCGTCCTTTGGATCGATTTGACTTGCACGTAGGCGTCTTCCTCTTCGTTCAGAAACGTCTGCAAGTCCTGGTACAAGTCCATCAAATCCGTCGATTCGTCCCTCATCTTGACGTGTTTCGATATATTCGAGAGAACGGTTATCGATTTTCATTCGCTTACGACTTCGTTCAAGGAAGGAAAGAACACTACCATGCTCGGAACCACCCGCAATCATCTCCACTGCTTGACGAGCCAAGGCAAGACCATCAGCATCTCCAACCAAAACAACAGTTGACTTGTATATTGTAATTTCAACATCGGTGAGACTTTCGATCAATTGTCTAATCTTTCCTTGACTACCGATGATTCGAGCACGAATACGTCGTTGTTGCTGGGAACGCTTACCAACGAAATCTTTCAGATCGACCATTTCAAAGAAATTATCATCATCAAGTAAACGAATGGCTGCCTTTGGTGCCATACCTCGGCCAATGGCTTTGATGACATCAGGGAATTTCATCGCCTTGATTGGATCGTAGGAACCAGGTTCTCCCCATACAACCTCAACATCACCGGATTCGGAATCGATGTGAAATTCTTGAGCACCCGATGCTTGACGAAGCGCTTTCGCAGTCGCCCCTTTCGAGCCAATAAGAACCGCAATTCGGTCCTTTGGAATACGTGGCAACCCCTGTCGCATGTACCAATGCCACCCGCCACTCTTTTTCAATCTCGTTGTTGAAGCCATGCGGCAATGAAACCGACACAAATCAATGCGGTGAGTGTCGGTGCGAACGATGGAACAAGACCTGGACTCGATACATCTGCACCAGTAACGACCATGTAGTGGTCGTTGTTGATCTCACTGTTTTCATCTATGACGTTGGTCGGATCGATTCGTACACGCAAGTCATATTGGCCACTGTTTGGAACCGTGTAGGACCATTCAATAGTTTCAACACCATCGCCAAGAGAACCGGCTGGAAGTGTTTGAACGTTCATGACGGTCCATTGTGTAGTTGCACTACGATCTGCTGGAGCAGCTTCTAAACTAACGACGACCGCACCAGCATAGATTTGATTTGATCTCAACTCGCCCGTAATGGTCACATTGCCAAATGTTTCGCCTGGTCGGACTACCAATCGGTCGACATCCGTTGTAGTTGCATTCCACGAGAGATCAAGCCCAGGCATGACTTGGAATGCCTGAGGTTCAGTAGTTTCACTGTTCCCTGCTTCATCTGCAATCGTTGCTCGAAGCATGAGGTATTGACGTGATTTCGTCGCCCAGTTGGCCATAGCCAATCCTCGGTCGAGTCCAGAACCTGGAAGTTCCAGCCATTGGCCAGAAAGATCAGGAGTTAATCCAACACCATTGCTATCAAATCCATATTGTAACGATACAGCACTGATATCAATCCCCGAAAGAAGGTCATATGTCGAATAGGAAATGTTTGCAGTTCCAATCAAATCTGTTGTTAATGGATCAACGGTCCAGCCAACAAGTTCAGGCATCGATGTATCGATGCGAATCGTCTCAGAAATTGTGTTTCCAATGTTTCCAACACGATCTGTTGCCCGTAATGAGATACTGTGGTTGCCTTCACTCAATTCTAGAGTGTGGGAATTGCTTGATAGAGAGGTCCATGATCCACCATCAACTTGTAGTTCAACGAAATCAACACCACTTCCTGTCCCATCATTGGCAGCATCAAGAATGCCGTTGATGTTTACCGAACTTGATGATTGCCATGCATTGCCATTACCAATCAACACACTGTTCATCGCAGGTCCACTTCGGTCGATACCGATAAAAATCGTTTCAGAACTACTCAAACCCGAATTGTCGAATACTGTGAGTCTTGGATTCCAAGTACCTTCTGAAAATGAACCAGTGCTCCAGTCCCAGCCGTAAGACAAAGAGGTTGGGCCATCGGTAGCTGGTGTTCCAGGTCCTGGTACATTTTGCAACGTAGCACGGTCAAAATCATCATCTGATATTCCATATCTGAATTCTATTGTCCCAGTTTGGCTTACATTGAACCAAGCACGATCAGAACTTGTTGTACCGGCCCCAACATCGGGTGAAAGGGCAGTAAATGCTGTAATTACAGGGACTTGATTGTCGATAGTGAATTCATCAGTGGTGGTTATGGTGACATCACTAACAGCGGAATCCCATCCTGTGGCTCGAAGGGGATAGGTTCCGTTTGTTTGGGATGTAGAATCGAAATTAAACAACCAAGGAGTTCCAGTGAGATTGGTAAGCGTGGAATAGGATCCGCCAAATTCAGCGATTTCAACAAGGATTGAATCGATGGTTCCTGTACCTGTTAGGCTGAAGGCAATGGTCTTCAATCCTGTAACGGATTCATCTTCAGCAGGTCCATTTGAGAAGACAATGTTCACTGCGGATGTGTTGAAAGATTTCTCTTCCATGTCGAGGTGAGTTGCCACTGGTGGTGAAACCGAGAGCATGGAAAGAAGAAGGAAGGTGACAAGGCTAACCGCAACAACCCTTCCTCCCATGCTTTGCTTAGGAATGCAACCATCCTTCAAATCTCCCCTTCTTCTGTGAGAATTAACCTAGTCTTATGGAGTTCTGACCAGATGGGTTCAAGTGCTTTGCATGTCGTCGAATTAACATGGCGAGAGGCGCATACGCAATCTGTTGTGTTCTCCTGATGTTGACATCTATCGCAGTTGTCCCAGCAAGTTCGTATGATAGCAATGGTGTGGAGGCTTCTGAACAGACCCTGAGCATTCTCCCTGCAAGTCCAACTGAAGGCGGTTCAATCACGGGTTCGTTAACACTTCAAAATACAAATTCGCAACTTGCTGCAAACGTTGATTATTCGTTCTATGCAAACGCAATTTCACCAAGCACTCGTCTCTGGATGTCAACAGTAGACATTGCTGCAGGTGACTTTGAAACGGTTTCTGCAACTTGGAATGGTTTAGCAGAGGGTGAAAACAAACTCTGGGTAACTTACTCCTACAATAACGGCCCAGAGCATGCATTCTACCATTCCTTCACAGTTGAAGGGCTTTCAAATTTGCACATCGTTGAATCGACCATGACACCTTCATCAGGGATTCACTCAGGTGATACTGTAGAACTCAATACAAAGGTTGCCAACATTGGAAGCGTAGATGCTCCTGCATCGCACCTCGAAATTCGCTTCCCGGGTTCTATGAGCGACGTCGAACTTGCAACTGATGCCATTACTGCTGGCTCAGAAACTTGGGTAAACACCACCTTTGTTGCTCCATCAACAGGATCGTATCAAATCGAACTTACACCGGATAGCCAGGACGTAATTCAGGAGTCCTCGGAACAAGGTAAAAACTTGTCAATCGATCTTATCGTCGAACCTCGAATGGATTTGTCGCACGATGGGGACTTGACCATTACCGCCACACAAGGATCATTGATCGGCCCCTGGACTGTTTCTGGTGTCCTAGCTCGTGAGGCTGGCGATGGAACAACAACGGTTCCTATGGTACTGGAATTCAGAGAAGGTGCTTCTTTGGTACGTTCCTTGAACTCGTTCGATGTGCAGATTTCTGGAACAGGGTACAGTACTCAACAATGGACTACAACCATTATCAGTACTGACATTGCTGGAATGGCAACAGGCCAGTACACACTTGCAGCGGTCATCGATCCATTTGGGACAGGATCATTTACTCAAGAGAGTACAGATAATGATGAACTCATTGCGACCTTTAGTCTCCCAGAGATTCCTGATGTTTTCGTCGATCCATTGGCTCTTGCGAACCGCTCGACTGTAGCAGCAGGAGAGTTCGTTGATTGGTCGATGACGGCAACAAATACTGGCGATGTAGCTGTTTCAGGTACCTTCCTTTACACTTGGGAAGGACAAACCTTTGAGTCGGCTCTAATCCCTCTTAATCCTGGACAAGTTTACACGTATACGACATCCCATGGTACTGTATTGGGTCAACACACAGCGGAGATTAATGTACAATGGAAGGCGTCGACAGGCTCCTATGACCGTGTTCCCACAAATAGTGTTGCAACAGGCGTGGTGGAGGTAGAAGCGAATCTGCAACTAAGTTGGGATGGTGATTCAATGGTACTGGTTGATGAGGGCGGAGAAGTAGCGACCTTCCCTCTTGAATCAGGCGAAAAATACACCATGTCTCTAGATGTTAAATCGACTCGCGGCACGGGTGATCTGACATTTACATGTAAAAACAACCAAAACACATGGGATTCGATTGACGTGAGCATCGAAAATCCAGGTGATCGTGCGGAGGTTTCATGCACATTCACAGCTTCAGGAAAGATGTCGATCGTTCAATTGGTTCCATCTGATGTAATGGTAGTAAATGCCTACGAACGTTCCTTCTCTACTGCATTTGTTGACGGTAGTGGTGCGAGCGGCGGTGACAACGATGGAACAGGGACTGCGCTGCTTATGTTCTTCGGCGCTCTTGCTTTAATCGGTGTGCTCATCGGTGCTGTTATACTCACTCGAGAACGAGAAGAGGAAGTCGAACGTGACATCTTCAACTATTGTCCGGCTTGTGATGGAGAACTTGAAGGTGATGAAAACCGGTGTCCGCATTGTTCGTTTAATCTACGTAAGGCTCGTTCGCAATTCCACGAATGTCATGAGTGTGGAGAATCCATTCCAGACCTGATGGAGAATTGTGCATATTGTGGTGCAGAACAAGATGTATCCTCCTTCTTCGAGCGTCGAGAACGACGTGTTCGCGAGGTTCCAGAAGAGAAAGAACTGATCTCTTTACCCGAGGAAGATGAAAATGAAATCGTTAGTGGTTCGGAAGACTTTGCTGATGCAGTGAAGGAATTCGGCTACGATGAAGCGAATCTTGAGGAAGAATGGGATGAGAACGTTGTTGCTGCTGAACAAGAAGTTACAGCTGCTTATGATTTACGAAACGCGGATGAAATTGCGATGGAAGATATGACCGAAGAAGAGATTGAAGAGATGCAAAATCAAGTCGTTACCACATTAAAGACGGTCGCTGAATCGTTTGAAGGTCATGACTTGGATGCTTTCTTACCGACTAAGGACAAGATGAAATCGCTCAAGGATGATGGTGAAGATAAAGATGGAGCCGCTTGGACGACACTTTCTGCAAGCGATGCAGAAATTCGTGGCGATCTCTACGAATTGACAGGTGAAGAAGGTGTCATGCCTGGAGAGAAGGTTGTTGTCGGAATGGGCATCACAGACAGTTCACTTGCAGGAAATGAGATTACAGAAGCGAGTGCTGACTTTGCTTTCGAAGATGATTCCGAATTGCCACTTACCGTTGAAGATGGTGACAAGACCACGAACGCAAAACCTCGTCGCCGAGCACGTCGTAAGCAAGAATCTGATGTTGAAACAGCGGATTGTGGCGCATGTGGTGCAGTTATTCCGGCCGATGCGAAAGAATGTCCTACATGTGGTGCTAAATTCGAGTGATGCCTGTCAGCACTCATAGGGTTCGTCATCGCTTGCGCTCGGAGTCATCATTGCGTCATTCAGGCATTTTGCTTGAAACACATCATTCGTTTGAACGCTTCCCCGTGACGGGGTGATTTTCATATTGTTGAGTCGATTGGCCATAACCATGCAGCAGCGGATGTTGACGGTCTTCGTGGCCCTCTCGATGCTGCTTCTATCGACATCTGGTTGTATTGGTCTTCTTCAGGGAAGAGAGTACATGGAGTACCTGCGTGGTGATGTTAAGCAAGATACGTCCATTGAAACAACCCTGATTGAGTATTCCTTTTCCGGTGGGGAAATCGAAGAAGAGTGGAATGAAAAATTCACAGTCGACTCTGAAGTTGCTAAGATTGGTGTTTATTTCAAAACTGATTTTCTCTTGAGTGATTTTCGCAATCAATTCCCTCAAATTTTTGATATTCGCGAAGTTGAAGTGACCATTACAGATGCAACTGGAGAAATCAAGTACAACGCCACACACGACACGACAAAAACAGCCCCTTACGTATTGATTGATCCAGAATCAGATGGTAAATTTATTTCTGGTGAATGGAACATCAATATTGTCGGAACCGGAGCAGGAATCCTTGAGGAGCAAGACAGTTTTATTTTGAGCGTTGATGTAACACGCACGTGTACTATTTATCCTCAAGATGACGTTTGCATTGTCGATTAGACAAGCGATTCATTGCAAGCATATCGTCTGCTACAATTTCGACACTTTCCTTCACGTTCGTGATTTCGCTTCGCATCGCCTTCGACCATCAATCGTTGAACTTCGACGATGCTCTCTCGAAGATGTTCTTTGGCATGTTGGTCCCAGAAGACTTGGTGGACATCGTCCTCACCATAACGAAGCACACCGTATGGCGGTGATTTACCTGTACTCGTTTCAACTAATGAGATGTATGCCAGAAGCTGTAGTCGATGAGACTGATGTGGTTTCTTAGGAATTCGTCCTGTCTTTTGCTCCACAGGGATGAATTCACCTTCAATGATGACGATTTGATCGGGTCTTCCTCGAAGCCCTGAAACATCATCGATCAGAAGATTACTGGTATTGTCCTTGTCTGAATAAATCAATTCAGTCCCTTCCTCAAATCCGACCTTCTTCCGACTGGCAATCATTTGGCTTTCTGCTTTGAGCGAGCGTTGTAGTTGCCATGTTGCTAAAAATGTCCAAATGAAGGCGACGACGATGAGAATAAATCCAGCTTGACTTCGATCCTCAGCAGCGACGAGTGCGATGGAATGGGTTCCGATAACGATTGTAGCGAGTAGCAAACTTGCTTCGGTTTTACCTGCCGAAAACCATCCTCCGAGGAAACCAATTGGGCTCCAAGTTGGTTCCAAGCCAATCGATGCAAACCGTTTTTTCACCTCACGAATTTCCTTCATATCGTGTTCAAAATCAAGCCAACTACGCCAAGGTAGGGTGATTGAAAGAATTCCAGCAATAAGACATGAAACAGACCACATCGATAGGACCTTTGCGAATTCAATTGGCGAATTCATTACATCATCGATATAGACGAACGCAATCGCATCGATGACAAAGGCTAGGATGATGCCGTACCACCATGACCAAATGAGAAGTGAACGACGCATGCGAATCAAAGCCTCTTGAAAATCACTCATTTCATTATGGATTTCTTTGTGCTTTTCAACGCCTTCTTCAACGGCTTCACCAACTCCAGATGCCCCTTCTTTCGCAAGTTGCCATGAGAGTGGACAGTACATGAAGCGCTCCAGATCGCTGGCACTAACGGGTAATGGCGTTCCAATATCAGTGTTGTAATAACCGTCAGGACCTATTTTTGCATCGGCAAAAGAGGCTCCCATAATTTCATCTTTAACCCACATAGATTTGACATCTTCGCCTTCTTACATCAAAAACGTAGTTTGGAGATGATGCGAAGCGGTTAAGAAGAGGGTTTAGGTCGGTTGCTTGCTGAGGCACTACTATGTCTGAAGAAACAGGACTTCTGATTCCACTTGAACTCTACGAAGAATCCGGTGTGAACATTGGAACAAAGCAGAAAAGTGCAGACATGCTTCGATTCATCGACACAGTCAATTCCGATGGTCTATACCTACTCAATATCAACCAAACCGATAACCGGCTACGGATTATTGCCTCATTTTTGAACCAATACGAACCATCGCAAATCATGGTTGTTTCCGCTCGACAATACGGACAACGACCTGCTCGAATGTTTGCTGAAGCCATTGGTGCTTTATCCGCGGTCGGCCGATTCATCCCAGGAAGTCTGACAAACCCGTCTCTCCGCTCCTACAAAGAGCCAGACATCTTGTTCGTTACAGATCCAGCATCCGATCAACAATCTCTTCGAGAAGCTGTTAACACAGGTTTGCCAATCGTTGGTCTTGTAGATGCGAACAACAAGTTGCGAAACGTCGATGTTGCACTTCCTGCGAACAACAAGAGCCGACATTCTCTCGCTCTCATCTATTGGCTACTCTCCCGAGAAGTTCTCAAATTGCGTGGCGAAACCACTGACGAGGCATGGGCAGAAGCCAATGACCTTGAAGAGTGGAAGTCAACTTTCTGAGATTGGTTTCAAGAAATCTGAAATCGCCTGAGCGGATTCATTTACATCTGCAAGTTCATGCATTAGTGTTCGAACTGATTTTGCTCCAGGCAGTCCCTTTGAGAAAGCAATAGCGTGACGTTGCATTGTTTGCTTAGCGAGTCCAGTCGTCTCTCGACACAATTCTACATATCGATTCCAACACCATCGCCGTGATGCAAATGCTTGCGAAGTTTCGGACAACTCATTCCATTCACTATCGCATTGTTGAACCCAAGGCAACTCTTCTTCTTCCATCCATCCAAGACCGACCTTGATTTGAGCAAAAACATCAGGGCGTCCAATCGCAGCACGACCGATCATCAGCCCTGAAGCATTGGTCAACTCCAAACATCGTTGTGCGCTCTGTGCGTCTGTAATGTCGCCGTTAGCGACAACAGGAATATCAACAGAATTAACGGCAGTTCGTATGGTTTCCCAATCAGCGATTCCAGAGTATCGCTGACGAAGAGTCCGCCCATGGATACACAATCGTTGTGCACCTACATTCTCGAGCGATTGACAGATATTGACCGCATTGTTTGGACCTTGACCAGTACCGAGCCGCATTTTTGCAGTAACAGGAATATCAACAGCATCAACGATGTTTTCGACCATTGAAACGAGTTTCTGCGGTTCACCCATCAATGCAGCTCCGGCGCAAATATTGGTCACCTTAGGAGCAGGACATCCAAAGTTCAAGTCGATAACATCGGCTGATTCTTGCAGCATAATTGCTGCCTTGACCATATCATCCATTTCACCACCAAAGATCTGGGGAATAAACGGTTGTTCTCTAGGATCGGACTCCATTTTTCTCCATGAAGCAGTAGCTTCGCGACTTAATGCCGTACTGTTTGTAAATTCAGTAATGGTGATATCAGCACCACATTCTTTCGCTAGCAAACGATATGGAAGGTCTGAAACGCCTGCCATCGGAGCGAGATAGAGTGGTCGTTGTTCACCCGACCACGCCTCGTAGGTGTCAAACCCAACGTCACTCATCATTCATCGCCCGCGGTCAAGACCTCTTCAATCATCGCACCGACTCGGCGAATTCTCCGCAACAATCGGTCAAATCGGGTAGTGATGTTTTGCTTTGAATCTGCAAGTGATGAACCAATCAATCGGTAACCAAGTGGCAATCTGCCTCCCAAAAGATTGAGCAAGAGCATTTGATCTGAAGCACTGATGTTTTGCATAGTATCCTGAACTACTTCGATAGTAAGTTTGCCTTTGCTAAGAGGCTGAAGCAATGAATTGTGGCTCTTTTCGGGAATGAGTCGCATGAAACCGCCTTTCTTGAGCAACCAATCTTCACCACGTCGCTGATGTTGTGTAACCATCGCAGACCAGAGTGCAGAAACGAGTCTATCCGTTCGCGGAATTCGTTCAACCAAACCACATGCCCGAAATCGTTCAAGGATTCGGCCAAGTCGAGCCTTTTGTCCTCCAAACTGTTCATGGGCATCATCCAATGAAATGGGGTTTCCTGAATTGAGTAGGAGAGTAAACAGTTGCTCGGAAATAGAAGCGCTAAGAATTTCATTACCGGGACGATCGCCAAGCAATCCGAAATCAGACATCCATTGAGTCAATTCAGATGCGCCTTCTTGTGCGCTGCGGTAATCGATTATGCTGAGGTTCAGTGGAAGAGGTGAATCTTCAGCGATTTCATTTTCAAGTGTTAATCCTTCACGGTTCCAATCTGATTCAATCCGATCCATTTTCTGTTCAAGAATTAACCGATACTGAGCAAAGCACAATTCTAGGGCTTGCGATAAACCCCCTCCTCTAAGAATGTAGGTTCTCCATCCCTTTCCTTCGTTCGTATAGGAAAGCAAACCAGATTGACTGAGTCGGGAAAGATGATGATTCAGGGCAGCGGGTGTCATCGCAAGTTCATCCGACAATGCTTGTGCATCCCAGGATTTGTTTGGAGCCGAGAAGAAATAATCGCGTAACATACGGTGAATGGGTGATGCTGCTCCATAATCTGCAGTTGCATCGCCTTTTCGACGTACAAAACAAAACGACTCGACAAACCATCCGACCAATCGATCAACCGAACGATCCGTAGTCGGCATCGGAAGTTCTTCCAATTTGACATTAAGCATGACAAACTACACTTGGCGATGGTCTTTGAAGGCTATGCAACAATTGCTTTTCAGAAAGCGAAAATTAAGCCTGAACTCGACGACCATCATTCCATTGATAGGTCAATCGATCTGTTCGTCGAAAAATATCGATTTGGATATGGGATGCAAGATTCAGAACGTCTTGTCGTAGAATTCCACGTCGACGCAAGACCTTTACTGCTGAGTGAACGCTTGCACGCGTACGTCCAATACGTCGGGCGAGTTGGGCCTGGGAACGAGGGATGCCCTCATCAAGAATGTCATCGATAACTTGTTTTTGGACAGTAGAGAGGCCAATGGGGAGACTTGATGCTATACGTTGCTGATCGCTTGAAACAGACTGCAATAGTTCGACCTGTGAAGGGCCACCGGCAAAGTAACATGTTCGGCCATTAACAGGCATGACTGTGATGTTGCCGTGGTTTTTCATGACATCCAAGTGATGACGAAGCGTTCCATTTGCTGCACTCAACTCATTTTGAAGTTCACGATAACACAATCCTGGATGCCGTTCAAGCGTACGTAGGATACGCGATCGGAATGGATGTTCACTTGATTGACGTTTGGTCGAAATACTTCCAAATGCAAATGCAGTCGATGCCATAGCTGCAATACCGTGTGCAATGCCTGCAAATCCTCCTGCTATACCAGCAATTCCCGCAGCCAACCAAGGTCGCTGACGAGTCCACTGTGCAAGAAGTGCCATAGGTTGAGGATAACCTCTTGGTATCTTAATGCATCGTATTGACGCATCTAAGCGCCAACGATTGAGCCCTGATGGATTTTCATGAAGGCAACCAAAGGTGAGAGAAGGCGTCCACATGTCATACCGTGGCTGGATAGCCGATATGTCACGCGAACAGGAGGTCCATCGGTAACAAGCCGCTCGACCAAGCCTTCTTCTGCAAGATAACGGAGTTTATCCGAGAGTGTTCGAGAAGAAATGCCTTTGAGAAGATGTTTCATTTCATTGAATCGGCGATCTCCTGCAATGTATAATGTAGAGAGAATTTCAATAGTCCATCGTGAACCAAAGACATTGAGTGCTTCAACAGCAGCATCTACTTCCCAATTAAGATCGAATCTACCGTGATCAGAGTGGTCTCCGAGTAAGGACCTAACGGAGCCACCAATCTGGATTGTTTCGCTGATTTTATCGCTCACAATCTTGAGTTCAGTGGCTGGGAGTACCATCGGGGGTTCTGGCATGAACCTGCGATATATTTCGCATACTTGATTTCTTTTCAACACCGATTAAACAAAACGCAGGAGCGTATGATTCATGAACGGTTTGCCTGTGGTTGATAGCATGAAGGCTGTTGAGAACGTTGCAATCATCGGTGCAGGAAACATGGGTTCAGGCATTGCACAAAAAAGTGCACAAGAAGGATTCAATGTGCAAATGGTTGACAGAGAAGCACAATATGTTGCACGTGGACGTTCAATCATTGAGAATTTTCTCAAAGAAGCGATTGAACGACGTATCTTCAATCAACAAGAAGTCGATGCAACACTCGGCCGCATCACCGATGTTGTAGGAACAGAAAATACAGCCGAAGATACCGATTTGGTCATTGAAGCAGTATTCGAAGATTTTGGAATCAAGACCTCGGTGTTTTCAACCCTTGACGAAGTCTGTGGTGAGGGGACCATTCTTGCTTCAAACACCTCATCACTCTCTGTGAATGCGCTTGCTGAGGCGACAGGTCGACCGGATCGATTCGTTGGTTTACATTTCTTCTATCATCCTGCAAAGAACCGACTCATTGAGGTCATTCCTGCTGAGACAACTTCCAAGGATACACTCGAGCGAACCGTTCAGTATTGTCGAACACTTGGAAAAGTTGTCATCGTCTGTAAAGATCGTCCAGGGTTCGTTGTCAATCGATTCTTCGTACCTTGGCTCAATGAGGCATGTCTCTTACTCGAGGAAGGAGTTGCAACAGCTGCGCAAATCGATGCTATTTCATGCAAAGCGTTCCGAATTGGACTAGGTCCATTTGGATTGATGAATCTTACAGGACCACCTATTGCATTGCATTCTACGGATTATCTTGCTGAACAACTGAATACTCCTCGATACAACGGAGCACAGAATCTTCGCGACCTTGTTGCAGAGAATGCTATGTGGCCAATTGAAGAGGATTCAGAGTATTCCCAGGAGCAATACACCACCGTTTCCGAACGTCTTCTTGGCGTTGTATTCGGTGTTGCAGCACAAATTGTTGAAGAGGATATCTGTTCGATGGAAGATGTTGATCGAGGAGCAAAGGTTGGCCTTCGATGGGCACGCGGACCGTTTGAATTGATGAATCGAATTGGTGTTTCAGAAGCCTACAGAATGGCATCTGCTTACCAATCTCTTGCAGGTCAATCTTGGACGCTTGCATCATTTTTCAAAGATCAATCCGCTTCTTCAAAGAACTGGGACTTTTCATATGTTGATTCTTCAACAGAAGATGGAATTGTAACGATCACTATCAATCGCCCGGAAGCAATGAACGCATTGAACGAAGTCGTTGTTGCTCAACTCACACAGGCAGTCCAAGCCGCAAATTCGGATAGCAGTGTTTCGACCATCGTTCTTGATGGTGCGGGTAAGGCCTTCGTAGCAGGTGCTGACGTCAAGTTCTTTGTCGACAAGATCCGTTCTGATGATATTCCAGACATTGAAACATTCACAGAAAATGGACATACGCTTCTCGCAGCACTGGAAGACTCCTCGAAGACCACTATTGCTCTAACAACGGGTCTTGCTCTTGGAGGTGGTCTTGAACTAGCATTGGCATGTGACTACCGGATTGGAACGCGACGAACACAATTTAGATTCCCTGAGACCAGTATCGGAATTTATCCAGCTCTTGGTGGGACACAACGACCAGCTCGTATTGCAGGTCGAGAACTCGGTCGATGGGCTGTTCTTGCTGGAAATTTCATGAATGCTGAAACAGCAACCGACCTCGGATTAGTAACACATCTTGTCGATATTAACGATGTTCCAAACTGTATCAAGGACATTCATGCATCAGGTAAACCTGCAGACAAGTATCCGGGTAAACCGATGAATGAGAACAGTCCAGTGGTTAAATTTGCTAAGAAATTCTTTTCGGATGGAAATATGGATGCCTTACTTTCTGGAAGTTGTCCAGATGGATTCGATGCTGAAGACAGGACGGTTGCGCGTCAACTCAAGTCGTTGAAATTCACCGCTCCTATTGGATTAGCAATGGCTAGTGAACGAATCGATGCAACCGCTTCGATGTCTCTGGATGAGGGCCTTCAGTTCGAGTTACAAGGATTGGATAGAATCTTCTCAACAGAGGATGCTCTTGAAGGTCTCAGCGCCTTAATCGAAGGCCGAAGAGCCACGTACAAGAATGCCTAAACCCAGCATGATTGCATTGTTTGAATAGATTGTACAATTTTGTTGAGATCGATGGATTCCTCTTGTTCCTGAGCAAGAAGTATACGATTTTTAACAGCCTCAACCAATTCTTCTGAGGGTTCCTCGTCCAATAGGTCGGCAAGCACTTCTTTCAATGATTTGGATTGACCGCGAAGTATTGCAATATGTGCCTTGAGTTCTTCCTCGTCATCTCGTGGTGAACGAACGTTCGAAGTCAAGCAATCACCTCAACTGGCGTTGCTTGAAGTTGCGTATACCATCGATCCCAAGGAACGACTTCCTCTTCAGTCCAATACTGGAGTGGTCCTTCTTGAGCAATCGATTGGATGTTTTCTGGGCCAATATTTCGACTCTGTTTGATTCCAGGAGCACCAAGAACGAGGGCTGAAGAGAGAATTCCTTGAGCAATTGCGAGACTATTCTTATCGGTACCACTCCAATATGCTTGGAAACCTGGATGCGTGTGAACCCAAACCTGAAACGGGGCCATCATCCCAACTGGAGGACGTAGTGGAACTCGGCCAGGTGAACCCCAATCGATTTGGATTTCACCATTTGCATCTATGAGTACAGAGGTTTCAAGTCCAGCGATTAACGAGAGATTGTAGACCAAATCCCAACGACCATGTATAGCAGCATTTCGTTGGACTGTAAGAACATCTTCCGACTCAACCGCTTGGGCTTCAGCTTGTATACAAGCCCTCATCCACTGATTGTAGGTAATATCAATTGCTTCAAGGTCCATAACAGGAATCATGCTTTCACCTCCGGAAACTTTAGTTCTCCAAACATAATGCTTGACATTCGCTCTCTAAGCGGTGGTTGTTCCCTCAACCGTCCCATCAACCATGTTGCTGCTGCTGCTGCGGCGTTAACGTATCCGAATTGTATGTTCCCTGCATCAATGGCTCCTGCAATTTGACAACTTGCAGGTTCGTGGTCTGGTGTCATCATGGCAACAAGAGCGGGGTCTGAATCGTTGGTGAAATAGACATGACCATCGCCTGTGGAACGCAAGTCAATCCATGGAACGCTGGTCGCGTGAACAAGCCTTCGAGGGTGCGGTCTGTCGACACCGATGATAATGTAATCATAATCGTGCAATTGTTCCTCTGTTCGCAAGTTGTCCGTGTTAGAAGTACAGTGTACATGTGAAAGAGATGTGAATTTCGCTACCAGCGCATTTGTTTTGAATTCGCCAATATCTGCTTGTGAAAACCTTTGGTGGCCGAGATTAGATTCTTCAACAGTATCTCCATCCATGATAGTAATGGAACATTTTTGCTGTACTTTTTCTAGTGCTGGAACGATCAAATCGAAGGCAAGTCCACCGATTCCCCCTGCTCCAACAATCAATATTTTTGGCGTTCGCTCATTGGTCATGACTGTTTTGAACTTCAACAGTATTTGAACACGTTCAATTTTGAACAAGAGGGAGTTTCTTGACTGGAGGTGCAATTCCTAAATCCTCTGGGAAGAACAATTCCGCCTCAGGAATTGGAATTGGAACGATCTCTCGGCCGATGAGTGCAACACGACTCGGACGACTCTCTGAAAGCACTTCTCGGGTGACTTGTGGAGCAAGTTCGTTTGAGAAAGAAAGTATATCATCATGGCTTGGCATGTTTTCCATGGAGAGGTTTTCTCGACTGTGACCAACATAGACGTATCCCTTTGCTTCGATAAAGTCAGGGTCTGCACGATTGTCGAGTTCCGCGAACTCCTTGATGTGAGCCGATGACATGTTGACGCCTTTCATGAGGGTGTGCCGGCAAACAATTCTAGTGTCAAGGCTTGGAAGCAGGTCGATGGTCTTCTCAAATTGATTCCAAGCACCGCTGTTCCACTTAGGGCGACAAACGTCGTCGAACACTTGTTTGTTGGGCGCATCAACGGAGACGTAGAGTTGTGTTGGAAGTGTATCGAGATTCTCCAATACCTTGGGCAGGGTTCCATTGGTGACAAGCATTGTCGTCATGCCATGCTTATGGCACAAATCCATATATTCTCCAAGATGAGTATAGAGTGTTGGCTCACCGTTAAGCGAAATTGCAACGTGCTTTGGATCTTGAGCTTCTAGAAACTTTTCTCTTGGAACCTTATCGTTTCCACCGAATCCTGTGAGTAATCGACGTTGAGCACGCACACTCTCGTAAAGGAGTTCAAGAGGGTCTTGGTCAGTCAATTCAAGTGTGTCCATATGAGGTTCTCGCCAGCAGTATGTGCAGGCAAGATTGCATTGATCAACAACTGGAGACATTTGCATGCAGGTATGGCTCTTAACACCATAGAAGGTACCTTTGTAGCATGCTCGGTCACGAAGAAGAGACTCCTTTGTCCAGTGACATGTCTTAACGCCACCGTGTTCACCGACAATGTGATATCGTTGCTTCTGCAATTTTGCTTTGAGTGCTAGGTCCATGCCCATGGTGATTCCTCCTGTAGCCGGATTCCACTGTTGATGAACGGTCGGGAGCGGCTCGGATGACTGGGCGTCTGAATTTTTGTTCTTGAAGAGAACGGTTAAAAAGGTGTTAATAAAAACACTTAATGTAAAAACTACACCTATGTGTTGGCAAGTTTACCACGCCTTTGAATAGGTAAAGCACCACATTTAGAGTGAGGATAACAATGGACAAAGAACTCCAAACATATACAGACCAAATTATAGATCAACAACAGTACCGTTCGGGAATTTTCTCGGACATGCTTTCACCGATCGTGAAAGCTATGGCTGCGTTTCGCTTCTCAGCAAATGAACGAGGCGCATATTCTTCGAGGAGGGACAACTGAATGGATAGAGGACTGGAAATGTTTGTCGATCAAGTCTTAGAAGGTCAAGTCTACCGTAATGGTATTTCTTTCATGCCTGGTTTCGTTCACCGGATTGCTACATTGTTTCGTCGTTCTTGATTCGAAGGCAACGCCTTTCAATCATGAGTCGCTCGTCTGAGCATGGCCAAGTGGGCTCCGCATTTGCTTGGCCTATTAACTCCCATATCTGCTGCAGTCACTTTGGTGATTGGTGGATGGTGGATGCTAACACCGACCATCCTTCTTCTTGGCCTATATCCATTCCTTGACTCAATAGCAGGCTCCTCAACGGTCCATGATGTTGAGGAAGAGGGAAGTGGACACAACATCATCGTCCACCTCCATGGTATTCTTGTTCCAGTTGTTGTTGTTTGTCTATTGTATCGGGTTTGGGCTGGTCTTGGATCTATTTCCATTATCGTTCCTGCACTCTCGGCCGGCCTTGCAACAGGTGCTGCCGGTGTCGTCGCTGCACATGAACTTGGCCACCGCCGACCTCGATCAGCGAGTTGGTGGCTCGGGCGACTTGATTTGTTGTGTGTTATCTATCTCCATTTTACAGTTGAACACAATCATACCCATCACAAACATTGGGCTCGAAAGGTCGATCCAACCAGTTCACCCTGGGGCCGAAGTGTCTATGGTCACTTGGTTCGAACGGTTCCAAGACAACTTCGGAATGCATACAGAATTAGGAAAAAGGATACAACCATTTCTGTAATGATTGAGGTTGCATTGATTGCATCTCTTGCAGTATGGGGATTACCATATCTTGCGGTATTTGTTGGACAAGCCTTCGTCGCCATTTATCTTCTTGAATTCGTGAACTTCATTCAACATCATGGACTCGAGCGAGGTGAAGATGAACGTCCGCATGCAGGTCATGCATGGGAAAGTCGAACTCGTTGGTCACGTTACACTTTGATGAATCTTCCACTCCATGCAGCACATCATCTTCGTTCAAGCACACCTTATGAGCGATTGCGTCCATACGATGAGTCACCGCAATTACCTGGTGGGTACTACCAGATGTTTTGGATTGCGCTGATTCCACCGCTGTTTCACCGGCTAATGCAACGATCTGTGAATCACTCTGGTGGTGTCGGTGGAGCATAGCCTCCATCAACAGCTTCCTGAACGATAGCCAAATCTGATTCGACCATCATCTGAATGAGTTGCTCAAAGGTTGTCTTGGTTTCCCAACCGAGTTTTTCCTTAGCATAAGCAGGGTCTCCAATCAGGAGATCAACTTCTGCTGGACGGAAGAATTTCGGGTTGGTTCGTACACGAACAACACCATTTTGATCGGTTGCAATCGTATCGACACCTTCTCCAGACCATGTCAGTTCAAGACCGATATGTGAGAATGAGAGGCTAATCATATCGCGTATGCTGTGTGTTCGACCGGTTGCAATGACGTAATCATCGGGCTCATCTTGTTGAAGCATCTTCCATTGCATCTCGACGTAATCGCCAGCAAATCCCCAGTCTCGCTTCGCATCAACGTTGCCGATGTGGAGACATTCATCGAATCCATGTTTGATTCTAGCAGCCATCATGGTCACCTTTCGTGTTACGAATTCAAGACCACGTCGCGGACTTTCGTGATTGAAGAGAATTCCTGTACAAGCGAACATATTGTAGGATTCACGGTAGTTACGGGTAATCTCGAATGCCATTACTTTCGCACATCCATATGGTGAACGTGGATGGAATGGAGTTTGTTCCGATTGAGGTACTTCGCGTACCTTACCGTATTGTTCACTGGATCCAGCTTGATAGAAGCGACAATCTGGTGCATGCTTTCGAACCGCCTCGAGACAACGTAATGCACCAAGTCCTGTGATATCAGCGGTCATCATTGGTGAGCGCCATGATTCAGGAACGAACGACATAGCACCGAGATTGTAGAATTCATCCGGCTTGACCTGATGAACAGCGTTGTCAATCGAATTTTGATCAGCTAAATCACCGTTGAGAAGATGGAAGTTATCGTTGCTCATCAAGTGATTGATCAGGTTTCTGCCAAGACTTGGTTGCGATACACGACGGACCAATCCGTAGACTGTATATCCCTTTTCGAGGAGTAATTCAGCAAGGTAGGACCCATCTTGTCCAGTAATCCCAGTGATGAGTGCAGTCTTCCCGCTCATAGCAATTCCTGCGACTTCTCTTTTTTGAAAGCGTCGCATCAAAATGTAGAGTCATTCGATACAAACCATTGTAAAGAAATAACCTCGCCATTCTAACTGCATGCAGAAATGCAGGAGATATTTTGATGCTTGAAGTCAATGACCTTACCAAGAGTTTCGGCTCACTTGAAGTCCTGAAGGGAGTCAATATGCAAGTCGAGAAAGGCGAGATGGTTGCGCTTATGGGAGCATCTGGTTCTGGAAAGTCAACTCTTCTGAATATCATTGGTGGTTTGCTTGCAGGTGATGGTGGAAGCATTACGCTCGAGGAGCGAACTTACGGACTAAAAGGTCCGTCCAACGTCGTCGATGTTCGACGATCAAAAGTCGGTTGGATCTTCCAGGACTTCCACTTACTGGACAATCTCTCAGCAGTTGACAATGTTGCAATCGCACTCGAGTTATCTGGTATTCCTTCTACTGAAGCGGTCGCTGCTGCTGAGGTAGCATTGGATAAAGTTGGACTCAGTGATCGACTCAATTTCATTCCAGATCAGCTCTCGGGTGGACAGCAACAGCGTGTAGCAATTGCTCGAGCAATTGCGGGTAATCGACCCGTTCTTCTTGCCGACGAGCCGACAGGAAACCTCGATATTGCTAGTGGGAAGGAGGTCATGAAACTATTCAGAGAACTGTGTCATGATGAAGAAAATCCCATTTCGATTCTTATGGTGACGCACGATCCAGACTTAGCATCCAATGCAGACCGGATGCTCCTTCTCAATGATGGGAAAACCGAAGCAGCTGATATTCGCTCTGCTTGGGGTCTTGACGAGGAGGGTGAAGAAGAATGAGCGACGATGTTGCAGATTTGAAAGATAGTGATTTTGGGAAAGGGCGTTCTCGAATCCGACGCTATCAACATTCTTTGATGGAATTGCCAAGCCGTTTGAGACTCGCAGCACAGAGTGCCTGGCGTGGAAAAGAACGTGGTATGGCCGTCATCGCTGGTGTCTTCCTTGCATCTCTGGTCATTACAACCGTTCTGGCCTATGGCGTTGGATTGTCGCAATTGTTTTTCGAAGAATCACTCGATTCTGAACCGTTTGATGCGAAGATTGAGTTTGCACGCACGCCGGTTGAGAACGCAACAGGGTGGTCAAACAATACCACTACGATGACGGAAGTATGCGATGAATTAATCGAAGAATTTTCAGAATTCAACGATTGTACCCTTGTTCTTGGACGTCAGGGAATACATAGTGGTGGTTTCTTCAACATAGAATTCATCGTTGCACAACCACTCGAAATGCGGGCAATTTCCGATAATGAAAACCCTCTTTGGGATCCAATGAACTTCGATTATCCAGAAGCACTTGATGGGGGCCCCCCCATCTCAGACAAACGTGCAATTCGATTCCTTGGACCAGAGGCTTTTGATGGAGAATTGGCTGACAGACTCGGTGAGAACATCATATCAGGTCTTGGTGAATGGCCAACACCTGAAAACATGAGTTCAAATCGAGGAATTATTCTTCCATCGACCATTGCAAGTGAGGCGCAAGCAAAGGTTGGAGACGTTCTTGATGAACTCACCTTCGCCTATGTTGTCGATGAATCAACTATTCTTGAAGCAAGCATTACCGAGGATAACTGTGCTGGAGAAATAACGCCTGAAAACAATGAAATGATCTACTGTAGGATGTGGATGACAGTTGAAAATCTAACCGTTATGGGTATCTATGAGCCATGGGATCTCGGTAATCCTACACTCCCATTCAATCCTATTTTCACTACGTGGGAAGTGCTTGAGGAAGAACAACGTCAAACACTCATGAACAACGATCACATGTACCTTGGCGTTACTATCGATCGAGGACAATTACCCACTACTTCAACAGCTGACGCTGCTGAATGGCTTGAAGATCTAGGCACTCGGGTGCAAGATGGTAATTACACCGATGCAGGCGTAGAATTGTATTACACCGATATTGTTTCAGGGACGATTCTGTTCCTCAATATTTTCCTTGGATTGATCCAAATATTCGATTACATCATTATGATTCCAATCGTGTTCTTATCCCTTGCAGTTCTCATTTATGGATTGGTTCTTTCTCTTGAACAACGACGGCGTGAAGTTAGCATTCATCGTGTGATTGGGGCGGATGGAAAGAATCTGCAAGGAATGGTTCTCTTGGAACTGTTTGTTATGTCTTCAGTTGCTTGGCTCATCGGGTATATCTTGGCTCTTATGGCAGTACCAATCGTTCTTTCCGCAGTAGGGTTTATGGAATTCAGAACAGGTGACTTTGATGTTAATCCGACACTTGGAATTGGTTCAACATTGTTCACGGCGATCACTACATTGGGACTTGCCATGATATTCGGACGCAGTCGAGCTCGAGAGTTCATTGAACTTGAAATCGAAGAGGGAGTTCGTAAAACAACGGTAAAAGCAGAACCAAAACGGTGGCTTCACTGGACGGCTTTCCTGTTCGGTATGCTTGCAGTGATTGATACTTGGCTTGAAATGAACGGTAGTGAAGACGGTATTGTTTCCAATTTCTTCATCGAAGGATTGATTGGAATTATCGGCCCATTTGCTCTATGGATTGGAGGGGCGTTACTTCTCGGAAGAATTGGTGCGAAAGGCCCACAAATCATGCAACTCCTGTTCGGGCGTTCACCGCTTCTCAAGGATGTCAAGAGGGGATTGAAGGGATCAGGATCGGCAGAATCGGTCAATCGACTTGCTGTAATTATGCTTCTCACCCTTTCCATCGTTACCCTAGCAGCTGTTCAAGGATATACAGGGACACTTGTTGATGAGAAGACCGCTGATGCAACCGTCGGGTCCGATCTCCAAATCTCAACCGAACAGGCCATCAATTCGACAACCCTCATCTCCCTTGTTAACGAGTTTACAGATGATGATGTGATTCCAGTTGCAACAGGTGTACCCGAAATTACGCTTGCTGATGAACAGGGCGGCGATAGTTTGCAAACGTTCGTGCTGTTCGATGGCAACGAAGACGTATTACGTTGGAGTGAACAATCTATTCCAGGAACAAACATTGATTCTGCAATGAAGAGCTATTCAAACAACGGGTTCTCCGCTGGTCAAGATTCTGCATATTCACTTAACTTGCCCGGTTCAGATCGTGGCGGTGACGAGAATAAGCTTGACGATGTCTTACTCGAGCAAGGTGATGAGAAATCCCGAGAAATAACATTTGTTTGGGAAGAGATCGAATTCAATTTCACATCTGGCGGTTCGAATGAAACTGATCCGCTTGCTCTGTTTGATTCGTACACGCAACTCATGGATGCTGATTGGAGTGGACTTGATCTCTCAGGCCAAGACTTGAATGAAAGAGATTTGGGGCGCGTTGACCTATCCAACACCAACCTAACTGGTGCGGACCTTTCGAATTTGAACATGAGCGAATCTATTCTTCTTGATGTGAACCTGAGCGATGCAGACTTGACTGGAGCCAATCTTGAGAATGCAATTCTTGTCAATTTTATGGGAGGTTCATTGGAAGACGCTGATTTCACGGATGCAAATCTAGCAGGTGCCTTTGGATTGTTTGACCTCTCATCATCGGTTTTGTCGAACACAACATGTCCTGATGGAACCAACAGCGATGACACTGGTTGTGTAAGTGGTGCGAGCGAAATTCCGCCACCGCTAGCAGCGGATCTCTTCTTAGCGGATACTCGAGTCCAACTTATCATAACGCCTCACAAGACCTCCATGTACTACATGGGGACGCACGAATACATCCCAGGTGTCGGTGCAGCAACGATTGCTTCAGCCTTGATCATCGGTGAAGATTCATGGCGTGATCTCGTTGGAGATGATGCTGCGGACAATTTCACTTCCAAAACATGGATTGTACGCGTTGACGGACTATCTGGAGAATCTCTGGAATCGCTTGCATCGCAGATTAAAGCAGATGCGCGTGTATCCGGTGTTCTTGATTGGTCGAGTACCCATAAGGAAGTTGAGAGAAATGGTGGACTCATTTTTGGTACACCAGGTCTTCTTTCCTTGCAGTTTGTTGTAGCGAGTGTTGCAGCTGTAGCTTCCAGTTTCGTTTTCCTTTCGCTCGTACTAAGTCAACGACAGAAAGAGTTGGCAGTCTTGCAAGCTATTGGTGCATCACCAAATCAAATCATCCGATTGGTTCTGTTCGAGATTCTTTCAATCGTTGTTGTTTCCATGGCACTTGGTATCGTTCTTGGTGTTGGATTGGCACTCTCATTCAACGGATTCTTTGATATCTTCGGATTTATCTTCCAGATATTTGGAGGGTCATCGACGACGATACAACGGACATTGGTCTATCCATGGTCACAGATTATTCTCGTGTCCTTGGCGGTCTTTGCTGCGGTTGTTGTGGCACTATTAGTCACAACACGAAGAGCGTTAACAGCAGATTTGGCCAGTGTGCTAAAGGGGGAATAAGGATGAGCGATATTATTCTGGAATCGGATGGATTGTATCATGTGTATGAATCGAAGGCAGAAGATGGTAACGTCGTTGCATTGAGAGGCCTCCATATCAGTATGAAAGCAGGTGAAGCAATCGCAGTTGTCGGCCCATCTGGTTCGGGTAAATCAACACTCATGAAGTGTTTAGGTGGATTGATGAAACCAAGTGCAGGCTCGGTTAGTCTTGCTGGAAAGAATATGACGCGATTGAAAGGCCAAGAACTGGTTGAACTAAGACAAAAGACCGTTTCGTTCATTTTCCAAGAAGGAAATCTTCTCCCTGATTTGAATGCTAGAGACAATGTTGCACAGCCGCTTCGCCATCAAGGCGTTTCGTCCAAGAAGGCTCTTTCTCAGGCAGATACGATTCTCGATCGGTTAGGGATGGGACATCGAGGACGAGCACTTCCTGCCATGCTTAGTGGTGGAGAGCAACAACGTGTTGCTATTGCCCGTGCTCTCATTACTCGACCACGATTGATTCTAGCCGATGAGCCAACAGGTGCACTTGATCCAGTAACCAGTCGTGAAGTTCTTGCATTGTTCAAGGATCTTCACGAGAATGATGGTGTCTCTTTCCTCATCGTCACTCACTCGAAAGAAGTGGCATCATTTGCAAACCGTTCGCTCGAACTCCGAGATGGACGCTTTGTTGCTGAACATGGTGACTCTATCGACGTTGAAGATTTGAGCAAAGATAGAGAACTTATCATCGATGAGACTGGAACGGTTACACTACCTCCTGACCTCTTGGTTCGATTGGGTGGAGCAGGACGCTACACTGTAGGAAACGTTGCCAGTGGTTATCTCTCCTTACAAGGCGATTCAGTAGAAGCCATGGGCAAGATGGAACTTGCACAAACATGTCCAGCATGCAAGCATGACTATCTTGACAGCGATGAGCAGATGTGTCCATCTTGTGGCTCAAGTCGACCTATGGTGGATGTTCAATCATGAAGCAACTCGTATCCTTTGTCAGTTATCTTGAGGGCTTCTCAGCCCTGTTCCTATTTGCAGTGGCTATGCCTGTCAAGTACATCGGCGGTGATCCGAGTCTCGTATCCCTCTCAGGCGCTATTCACGGTGGCCTCTTTGTGGCGTTTATTGCACTGCTTTTGGTTGGCGTGGGACGTCAATGGAACATGACAGCACTAATTCACGGATTCATTGCAGCAGTTGTCCCAGCAGGACCATTTTTGTTTGATGGAATGCTCATCAGTGGCGAATATGATCTCGAATCAAACTGATTTGACACCCTGAGGCCATAGGACAAGAATTAGCGTCTTGCCACGGGTTTTCGGTGTGTGCGCCGATTCAGGATTCATCCAGACGATCGATCCTGTTGGATAGGTTCCATCCTCATCCCACACTTCTCCTTCGAGGACGACGTAACATTCGCCTCCAGGATGGCTATGAGGCATGAAAGCATCCACTTCAACTTCGGATTGAGCTTCATAGAGAACAAGTGATGTTTTCTCTTCACGCTTGAGTTTTCCTAATCGAACACCGGTTCCGAAATCTTTCCAAGAAATATTTTCGTTTAGCCAATTCTCATCGATTGAGAAATTTAACCAGTCTGACATATCATGTGTGAAGACCATGACACTGCCAGAACGTATCTAGAATATATCTTTTGCATCATCATAGTGATGCTTCTTGCCATAGTTCTGCAATTAGGGCTGTATCATCTAAAACTCCAACGTGAGTATTGGTAATTATTCCTTCAGAATTCACGAAGATTACGGTTCCTGGAGATGTTATTCCTAGTTCTTGCCCGGCTTCAACACCCTTCATGAAAGCGTAAGAAGATAGGGTAATCCCTACATCATCATCTTGGTCATCACTTGCATTCGCAGAATCATGCCACTCTGATAGAGTATACCCGCCAGCGTTTTCAGCTGGATCAGTAGACATTACAAGAACAGGTAGTTCCGCTTCAGTTTCCCAGATTGAAAACATTGTATCATAACAAAGATTACACCATTCCGCCGAGAAAATCACGATGAAAGGGTTTCCTTCCATGCGTTCATTGTCATATGTTTCTCCATCATCAGCGACGCTCGAGAATTGAGGAAACATCTGAATCTCTTCAGCATCCTCTGATGTACATCCAGCAAGACTGGCCGAGATGAACAAGAGCACAACAAATAGAGAGAGATTGGTTTTCAGCATGATACCAACTACTACTGATGCTATTGAAATGTTTTCCCTTCTAGCCTTCCAAAAGGCAATATATACCAATGAATAATAATAATCATGAAACAACGCTTTCTTCCGATTTTGATATCGTTTCTTTTTGTTATTCCTGCCATTTCTGTTGCCGATGACACAACACCTCAATGTGAAGCAGGTGATTCAACACAAGATCGGATAGGTTGCTTAGATTCGGACGGAGACGGATGGTCTGATCCCGATGAACATTGGAATGCCTCGATGGGTGCCGATGCGTTTCCCAACAACGTATCTGAACATCGGGATCTCGATGGTGACGGAATAGGCGATGTTAGTGATCCGGATATGGATGGCGACCTCGTCAACGACGAAATCGATGTTTGGCCAGAGGATTCAGTGATATGGTCTGATTCGGATGGTGATGGCTATGCTGACCAAACTCAGCATGAGATGTCTGATAACTGTCCTTATCTATACGGAAAGAGTAAGATTCGCTTGAAAGGATGTTCAGATATTGATGGAGATTTCATGCCCGATGAGTATGATGATGATGCGGATGGAGATGGAATACGTAATGAGATGGAAAGAGCAGCATCTTCTGGTACTATCTTATACGATCCTTACAATTCTGAATCAACTCCATTAGACTCGGACAAAGATACTATTCCAGACATTATTGATTTCGATAATGATAATGATGGATGGCCAGACGATGTTGAAATTGACCGCGGTTCAGAAGCTTTTGATGCTGAATCCACACCGTTCAATATGTACATGGGCATTAATACGGGATTTTTCTATCGCGGTGGACTAAATGCTGACTCATTTACTAGTGAATACGACCCAGAGAGTTTTGAAATCTCTTTGTCAGGATTGAGCGAAATTATCTTTGAAGAATTGGTTATTCCACTTCTTCTTATTCCAATTTATCTCGTAATATTCTTTGCACGTAGAGGTGAATTCAAGAAGTGTTTGAAGAAGATAGAATTGGCAGAATCAGAACAAGAATTAATGGAATTGGAAAGAGTTGTCAATGTGATGGTAAAGGAAAAGAAAATCAAGTTATACCATGGCCTAGTTCTCCGTAATGCAATTGAAGAAATGGAATCTAATTTTGCAATTAATATTTCAAAGAAATATCTAGAAGAAGAGTGATCAAATCCACACGTCATTTGAAGCGGTCAATTCACTATCTACTTCTCCAGTATTCACTATGCCTCTTGGTTCTATTAGCATGACTTTACATTCTGCTTTTGCGAATGGACGATGTTGAACTCCCTTAGGTACAACGTACAATTCTCCAGCATTCAATTCCATTGTTTCGGATTCAAATTCAATGAATAATGTACCTTCGATGACAAAAAAGAATTCATCCGTATCGGAATGATCATGCCACACAAAATCGCCTTCAACTTTGACTATCTTGATCTGGTAATCATTTAGTTCTGCAATAATTTTTGGCGTCCAGTGCTCTGAAAAGAGAGCAAACTTTTCAGTGAGATTTACCTTATTCATTCTCGTCCCCATGTTTGCTCTAATAGTAGTTTATTGATTGGTTTTTCCCGTGATTTTAGATGTAGGGGTATATATCTCACTATGAATTCCCGAAGTTATGGGTCGAGGAAAAGTTGTTGTTTCCTTGATTTTTCTTCTTCTAGTATCTACATGGAAGTCTCCGACTGAAGTCTTACTTACTGATTCTTATCCGATTCAAGAAACAGTCTCAGATGATGTAGACGGTTCGGATAATTACACGGTCGTATATCAGCTAGATATCCCTGATGAGGCTCAATACAATAACGGACAAATACCGTACTCAATCGATTCTAGTTCAAGCATTGATTTTACTTTCGATCGGGTTGCTTACTATCTTGAATTAGAGAAGCCAAATCAACCTCGAACATGGGTCTTTGTCTCCTTTCCCAGCATTACTACAAATGCTGATGAGTTAGGGATTCCGACCTTTAATTCTGGAATTGTTCACAATCGGTTATTAACGGATGTTGAAATCCAATCCAATCACCAGAATCTTTCCTCACTTGGTACAATTGATACGGGAGTCATTGAATTCTGGGGGACTAATTATGGAACTGCGGACTCATTAGGTGTTCCCAATGGAAACGATTCAATTTACGATATTGCCGACTCTCAATATAGTGCTGATTCTGCTGGTTATGGAAGTATGCAAATACATGACTACGAGTCGGGTCAGACACTCTTCGCATACAATGCCTGGGGTGGTTCTAATCAAGATGATCTTGGCATAGGAAACAACCCCGATGAGAGTGGACATCCAGATTGGACTTTTTCTTCAAACGCTGCAGATTATACTCTGAAAAGCATGACAATTCTTGTACGCCCAGGGCCTACTCCTTCGGAATTGATGATAACATTACATTCACCTGATGATCATCAAATCGTTCAACGAGATGAATACAACAAGGGTATTTTTCCAGTCAGTGGAACAACACAATATGCAGTCGATTTAATCGAAGGCCGATATATCGATCTCGAATCTAGTTTTGAATCTGAATGGGTTTCTATCGCAGTACCTTTGAGTTCGAATTTCTATGGCGTGATTGAGGTTCCAACTGGCTGGCATCGACTAGAACTACGTTTCATGCAAGATGGTAATCAACTAGCGACTCAAGTCATAAATCCAGTTGGAGTTGGAGAAGTATTCATTGTTGCTGGCCAATCTAATTCTGCAAATCATGGCGATGCTCCACTTACTCCTACTGACTCTAGAGTGAGCACTTGGGGGGCTAGTGGTTGGCGTTTTGGCTATGATCCCCAACCTGCTGCTACAGGAAATAGTGGTTCTCCTTGGCCAGTTGCTGGAGATTTGCTAGCAGCTCGATATGATGTTCCCATTGGTTTTCTTTCAGTGGGTTATGGTGGTACACCAGTCGATCGATGGGTGCCAGAACAGAACGATCTGTTTTCAAGAATTACAGATGCATTAGATGCTGTTGAGCCGAGTGGTGCAAGAGCCATCCTATGGCATCAGGGAGAAAGCAATGCTGGCGGAACAAGTGCGGAAGATTATGCTAGAATGTTAGGAGAAGTCGTGCTTGGAAGTAGAGAACATGCAGGTTATGAGATTCCTTGGATTGTGGCTCGAGTAAGTTTTGTTCCCAACGGAGATTCTGTGAAGATGGGATGGATAATCGAGGGCCAAAACGCAGTGATTGAAGATGATCCATTGACGTTCCCTGGGCCTCATACCGACGATCTGAATGGTACGCAATGGCGTTACGATACAATTCATTTCAATGAAGCAGGCTTGAGAGAACACGGTTTACGTTGGGATGCGCAAATCTCATCCGCTATGGATGATTTATTTCATCCAATTTTAGATTCTGATTCCGATGGAGTAATCGATGACCAAGACGATTGCCCTGATACTCCAGAATCAACAGAAGTGTATATTGATGGTTGTAGTGAAGAACAACGACAACCAGGAAGTACTACTGATGCAGACCAAGATGGTATCATGGATGTAGATGACTTATGTCAAGAAACTCCGATTGGAGAATCCGTTTATGTAAACGGTTGTAGCGACAGCCAATTAGATACTGATTCCGATGGAGTTTCGGATGCAGAAGATGCCTGCCCGTTCTTCAACGATTTAATCGATAGTGATTTTGATTCAATACCAGATGGCTGTGATGATCTCATCGATAGAGATAATGATGGCGTCTCGGATACGGATGATGTTTGCAATAATTTTGATGATACAGTCGATGTTGATGCTGATGATATCCCTGATGGATGCGATGAATTGATTGATTCCGATGGTGATGGCGTATCCGACTTAACAGATATTTGTAACAACCATAATGATTCCATAGATGTTGATTCTGATGGTGTTCCAGATGGGTGTGATGAATTGATCGATTCGGATAATGATGGTGTAGCAGACGAATTCGATATTTGTCCAGAACATGATGATGCTATCG